>MDSV01131972.1_pt1 | contig 24694 bp, 24 predicted proteins | sample 810851 | NCBI WGS metagenome assembly MDSV01 (sample SAMN05326640, study PRJNA326480) | marine metagenome | isolation source: seawater | place: Atlantic Ocean: North East | collected 2012
AGTGTTTTTTTGTAGTTTTTTGGCATAATTCTCTTGTCGAGTGTATGATTGTGACCTTTTAAAAGTGCTTTAACAATATTTGATTGGTACCACTCGTACTTAAAGGGATTATAATCGTAATTTTCAGCCATAGGAATACCCTCAGCCATTAAAGCTTTACAAAAAAGTTTTTTAGAAACTGTAATTTGATTCAAATTTAGCTGAACCCTCACAAACCAATACACACACTTTGATTTAGGTATTTGATAAGCGACCTTCATTATCTTACTTCTTAATTTAAGTTGTTCTTTAATATATTCTCCAAGAGAATTAGTTTTTTTGATAATTTTTTCTAATTTTTTTATTTGGATTATTCCAATTCCTGCAGAGATATCATCTAAGTTCGAATTTATTCCAAGCAGACTATATTTTCCAGTAAACTCATTTTCATGAAATAATTTCCCCCTATCTGAAATACTTTTAGCTGCTTCAATTAATTTTTTATTCCTAGAATAAATTACTCCTCCTTGCCCTCCAGTGCTATGCAATTTGGAAGACATAGTAGAAAAAAATGATAAGTCACCAAAGGTACCAACATTTTTGTCATTTATTTTGGCGCCATGTGATTGCGAACAGTCTTCAATTAAATGAATTTGTCTTTTTTTTAGATATTTTCTTATAGGAATTATATCAGCTGGTTCGCCCCCTATATGAGTTACTATAACTGCTTTAGTTTTAGAAGTTATCTTACTCTTGATTTCCTCTAGCCCAATATTAAATGTGTCATTTGCAACATCACATATGACTGGCTTACATCCCCAAAATATTATTGGCGTAACTCCACCTACGTCAGTCATAATGGGAACAACTATTTCTGAACCAGGTTTTATCTGTAATGCTCCTATGATACTGAACAGTGCATTTGTCCCTGAATTTACAGCATCGGCATAACCTCCTCCCATAAATTTTGTGAACAAATTTACGTAATGATTTTCGTATTTACCAGCATATCTGAATGGAATTCCAGTCTTAATTGAGTCATCAAATATTTTGTTTACAATTTTTTTTTCTTTTTGAGAGTAAAGATGTCTATTGGGTAAATTTTTTACCGTTTTTTTGCCCCCATAAAGTGAAAGTGTATTTTTTTTAATCTTCGTTATCACTCTAAATCTTCCCATGCTAAAATATGATCTCTTAGCAAATCTTTATTAGATTTTTTTCCTAAAACTTGTTTCCAGTTCTTGGGTGATATACCATTTCCTGGTCTTTTGTAAGTAAGCATATTCTCGACAAATTCATCGCCTTTTTTAATATCTTCTTTAACTACTATACTTCTTCTAGCATGCTCTCTTGCAATCAATTCAGATTTAATTGGTTTCTTACTTTTAATTCCATTAATTTGATTAATTAGTTTAAGATTAGAGTTAAGTTTCTTAAGATCATCTATATTCATAGCATGAAAATGATCGTTTCCTGGCAAACATTTATCAAATGTGAAATGCTTTTCAATTACTTGAGCACCCTTTATAAAAGCAGTTGTCAATATTAACATATTGCTATCGGGTTTTGTATGATCTGAATAGCCGATTATAACATCATTAAATTTTTGCTTTAAACCCTCGATCATATTTAAATTTGCATCGTCATTTACTGTTGGATAGGATAGAATACAATGCATCAAACAAAGCTCCTGATTATTGTGTTTTTTTATAATATTCAGAGACTCTTCAATCTCTTTGAGATTTGATGCGCCAGTTGAGAGAATTATTGGCTTATTTTTTTTTGCAATTTTTTCAATAAAGGGATGATTTGTTATATCTGCAGAAGCAATTTTATAAAATGGAACAATGGACTCCAAAAAATCTATAGAGTCATCATCAAATGGAGTTGAAGCAAAGTAAATACCACCATTTGAACAATATTCAGCAAGCTCATAATAATCATCTCTTGTAAAATTATCGTATTTCTTAAAAAGTTCATGCTGACTCCTTACCGGATTAACATCTTCAGACCAGTAAGCAGGGCTATTTATAGATGCGATTGTATCTGCTTTATATGATTGAAACTTGGCCGCATGCGCTCCACCCTCTTTAACAAGATCAATCAACATCTTGGCTTTGTCTAAGGAACCTTCATGATTGACTCCGATTTCTGCGATTATATATGGATTTTGATCTTTAAAGCTGAAAGACATTACTTTATTTATTTAAGTGTTTGCGATTTAATAACTTTGAAAACTTCTCTGACTTTTCTTGATTATTCGTCATATTTTGTTCATGCCTTCTATATCTATATAATGGTAATTCAATCCGACTAATTTTATATTTTTTTTCAAACCTCATTCGTAAGTCTTTATCTTCCCACATCATAAAATTCTCGTCATATAAACCAATTTCAATTAGATGAGACAGTCTAAACATGATGCCGCAACCTATTGGTTTATTAATAGAATTGATTTGATCAATTACATTTTGATCATTATCCACTAAATAATAATCACAGCAAACAGCATCCATCGAGTGGTTCATTTGCAAATGCATTGATAGTATTTTTAAATAATCCCAATGAACATAATCATCTGAGTCAACTCTAACTATAAACTGTCCTCTTGCTTGTTTAATTCCTTTGTTTAGAGATTTTGCTAGTCCAATATTTTTCTCATTCTCAATATAAACGATATCACCCATAAATGGATTAAGTGCCTCTTTTGTCTTATCATTGCTGCCATCGTTAACGAGAATAATCTCGTAGTCTTCATCATTCATAGTCTGCTTTAAAAGTGATCTTATGCATCTTCCTAAATATAATTGCTGATTAAATGTAGGAACTATGACAGATACGTGGGGTGACTTCATTTTTAATTTTTCTATAATTTATGAAAACCTTTATACCAATCTATAAATTTTTTAACACCAGTTTCTATATCTATAGAGGGTCTATAATTAAATTTTGCGATAAAGTCATCAATATCAGCAAAAGTTTCCAAAGTATCGCCTTTTTGCATTGGTAAATATTTAATATTTGCTTTTATTCCCAATTCTTTTTCTATAAGAGAGATAAAGTATTCTAGTTCAACAGTTTTATTATTCCCTATGTTAAAAATAGAACTTGGAACACTTATTTTGTTTTGATCATTACTTAACATGTCATTGCTATTTTTTTTAGCCGGTGGATTATCTAATGCTTTAATTGTTCCCTCGATAATATCACTAATATATGTAAAATCCCTCTTATGTTTTCCATGGTTATAAACTTCGATTTCTTTACCAAGTATTATATTTTCTGTAAATTTGTACATAGCCATATCAGGCCTACCAAAAGGGCCATATACAGTAAAGTATCTCAAACCCGTAGTTGGTAAATTGTATAAGTGGCTATAAACATGTGCCATTAATTCATTAGATTTTTTACTCATTGCATAATTACTAACTGGATGATCTACAGAGTCAGTGACTGAATATGGTATTTTTTTATTTGCTCCATATACAGAACTAGATGAAGCATAGACTAGATGATTTATTTCATATTGGTATGAAAGCTCTAGAATATTCTGAAAGCCCATTATATTTGTTTCAATAAACAATTTAGGAAACTCTATTGAATGCCTTACGCCAGCTTGAGCAGCTAAATTTACAACATCATAAATTTCATATGATTTAAATACTTCTCTAAGTGAGTCTGAGTCTTCAATGCTTATTCTATGGTGATTATAATTTCCATGATCGATAAACCTATCAACTCTTGCTTCTTTGAGACTTTGATCGTAGTAATCATTATGATTATCCACACCCACTACATGATCACCTCTTTTTAAAAGAGCTTCTACTAAATGTGCTCCGATAAAACCTGCAGAACCTGTTACAAGTACTACTTTATTACTATTTTGATTCATTTCTTATTCAAATTCACACATTAATTACTAATAAAAACAACTTAAATCCCTATATTTGAAATTACTTTTAAGTTTTTCGAAATTAAACTCATACTTGTCTCTTACCTTAACTAAAAAATCTTCAAGAATTTCAGAATTATCGGTGCATTTTATGTCAAATTCTGGTCTAAGATATAAAGATCCTTCAGGGTATTCTTTCTCTCTAAAATTATCAGGTTCTATAAAGTATTCAATTGATGGTATTTCTAATGCTAATGAACTCAAAATACAAGATGTCCAGAAAGAAATCACGCAAGTAGCATTTATGGATAATGCATTGAGATTCAGATCTGTTAAAAATGTATTATTCATTTTTTGAGCAACTATAATTTTATTAATAAATTCTTTATCTTCCCTCGGATGAGGTTTTATGAAAATTTGTATTTCTCCAAAAATCTTTCTTATTTTATCATATGATGAAATTAGCAATGTTTTATATTTTTCTTCTTCCATGTAGTATTTATGGATACCTCTGGTGAATAAAACAATATACTGTTTATTCTTAAACTGACTATTTGCATATTCTCTAACGATACCTATCCACTCCCTAAAAAAGATTGGATGCCCTACTAAAAACTGATTATCAAAACCTTGGGACTTTGCATACCCAGATGAAATTTCATGCCATAATAAAAAAGTCTTAGTATCAGCATATTTTCTTATAGGAACTTCTTTTATAAAATCTTTATTTGGAGCAGAATTAATAGATTGAGAATGATGATGTACTAATATCTTTTTACTAAAGTATTTCGAAGCATAATAACAAATTGTTGATATTGGTTCAGCTGAAGAAGTTTCATGCATAATTATTTTAGTACGATAAAGATCAAAAATTAATAGAAATAATTTAAGTCTTAAAAATAATTTATGGGTTCTTCTAAATAAAATATTTTTATGAAAATTAGATTTAAAATCAAATTTATTTACTGTCTTAAATCTCTTATATTTAATATGCAGCTTATTACACACAAAAATATAGAATTCATTTTTTTTAAATTCTTTATAAATAGTATCAGAATTAAATATTATTTTAATTTCCACTTTATTTCTCAAGGCTGAAAATAAAGGCAATAAAACGTCAATTTCACCAAGACTATTAGTGATAAATACTGATATTTGTTTCATTTTTTTTGATTTTATTAATCTAGCTTGAGTTTTGTAGGAAAAGGTATACTTATTATTGTAAACATTTAGACAAAATATATCTCTTTTAATATGAAAAAGAAATCAGATTTTAAAGTACTACTCGTATATCCAAACCTTCCGCTAATGTTGGTGCCTCCTCTGTCAATGGCTATATTTACAAGTGTATTAAAAACTGAGGGATATGATGTTGAGCTTTTTGATACTACCTCTTATGTGCCAGAGGATATAAATTCAAGTCCGCAAAATAGAACAATTTATTTACAAGCTAGAGATTTTAGTGATGAGGACGATCTTGGAGTATCAATAAAAACATCTTTAATTGCTGACTATGTAGAGAAAGTAGAGGATTATAAACCTGATTTAATTATATATTCTGTTGTTGAAGACCCTTTTCCGAAGGCTCTATCAATGATGCAAGCCTTAGAAAAAATTGATCATAAGTCTATTGCATTAGTAGGAGGGGTATTGCCAACTGCGGATCCTCTATACGTATTAAGCCATAAAGAAATTAACTTTATTTCAAAAGGTGAAGGTGAACAAACTATAATCGACGTAGCAGAAGCTATTAGAAAGAATAAATCCCTAAAAAATATTCGAGGAACATATTTCAAGGACGAAACTGGAGAGATTCATAAAGGTGACCCACAAGAATTAACAGACGTTAATAAGTATATGCCTGACTATTCTTTATTTGACGAAAAAAGATTTTATAGGCCAATGGGTGGAAGAATATTTAAAACCATTCCAATTGAGACTTATAGAGGTTGTCCATATCGATGTACTTTTTGTAATTCTCCGATGCATAACACAATCGTAAAAGAAGACGGTATTGCCAAAGATTTTTTAAGAAGAAAAACAATTCAGAACGTACATAGGGAGATAAGTGAGTTAGTAAGGCTTTATAACCCAGCATTCTTATATTTTGTAGATGACAGCTTTTTAGCAAGGCCAAAAAAAGAAATATTTGAATTTTGTGATATGTATGAAGAATTCAAGATACCATTTTGGTTTAATACAAGACCCGAAAATTGCAAAACAGATATCATGAAAAGATTAAAAGAGGTAGGAAGCTATCGTATTTCGTTTGGGGTTGAATGTGGTAATGAAAGTTTTCGCAATAAAATTCTTTTAAGAAAACCATCAAACGCAGATATCATTAAGTCATTTAATGATATTGCAGACAGCGGCATAGCATTTAGTGTTAACCTAATCATTGGATTCCCTGGTGAAACAAGGGATCTTGTAATGGAAACAGTAGAATTGGTCAGACAAATAAGAGGGTATGACACAATTACAGTCAGCATATTTACCCCATATAGGGGAACAGTTCTAAGAAATGTAGCGGTAAAGAATAATTGGCTAGATAAAGATCATGTCACTATTCATACAACTTCATCATCAGTGCTAAACATGCCAGACCCATACCTAAATTCAAAACAAATTGATGGATTGATGAGAACAATACCACTTTTCGTTTTTTTTCCGAAATCCGAGTGGCCGAATATTCAATTAGCCGAGAATGATGATGATAAAGGGAATGAAATTTATTCGCATTACTCTGAGATATATAAACGTGAGTTCCTTAAAGATAATCAGGATGATACAAAGGAGTATGAATACATTTCTGGGACTGGTTGCAAATCAAATCCAAAAGACAGCTTCAGGTTTGTTGAAAAGAAACCAGTTGAACTAAGTAATTATGAAGTTGAGATGTTAACTATTCAATCTTAATAACATTTCAACATGCTTTAAATCTTTCATCGTATCAACACTTTTAACATACCTTTTAACTTCAACCATATGAACTTTATAGCCATTTTCTAGAACTCTGTTCATATCAATCGACTCGGTTTTTTCAAGATGTGAAGGCTTCATTTTTAAAAACTTAATAAGAAAATCTCTTTTGAAGGGGATTACACATACCTGTTTAAATACATTATCTGAAAACGATATCCATGGTGATGGGATTGGGCATCTAGAAAAATATAGTGCATAATTAAATTTATCCACCACTACTTTTGGCTCATTATTATCAATAAATTCTTCTCTATCCTTAATCTTTGTCATCAAGTTTACTACATTAATATTTTTGTTCTTTTCAAATGGCTTTAATGCAGAATTTATCATTGATGGCTCAATCATTGGCTCATCACCTTGTATCATCAGAACAGTCTTAAATTTTACTTTTAATTTTCTTTCGATTTTCAATAGTGCCTCAGCTGTTCTTTCAGTGCAACGTTCATGAGTTTTTTTTGTATAAACCACATTGCCACCAATTGATAATATATGTGAGTAGATTTCTTCATCACAAGTTGCAACATATACTTTATCAACTTTTTTTGATTTAATTGCATTTCTATATACTCGTTCAACCATAGGAACTCCTAAAATTTTTTTCATCGGTTTTCCAAAAAATCTAGATGAACCCATTCTGGCTGGTATAATCGCTATTGTTCTCATCATATACTTAAGTTTTTTTTCGAATTATATTTAATTTATCTCTACAAGTTTGACCAAGCAGGTATGTATCCCAGCTTAATGCTATAAAATTATATCTTCTTTTTATTTTGGCTATAACTTGATCTTGTTTTGGATCAGTAACATGATAGCCAAATAGCTTATTACTTTTAGACATTAAGGTCTCATATTTGTTTATCGCTTTTTTAACTTCTTTATCTTCAAATTTTCCGGCTTTTCCCATTGATGCAGATAGATCGTATGGACCTATTATCATTCCTGTTACTTGTTTAATTTCCAGTATTTCCTCTAAGTTTTTTATTGCATCTATATGCTCTATTTGAAGTATTAGATGTGTATCCTTATTTACCTTTTTTAAATATTGTTCAAAACCAAACCCATACTTTTGTGCTCTTGATAAACTATTAACTCCTCTAGCCCCAACAGGAGGATAAAAAGTATTATTAACTGCCGCTAAGGCATCTGCCTTAGTTTTTATTAAAGGTACAATAACTCCAGATGCACCTGCATCAAGAACTCTTTTAATTATTAGTTCGTCGTTGGATCCTACACGCACATAAGCTTTTAAATTCTTAGACTGAATAGCTATTATAAGTTTTTGAACACCTTCATAATCAATCATAGTATGTTCAAGATCAATGCACAGCCAATCAAAACCTGAATCAGCCATAACTTCTACTATAGGTAGACTATCAGATGTTATCCATGAACCGAGTGTATATTTAGTCATTTCAATTAATTCCCTTATTTTTATAACAAAGTTATTTAAAATATAGTTAGATTTTTATGTCAGTAACAATAGTTAATTTTCCTTCATAATCACTAATAAATTTCTGTACAATAGTATTTTTGTGCTTTTCCTCTACAATTTTTTTTAATATATTTATTTTTTTTCTTCCTTTTATTATTAATACTGTATTTGGTATTTTTTTAATCGCATCATAGCAAAATGAGATTCTAGAAAATTCCTCATTCTTATTCTTAATGACCATTAAAGGGTATTGTTTTGCTAAGATATTATTATTACTAAAAATAGATGCAATATGTCCATCATGCCCTACTCCAAGAAATGAAATTTCAAATGAAAAATCATCCTTTCGTGATTGATTAATTTCATTTAGTAGAGTTTCATGAGTATTATTTTGAAAATTTTTTGGTAGTAAGAAAAAATTTGGCTTGGAGTCTAAATATGGCAATAATTCTTTTATATATATTTTAGCATTTGATAGATCAGAAGATATTCCTACTAAACGTTCATCAGATAAAGTAATTGAAATTTTTCTTAAATCAGGTTTATCTTTTTTTATCTCATATAGTAAATTCTTTATAGATTCACCCCCTGAAAATAAATATTTTTTTTTATTATCTAATAGAAATTCTTTAAATAAACTATATATATACTTATCGATATTTGCACTATTTTTAAAATTTAAATTCATTTTAAATCGACAAAAGTATTTATTATTTGGTTAGATACATTTAATTCATCTTTATAGCCTACCCAATTAGAATATTTTTTTACATATATGAATTCTATATCAAACTTTTTTGCAGCTGTATAATCGCTTTGCGAGTCTCCAAAAAACACACAAGGATATAAGATTCTTTTTTTTTCTTTTAATAACAAAAGATTTTCAATTTTACTTCTTGGACTACCAAGAATTTCGTCAAAAAAATGGTTAATTTTTTTAAATTTAAAGAGATCTTTAAGTTCTTCTTCATATCCACCAGAATTGACAATACACTTTATATTATTTTGTTTAGCAAATTTTAGAACATCAATTACACCTTCTACATAATTAGTTGTGTAAAGATTTTTTTTTAAAATATTACTAAATACAGCTAGATTTTTTTTTAATTTATCCTCATAACTTTGCTCTTTTTTTATTCTTTCATAGAAATATTTCAATTTTTTAAACCTTGAAACTCCTTGATTTCTTTCATGATAATGAATAAATTCATCAACATACCTTATATCTTCATGAACCAAGCACGATCTAAAAGCCTCTGATTTCACTTCATTTGAATCAAGTATTACGCCATCACAGTCAAAAATAATCATTTTATAATTACTTAATAATTTCATTTATGATTTTTTTTGATGCTTGATATTACTTGCTCTATTCCCTTATCTAGAGAGATTGGTTTATTTAAATTAAATTTTTTTGATTTTTTTTCCTTATATGTAAACGGAGTCTTGATATAATGATGTTCATACAAATCCTGGTTGTCAAAAGTAATTTTTAAATCATTACTTATCTTTTTTTTAATTTTATTTAATAATCTTTTTATCGTTAAGGCCTCCTCACCAGTGATATCATAAAATTCATTATTATATTTATTCTTTAATACTTCTAAACAGCATTTTGCACAGTCTTCAACGTGTATATATCTCCTAACTTCATTGCCACTGCCCTTTCTAATCATTTTATTTGTTTCTATTCCCTGAATAATTATATTTGAAAAAAAATTAAAATGGTTTGCGTTTGGTCCGTAGAGCGAACCAAATCTTAATATTACAAATTGCAAGCCATGCAGTTTATAATAATTTTCAATTAGTAATTCTGCTGCTTTTTTTGTCGTTCTGTATATTCCACCTTGTTCACTATGAACATAAATTGTACTTGCAAAAATAATTTTTTTAACGTTATTAATTGTTGAAGCATTCAAAATAATAGAAGTTGCTTCTATGTTGTATTTTACAGCGTTAAGTGGGTTATCGTTACATTCTTCAATATCTGCAATTCCAGCAAAGTGAAATACAAAATCTTTATTTTTTATTGAGCTATTAACCTTTTTTTTATTTAATATTGTATCGTTAATGTATTTAACTCCTTCAATTTTATTTTTTACATCTAAATCATAAACAGTTACATTATATTTTTTTTTTACCAATAACTCCGTCAGAGACCTTCCTAAGAAACCATTTCCTCCAAATATAATTATATTTTGCATAATTAATGCAATAATAACTCAATTATATTATTAGTTTAAACTAAATATTAATTATTAAATGTCTATTGTAGGATAATTTTTTAAGTCAATAAATTTTAGCCAGTCTAAGTAAGCACTTAAATAGGAATTATTAACTAAACTTGATGGCTTAACAATAAAGGTTGGAACATTAAAAATCTCATTCGAGTAAATTATAGATGAGGAATAACAAGAGTAAACTGCTTTAATTTTGTCACTACAAAAAAATACTTCACTTGAATATGGAAATTCTAATTCTAACATCGAACAATGCAATTTAGATTTCTTCTTATTCCAATTTTGATAAGAAGTTCTTGGGTGGTGCTTATATAATATTTTATCATTTGTAATCTTATATTTTTTAGAAACGTTATTAATAAGTTTGTTATAAAATTCTATTTCTGCATCAATATTTAAATCTCTCTTCATCTTTGGGTCTGATATATATAATGTTCCAATTATAATTACTTCATATTTCTGTTTACTTTTATCCATTAAATTATTTGCTATGAAGTTAATATTATATCTAAATTTATTTCTTAAAATATGATTTTCTTCTTCAAGTAAAATATTTTTTTTATCAATATTTTTGAGTTTGTTATTTTGAAATGCTATTCTATAAGAAAAACGAGAGTCTCGTGTGATTAACAAAGTAAATAATAGCTTTAGATAATTGGTGATATTATTTTTGAGATTAATAATTTTTTTTGTCTCTGAGAGAAAAATATTATACGTTGCAAAGCCATCCTCTATAAATACTACCTTGTTATGTATATTTAGAAAACGGATAATATGTTTTTCGTCCTTACCTATATTGCTTCTTACATAAACTTTTGATGACTTATTTGAAATTTCTCCCAAATCTTTTTCTATTTTCTTTTCAAAATTTTTTATATCTCTAATTTTTTTAAATGGCTCCAAATTACTTATTTTTTGTCTTCTTAATAAGCAAACTTTATCAAAAGACATGAGCTCAGAGCTTTTTTTTATAGTTCTAACTGTCTTTTCATCAATTGTATTATTCGAAATCACGACAATATTTTTTTGGCTCGAAAAATCTTTTTCTAGTTCAATAATTGATTTTGCAACGACTAACTGCAATAAATTACTGACAAATGTGATAGTGTACATTTTACAGATTAATTAATTCTTTTAAAGCCTATATCACTCGGACGGCTGTCAAGAAGAAGCTTTGCTCCACTGTTTTTCTCAGCATCACTAATCTTTGAAAAAATTACATCTAAAATCTTTAAATATCTATTCAGACTCTTCTTAGTGTGTGACTGACTTATGTAAATGATATTTGTTGCCAATATCTTATTTTTTAGCATCTCTTGTGTTACATATGTTTTATATATAATCCAGTCTTCATATTCTAACTTAAAATTGCATATTGCATCTAATCCAGCAATAGTGATATCTAAATTATTTTTTTTCGCCAATCTTGACCATTCTTTTTTAATATGCTTACCAAGTTTAGTTATATAATTCCAAGATTTTTTTTTCTCCATCAACTCTAATGTTTTGAGTGCTGCTGTTGGACCTATTCTTTCTGTCCAGAATGTACTACTAATAAATGATGATGAAGCGTTATTCATGACCTTATCTGAACCAACTACTGCTGTTATAGCATAGCCGTTCCCAAGTGCTTTCCCAAATGTTGCAATATCAGGGTATATATTGTATTTCATATGCAAGCCTCCAAAATTCTCCCTGAATCCACTCGTACATTCATCAAATATTAAAATAACTTTTTTTAATTTAGTTAATTCTCTTACCTCCTTTATGAAATCTAAATCTAGATGACTCCTAGCAAACTCCATTTTGACTATAGAGATATTTTTTTTGTCAATTAGGTATTTTAATCTATCAATATCACCATAATTAAAACCATAAATTGTGTCTTTATATTTTTTTGGTACTCCTGTGGTTTGTAGTCCAGGCAATAAATGATTGCCAAGACTATCTTTTTTCAAGTTTGCAGCTAAGTACCAGTCATGCCATCCATGATAGCCACAAAAAGCAATTTTATCATTTTTTGAATTGCATCTTGCAATTCTAATAGACATTGCATTTGCCTCACCACCAGATCTTGCAAATTTTACTTTACCAGACCAGGGATGCATATTTATTAATTTTTCAGCTAAGAGTACTTCTTCAGAGCAATTTAATGTCGAGAGATTTCCTTTACTTACGGTTAAGCTGACTGCTTTATCAACCTCTTTATTGCTGTAGCCAAGAATGTTCGTCCCAACTCCCATAAGGGAGAAGTCATCATACATTTTATTATCTAAATCCCAGACTTTTGCTCCTCTAGTTTTAGTAAAGTATGCAGGCCATGCGTCTGGTAAATGTTGATCAGGATTTTTTGACAGTAGCATATTACCGTTGAGTATAGAGTTTTTTGCCCTCAACCACACTTTTTGACCCTTACTTAATCTACTGCCCTCATTTCTCTTACTCGTATCTTTAAAGTATTTTGGATTTTTTTTAATCATTTTTGCAACGTCCGAAAACTTAAAATGAATATTTGGTTTAAATTTATTAAATATAATTTTTATTAATTTTAAATCATTTTTCTCGTCTAATGTAAGTCTCTTTAGGGAAAGATCAATTTTATTAGAGAAGTTAATAATATTAAATTTTTTAGATTTATAGAAATAACTTGTTACATGTTCGCGATCGTAAATATCTTTAGTTAAAGTATTTAGTTTCTTTAATGACTTAAGTCTAAAGATTTCTAAATCATAACCATCGGGAAATGTTGGTGGATAAACATTTGTTACAAGGTCACATTTATTTTTATCATAAACGTCAATCATTTTATCTAGCATACTTGGATCTACTAAAGGGCAGTCAGCTGTAACACGTATAATTGTATCTGCTGAATACTTTTCTGCTGCTTTAATATATCTATTTAAAACATTATTTTCTGATCCTTGAAATACATTATATCCTTTAGTTTTTAAAACTTTTACAAGATCATTATTTTTTTTACTACGGGATGTAGCTACAACAATTTGATCAACTTTTTTTGATTTGATAAGTCTTTTAATAATAATTTCTATAACAGGAATTCCATTTATGTATTGTAATACTTTGTTAGGAAATCGAGTTGAGTTTTGTCTCGCCTGTATAATTATTATTTTACTCACTTACCACTTTCTTGGATCAATTAAATTATTATCACTCATACTGAAATGATTTGCTATTGTCATTTTTTCAAGATCTAAATTAAATAATAAATCTCTTATTTCTTGAAGTTGAGTTAGCTCCTCAAAACCAATTATGAATTTTGCAATTTTTGAGTAGGAAAGTACGTGTGTTAAACACCCAAGTACTGGGGGAATATTATTTATTTCGAGCCATCGATACCACTCTTTCAATGGTTTAATAAAAGCATTTAATTTTCTTGGGAGTTTTTCAATAGAATTTATAAGTATCCCTTGAAGAAAAACTGACCTTGCATGTATTTCAATTTTATTATTATAAAGATGATCAATTAAACCAGAGCTATGAGCTCTGTTATCAAACGCGTTTAATGGTATCTGAACTAAATCAAAATTATATTTACTTGATAGATTAAAATAGTCATCTGGTGAGTATATAGATACTCCTATTTTCTTAATTAATTTTTTCTGTTTTAGATCTTGAAATATCTCATAAATCTCAAAGCCAGTGTTTTTATGCAGAGTATTAATATCATGAATCATTAAGCTATAAATGCTGTCTTTTCCTAATTTTTTCAATGAGTTCATAAAATTTTTTCTTACATCAGATGGTGAACATGGTGATATTTTTGTGGTAACTTTAAATTTCTTAATGTCACACTTACCTAAATTTTCCTCGGCTTTATCATAACTTTGAGCAGTATCAATCATATCAATATTGAGTTTTTTGGCTAAATCAATAAGAGAACAAAGTGAAAAGGTTTTCGTTGTTTCTTTGCTATATATTCCATAATTTTTTATCTGTTGAGCAGTACCTATCGATAAACGTTCTAGATGCGAAAACTTATTCAATTCTTTAATCCATATATGATTTAATTGATTTTGAAACTAAACCACAAATATAATTTATATTCTTCTGATTTAAATCATAGTAAACAGGCAAACTTAAAGCGCCTGAATAATATTTCTCAGTATTTGGAAAGTCTTTTTTGTTGAAATTGTAATTTTTTTTATAAAAGGGATGTCGGTAGATAGGTATGTAGTGAACGTTAACTATAATTTTGTTTTTTCGTAATACTTCAAATAGAGTTTTTCTGCATTTTTCTCTTTCTTTTAAATCAATAACTATTGGAAACAAATGGTAGCTTGAAAGATTATTATTATTAATTTTTTGTATTTTAAGAGGAAGACCTGACAGCTTTTTGCGATATAAATTTGCAATTAAATTTCTTTTTTTGACAAATTTATCAACACTTTTAAGTTGATTATTGCCCAACGCCGCAAGAATATCTGTCATTCTATAATTATAACCAAGAAATTGTTGTTCAAAGTACCAATCTCCTTCAAATTTATTTTTAGATAACATATTCCTTGAACTTCTTTCAATGCCATGGTTTCTAAATAGCATAAGCTTACTGAACAATTTTTTGTCATTAGTTGTAGCTATGCCACCTTCACCCGAAGTAATTATTTTAACAGGGTGAAAACTAAATACCGTAATATGTGACCATTTACACGATCCTACTTTGATTTTATTCCTCTCTGCACCCAGGGAATGGGAAGCGTCCTCAATAATTTTAAAGCCGTATTTTTTTGATAGTTTCCATATCGCTTCTTGATATGTAGGTTGACCTGCAAAATGTACAGTAATCAGAACTTTAGGAATCTTATTATTTTTCTTTGCAGTTACTAGCTTTTCTTCAAGATTATCAACAGATATATTCCAATCATTACTGCTAATATCAACTAGATCTATTTTTGCACCACAATACAAAGCACAATTAGCTGATGCAACAAACGTATTTGTTGAAGTCCATACAATGTCATTTTTCGTAATATCTAAAGATAAGCATGAAATATGTAATGCACTTGTAGCACTATTTACAGCAACAGCATATTTTGACCTAACATAGTCTGCAACATTTTTTTCAAATTTAGGTACAAATGGACCTTGTGTTAAAAAATCTGATTTTAAAACTTTTTTAACTTGATCAATATCCGAGGTTGTTATCTTTTGTCTACTATATGGTATCACTCATCTACCGACTTTATCGTTAAGTTTTTTAATTTCAGAAACTGTCAGAAAATTATTGTTATTTTCTGAGGTATACTCAAAATTTACTCTGACTTTTTTACCTGTTATATTATTCGAAAGCGTTAGTGTTTTTACGTTTGTATTTAATATGTTTGGTTTTACTATATACTTATCTTTAAACTCATATGTAAATCGTGCCTCCTCTTTTTGGCACAATGCTTCATGAAGCTTTTCTCCATTTCTAATTCCAATAATTTTTAATTTAGTCTTTGGAGCCATAGCTTTTGCTAAATCAGTGATTTTGATCGAGGGTAGTTTAGGAACAAAAATTTCTCCTCCTTTCATGGTGTTGAGAGAATCAATTACAAAATCAATAGCTTGATCCATAGTGATCCAAAACCTCGTCATATCCTTGTGAGTGATTGGTAAGAAATGGTTTTTCTTTTCTATGAGTTTTTTGAAGAAAGGTACTACCGATCCTCTTGATCCTACTACGTTACCATATCTAACGATACTAAATTTACTAATCTTATCTGAAAACATATTATTAGCTGCTATAAAGAGTTTATCAGATGCCAATTTTGACGCGCCATAAAGGTTTATTGGTTGAACAGCTTTATCAGTTGACAAGGCAATTACATTTTTAACTTTATTATTGATGCTTGCCTTTATGATATTTTCCGCACCAATTATATTAGTTTTTATAAACTCCGTTGGGTTGTACTCAGCTGTTTCTACCTGTTTTAATGCAGCGGCATGAACTACAATATCGACATTATTTAAAGCGATATTCAATCTATCTAGATCTCTGATATCTCCTAAAAAAAATCTGATGTTCTTTTTATATTTAGTTTCAATAGAATTATTAAGTTCAAATTGTTTAAGTTCATCTCTAGAGAAAACTATTATTTTTTTAAACTTAAAACTCTTCAGTAATTTTTTAATAAAGTTACTTCCAAAAGATCCCGTACCGCCGGTAATAAGAATTGTTTTATTGCTAAATTTATTCATTTATATAAAATTTATTTTAACTTTTTAACTAGATTTGAAATTTTACTATCTTCTTTATATATTTCCTGCATTATTTTAGCAGCTTCGGATGGTGCATATTCAAAGGATAATCTCAACAAATCCATCCAATTTTTATTATTCTTTGATCTTATCTTTTCAATCGAGTTGATAATTTTTATATATTTGTTTGCCATTGTTTTTCGTTAATTAAAGGTATAGTAATATTTTTAAAACTAATAACATAAAGTTCTTAAAAACATAACCAAATATGACAAATAAGTTAAAAAAAGTATTTCATATAGAGAATTTTAAAGTCGGAGCTAATCAGAAACCTCTGATCGTTGCAGAAATGTCGGGAAACCACGATCAATCTATCGAAAGAGCTTTTAAAATTGTTGACCTAGCCGCTGAATGTGGAGCTGATGCAATAAAACTGCAGACGTTAAGTCCAAGTAAAATTACTTTAAATAGTAAAAGAAGTGAATTTCTAATAAAAGATAAATCTAGTCCATGGTATGGTATGAAATTATATGATCTTTATACCAGAACACAAACACCACTATCATGGCATAAAAAAATACAGCAAAGAGCAAAAAAAAGAGGCTTAATTTTTTTTAGCAGCCCTTTCGATGAAGATGCTGTAGATTTTTTAGAAGAGTTAAATGTACCAGTATATAAATTAGCATCATTTGAAAATACTCATTTACCGCTTATAAAAAAAATTGCACGAACTGGAAAACCAATAATCATTTCTACAGGTATGGCAACTTTGAATGAAATAAAAATATCAGTTAATACTGCTAAGGAAAACGGGTGTAATAAAATTATTTTACTTAAATGTACAAGCTCCTATCCATCATCTGTAAAAGAATCTAATATTAACGGTATAACAAAATTGCAAAAGCAGTTTGGGTGTCCCGTGGGTTTATCAGATCATACATTAGGGATTGGAGCGGCTATAGCTTCTATTTCTTTAGGTTCAACTCTCATAGAAAAACATTTAACCATCACTAGAGGCGATAAAGGTATTGACAGCAGTTTTTCACTTGATCATAAAACTTTTAAACATCTTGTTCAAGAATCCAAAAATGCATGGGAAAGTCTTGGGTCCTACGAAATAAAGCCTACAAAATCAGAAAAGATTTCAAAAAAATTTAGGCGCTCAATTTATACAAAAGAAAATATTAAAAAAGGTGAGAAATTTACATCTCATAATTTAATTATTGTTAGGCCAAACGCTGGTTTAGAACCCTCTTATTATGAGAAGATTATAGGTAAGGCTTCTAGACAAAATTTAAAAAAAGGAATTCCTCTTCAAATGAAGCATCTAAAGTAAGTCACCTTATTATTATCTTATCTTTGACTATGTATGCTGTAATATTTTCTTGAATTTTTTTATATTGAATTTTCTTTCCTAGTCTTTCATTAATCGACCACACAAGATCGCTAAATCCTAGCATATGCCTCATTAAAACAGTTGAAGAAAATCTTGGATTTATTTCAAATATTCTAGGACCTGCCTTTGTCAATATTAATTGTATATTCATACTACCAATCAGTTTGAACTCTACTGCAATTTTTTGACACAAATCTGAGATTTGTTTATTTTGAATTATTTTTATATATTTTGTATATCCATTTTTTAATCTTCTTAGCATTATTAAAGAATATATTTTTCCTTGTTTATCTCTATAAACGGCACATGTTATTTCTTTAGATTTAGGCTTTAGTAATTCCTGGAAAATAAAATTTTGTTTTCGAATATGCTTTTTTGCATCATTGATATTTTTAATTATCTCAACGTCTTTTGAACCAGATCCGACTCTCTTCTTTAATATGCAGGGAAAATTATTTGGAATAGAGTTATAAGATTTAATGGTCCACGGAACAGAAATATTTATGGATTTAAGTTTTTTTGCTGTAGCAAACTTATCGTAAGATAAATCAAATATTTGATTTCCTGTATGAACAAATAAATGACTTTTAAGTTCTGAGGTATTATCTAGTATTTTTCTTATTTCATTTTCATTATTTGGATACGCAAATTTAATTTTATTATCTTTTATAATCTTATTAAGCTGAATGATATAACCTCTTTTAGAAGCATCACTAATTTTAATAAATTTATCTACATAATTATTTGCATCTTTTATAACTCTTGAGTCAGTTCCGATTATAGTAAATTTTGGAAATGCTTCTTTAATAATAAAACATATCTTTCTTCCGATATCGCCCCCAACTGCCGTCACAAGTACATTTATCCTATCAAGCTTATTTTTCATATAGCGATTTAGTAAGTATTTTCATATCTTTATGTCTTGAATACACTTCGTGCTTGATCAGTGAATTATCATATTCAGTACACATAAATTTTACTTTAAGAGTATCTAAATCAACTGTAGCCCATTGAGCTCCAACTCTGCCATCGCGAGGTTGTCCAACAGACCCAGGATTTAGAATTTTCTTGTTTTTACGAATTAGCTCCATTTGAATATGCGTGTGTCCCAAAATAATTAGATCAGCCTCTTCCTGAAAACATCGCATAATTATTGATTCATTAGAGTTTGGATAAACATAAAAGTTTGGATCCCATGGTGAACCATGAAAAATGCTTATTTTTTTCCCATCTATTACACAGTTGTTGGAAACTGGTAAATCTTTAAGCCATCTTATTTGATTCTTGTCTAAATTATTTAGAGCTTCTTCCATTCCTGAGCCATACTTTTTAGAAATATCGGCCAAACATGCTTTCTGATTAATAATACTAAAAAACATTTCTTCATGATTTCCTTTTATGGCAAAAACATCAAGACCTTGGATCATACTTAATACTTCTCTTGGCCAAAAGTAATATCCGATAAAATCACCCGCTATAAAAATTTTTTTAATATCAGTTTGGTTAATTTCAGTAAGCACTTTTTGAAGAGCAATATGGTTTCCGTGAATATCAGATAAAACGGCAATTTTCATTAATTTTGACTACTCTTCATATCCTTAAGAGACTCAATAAAACTTTGCGTCTTTAGCAACTTACTCGAATGTTTAATAATTTGATTCCTGTTAAATTGGGATTTATTAAATTTAATTTTACATTCAGGATAAAAAATTTCATAAATTTTTTTAATCATATCATTTATTGTATTGCTCTTACTCCCAGCCATCAAATGAATACCACAAATATCTCGCTTTATGACATCCTTTATTAACTTAGCAGCATCTTTTACATAAATATAATTTCTTTTGCCCTGTAAATTTTTGGCTTGGTTTGGCATTTCTTTTTTCAGCGCCTGATTGATTGTTTTATTAATGCCCAGATGGTTAGGCCCATTCAAACCAAAAATACCTGCTATTCTTAATATACAATAATTTACCTCAGATGAAGTTATAAGTCTTTCCGCAAGATATTTTGTTTCCATATAAGGACTGTCTAATGATATCTTGGTATTAGGATTTATGTTTATTTTTTTTGTACCATGTATAAGAGCAGCTGAGGAGAAAATTATTTTAGCATTATGATTCCTCGCTACTTGAGCTAGAAAGCCTGCTGCTAATACGTTAGCTTGAAACATATCACTTATATTTTCTCCTGACCACCCAATTCTTGACGCCAGGTGAACTATATAATTTATTTTTTTTATTTTTAATATTGAATTGTAGGATTTCAAATCATTTAAGTCGAAATGTATTTCATCATCATTATTTTTTTTTATTTTTTTTTTATCCCTAAAAGTTCGTATTATATCATAATCTGTAGATAACTCATCAAATACACATTTTCCAAGAAATCCAGTTGATCCTGTTAGGAGAATTATTTTTTTTTTAACCATTATTTAGTAGTTATTATATCAAAATATGGTTTTATTATATATGTTTGAAAAAAAAATACATTTTTTGAATGAATATTGACTCACATATACGTAATATTGAATACAATGGATTTACTATCTTTAGAGGGTGTATCAAAAGTAAGGACATTAAAATATATCTGAGCAAAATAAGGAGTTTTTATAACAAAGCTAAAGTAATAAAATCAAATCAATCTAAAAATCAAATGAAAGATAAATATGTATATCATCTTCAAGCGAAGGATATCATATTCTGGGAATTAATAAAAAAATCACCTCAACTCGATCTAATATCAAAATTTCTCAATGATGAATTCTATCGAAATGTACCCAAGTCACATTATAATTTTGTATTAAGTTATTTTAATGCTCGATCAGCAGTTGAAAAACTTCCACTTCATATCGATAACCATATTCCATATGTTGGTTCAAAACCAATTGCGATGCAAATGCTTATATCTCTAAACGGTCAGCGAAAAAAAAATGGAGCAACTTTCATTGTTCCAGGATCACATCAATCTGGTTTATTGCCTGATCGCGATTTTTCAAATTATAGTACTCTTGATTTAGATCCTGGTGATGTAGTGGTGTGGGATAGTAGATTATGGCATGGATCTCACAAAAATATTTCTAAAGATGAAAGATGGTCGATAATAGCTACATTTAAAGTATGGTGGGCAAAACAAAACTTTAACCCACTTACGAATATTAGTGACAACATCTACTCAAAATTAAATAAACAGCAAAAGCTATTAGCGGGATACTTATCAATACCTCCAAAAAATGAATTCGATAGAATTGTTTTAAAGCAAGGATATAATGAATTGAAAAAAAGTGTATTAGATTATTAAGGATTTATATGAACAATAAGATGAAAACAAAATTAGGTTATATCAAAAGTGTACCGAGACCCACTCAAAAATACCTAAATGAGTTTTATCAAAAACTGTATTTTAAAGAAGGTGTGACAGTCACCTACAACAATAAATATAGCAAAAGAGAGTCATATTTAAAAAAATTCAAATCTGAACTACTAATTGATTTTATCGCTCAGAATCTGTCAAAATTCAAAACAAAAAAGTTGAAGTTTTTAGAAATTGGATCGGGAGAGGGATATCTTATGAATGCCGCTCTCAAAACTAATTGGCAAATAAAAGGCGTGGATTATCAAGCAAATCCAATAAAAAGATTAAATAAAAAAATATTACCTTATTTTGTAGAGAAAGATCCTTCTATTTTTATTAAAGATGCGATTAAAAATAATGAAAAATACAACATAATTGTAATACAAAATGTATTAGAGCATGTGATAGATCCAGAACTACTAATATCTGATTTAAAAAGAATACTTAATAAAACTGGTATATTATTGATTCAAGTCCCTAACGATTATAGCATTACGCAAGAATTTGCTCTAAAAGAAAAGAGAATAAAAAAAGAATATTGGTTTTTGCCTCCACAGCATCTTAATTATTTTAACACTCAGAATTTGCGTGTATTTTTAAAAAAATTTAAGATGGAAATAATAGATGCAATGTCAGATTTTCCTATTGAATTTTATTTATGGGGTAATGAAAAAAACTATACAAGCGACAAGTCATTAGGTCCCTATGCTCACCAAGCACGACTTGCAATTGAATTTTTGATATCAAAAAACAACCCTCATGATATTATAAATTTTTATAGAAGTTTGTATGATATAAATCTTGGAAGAAATCAGATATTAATCGTAAAAAAAATTAATAAATAATTTACTTGGTTGCGGGGGTAGGATTTGAACCTACGACCTTCAGGTTATGAGCCTGACGAGCTACCAGACTGCTCCACCCCGCGAAAAAAATTAACATAGCATTATTGAGTAAAGTGTCAAACAAACTAATAAATACCCGACATAGCACAAAAATAAATTTAATTATTATTAAATATATCTCTTGTGTATACTTTTTTTGCTACATCTTTTAAATCATTATGTGCTCTATTAGCAATGATGATTGAGCTTACTTGTTTAAACTTTTTTAGACTTGTCTCGACTTTTGAATTAAAAAAAAAGTTTTTGGATAGCAAAGGCTCATATATTATAATAGGTATACCTTTTGCATTTATTCTCTTCATTACACCTTGTATTGCACTTTCTCTAAAATTATCTGAACCTTCTTTCATTGTTAGGCGATAAATTCCAACCATTTTAGGTTTCTTATTAATTATTTGTTGAGCAATAAAATCTTTTCGCGTTTTATTGGCTTCAATTACAGCTCCTATTAAGTTATTAGGAACTTTATCGAAATTTCTTAATAACTGATGTGTATCTTTTGGGAGACAGTACCCACCATACCCGAAAGAAGGATTATTATAATGATTACCAATTCTTACGTCCAATCCGATGGCTTCGATAACTTTTTTTGGATTAATTGAATTTATTTCACAAAAGCTGTCGAGCTCATTAAAATAAGATACTCTCATTGCAAGATACGTATTTGCAAAAAGTTTTACTGCTTCAGCATCCTTTGACTTCATAATAATGATTGGAATATTTTCTTTTAATGCTGACTGAGCAAGTAAATTTGCAAATTCTTTTGCCTTCTTATTTTTTGAACCAACTACTATTCGACTAGGATATAAATTATCCCACAAAGCACTTCCTTCTCTCAGAAATTCCGGTGAGAAAAAAATTTCATTTTTATATTTTTTATTAATTTTTGAGGTAAATCCAATGGGCAAAGTAGATTTGATTACTATAGTAGCACTGTCATTAACCTTTGCTATCTTAGCAATCACACCTTCAACAGTTGAAGTGTCAAATTCATTAGTCCTTATATCGTAATTTGTAGGTGTACAAATAATTATATACTCAGAGTCTTTAAAGGCTTTTCTGGCATCTACAACTCCTTTAAGGTTAAGCTTTTTAGATTTAAAATATTTAGAGATTTCGTTATCAATTATTGGTGAAATTCTATTGTTTATTTTCTTTATCTTACCTTTGTCAGTATCAACACAAATTACATTATTTTTTAAGGAGAGGATAACGGATAAAGATAATCCAACGTAGCCTAATCCAACAATACAAATATTAACTGGTTTTCTTGTCATTTAAAAAAAATTGCAATTAAAAGAGGTTTATTTAATTTCGACTATTTTTTACTTTTTGATCCTGTCTTGATAATTTTGTAATTTAACATAATATTTAAAATTATAAATAATAAATAAAATTATTACTCAATCTCATAGAAAAATAAGTATTTTTAATTAATTATAAACAAATGAAAAATAGCAAAATTAATGAATTAGAAATTTTTTTACAAGGGGAATTAGTTGACCTTTGTATACCAACTGCTGATTTTGCTCTACATTCTAATTGGTATAAATGGTTTAATGATAAATCTAACAACAAATATCTAGAACAAGGGGCAATTCCAAATACTAAAAGTAAGCAATTAAATTTTTTTGAAAATATTTCTGACGACCGAGTTGTTCTTATAATTGTAAACAAAGAAAAAATTCCAATAGGGGTAATATCTCTATCTTTCATTAACTTAGATAAGAAGTGTTGTGACATTGCTCTTGTTGTTAGTAATGATGGTGACAAAAAAATGAAGCCATTTAATAGTTTGGAAGCTATGGCATTAATGACTACTCACGCTTTTGAGACAATAGGTATGTTAAGGGTAAATGCTGGGCAGCACATAAATTTAGCCGGATGGCAGTGTCGTATGGAGATACTTGGTTACCAGCTTGAAGGGCTACATAAAAAAAAGTTTGTCAAAGGAAATGAAGTTGCAGATAGCATGTCAATTTCTGCTTCTAAAGAAAATTATGAACTTATTTTAAAGAAAAGAGGTGGAGTTTTGTGGGATGGCTATAAGGAAATGCATAGACGAATAAAAGCTATGCCAAAAAAAAGGTATGTAGATATGCTTGTTCAATTTTATAACAATGAGCGGGATAAATACTATAAGAAAATATTCACTTTATAAAAAAAATTTTTATAAAATTTGTACAATGTTACTTATATTTATAATTCGGAAGCGACTTATTTCACGTTTAGTAGACCTGGCAATGTCCTACTCTCCCATGCCTTAAGACAAAGTACCATCGGCGCTGGAGCCCTTAACGTTCGAGTTCGAAATGG
>MDSV01246883.1_pt1 | contig 24686 bp, 25 predicted proteins | sample 810851 | NCBI WGS metagenome assembly MDSV01 (sample SAMN05326640, study PRJNA326480) | marine metagenome | isolation source: seawater | place: Atlantic Ocean: North East | collected 2012
GCTGAATCCGAACCGATGAACAGGAGTTGCCCGTTGGAGACTAGCCCTGCCGCGGGGTCGCCAAACAGTCCCTTGGCGGGAAGCGAAGGAACGGTGTACCACGTGCCGTTTTCCGTGTTGAACACCTTTGAATCGATGTCAGACGGTTGGTTGCCGAAAGAAGCGTGGTTGAAAATCTTCGTTCCGACAACCATCAATTGGCTGGCAGCAAGGTTTCCGACTGGAAGGGCCCATGTGGTCTGATTGTCAACGTTGTAAGCAAAGAATGATGAGGTTGTACCCGAGATGGTGGATTGCGTGGCGATGTAGATGGTTCGACCCACAACCACAGCCGTCTTCACGAGGTTGCTGTGAGAAGAGACGAGATAGATGGTGTCGTTGGCTGGGTTGTAGGCGTGCAAATCCCCTCGTTGATGGTTGAGGGATTGGGAACTTGAAAACGTGGGATGGAACGTGAAGTAGGTGAGTCCGTCGACCATGCCCACGTAGCGACCGACCATTCCAGTACAGCTGCTTGAAGAGGCGGTGTTGGGCACCCAGGTGGAGTAGTTCGAGGTGCTGTACGCCATCGCGCACCCCACCCTGGATGTATGGCTGTGTGTCCCTTGGAAAAGAACGGCGTCTGTGCCTATGGCGATGTATTCCGTATTTCTGATGGGTCCGTCGCTTCCAGTAACCCACATGCTGTTGTTGCCGTACATCACCGACGTCGCTGGCGAATGAGCGACCACGGGTTCAGCGTCGTCCAGCGTTTCTTCGTCGTTTGTCCACGGATTCATTGAATCGAGATACCCCACTTGGGTCATCATCATCATCAGGAGCGATAAAACGAGGGCTCGGTTAAAATTAGCATGGCGTGCGCCGGACATACCATTGCATCTGCATGCGCGTAAAATTGCCTTCACCGTTTATGATAGGTTGAACAAAATTATGGTTCGGTAGTGAACGCGTGAATAATTGTCGCTTCTGCTGACTGAAGATGTTCACTGACGGTGGCTTGCTTAATATCAAGGGATTCTGCTATATCTCGTTGCGTACAGCGACGAGGACGGTCATAGTAACCCATCTCGATGGCTTTTTCCAACACCGTTCGTTGCCGCTCAGGAAGCAACTCGATAAATTCTGGATTGTGTAAGGATTCGGCCCCCAACTTCATTTTGTATCCATCGGACAAGAACTCACCAAGAGACGAACGAATTGAACGTAGAGCATCCTTCGTCCCCCGAACTGTAATGAGCATCCCGTTGGGATGAACAAAAGTTGGCGTCACCCACCACACATGTTCAAGTGATGAAAATAAACGAGCAAGAGGGCCCACGGCAAGAACTTCGCAGAGAGCAGATGTTTCAGTTTGTTCAAGGATACGTAAGAGTTTGTAAGCACCTTGGTCTTTTGAAAGGATCTTAGGGTCATTATAATCCAAGCGAATAAGGGCACGCATTCCCTCGCTGCTTTCATCCAGCTTCGTCAAAAATTCAACCCTTTGGAAATCCTGTGTGAGCGATATTCCCGGGAGATGATTCCCTTCGTCTCGTGTAAAGGAAATTTGCATGTAGCGCAAATCTACCGAGTTCATGCCTATCATGAACGGTACCCGGTACATTAACTCACCCCTGAATTCAACTGTCGCCAGCCTCAAACATACTCAATACACGATTAAGTTCCCGAAGGGACTCTTCCAGCATAGTTCGTTCGTTTCGATCCAGTTCTGGATCCTTGAGTTTCTCTGTAATGGCTTCAATTTCCCACTTGGCTTGTGCACGTTCACGCTCAAGTGCTTCGTCTTCTTTGATCATCTGCAATCGAGCACGGCGAACATTGGTTGCCTTGCGTTGCTTGTTGTAGGATTCCTTGTTGTCAGAAGAGATTTCTACTGCAGTTGGGAACGGTATGCCGATGCCTTCCTTAGCAAATCGTTCAGCGATATTTTTCAGCAACCAGTCCTTTGCGACGAATTCATCTGAATAATCTTCAACCCAGCCGTAGAGGCGGAACACTTTGGCAAAGTCTCCAAGTTCATTGAGAAGTACACGAGGCTCTGGAGTATCAATCACATAGGGACACTCTCGCATTAATTGCAAAACTGTGTACTTGACGTGAGAGATGTCTTCATCGTATTCAACGCCGATATCCATAACCAAAGAGATTCTACGACCTTGTCCGTCACCACCGCCGCGTGCGTGATTAACCACCGTTGAGTTGACGAGATTGTTGTTAGGGATAACAACCAAGTTTTCTTCGTTGGTTAGAATTTTTGTTGACAGAATCCCGACTGAAACAACTGAACCTATTTCGCCGTCAACCTCTATTCGGTCACCGACTTCAAAGGGTTGGTCCAAAGCGAGCATGAACGAGTTGATGATGTTTCCAAGAGTCTGCTGCATAGCAAGTCCGATGATTAAGGAAAATACAGCCAAAGAGGCAAGGAGCCCCATGAGTTCAAAGCCTAATTCCTCCATTGCGAGGTATATTCCGCCAAACCATACGGCGGCTCTTAGAATGAAGATGATGAGCGAGTTACTACCGGACACAGTTACGGAGCTTTGATTTGAGAACTTATCGAGGATTACTGGAATCATAATCTTCAAAGCAACGCTCAACAAAGTGGTTGAGAGGAGGATATAAATCGCCTGGAACACGGGGTCAAGGGCCACATTTAGATCATCTTCTTCACCCATAACCCAAAGCATTGTGAGTTGCAATCCTGCGAAAACAATGAATCCGTAGAGGCGTTGGGTGACGGGGCGATAGAGCTGGTCATCCCAATCAAAGGAAGTTGCTTTGACAAAGTCGAGGACGACTTTCTTCATCAAATACTGAACGATAGTAACAGAGATGAGGGTCAGCAAGATACCTGTTGACCATTGCATCCAAGAATCCATGGCATTGGCCTCGTTAATAATCTCATCAACTGTAACCATGACCGTTGCCCCGTACTATATACCATGGACATTCACCCATTCATGATAGGGTCGTTGTGTCGTCTGGGAATGAAAACGTTGGATAAAAATATTATTCCTCTTCACTCGCTTCAACAATCAAGTATCCATTCTCAGTTTTTTCAAAGATGAAGTTTAGGCCAATATGCTCGAGGATCTGTCTCACTTTGCTTGGCATTGCAGCTTTGTGAGTCACGCCTAGAGCCCGCTCAAACGAACGCCAAGAAAGACCTCTTGCGATCCGTTCATCCGAGACAAGTTGCCAAAAATCTCCAACAAAAAATGAGCCATCGTTTTGAGCAAGACAGTTGAGGGCATGATCCTTCCACTTTTGTCTTAGAATGGATACTTCTGTTTCCGAAAGTTCTTGATTGACTTTTTGCTTACCTTGAGTTACTTTTGGCAAAACTTTACTCTCGTCCACCGCTGATTGTCCTGTAACTACTTCTTCACGAAGTGGCGACGGAGTGGTTTGGACGGTGTTGGTTGGTGACTCATAGTCAAACAAGCGGTCAAAAAACAAACGTGCCTTTCGACGAAGGAAGGAAGAGATCGTGCCCGTTGTAGTTTTTGTATGTGCTGAACGAAGGGCTGCTGTGTTTCCGATGTAATTTGGCTCTTCGCCAACGCCCCAAGTTGAAAGGCGTCCAAATGCTTTCTTAGGCCCAGAAACAGGCGATTCACCAGCAAAACGCGCTTCCAAAAACAACTCGTGAACCTCTGGGAATCGTGCGCCTGAAGAGAGGCCTTCGTCAATGGTAATCTCTGACCAAAGCAAGTACCTTTCAACCGCGTCCCATTCTTGGGGGAAAATCTTGGAGAAAGGCGGATGCCCTAGAAGTGCCTGCATGACACTGTTGCGGGCATTGTTGCAGTTCTTGCACAGTTGGATACGATTGTCGTTGTTATTCGTTCCACCAAGCGAAATGGGATGAATGTGTTCTGTATTGTGATTCCCACCACGAAAACGGAGCCCACAATGTGGACATTCTGCTTCGCAGGCAATGAGCCAATTGACCCGAATACTCGAACAACTTGACCGATTCTTAGTCTTGGTTCGGTTCTTAAGGAAATTTTTTGCCCCGCCAAGGACACTTTGATACTTCAACTTCAGCAGATAATGCGTTTCTTCTTGTGGTCTGGTGGATTGTGCATTCATCGAGAGTTCCCCTTTTGAGAAATTAGGCATTCATTAGTGTTCATATACGCTCGTTATATGTTATAAAGAACGGAAAATTTTCTGATACAGCCTATTAACAAGGAACAATGAAAGGAAACTTTGGAAAAACATCACTTCAAAAGGTGAAGCCTTTCACTTTTGGCCATGGGAGGACGCTATGACCGTATGGCATCGTGGTTATTGGACCGCAAAAAAAGCGTCCACATCGCCATATTTATGCTCACGCTTCTGATGATTCCAGGGGCCATGACCGCTCTTCAGCCCATCGACATGGAATCCTATGAAATGGAATCTCCTGAACTCACGGCACAGACGGTTATCGATGAGGAGTTTCCGAATTCTGAAATCATCCTTGGCTTCCTCGTATCTGCTCGCGACCCTGTGCATGTACCTCCAATAGAAACATGGCAGCCTGTAACAAGAATGGAGGATGGGGCTCCCGATTATGCCTCGCTCGTGCCAGCTACGGAAATGCTTCCCGCAGGTGAGCCTTGGAGCGGGATTGATGCTCCAACAGGTGGCATTCTCAATTTGAGCCTCTTGCAAGAGATTGACAAAAAGGTCAACTTGGTCAACGAACACGCTCTCGCACCTGCTCTCAAACCGTTGGTAAACGATGTCACTGGCCACCAAGCACCTGGAGCCATTTCGCTGTCGGATCACTTCCGCGGGTTCATGAACGGCACCTCAATTCTTACTCAACCTGGCTTAACCACCTTGGGTGTCGTCACCGAACCACCAGCAAATTGGACCGATTGCTTCCCACTTGATTGCTTGGAATTTGATGATGAAAACATCACGCAAGCCCACATTGACATGGCTGCACACCGAATGGCGGAGGCATCTGACAACAACTTCCTCCGCTGGCTCTCGCTTGACCGCGGTTTCAAAGCCGACTATACCGCCTTCCAGGAAGGGCCAATTTACGGAGTGTTGACTGCAAACGGAACATGGGAAAACGCACTATGGGGCAAAGGCCGATGGACGGCTTCCTCAACATGGTTATTGGTACAACTTGACCGGACAAAACTGGACGCAATGGGCTGGGAAGTGGTGTGGAAAGATGCTCATCAGGAAAAGGAGGTCCAATTCACCGACGAGGGGTTCCGAGTCGGAGGGTACCGTCTTGCTGACGGCCAACTTGTTCTCCATCCCCCTCAATATACCGAAGCCATGTGTGAACAGATGCAGGATGACGGCGCAGGCTGCTCAACCGAGTGGTCGTTCATGGACTTGGAAGGGCATCTACGAAGTCATGACAGAACGACGGTAACATTGTTGCTCGGCCAAGGGGTAAACGTCGAGGTCAATCGTGAATTGCAATCAAGTGCTGGACTCATCGTCCTCATGGGATTCGCCATCGTCGCCCTTCTTTACGTGAGTTTGAGGCGTTGGTCTGATGTTGCTATCGTCATGTTTGCCCTTGGTGCTGCATTGTTGTGGATGCAGGGGCTCATCGGTCACTTCGCTACGATGACCGGTTGGTTTGGTCTAAGTCTTATCGCTCGGTCACAATTTTCCAATCTTTTACCCATTCTCGTACTCGCATTAGGAATTGATGATGCGCTTCATGCACTGCATCGTTACAAAGAAGAACGGGCTGCAGGAAAAACATCTGAGCAAGCTGGTGCCATCACCCTTTCAAGAGTTGGAAGGGCGATCACCCTCACTTCTATTACAACAATGGCGGCGTTTGCTGCGAATCTCTTCAGTGATATTGCAGCCCTGCGCTCGTTTGGAATTGAAGCCGCCTTGGGTATTTTTGCGGCCTTTGTCCTGACAGGTTTGTGGTCGCCAATCATCCGGGTAAGCGTTGATGATTGGTTGGCAAAACGAGAGAAGACCAAGGAAAAGAAGGTGGTGAAGTCACTGGTCAATCCCGATTGGTTGCGAAATCTCACCTACAGTTCAGGGCAACGGAAGACGGCCCTCATCATCACAGGAATCGCCTTGCTTCTCACCGTTCCTGCGGCCTACGGGATGGCTCAGTTGGAAGGTGATTTTGCCGTTGAAGATTTCCTTGATGAGCGGTCTGACTTTGCGATTGGCGTGGATGAAATTAGCCAACGGTTTGCCGATGAAGGTGAGCCTGCGAATCTTCTCATCATGGGTGATGTTTTGGACCCGGATGTATTTACAGCGATCGATGAATTCCGACAGGACATGGATGCCTTGCCCGAGGGAGTTCCAGACAAAATCACACGGCAACCGGACGGCACCATTGACATTCTCGCACTCGATGAAATGGTCTTCGCCGCCCAAGGTAGTTTGGTCTTGAACAGCACCCCCTTTGAGGCGGCTGGATGGGAGCCTGAAACCGAAGGTCACGGTATGAATTGCTCACTTGCAGGCAACGGACCACTCATGGATACAACCGATAGAGACTGCCTCGCATTCTTCTATGGATTCCTTTCAATCTACGGTGTCCCAGGCGTTGGTCCGATTCCGGACATCCCCTCAAGCATCGTACAACTCTACATCATGCCTGTTGTTGAACTGAATCAAAGTCAACCTTGGGTGGACATCAACGGCATGCCTGCCCAGTACGACATGATGCAAATCCGATTTGGTATGACGGCCCCCGAAGATTTCCCCGGAATGAAAGGCGGCGTCGCGGAAATTTGGCGAGATCTCGAAGTGTTCACCAATCTCTCCAGCGGAACCTTTGAAGAAAGCGGAGATGAGGAAGACGACAAACCTCTCACATGGGTCATGCTTACTGGACGGCCCATTACTCGATTTACAGCCTCAACCGCCATGCAAGATGAGATGCAATCCTCGCTCATTCTCGGTTCTGTGTTTGTCTTTGGTTGTCTTACCGTTGGATTCCGTTCTCCCAAACAAGCAGCCGTTACGTTCGTTCCGATTCTTCTCGTCGTAGTTTGGCTGTACGGGCTCATGTATGTAGCAGGTTCATCCTTGAACATCGTCACGGTCACCATAGCGACCATCTCGCTTGGAGTGGGAATCGACTATTGCATTCACGTCACGGAACGCTATCGTGAAGGAAGGGAAAACGGAGAGTCACACAACGACGCTCTCGCTGCAGTTGGCGGTGCATGCGGCCTCGCCTTGCTCGGTTCAGCAAGTTCAGATATTGCAGGCTTTGCTGTTATCGCGCTCTCTCCAATGGGACTGTTCAGTAACTTCGGGATTTTCTCCGCTGCGATGATTGGACTTTCGTTGCTGGCGAGTCTCATCTTGACGACCGCTGCTCTTGGCCTCATCAGTTCCTCCAGTGACGACCAACGCGCACCTCTCAGCCTGGACTCGGAAGAACAGGAATGAAGCGGTGACTTCATCAAGGGTTGAGTCTGCGGAAGGATTGCTGTCCTAGGGGTTGGCCCCGGGAAAGTGGTGAGAATCATGACCGATAACGAAGGCACGCGCCCCGATGATGATGATGAAGATTGGATGAAATACGCCAATGCTGGATTCGGAGAAACTGATTATTCCTTGTGGGATGAAGTTGAAGAAGCACCTGAAGAAGAAAATGAACTTGACTCCGGGTCGTTGGATTTTGAAGACCAACTCGATTCCCATATGGAAGAGATCCCGCGTGCCCCCTCCCCTGCCGGTCACAAGCACCTTGTTCGTCTTGGAACATGCAATGCGTGCTTGGGCCGCATTGGTGGAAAGAAACGGTTTGGACAATCCCTTGAGGATTCAGGGCGTGAAATAAGGGAGGCCGTTTTAGAACGGGACAGCCATTTGGCCAACGCTCGTGAACTCACACCCTTATGCCCGTTTTGTGAAAACTTGTTTGATGAAGTGGATTTGCTTGCCGACATTATTTTTGATGCGTTGGAGCCCTATGAACTCAAGCGATTGCAATTAGGCGCACGATTTCCAAAAGACCAAACAGAAAACGAAGACGTGATGAGAAAACAATACGGAGCGGGGGGTTCAGACCCCCTCAAGAGTTCGTTGGTTGCAGCAATATCGCGACGCCTGAGCGAACGTCTAACGGGCATTGAAATGGTGAACGACAAACCCGATGTTCTCGCCCTTATCGATGTCCTCACCCTCACGGTAGACCTCGACATACGCGCCGTCTACATGTACGGAAGATATCGTAAACTTGAGCGAGGAATACCTCAGACACGCTGGCCTTGCCGTGCTTGCAAAGGACGAGGCTGCAAGCGTTGTGACGACACAGGATTGCAATACAAACGAAGCGTACAAGACTTGATTGGAAACCCTCTTCTTGAGTTGTTTGAAGCCAGTGAGCACTCGTTCCACGGCATGGGGCGAGAGGATATCGATGTCCGCTGTATGGGGCGAGGTCGTCCGTTTGTCATCGAATTCAAAAATCCACGAAAACGAACCGTGGAGCCTGAAGTGATGATGGAACGGATCAACCGCCTTGCTGAAGGGTCGGTTGAAATTACCTCAATGCGCGCATCAAACCGTAGTGAAGTCGTTCGCATCAAAGATACACCTGCGGAAAAATCCTACACCATCCGATTCCGTGTTGAGCCCATGAATGAAGCTGAATACGGCGTGCTCACTGCACCGGTTGATTTGACAAAAGAAGATGTTCAAACACGAAGCACGAAAAAGCGACGACGACGACAGCGAAGAGGGGACAAAGAAAGCGACAGAACCAAACCTCTGGAAACGGTACTGGAAGTCCCTCCTAGCGGCCCAACAGAAGATGAATTGAAGGCGATGAAGAAGGACGAACTGGTCGCTCTTGCTGCTCAGCACGACCTCAAGAAGACCGGGAAAAAGGCCGAACTTGTTGAGCGCATTCTTGCTGCCTTACCTCCGGCTCCCAAGACCTTTGATTTGCCCGATGATGACGCTATAATCAAGGTCATCAAGGACCTCAACGGTGTCAAACTCGCCCAGAGGACACCCGAACGGGTCGCTCATCGTCGTGCAGATTTGATACGACGACGAACCGTTTACGAAGCTCATCCACCTTTGATTGAAGTCGGAGAAGATGGTGTTCGCGAGGTTGAGGTTACCCTTCGTTGTGAATCTGGAACCTATGTCAAAGAAACAGTACACGGCGATAGCGGACGGACCCAGCCCTCCATCGCTTCACTCATCAAAGCAAAATGCAACGTCATGTGGCTTGACGTGGGAGATATTCACGCAGACTGACCCAAACCTCGTTTTCACCGTGGAGATATTTCGTCGCGGTGCTTATATGGGGAGGGTCGGTCGGCAGAATGCTCCGAAGATGCCCTAATGCTGATTCGGACGAAAGGAGGCGACCAATATGAAGCGATCCAAGGGACAACGTGTAGGAACCCGAAGCGTCTTGCGACGACGAAAGAACGAGCGAAGCCGCTTGAACATTCGCCGCGTTATGCACCAGTACGAAGAAGGAGACCGAGTCGCTATTGTTCTTGACGGTGGCCAACAAGGTGGAATGCCACACCGCCGTTTTAACGGCCGTACTGGATTCATCGAAAAGCGCCAAGGCGTCGCATGGGTCGTTGCTGTCAAAGACGGCAACATGCAGAAGACCGTGATCGCCCGCCCCGAACACCTCCGCCCACTTCAATGAGGAATGAACATGTCAGACGAAGATAAATTTCTTGATTTCGCAACCGTCCGAGACATGCTCTTGGACGCTCAAGGCCGCCGTGGACAACTCAGTTACGAGCAAAAAGCCGCACTGCAACATGCAGAGTGGGCTGCCAGCGACATTCGTAACGGATACCGCACTGAGCCTGCAACATTTGAGCAATTGCGCCAAGCACTTCTTGAGGTTGAAACACTTTCCAAGCACCCAAGCCTTGCAGCAAAATTAGCAGAGCTGATTCCACTTCACCCAGAAGATGTTCGTGCCGTTCTCGGTTCAAAGCGCATCTCTATTGACGACTCCGAAATTACTGCAATTATTGACATTGTCAAGCAGGTTATCGGCTATAAGAACGAATGAGGCACTTTTCTTTCTAAGCAGAGGCGATACCAATGACCGACCCTCGGCGAAAGCGCCACATCAACACACCTTCCGGTCCTAAAAAGCGGGAAGTTGATCCAAGTACGTTCAAGATGTCTCGTCCTGCTGAAGGACGCAAAGAAATCCCCAAGCCCAAACCGCAAGAGGCTCGTTCTCAAGGCCGACGGCACCAGCGCAATGACCGTGGAAATAACGACCGCAAAGGTGGGCGAAATCAAGGCGGTAACCGTCAAGGTGGCAGAAACCACCAAGGTAACCGTCCTCGGCAACAAAAGCCGGAACGTCCCAAAGCATTGGAAGGCGAAGAATGGGCAAGAGTGATCGAACACGATACCAAAGAGCATGTCGTTACCGCAATGAGCGAAAAGACACTCGCATTCTGCCGCCTTAAGGTTCGCACGGACTGCGAGTTGATGATTCCAAGCCAACGTCTCTACATCGGCACCGATGCAGCACAGCGAGAACAAGTAACGGGAATTTTGGGCATGGCTCGTCGAGACCGAATGTCCAACATGGCCAAAATGGACATGCCTCTTGTGGTGCAGATGTTTGTTGAAGAACATGCACAATATTTCGTTGATGAATTTTACAACAAAGCCGGCCCGATTTCATTGAAGGTTCACGGCTTTGAATTGCTTCCTGATGTGGGCAAGAAAAAGGCCGGACAAATGGTCGCTGCTCGTAATTCGGTGGGTGTATTTGCCTCCCTTGAAGAACTCAATACCTCTTGCAACATTGACGCCGCTGAACTGCTCGCCCGTCGCTTCGTTCAAGAATTGGAAGACCCGGCAATGGCACCCCGTCTCACGGAACTCCTACTGCCGGTGGAAGCATGAGAGGCGCACGCTGGCTCGTTGATTCGCTTCGTGGGAAGCAACCGTTCAACAAAGCACTCGGTCAGCATTTTCTTGTTCACGATGATGTTCTTGAGCGCACCGTCTCCTGGGGAGAGGTCACCAAAGACGACCATGTTCTCGAGATAGGCCCTGGCCCAGGTGTTCTTACTGAGGTGTTGTTGGAAACCGGTTGCCGCGTCACAGCCATTGAACTGGACGGTGGAGCATGTGAACATCTTCGGTCGGTCTTCGCTCCTGAACTTGAGAGTGAGACATTGGTCTTGCTGGAAGGGGACGCGTTGAAATCCCGTTGGCCAAACGACATTACCCGAATCGTCGCTAACATTCCCTATCAAATTTCATCACCACTCATCGATGAGCTCACTCGGCATCACCGCAACCCACATACAAAACCATTGGATTGCATCGTAATGCTGGTTCAAGAAGAATTCGCTGAGCGTGTGGTCATGGAGTACGAGAGCGATGTTGGTTCCCTCGGAATGGTCGTCGCTTTGGATTTCGATGCTGAAATGGGCGAACGGGTCGGGCCTCATGCTTTTTCGCCCATGCCCAAAGTTCACTCTCGTTTGTTGCGATTGATTCCTCACGGCGAAGAATGGCCTTGTGACCGAAGATTGTTGGTCATGATGGTCCATGCCGCATTCGCCCAAAGACGGAAGAAATTGAAGGCCACACTTCGCTCCGCTCCGAAGCGTATTTCGCGAATACCTGGCTGGCACGCTGGTCGCTGGAAACGCGCTTATGCTTCACTCCAAAACGACCCACGCCTCAACCGCCGACCCGAGACGTTTGAATTGGATGACTGGGCGGAATTAGGAGTTGACTTTGAGTCCGGGGAAGAGGAAGCATGAGACTTGAAAAGGGCTTGAACGACTGAACACTTTGGGGAGAGACTTTTCTTAGGAGTGTCTACTCGCCTTGACTTGTCGGAGGGGATGTTATGGCAAAGAAGGACACATACTTGGCTCTATTACGCAGAGGTATTGACGATACAACTGCAAACCAACTCGCCGATGCGGGATTGAAAATTGGCGACCTGAAAAAGATCGACAAAGACATGCTCGTTGAAAACTACGGTTTGAAAGAGGATATCGCCCGTGGTGTCATTGATATTATCACAGCCGGCCCTCAATCTCACGGCAAAGAGCGTTTCTTGTCCAAAGTTCTCGCCCCTGAAAAGAAGCAGGAATCCCGAATTGAAGAAATTAAATTCAAGCGCAAGCAAAAGGACGTGCTCACAGAACTTGCCGAACAAAAAGAGCGTCTGAAGATTGCTAAGGTTGAGGCGTTCCGAGCACAAAAACTCATCATGAACCGCCTCGGTAAAACCGTTGAACTCATCGTCAAGTTGGAAAACAACCTCTACGATGAAGGAAAAGATGACCAGAAGGTCAAGATTCGTGACCAACTTGAGACACGTGGACTTGAAGCCGCTCGCGACCATGAGATGTTGGAACTTGAAGGCACGCCGCAAGACATCGTTGATTTCCGCCGCAATCACGTCCCATCACTCATCTTCCATGCATGCCCCGAATGTGGCGATGAATTGGACCCCCGGCAATCCCGAGACCCTGACCAACCCGATTCTTGGGCATTCATCTGCTGGGAATGTGAAACCAGCTTCACCCCACAACTCACCCTCAATGTTGAAACCATTCTTGATGGAGAAAAGCGCATCACTATCGATCCTGACAAGGCTCCACGAAACCCTGTACCTCCAAAGCCTGCGAGCATGGACTTCTCATCGGTCAATGATTTGATACGCCGTGACTTAGAAGAAACTGGAGCAACCGCTGACCAGATGACCCGTGTGGTCGAGGAAAGCGTCGTTGCTGGTGGCCTCATGGACATCAACGATTGGATTGACCAAACTCTTGCGGCAAAGAATTACATCCAAGCACAAGAAGACCGAGAAGATTTCATCCTAAGGACCGGGGCAGGAGCAACGAAATTCAACAAGTGGATGAAGAAAGCGGGTCTCTTCTTCAACAAGCAAACTGGACGTTGGACCCGAGAAAAGGCACGATGAGGAATCACCATGTCGGCTGGCACCTCAAGCCTTGAATTGGATGAGAAGCCAAAGTCTTCGCCTCCACCCGCACCCGTGATTCGTTTTCTCAAAGGGGCTGAATTGCTTGGACAATGCCCGGTAAACCCCGGTGAGACCATCGTAGACCATGCTGAAGCATGCGGAATATCACTGCCCACCAATTGCACCTCAGGAACCTGCGGAACATGCATGGTAAGTCTGATTCTTGGTGAAGTCCCTCTCCCAGAGATTCTACCTCCAGGCCTTGATGATTGGCTGGTAGGTGAAGGGGCGCGCTTAGGGTGCATTGGCAAGCCACGTGGTGATGTTGACATCGATATTCGCCCACCGCTATGAGGGACAGGTATGTTTGACCAGTGGGGATGGAGCAGTTGGGTCATCCTCGTTGTTGATGTATTGGCAGTGCTGATTGTCGTCTGGTTTCTCAAGAAGAAAATTCAAAGCAAATTGAACGAAGTAGAACTTCGGCAAGATTTTCATCGCCAACAGAAAAAATCAACCCATCTAACCGATGAATCCCCACCTTCTAGCGACTGAAAGCATCGGTCGAAGAAGCGCATCGGATAGGATATGAATTTACGATAGGACCCATCTCTCCTTTGGGCGATGCTTCAAGAACCCTTGACGCTAACATCTCGTTGTGTCATCTGGGCCGCAAACCACAACCGGTCCGCTGCCCATCGGACAATTCGTCAAACTGATTCAAAAAACAGTCAAACAGGACCCTTTATTCCAACATCAAGCACTCCGAGGCGAAGTATCTCAATGGAACATTCACAACGGAAACGTCTACTTCAAACTCAGGGACGATGAAGGGCAGATGGATTGTGTCATCTGGCGAAGTGCAAAAATCAACGTTGACCCTTCCATCAAAGAGGGAAGCGATGTGGTCGTCATTGGAAGTGTGGACCTGTGGCCAAAACGGGGCAACCTGCAAGTGGTTGTTCGCAGAATTGAGCCTGTCCAAACGATCGGTGCCCTTGAAGAAACCAAGCGTGCATTGATTGCTGCTTTGAAGGATGAGGGAGCATTGGACCGCCCGCGCTTGGCCCTGCCCGGCATGCCCAAACACGTTGCCATCGTCACTGGTGCGGGTTCTGCTGCTCTTTCGGATATGAAACGATTGATTTCCAACCGCTGGCCTGGACTCCGAACAACGGTGATTGGCGTCTTGGTTCAAGGTGATAAAGCGGTAAAAGAAATCGTGCGGGGTCTTGCAGTTACTCGCGCCCTAAGCCGACCTGAAATTGCAACGAGTCTTGGCCTGCCACCTGTTGACGCCATCATTATTGGCAGAGGTGGAGGTTCAGTGGAGGACCTATGGGCGTTCAACCTTGAACCGGTGGTCCGAGGAATTTTAGCAAGCCCTGTTCCGGTGATCTCAGCTGTTGGCCATGAACAAGATGTCCTCGTATCTGACTTGGTTGCAGACTTACGAGCTTCAACTCCGTCGAATGCGATTGAACTCTTGGTCCCCGACCGTCACAGCGTCATGATGATGATGGACGATGTTGACATCCGATTAGGAGAATCCGTCAAACGCCGTTTCGGTGAATTGCGACAGCGCTTGATGCTGCTCACCTCTCAACTCAAACATGCTCCTGGAAAAGGTGTTTTTCGAGCCAAAGAACACTTGGCGTCTCTTGGAAACAGGATGAAACGAGGCGGAGAACACGCCCTTTCCTCTCAACATCAGCGGCTGGCTCGACTTGAAGCAACACTCATCGCATCCCATCCTCACCGAGTGTTGGAGCGCGGATACACGATGGTTCAGAATGATGAGGGTGATGTACTCACAAACTTAGCGAGCCTTCAACAAGGGCAAACCGTCAACCTTCAGTTCGCCGATGGCCGGGCTGCTGCAGATATCCACACCATTGAACCCAAGGAGGAAGAGCGATGAGCGATGAAAAAATGACCTACGATGAAGCAGTACAACGACTGGAATCAATTGTTGCACAATTGGAACGAGGCGGGAAGAATCTTGACGAAACTCTCGCCATGTTTGAAGAAGGCACGCAATTGCTCCGCCAATGTCAAACTGAACTTGCAGAAGCTGAAGGACGATTGGCCGAACTGAGTTTGGACGATGCAGAAGCTTTGGTCAAAGACGCTGAATGAGGGAGTTCTATGGCTGGGAGAAAACATGCTGCCCTTCAACGCAGGGTTGCGCGAGCCCTGTCTTCATGGAAGGACCCGCACCACGACCGGCCCTACCCTGAACTTGACATCGTTCAACAGGTTGACATCGCAGAGGATGGAGAAATCAATCTCACGGTCAAACCTGCGCGGCCGCATTGTCCGTGCTGTCTTCTTGACCTTGATGCCCTGCGTAAGCGTCTTTGCGAAATCAAAGGAGTGACGTTCGTTCACACTGAGGTCGTAGGAATCCCTGGAGCAGCGCGATGGACGCGCAGCATCAATCGCTGATGTTGGCTCGCTTGTGGACCTTCTTGAGGACGATAAAGGCGGGCACCGACCACCCGAGCACAGAGCCAAACCAAGCTATTATGCTCCCGAGAACTATTCCGTAAGTAGGGAGTGACCACATGGCGAGATTCGCATAGATAGCAACACTGACACCACCCAACATCATCGGTCCGGCCGCACCCTGCGGAACAGTTGGCCCTTGTGCCAACCATAAGGCGACCATACTGGTGAGGAAAATGGCAGGGAAAACACTGGCTAAACCAGCCAGCAAGGGGAAGCCCAAACCAGCCAGCCAAACTGCGATACCTATGGCGACTGCCGCCATCATCCCACGAGAGAACAGCACCGTTTTGGAAACTGCTTCGCTTCCCTTGGGTGTTGGCTGAGGACGCCAGTTGAAGGCTACGGCGATGATCACCAAAAGGATCAGTCCGGCTGCAGCAAATTCCTGTTCCGTGAGGAGCATGCCGACGACCGTGTTTTGGAGGAGAAACCACACCGTTACGCCCAATGCACCCCAAAGGGCGAGGGCTCCAATGGAGGTCAAAAGAAGCGGATGGGAGGCGTTAGAGAACCAACGTGGGAGCACCAGCCATGCCCCCAAAAACAGCGCGTTGAGCAACATTCCAAGAGGTACCACCATCATGCTACTGACGATTTCGTCTTCGCCACCGGCGAGGTACATCCCAATAGCTGCAGGAACGATGGTAGAAGGAGCCGTGCCGAGGAAGCCGCCAACCAGGCCGCCCCATTTCTCAATAGCAACGGTGACCGCTGTTGCAACCAAACCGGCCAAAAGTGCCGAGAGGAGAATGGAGGACGCTAACATTGACTCACTCCCCATTCTCGATGCCCGTCATCAATCGCTCAACGTTCCCACCGGGCCATTGGTCGACCGGTTCGCCGTACTGGAACAGTACATTGAATGGGATGAATGAGATGTGTTCAGCCCACTGGTGGTCTTCACAAAATTGCTGTCCAACCTTAGAATCAAGATCCATATGGACGACTTCTAATCTCGCTTCAAGTTCTGGTTCTGGAGACCACTGTGCCAATGCCTCGGTCCATGCTTTGCAATCGTCGCAAGAGGGGCGGCCAATCACGACCAAAAGCAATGGCTGGGCTGGCAACCGTTCGTAACTCGCTTCTGTAAGTGCGTTTTGTTCCATGACACCACCCGTTTGGCACCCTCTTACGTGAATCAAGCAAAGGGGTCAATGTGAACAATGTCCTGCAGGTCAATGACTTTGGCTTCACGCTCTTGGGCTTGCATTGCGGCTCGTGTGAGCATCGAACGCATCCACCCAAGGGACATCAAGCCTCGCATTTTGTTGATCGATTCTATGAAATGAACCGGATTGCTTCCAAGTTGGGCATGCTTACGAATGTCTGCTTCAAGTTCTTCAAGCACCATCGTGTAGGTGTCAAGAAGTTCCTCAAGAGCGTCTTTTGTTACGGTCATTTTCGCAATGCTTCGGGCCATAGAGAGCAACGACGAGGCCGTGACAATTCCGCCACTTTGACTGGCGACGAAATCCATTGTTGCCGTTTCTTCTTCGTCCTCAAGAGTGGCCTCTGCGTCGTCGTCGTCAAGCCCTAACCCAGCAACAGCCTTGTCCAAGTGCCGAGGTTTAATGGTCGCAACACGATCTTTGGATGCTGCATCTTCAGCGTGGCGTAGCAATTTGGCAAGATGGCTCTCTACATGTTCAATTCCTGCTTGAACCGCAGCAGAACCGACCGAATCGATGTTCTCAATGCGGTCGATCATCAACTCACGCGTCCGATTGTAATTCAACCGACTGCGCTGAGGGTCGTCCAAGGTTTTTCGCTCAGGGTCCTGATTCAGTGTTTCCTCTTCCATTTGAGGGACGACTCGGTCCAATTCTTCACAAAGAAGTTCAACGAGGCGTTGCTTGACTGCCCCTGACAACCGCATCTCGGTGTAGTGGGAAGCGACTGCAGCAATGTGACTCGGCGAATACGGCTTGGCTACCATGTAACGACTGGGGCTCCAGCGAACCTTGAATGATGTGGTCGCCTTTGATGGGTCATTCCGTTAGGCCATCGTTTCGCCCCATCACTTGGCTAAACTCCCAAGCGTGGAGGCATTCATGGCCGCCAAGAAAACCACCGGCTTCACGAGAAGGGCCGATAAACTCTGCACCGCACATTTGACAAAACACATTGACGATAAGTTCGTTGAAGTAAGTACCGTTTGGAGTCTCTCGCTTGGGGATTCGCTTACCAACATCTTCGTGAGTCCAGCCTTGACTCTTTTCACATACGTCTTCTTCTGTTTGGTCTTGCCCCATCTTTACCACTCCATCAACCACGGCAAGCCGCCACCTGCGGTGATCGGGTTCATGCCGTCTTCGTCTCGCACCCAGGTATCTTCTGAGCCGACACTTCCTTCCGCATAGACGACTTTCGGCTCAATTGCCATCGTTCCTCCAACCGGTAACGGGCGGTCAAACCCGGCCGCAACGACCGGGGATTCATCCAATTGCAATCCAATTGAATGGCCGAGAAAACGACTCTGATCCGGTGTTGTGCCCATCAAATGTTCACTGTATCCAAGTTCAGTAGCAAGAGCATGCCCCTCTTCCCACGCTTCGCTGCACAAACGGCCTTGGTCCAGTACGTCAACAACGGTTTCCTTGACGGCAACCATATCGTCCAAACGTTGGGTCCATTCTGTTGACAGGGAGCCTGCAACAAACATTCGTGTTGCATCGACCATGTAGCCTCGGTGAGCGTGGACAAGGTCAACCAATACCGGCTCATTGGTTTTGACTTTAGAAAATCCTGAGCCCATGCCCGAAAGTGGATGTGGTCCTGTTCCCCCAACGGCTGAATCGAAGAACGAGGGGATACCTCCAGCGCGCCCTGCAACGATAACGCCGCGGTCGCATTGCAATGGATAACGGCGCATCTGAACGTTGCCGCCAAAGCCTTCACTGCGGCTCACTGCTTCTGCAGCAGCCACCATATCAAGTTCGCTGACTCCTTCACCGCCGACCGTTTGCACGGCCTCAAACATACGAAACTGAACCGCAGCAGCAGTTTCCATTTGCTCCAGCTCCCAAGCGGATTTTATTTCCCGTTGGGCATGAACAATGGAAGTGATGTCGGGTGCATCACCAAAGGATGAAAGGGCTTTTGCAAAGTGTGCAGTAAAGGTTCCTGGCGCTTCGCCAAACTGAAGGCCGGGCACTCCTGTAACGCCTCGTTCACGCAATGTTTCAGCGAACAAGGAAAGGCGAGGAAACGGAAGAACTTGGTGTGGAGCATCGTCGCCACCGGCCTCGAATCGGGCTCGTTTCAAAGAACGACGAACGAAACTTGTCGGGCCGTCGCCACCGGCTTGTGTACTGCCTCCTGCTCCAGTTGCAGGAACAAAGAACGAACCGTCTTGACGTCCGCCGGTATAGTAGTACAAATCAACAGGATGTTGGATGAGTGCTCCCGCAATTCCTGCGTCGCATAGCATGTCCGCAAGACCTGCTTGTCTGCGAGCAAGTTCTGAGACTGGGACGCGCCAATCCTCCCCTTCAGGCCCGACCAAATCCTCGGTAGCCCATGCCTCCATAACACAATGTGGACGGCACCCGTTCAAAATCCAATCGGAACAAACGAGCAGGGTAGAGGCACAGTAAAAGTTGAAAGATGAGGCGGTTCTAAAGCAAATAATGGTACAGATTTGGGCTCGTTGGCTCATCGTTGCGGGGGTTTTCCTTACGCTCGGAATCCTCGTTATATTCGCTGGCGTAAGTGAGCGAGTAGGTGAGGAGGGTTACGATGACTTTGAGGAGGTGGCCTTCGGGAAGTCCGGCTCGTTTGAGACCGATGACCCTCCGCGAAGATGGATTCATGTATTCTCTGATGAATGGTTCAGTTGCGACAAAGAGGCTAAAGACGGCGAGGCCATGTTCTCTGCGATTGAATTCTCTCTTGAAGACTCCAACGGAACGAGCGTCGTACCTGAGGACTATGTTTGCAATAACCAAAACGAAGATTGGTTATTGATGAGCATCAAGATGAACTATTCTGGCGACACCTACACCTACGAATCAACGGCCATGGTGAGTATTGTCGCTGCCGACATCAGTGCATCGGAGGTCAGTGAAATTATGGAGACTGCGTCGGTCATTGCAGGGATTGGTTGTTGGATCATGTGCTTCAGCATTCCAATGTTCATTATTGGAACAATAAGCGGTCTGAAAGGACGGAAGGGTGAAGAGGTTGTCCTCAGTCAAACCTCTGTTGTCGCAAATCAAAGAAATTCCAAAGGTTACAGAAAGACATCAACTGGATTCTACATGCCTTCACCTCCACCAAAAGAGGCTGAACAACCAACAAGCTCAACGGAAGAACAAACTGTTCAAGGTGATGAGGCGGCCTCAAACGGCCAACAAATGAGTACGCCCTGGGCCAACATCGAGGACATCAATGAGTAATTTCATCCAGTGCAAAGGGCTCAACCTTTTCCAATCGTTGAGCCGCTGTTGAACAATATTCCTCTGAAAGGTCAACTCCGATATAGTGACGGCCATGTTGTTTTGCAGCCACACACGTTGAGCCTGAACCGTTGAACGGGTCAAGAACAACATCGCCAACGAAACTGTACAATTCAATGCAGCGTTTTGGAAGTTCTACGGGAAAAGGGGCAGGATGATTCACACGAGAAGCGCGCTCGGTTGCGAAGGACCAAATCGATTTGGTGTGTTTGATGAAATCGTCACGTGGGACGGTATCGATACGACCTTCTGCACGCTCAGACTTGGTTCTAGGGAGTTTGTAATTTCCTTTTGAGAAGACGAGAAGGTATTCATGAACGTCCCTTAGGCATGGATTGGATGCCGATTGGAACGAGCCCCAAGCACACGATGAGCCCGCACTTGCAGATTTATCCCAGATGATTTCGCCGCGCATCAAAAATCCAATCTCGTGCATCATGATGTTGATGTGCGAGGACAGAGGGATGTACGGTTTACGACCAAGGTTAGCGACATTGATGACCATCCGCCCACCAGGGGTGAGCACCCGATAACATTCGGCAAAGACATCGTGAAGGAGACCAAGATATTCTCTTAGTGACAGGTCCTCATCGTACTCTTTTGAAGCATTGTAAGGTGGAGAGGTGACAACGAGATGGACGCAATTATCTGGAAGAGGAAGTGCCCTTGAATCGCCACAAATGAGGGAGTTGAGGTGTTCTTCAGGACATACTTGAGCGTCTCCGACCTCTCGAGAAGCAACCAAGCCTTCATTCAGCCTGCTGTTGTAATACAAGGAAGCGTCATGACCTTCTCGCTTTGAAACACCAAATGACGAGGTCGCTGTTCCAGCGCGACGACGAGCACCGTCCAATGACGATGTGTCTTCGGCGGATTTTTCGGCCATATCAGGCAGTGCGATTGGTGCCTATATCACCTTTCGCGCCGTTGAGTGGGTCGGGACGCGCGTCTTGCGACCTTTGGAGCGATACCGACAGCAAGGATTGCCAAATAGAAGACGGAAAATGGCCTTCCATGTTGTTTAAATCAAAGGCCTCGTTGGGGTGAATCATGTCGATCATAGCAGCATATAACGAAGCATGGGATAACGGAGACGTCGAAACACTTGCAACACTCATTCACGATGATTGTGTCTTCAACCCACATGTTGGTGGCATCACCATGAGCAAATCCGACATTTTGGGATTCGCAGGTGGCAACAGCACACCAAATTCAGAACACAACCGCATTCTCTTTGAAAACGACGAAGTCGGCGTTGCACACTCCATCGTTCACTTTGCTAACGGCTCTGACTCTGAAGCTGTGATGTCTTTCATGCGCTTCAAAGACGGTCAAATCATCTCCATGGAAACAGGTGCTACCCCACTTTCCGATGATTACAAACTGATCGGCTCCGACCAGTAAATCACCGAACATCTTCCAGAGATTTCCTCTGAGCGTTTGACCTGCAAGCGGTTCGCTTATCCAGTATTGGTCCGCGAAGTGAGCATCTTGTCTGAAAAGACAGCGTCAAGGTTTTTACCATGACTCAAAAGGCGATTTTATGAACGGCGGCGAGAAGGGGCTCCAAGCACTCAGCCTCATCGCCATCGTGATTCTCTCCATCGTTGTTGTTGACCTTCTGAACAAACCGGACCAAGACCCCGAGATTGTCTACGTGATGGTCGATAACCGAATCACCATTGATGAAAACTTCACCACAGAAGAGTTGGACAGGAGCGAAGTTGCCCGCGTTGCTTCCTTCAACATCAAGGTATTTGGTGACACAAAAATGAGCAACGCTACGGTTGTTGCTGAATTGGTTGAACTCTTCCAAGACTACGACATGGTTGCCGTTCAGGAGATTAAAGACATCGATGAAGAAGTTCCTTACCTGTTTCTTGATGAATTGAACGGGGTTGCAGGTCAGGAAAACCTGACCAATCAAACGCTTGAATGGGGCATGGTTCTCTCTGAGAGAAGCGGGATGCAAGAAGATGATAAAAACTCTCAAGAACAGTATGCATTTTACTACAAACCTACCGTATTTACCTCAATGGATAACGGAACTCTATACGACGACAGCACCAATGATTCTTTCCAGCGGGAGCCGTTCCTTGCAACGTTCATGCTGCTTGACGCCAGCGGCAATGAGACTGGCACAGACATTGTCTTTGTCAACATTCACACCAAACCAACACTCGCCGTAGAAGAGATGAGCGCCCTTGGAGACGTGATTTCATGGGCTCAGACCAATTATTCTGCCGACGATGATTATGTGATTCTTGGTGACTTTAACGGCGATTGTTCTTACGCTTCGTACTACGAATTGATCAACCTTGACATCGCTTCAGAAAATTACACTTGGTTGGTTCCTGATGGCGCAGATACAACAGTGGGCAACTCAAGATGTGCCTACGACCGAATCGTTGCATCAAGTCAACTGGATGACCGTTTAACAGGGGAGTGGGGCATCGACCAAACCGTGAGCAGTGGGGCTGTTTCCGACCACAAACCAATTTGGTTTGACATCAAGCGAATCTAAGGTTGCCGTGATTGAAAACCAGTGACGGGCGTTTCATGAACCGTTCAGTCGTGGCGATGAATATCGTCTTCAACCTCCGTATCGTATTTATTCTCTAGACCGGTGGCGGCTCATAATGAGCAAGTTGGCGACGAGATGGCGTAACTTCTTCAGGCCCGGAAACGACCTGTTTGGGTACGTTTTGCTTGCTCTTTCAATGGTCCTTTGGTTTGAAGGAAATAATTTGCGCTCATTAAATATCTTCATGGGGATTGTGGTGATCTTTTGGTTCACCGTTCACCTCTTGTCCAAAACCAAACTTTTCAGCAAAAAAGAATCTGATTTGAAAACGCCCAGCCTAAAAAGAAAATTCAAACTGTTTTCATTTATCATTGTCATTTTAGTTGCTTTGTTGGTGCTATCTACAGGCATCGTCATCAATGTCCTCGAAGACTTTGGAGGAGAGCCCTCAAATCATGACTCCCCCAATTTCAAGGATGGCGTTTTTGAGAATCTCCAAACGACTGGCGGTCAATCGGAGAATGGCTCAACATGGGACTTGCTTGGCGGTTATATGGTCAGTGACGACTGCAGGTCGCCAAATGAAGAATTACGTTCTGAAAAATATGAAATCAATGGGTTGGAAGATGACGAAATCAGCATTACATGGTTCGGCCATTCCACGGTTTTAATCCGCTCAAACAATATCAGTATCATTACCGACCCAGTATTCAACGAATTAGGTGCTGGCCCGCTATCCTTGGGTCCGGCGCCTTTCCCGTATGAACATTCATACGGTGTTGATGAGCTGCCTAAAATTGACTACGTCTTTATTTCCCATGACCATTATGACCACTTGGACATGAGCACGGTCAAGGAATTAAAGGATTCACAATTCTTGGTTCCATTGGGGATTAAAAACCACTTACTAAGATGGGAGATTGATGAAGAAAACGTTCAGGAACTGGATTGGTATGATGAGGTCAACCTCACGGAGGAACTCCAAGTTGCCCTCACTCCTGCACGCCATTTTAGTGGCAGAGGTTTGGAAGACAGTCACAGTACTTTGTGGGGCTCATGGGTGTTCAAATTTCACGAAAGGAGCATCTTCTTTAGCGGGGATACGGGATTTATGGAGGAGTTCATTACGATCGGTGAAAAGTACGGTCCATTCGATATTGCGTTGTTGGATTCAGGGCAGTACAATACTGCTTGGCATGACGTTCACATGTTTCCTGAAGAAGTGGTTCAGGCAGCAATGGACTTGAATGCATCCGTTATTCTACCCATTCACATTTCAAAATACGAATTAGCACTTCACCATTGGTACGAGCCATTGGAAGCGATTTCACAAATAGGTGAGGACAAAAATATTCCCGTTGCAACGCCATTGTTGGGAAGCAATTTCATTATTGGTGAAGAAATTCCAGACGAAACGTGGTGGCGTGGAATCTCCGATTGTACTGAACCCTTTTTGGACGAAAACCCAATGGTTGAATACGTACTCTTCGCAATAGGATTGGCTGGAATTTTGTGGGTCGTTGTACCGCGAGTCAACAATAGGCAGTCAAGTCTTGAGGAAGAATAGATCGCCTCACAGTTGTTGATTGGTCTGAGAAGACCAAACAAGCATCAATTCTCAAACGCTTCCCATTCATCGCCGCTGTCTTTGACTCGGTACCAATCAACACCCGAACCATCGTTCAACCATTCGTAGCCTTTCTCATCAAATGATGTTGCTTGAGTCTTCTTTGGAGGGGCTTGAAGTCCATCGGGTTGGCCGCTGATGGAGGGCAGTGTTTTCGCATCCTCTTTCGGCGCAGGTACCTTCGTGTTCTCACGAGATTTGGAACCCAATTTCTCAGCGAATTCAAAGCCATCATCCAACTCTGCTCGTAAGCGTTCAAGGCGAATTCCTTGATGCGGGCCAAGCATTCGTAGCATCAGTGAGTATTCCCAACGATGAGCGACCTGTTCAAGTTCCTCTCTGGAATTGGCCCCTCTGAGCATTTCTTCGTACTTGGCCGTTCGTCCATTACGAGTAGCAAATCCAAATCCGATCCACACAAAGAGCGGGATACCACCAAACATCCCGATCAAATCCCAAGCCCCTAGGCCAACAGAAGTTCCTGGAATCACAATTTCAAATGAATCAACAGGCTCTTGTGCAGAATTGAATGGGTCAGTATTTAGTCGAATCTCCTCAGTATCTGCCCAGCCATCATTGTCATCATCGGAGTCAGCATTGTCGCCTTCACCATCGCCATCGTAATCAGCCCACTCACGA
>MDSV01032996.1_pt1 | contig 24681 bp, 24 predicted proteins | sample 810851 | NCBI WGS metagenome assembly MDSV01 (sample SAMN05326640, study PRJNA326480) | marine metagenome | isolation source: seawater | place: Atlantic Ocean: North East | collected 2012
GCCGAAGGCGATGACCCGCTCCCCGTCATCCCCGTCCAGCCGATCGAGGATCGAGCGGCCGCGCGTCTCCGGCGGCGCTTCAAGGTCGAAAATATCGAGCATGGTCGGCATCAGGTCGGGGGTCTGCGTCAGGGCGTCGATGCGGGTTCCGGCGCGATCGGCATGCGCCGGGTGATGCATGATCAGCGGAATATGCGAGAGTTCCTCGAAATAGGGCGGAATGTTCTTGCCCCACCACTCGTGCTCGGACAGCAGAAAACCGTGATCCGTCGACAGAACGAGGCAGGTGTCCTTCCAGAGATCGTGCGCGTCGAAATAATCGAGCAGCCGGCCGAAATGATGGTCGCACATGGCGACGAGGGCGTTGTAATTGGCCCTGATCTCGGCGATTTCTTCCGGCGTGTTGGTGCACGGCCCGTAGCGCGGCCAGTCGAGGATCGGCCCGTCGTAATCGGTCGGCAGCGCCTTGCGGTATTTCTCGGGAACGTGGAACGGCTCGTGCGGGTCGAAGCATTCGATCTGCAGCATCCAGTTGTCGGCGTCACGGTTGCAATCGAGGAATTCGAGCCCCTTGGTAATGCATTGCGGGCCCGGGAATACGTCCTCATCGCGGATGAAGGAACGGTTGATCTGGTGCTGCAGCCGGTTTCGTTCGCCCGGCTTGTTGTAATGAAGATCGGAATAGTCTTGGGCGAAGCGCTCAAGCGGCGGATCGACCATCGCTTTCCACGGGTCGAATTCCTGGCCGCGAACCAGATCCCAGGTCCGGTAGCGGTTGTGGTAGGTCGCGCCGCCATCCTCGAAATAGTGGAAATGGTCGGTGATCAAATGGGTGTAGACATTCGCCTTGTTCAAAATCGCCGGCAGCGAATTGTCGAAGGGCTCGAGCGGGCCCCATGAGCGATGCATGAAATTGAGCCTGCCGGTGTGCATGTCGCGGCGGGCCGGCATGCAGGGGAGACTACCGACATAATGGTTGTCGAAGGTCATCGCCCGCCTGGCGAAGCGATCGAAATTCGGCGTCGCAACCTCGCGACCGCCATAGGTGCCCAAAGCCAACCGGTTCAGCGTGTCGAACAGGACGAATACAAGCTTCATGAGTGATCTCCCTGCCCGGATACTAGACATTTGCCAATTTTTGAAAAATACCTTCGGAGCGAATAGCGATAACCCTGAGATATCGCTATTCGCTCGGGCAGCACCGTCTCCATCGGCGGGAGCGAGAACATTCCGGCAATGAGGCTTCGTCTTGATAGCGTCAGGGACGTATGCGGGGAGCGGGTAATTCCTCTCGTTCCCGCAGCGGCTCCGTCACCGCCTTCAGGGAACGGATCATCTGGGTGATCGGCGCGAAATCCGCGAAACTCCGGTGAAACGTGATCCCGGTCGGGATGCTCCAGCGAAAGCCGTCAAGCGCAACTTCCTTCAGGTCGCGCCCTTCCGAGGTCGCGCTGAGAGGCACCGGCATGCAGCCGATGAACTGGTGCTCCGCGATCATCTTGAAGGCGATCTGCAAGGAATGGGATTCCAGCGCCACGCGGGGCTCGGGCAGGCCGCGGGCCTCGAAATAGTCGCGGATCTGGATGTTCGCCTGCTGGCCGCTGAAAAGGCACAGCCATGGATAATCCAGCGTGTCGGCCGGCTCGACGCGATCCTTTTGAAACAGCGGATGCTGGCTGGAAGCGAAGATCGCGTTCTGCTGCTGGTAGAGTTCGATGGTCCTGAACGCGGCTCCGAGATTGAGGGTGCCGCCCTCCGTGCGCGGAATGCCGCCCGCATAAACGCGGATGTCGCCCGATTTCAGCAACGGCAGCAATTCGCTGCCCACGCCGGTGGATACCTGCACCTTCAGATGCGGGAAACGCCGGCGGAGGTCGGCGAGCATGTTGGGAAAGTGGACGGACGAGTAGACGGGCCCGCCGCCGATGCGCATCGTTCCGCCGAGCCCGTTCGACTGCGCGCCAACCTCGACAATGGCCGCGTTCCAGGCGGCCTCGACCTCGCGGGCGCGGATATGCATCATCTCGCCTGCTTCCGTCAGCCGGACGCCGCGCGGCAGGCGCAGGAACAGCTCGGCCCCGAACGCCTCCTCCAGAAGCCGGATCGATTTCGTCAGGGCCGGCTGGCTGATATTCATCGCCCGCGCGGCGCCGTGAAAGCTGCCGGCATCGACCACGCCGAGAAAATGCTGAAACCGCCAGATGTCGTGCATTACCGCTCCTCCTCTTTGCGGATCGAGGATAGACTGCGGCAGAAAGGATAACCAGAGGATATCGCAGGAACCGGTTTGAGCAAACCGGCCCGCTTCCGCTGAAGGATCAAACAACTGGGCCCGCAATCGAATCGGCGGCGCACCCTCGAGCCGCGCATACCGAAGCTTCGCGCCGGCTGCCATTTCCCGATCTTCCTCGAACCGCATCGCATGGCCGAGAAGGTCCTGACGGCGGTGATCCCGGAAGCCCTATGGACGGTCCGCGAACGGCTTTCCGAATTCGGCCTCGAATTCCTGTTCGTCCCAGAAGCCGATCAGAATGCCGGGCGGTTCCCCGCCCGTCATTGCCTCGATCCGATCGGGCGAAAGGGTGATGCGGTTGTGGTGTTGCCGTGACCAGGCGAACAGGGCCTGCGCCATGGTCGCCCGCTGCAAGACGTGCTCCTCCTGGTCGCTTCCGCCCAGATCGTTCAGTTCCAGCGGGTCCGCCTCAAGGTCGAACAGCATCGGCCGGAAGCCTTCGGCATGGACATATTTCCAGCGCTGGTCCCGGATCATGATCAGCCGCGCGTCTTCCTGCGGGTTGCCGATGATCTTTCGTGCCTCGCGTGTCGCATAGTCATATTCGGAGATCGCGTAGCGGCGCCAAGTCTCGGCCGGCCCCCTCTTGTGGAGCAGCGGATCGAGGAACTGGCAAGAGACGCAGCCGCAGTGGCGAGCCGGTTCTGAGCGGTGCTCGCGGCGCTTCGTCCGAGCCTGACCATCCGGTTGCTAGTCTCCAGGCGCCGTTGCGGCTTTATCAAGCAAAGACATCGCCGCCTGATGCCGGCGTCTTTCGCGATAGGCGGAAAATTGCGTGTCGGCGATCACGCCTGCCAGGATGACGCTGCCCATGACCGCGAAATTCAGGGATGAGGGAATGCCGAGAAGGTTGACGAGGTTCTGCAGCACCTGAAGCAGGATGACGCCAAGCACGACGCCGATGATCGAGCCCTCCCCGCCGCGCAGCGAAAACCCGCCAAGCACGGCGGCGGCAATCCCGTAAAGCTCGTAGAAATTGCCGTGCGATGCCGGCTGCACCGAGCGTGTGTACATCGCGAAGAACACCGCGGACAGGCCGGTCAGCAGCATGCACAGCACATAGGCCGAGACGATCACCCGGCGCGTATTGATCCCGGAATAGCGCGCCGCCTCCTCGTTCTTGCCGACGGCGAAGAGATGACGGCCGAATACGGTGCGATGCAGGACAAACCACGAGACGACGGCGACGAGGGCGAAGGCGATCACGGAGTGCGGGATGCCGAAGCTGCGGCCGGCGACGAGATATTCGAGCGCCGGAAAATCGGTTCCGAAGGTGAAGCCTGCCGTGCCGTCGCGGGTGTAGAAACGGGCAATGCCGCGATAGATCAGCAGCCCGCACAGGGTCACCACGAAGGGCTGGAGCTTCAGCCTGGTTACCAAGAGGCCGTGCAGCAGGCCGATGAAAACGGCGAGCACAAGAACAATCGCGAGCGCAACCGGCCATGCCACGCCATGGGTCGCGATCAGATCGATGAAGATCACCCCCAGAAGCGCGATGACGGAGCCGACCGAAAGCTCGATCCCGCCGGTCACGATGACGAAGGCTTCGGCGATGGAAAACAGACCGAAAAGCCCGATCAGGTTGGCCGTGTTCGCAAGGTTGATCGGCGACAGGAAGCGCGGATTGACCAGCGCCACGATCGCTCCGACGCAGATGACCAGAACCGCGAGCCCGATATCTTTTCTATGCATTGTCATACCCCCTATCCGACGGCAAGGCGCAGGATGTTTTCCTCCGACAGCGCCTCATGTTCCAGGATTCCGGCGATGCGGCCGTGGCTCATCACGGCGACGCGGCTCGATACGCCGATCACCTCCTCCATGTCCGAGGAGATCATCAGAAGCGCCGTGCCGTTCGCGGCGAGTTCGCGCATCAGACGGTAGACCTCCGCCTTGGCGCCGACATCGATCCCCCGCGTCGGCTCATCCAGGATGATGACTTTCGGCCGTGTGGCCAGCCATTTCGCCAGCACGATCTTTTGCTGGTTGCCGCCCGAAAGCTCCGCGGCGGGCCGGTCGAGCCGGCTGGCCTTGATCGCCAGGTTGTCGCGCGCGTCGACCGCCAGAGCGAGCTCGGCCCGCCGGTCGACGAAACCGCGTCGCGACAATGCGGCAAGGTTCGGCATCGCGATATTCCCGGCGATCGTAAAGTCGAGAAACAGGCCTTCCGACTTGCGGTCTTCCGGCACAAGACAGATCCCGGCCCTGATCGCGGCCGGCACCGAGCCCGGCGCAACCGGTTTTCGCTCGACGGTCACCGTTCCGGCTTCGATCGGATCGATGCCGAAGATGGCGCGGGCAAGCTCCGTGCGCCCCGCGCCCACAAGCCCCGCAAGCCCGAGGATTTCGCCGCCGCGCAACGCAAGATCGACGCTTTCATGCGGATAGGCGGTGGTGCGCAGGCCCCGCGCCTCGAGCACGATAGGCCCGCGCTCGGCATCGGGCTTTTCATAGAATTCCGAGACCGGACGGCCAATCATGAGGCGCACCATCGCATCCTTGCGGATATCGGCGCCGACGAGGTCGCCGGCATTCCTGCCATCGCGCAGACCGACGACCCGATCGGCGACCTGCTCTATTTCGCCAAGACGATGGGTAATGAACAGGACGGCGACGCCCTGGTCGCGCAGAAGCCGGATGATGTCCAGCAGGCGCTGCGTCTCCGAAACGGTCAGGCTCGATGTCGGCTCGTCCAGGATCAGCAGGCGCACATTGGTGGAAAGCGCCCGCGCGATTTCCAGCAATTGCTGTTCGGCAAGCGGAAGCTCCGCGACCGGATCCGACGGGCCGAAGCGCGTGCCGAGCAGGGCGAGCAACGGCCGGACGCGGTCTTCCATCGCCGCGCGGTCGATGAAGCCGAACAGGCCCTTGCGCATTTCCCGACCCAGCATCACGTTGCCGGTCACATCGAGATTTGAGAACGGGTTCAGTTCCTGGTGCACGAAGGCTATGCCATGCGAAAGCGCGCGGGCGGGCGTCAGGCTTTCCATGCGGTGGCCCTCAATGACGATTGCGCCGTGGTCCGGCCGGATCGCGCCGCCGAGAACCTTCATCAGCGTGGACTTGCCGGCGCCGTTCTCGCCGATCAGGCCGACCACCTCGCCGCCGGCGATCTCCAGCGAGACGTCGTTGAGGGCAATCGCGCTGGAATAGACCTTGGTGATGCCGCTCAACGTCAGGGAAATGGGGTTGCCGATCCGTGCCATCGCTACCTCAAATGCGTCCGATTGACCCGTGCGGACGACGATGTCCGCACGGGCGGGAAATGCCTGTGGCGACAGGAGGGACGCCGCATTTCCCGTGCTAGCCGTTGATGCGCTTCTTGAGCTCGGCCTCGAAGGCATCGACATTGTCCTGGTCGATGATCTTGGTCGGCACGATGATCAGCCCGTCCGCCGGGATTTCCGATCGGTCGCCCTCCAGATAGGACGCCATCAGCTTCATGCCCTGATAGCCCCACTGGTAGGGGTCCTGCACGACGGTGCCCGCAAACGAGCCTTCGCGAACGGCGCCAAGCGTGATCGGGTCCTCGTCGAAGGCGACGACGGTGATGTCGCCCAGCTTGCCCGCCGCCTGCAGCGCTTCGTAGATCTTGGGCGGATTATAGGAATAAAAACCCACCATGCAGTTGATGTCGGGGCTTGCGGCCAGCACGTCATCGACATTGGAGCGAGCGCGGGCGAAGTCGACATCATCGCCGCGCACATCCACCAGTTCTATGCCCTTGCCTTCGACCGCCTGGCGGAAGCCCGCGATGCGTTCCCTGGCATTATCCGCGCCGAGAAAGCCGACAAAGCCCATGCACTTGCCGCCATCCGGCATCGCGCCGACCGCGATTTCACCGGCCTGCATGCCGGCGGCGGTGTTCGACGAGCCGAGATAGGCGATCCGGTCGGATTGCGGCGCGTCGCTGTCGGTGGTGAACAGCGGCACCTGCGCGGCAATGCGGTTGAAGGCGTCGATCGAATTCTTCGGATCGGCCGACGAGATCATGATCGCGTCCGTGCCGGCGGCGACCAGATCGTCCATCAGGGCATTCTGCAGGGCGGCGGTGCCCTGCGCCGGATAGCGGAACTGCAGCTCGTAGCCCGGAAGCTCGGCCTGCGCCGCGTTGACGCCTGCCTCGGCCAGTTTCCAGAAGTCCGATGCGGCATTGACGACGAAGGCGAGCTGCGGTTTGTCGTCGGCCATTGCGGTTGTTGCGGTTACAGCGAAGCCCGCTGCAGCCAGGAGTATGGATGTCTTGTTCATGATGTCCTCCCGCGACCCTCTCCTCCAGGATCGCTTACCAGGTTGAAAATGACGCACGACAACGCCGCAGCGGGCCTTGCTCGACGCCGTGGCATGCGACGGTGCGGACGGGCGACTGCGTGAAGAGCAAGCCGCCCGCCGGGGTCTCAGTTGTTCTCGCAAAAGCCGGGTTCGTCCGCGGTGCAGACGTCGAGCCCGGTGAACAGCGGATCATCGACCTTTTCGCCATTGATCAGCTGGATCATGACGTCGGGCGCGCGATAGCCCATCTCGAACGGACGCTGGCCGACCTGCACATGGCTGCGTCCCTCGCGGAAGGCCTTGGTCTGCGGCGGCAGCGTGTCGCCGGCGATGATGATCAGGTCCTTGGATTTCAGCCTGTCCATCACCTGGTCCGTCACCTGGGTATAGGCCTGCGGGGCGAACTGCGCCCAGCCGCCGATCAGGATGAAGGCGTCGAGATCCGGATTGGCGGTGAACACATCCGACATCTGCTGGTTGGCGAGATCGGCCTGGTCATTGGTGAAGACCGGGCAACCCTCGATCTCGGTCCAGCCGTTCTGGCCGGAGAGCCGGTCGACATTCTTCTCGCCCGCGATCGTGTCGCGGAAGCCCTGGGCGCGGGCATTGATATTGTCGGCGGCGACATTGCCGAGCTGGAGGCAGACCGTGCCGCCGTCAGCGCGGAGCTTTTTCGCCTCTTCCGCCATTTTGACGCCCATCAGGTAGTTGTCCGTGCCGAGATAGGTCTTGCGCAGATCGCGATCCTGCTCAAGGAAATCGGCGTCGATGGTCATGACCGGCACATCCGGCGCGATCTCGCGGATGCGGTTGGCCATGGCCGGCGCGTTCGAGGGCGAAATGGCGATCGCCGCAACGCCGCGGGTCAAGAGATCATCGACGATCTGCACCTCGCCGGCTTCGTCGGAGGACGAGGCGGGCCCGGTGTAGAGGCACTCGTATTCGCTGTCCTTGTTTTCCGAAAGCCACTTCTTGCAGCCGAGATTGATCTGCTCGAAGAACGGGTTGTCGAGCCCCTTGACCACGATCGCCAGCGTCTTCTTGTCCTGAGCCCCCGCCTGACCGGCAAGAAGCATCGCCGCCGACAGGGCGGTTATAGCCAGATACTTGATTTTCATTGCATTTCTCCTCCTCTTTGCAATCGCCGGCAAAGGCTCCTTCCTCAGCCGGGATACCAGACAATGCGCGGGTCGTTTTCGCCGCGCCTGTAGTTCCATGCACGTTCAAAGAGTTCCTCGAGGCCGACCGATGGCTTCCAGCCCAGCACCTTGCGGGCCTTGGCATTGTCCAGCCAGTTGCTGTGAAACGGCGTCGCTATCTCGGCCCGGTCCCTGCCGTTGGTCTCCATCAGCGCGGCGACCGCGCCGTAATCGACCGGTTCGTTCATGGCGATATTGAAGAGCTCGCCACGGGCGTCAGGATTGTCGATCGAAAGCAGGATCGCGCGCACCAGATCGTCGACATGAATGAAGTTGCGCTTCAGAAACCCGCCTTCGGCGTCGCGCATGGCGGGAAAGACGTCGCCGTTGCGCATTTTCGCAAGATCGTCCGCCTCGACCAGCGTTTCCCAGGGCGGCCCGCCGAACTGCGTGTCGTCAAGGGCGAAGGCATATCTGAAATCGTCCTTTTCCATGATCCATGGCGCCCGCAGGATCGTGTAGCCGAGGTCATACTGGATGCCGAACTGTTCCAGCATCACCTCTTCCATCACCTTGGTCAGCGCATAGACGCCCGGATAGGCGCGACGCGGCGCGGCTTCGGTGATTGGCGCGGCGTAACCCTGAAAGATATGGCCGACAACGCAATCGCCGCTGAGCAGCAGGAACTGGCGGCCTTTCTCAGACCGGCGGAACCGGTCGAGCAGCAGGTAAAGCCCCTTCAACGCGACATCGATGGCGAGATCGGGCGATTCCTTCACCGCGGCCAGATGAACAACATGGCTGACGCCTTCCAGCGCCCGCGCGACCACCTGTTCGTCGGCCATCGAGCCGCGGATCACGGTGACCCGGCGATCGTCGGTTTCGATGGCACGGTTGTTGCAAAGCGCGACCACCTCGAAATCCGAAAAACGCTGCTCGGCCAGAAAGGCGGGCAAGAACGCCTGTCCCACTTTCCCGGCCGCACCGGTCACCAGCAGCTTCATCCGCAACCCCCTCGATATTTCCTTGTGTCGGACGTGATAATTATTTACTAATAATATTAAGTCACGTTATTATTGATTTAGTAATGGCGTTGAAGGAGGCAGCCGGACAAGCATTCGGCTTTCCGGGTCGGCGCTGGACAAGAAGGAGGGGACCTGTGTCGAGACTTGTTTTGTCGGGAATATCGAAAAACTTCGGGGCCATTCAGGCCCTGTCATCGGTGTCGCTTTCGGTGGCGCCGGGCGAGGTGCTGGGCCTGATGGGCGATAACGGCGCGGGCAAGAGCACGCTGGTAAAGATCATCGCCGGCAATTTCCCGCCCTCGGCGGGCGAGATCCGCATCGACGACAAGCCCGTGACCTTCCACCGGCCGCGCGATGCGCAGAAGGAGGGCATCGAAGTCGTCTACCAGGACCTGGCGCTTTGCGACAATCTGTCGGCCGCCTCGAATGTCTTTCTCGGTCGCGAGGCCATGCGCCGGGTCGGGCTCGTCAAATATCTGAACTACCGCCAGATGAACGAGACCGCGGCAGACCTCTTCCGCCAGCTCAAGTCCGAGACCCATCCGCGCGACCTCGTCCGGAAAATGTCGGGCGGGCAGCGCCAGGCAGTCGCCATCGCGCGCACGCTGCTGTCGAAGCCGAAGATCGTGATGATGGACGAACCGACGGCGGCGATCTCGGTCCGGCAGGTCAAGGAGGTGCTGGACCTGATCCTGCGCCTCAGGGATCAGGGCATCAGCGTCATCCTGATCAGCCACCGGATGCCGGATGTCTTCGGCGTCGCCGACAGGATCGCCGTTTTGCGGCGCGGCGAGCTCGTCGCCAGCAAGCCTGCTTCAGGCTCCTCTCCCGAAGAAGTCACCGGTCTCATCACCGGCGCAATCGACGCGGCATAGAAAGGCGGACCGATGACCACCATGGACCATGTGATATCAAGAAGTCAGCACCGCAACTGGGCATCGAAGCTCGCCACCCAGCAGCTTTTCTGGGTGTTCGTCGCCGCGATTGCGGCCTGCCTGGCGCTGAGCCTCATGACCGATACCTTCGCCAGCGAGAGAAACCTGTTCAACGTCGCCCGCAACTTCGCCTTTGTCGGCATCATCGCGATCGGCATGACGGTGGTGATCGCCTCGGGCGGGATCGACCTGTCGGTCGGCTCGAGCGTGGTTTTGAGCGCGATGGTGATCAGCGTGCTGATGGCCGGCGGCATGTCGTTCTGGCTGGCCGCCCCGATGGCGATCGGCGCAGCACTTCTGGTGGGGCTCGTGAACGGCGTGCTGATCGCCTATGGCGGGATGCCGCCCTTCGTGATCACGCTCGGCACGCTTTCGGCCGCGCGCTCTCTCGCCATGGTGCTTTCCGACAACAAGATGATCTGGGAATTCGGGCCCGACCATGATCTGCTACTATGGATCGGGGGCGGGTCGACGCTTGGCATTCCGCACCCGCTTTACGCGCTCGCATTGCTGACGGTCGTCATGTCGTTCGCGCTCAAATGGACGCGATGGGGCCAGCATGTCTATGCGATCGGCAGCAATGAGAGCGCCGTGCGCCTGACCGGCATTCCGGTCAAGCGGCTCAAGGTCAGCATCTACATGTTCTCCGCCTTCACCGCGGGCGTGGCGGGTATCCTGATGGCCGGATGGCTCGGCAGCGTCACCACCAATCTCGGCCAGGCGCTGGAACTGACCGTGATCGCCGCCGCGGTGATCGGCGGCGCCAACCTTGCCGGCGGCGAGGGCACGGCAATCGGCGCGGTCGTGGGCGCGCTGCTGATCGAGGTCATTCGCAACTCGCTGATCCTCCTCGGCATCTCGACATTCTGGCAAGGAATGTTCATAGGTACATTCATAATTATTGCGGTGGCCTTCGACCGAATCAGGCATTTCAGATCATGACGCCTGCAAACGGTGACTGCGCCGATCGTCTTGGAGAATGCATTGAAACCGACAATGATGGATGTCGCCGCCCGCGCCGGCGTCTCCCAGGCCACCGTCTCCCTCATTCTCAACGGCAGTTCCGGCGCCCGCTTCAGCGAAGCGACGCGCAAAAGGGTGTTCGATGCCGCCGAGGCGCTGGGCTATCGCCTGTCCAACAAGACGGCGACCGCCAGCCACGCGGCCGCCAAGGTCATCGTCTTCCTCGTCGATGAGCTCACCACCGACCCCTGGATGGCGCTCGCCTTCGAGGGCGCGCGGGAAAAGGCTCTGGAGAGCGGGATCATCGTCACGCTTGGCGTGTTCCGCAAGGGCGAGGATCCGGATGATGGGGTATTGTCCATCTGCGAAAGCCAAACGCTGGTGGGCTATATCTTCGGCACCATCCTGACCCGCAAGATCGATCCGCCGCAGGCGCTTCTCGATGCGCCTTCCGTGCTGGTCAATTGCTACGACCAGCAGCGCCGCCTGCCCTCGATCGTGCCCGGCGACGTGGCCGGCGGACGCGCCGCGACCGAGCGGCTGATTGCCGGCGGGCGCAAGCGCATCGCGCTCATCAACGGCCAGGAGGGGCTCGACAACCCGCGCGACCGGCTGCGCGGCTACAAGCAGGCGCTTGCCAGCAACGACCTCGCCTATGACCCCAAGCTCGTGCACTACGGTAATTGGGAGCCGTCCTCCGGCTATGAGAAGACCCACGAACTGATGAGGCTTCCCGACCCGCCCGACGGCATTTTCTGCGCCAACGACCTGATGGCGATCGGTTGCCTTGAGGCGCTCAAGGAGCTCGGAAAATCCATCCCCGGTGATGTCGCCGTCGTCGGCTTCGACAATCGCGATATCGCCCAGTTCACCATGCCGCCGCTGACGACCTACCATCTCCCCATGTTCGAAATGGGCGCGATGGCCGTCGAATTGCTCGAGGACATGATGGGCGGACTGACCAGCGCGCATGATCAGCTCAAGGTCGAGTGTACCCTGATCGAGCGGGTCTCGGGTTAGAGCTTCGGGCGTTCATCTGCGGCCCGTGCCCTTGAACTTCATGACTGCCATTGAGTATCATTCGGCCGTCTTGCCGGTGTAAGAATCCGCGAGCGGCGTTTCGATCTTGGAAATCACCTTGCGGATACATTCTTCGGCACGCGTCACTGCTGTGTCGAGCGTGCTGTCCTTGCGGCGACCGAGCCTCAGTTCGTGGCTTGCAATGTCGCGGCCATGGATCGGAACATAGACGAGATAGCCCTCCTTCAGGTCTTCCTCGACATCGATACGGCTGAGGAAAGTGATCGCCTCGCCGGTGCGCGCGATCGATTTCAGAAGCTCGATCGAGTTCGAGAGCACCGTCGTGCGCAATGGAAAACCGGCCACGGCAAAGGCCTCGGTGACGAGATGGTTGATGGTGACGGATTCGTCCGGCAGAACGATCGGCCATTTCGCGATTTCAGCAAGCCGCAGATGCGGCCGGCTTGCAAGCGGATGTTCCCTGCTCACCACCACACCAAGCCGGGTCGGAAATGCCAGGTTGGCGGTGATGCCCGTTCCGTTCGCCCAGGCATAGGCCAGCCCCAGATCGCACTCGCCATTGACGAGATCGCTTTCGACGCCGGCCTCGGTCTGACTGCGCACGGTTATCGCGATGCCCGGATTCTCGGAGCGGAACACGCGGAGGATCAGCGGAATAATGCCGGCGGCGAGGCCATGCATCGCCGATATGCGGACCCGTGGGCCATCCGCGCCGGCAAGCTCGCCAAGGCGTTTCTTCATTCGCTCGCTGTCGCGCAGCGTCTGGCGAATATGGGCGACGACCACCTCACCGGCGGCGGTCACCTTCATGCCTCCGGAATGGCGGATGAACAGCGGCGTTCCCATTTCCTCCTCGAGCTGGATGATCCGACGGTTGATCGAGGAGGCGGAAACATTGAGGACATCGGCCGCCGCGCGGATGGAACCGCGCCGTGCAACCTCGTCAATCTGTGCCAGAAGGGTCGAATGAAGCATAAGTTGATGTTTTTCAGTAGGTTGTTGCGTATGGAGTATGAGCGTACGCTTTTTGTGCACGCTGGTCTCACAAAAAAACGCTCGCCTCGCAGGAAACTTCGCCGGTAAGTTTCAATTCAGAACCCGGCTGTCCGAACGGCCGGATAAAGGGGAATTGCAAGCCATCGCCGAACGCGCATGGAACCGAGGCAATGCATTGCCCGGACCGAAAGAGCTGCGCGGCTTCGGCGAAAGGAGAACCGGATTTGAGAGAGTTGGCCGGTACGCTTTCAGCAGCGCTGAACAGGGTGGTTGACGCCGTCGTCGTGATCCTGCTCGCCGCGCTCGTGCTCGACGTGTGGATCGGGGTGCTGGATCGCTATATTTTCCATTGGCAGTTCAACTGGCCGGAAATCATGGCCCGCTACCTGATGATCTGGGTGGCCCTGCTTGCCATTTCCTGCGGCATTGCCCGCCGCGATCACATCGGCCTGACGATCCTGATTGACCGCTTTCCGGTAACCTTGCGCCGAGCCATCCTGATCGGCTGCGATCTCCTGGCGCTGGCGCTGTTTGTCTGGACCTTCATTTACGGTCTGCAGTTCGCCATCAGCGGCGCCTCACGCTTTGCCCTGATCTTCGGCATGTCCATGGCGCCGGCCTTTGCCGCAGTGCCAACGGCGGCGGCCCTGGCCTCGGTACAGCTGCTTTTGTGTCTGGTGCGCGATGCCGGGCAGTACACCGTGCAGGACCAGGCGGCGGAGGTCTGACCATGGCAGTCGGTTTCCTCTTCTTCGCGCTGCTTCTGCTTGGCATGCCGATCGCCTTTGCCATCGGCCTTGCCGGCCTGACCGGACTGATCCAGCTCGACAATCAGCGCTTTCTTCTGACCGGCGTTTCGAAGCTCTTCACCGGCATGGATTCCTTCACCTTCCTCGCCATGCCGTTCTTCATCCTCGCCGGCGAGATCATGAACCATATCGGCATTACCAATCAGCTGATGCGGCTGGCGCATGTCATGGTCGGGCATTTCCGCGGCGGGCTCGCCCATGCCAATATGGTGGCTTCTGTGTTGTTCTCGGGACTGACGGGTGCGGCCACCGCCGATGCCGCCGCCTTCGGCAAGACGCTGGTGCCGGAAATGGTTCGTAACGGCTACAGGCGCGACTATGCCGCTGCCGTCACGGCCGCCGGCTCGATCATCGGCCCGACCATTCCGCCATCCGGACTGATGGTCGTCTACGGATCGTTGATGGGCGTTTCGATCGGCGGCCTGTTTGCCGCCGGCATTCTGCCCGGCCTGATGATCTGTGCGGTCTGCATGGCGATCATCGCGCTCGGCGCGGCGCGCAACAACCTGCCGCGGGCGGAACGCCGGGCGACGATGAAGGAGCTGGCCAGAGCCATCTGGAGCGCCGGTCTCGCCCTGATGATGCCGGTCATCATTCTCGGCGGTATTCTTGGCGGCATCGTCACGCCGACGGAAGCGGCCTCGGTGGCCGTTGCCTATGCGCTGTTCGTCGGTCTTGTCATCTATCGCAACCTGACGCTCTCCGACCTCTACCAGATGCTGCTGACCACGGCGCGCACGACCGGGGTCATCTTCGCCATCATCGCCTTTGCCTCGATGCTCGGCTGGTGGATGAGCTTCGAACGCATACCGCAGGCAATTGCGGGAGCGGTATTGTCGATTTCCTCGAATCCGGCCGTGATAATCTTCCTGGTGGTGCTGATCCTGCTCGCCGTCGGCATGGTCATGGATATCACCGCCATCCTGATCATTCTTGCGCCGGTGCTGGTGCCGCTCGCCAATGATATCGGCCTGCAGCCGATCCATTCGGGCATCATCTTCGTGCTGGCCCTGAACATCTCGCTGATGACGCCGCCGGTGGGCGCCTGCCTGTTCGTGCTCTCCTCGGTCACCGGCGAGAAGCTCGAGCGCATCGCGGCCAAGCTCTGGCCGTTCCTGATCGCTGAAATCGGCGTGCTCTTCGTCTTTGCCTACTGGGAGTGGCTGGCTCTTCTGGTGCCGCGCCTGCTGGGCTTTGCGAACTAGCCATGACGGCAACCCATTCTGCCTAACGGTCCGGCGATCTTCGCCGGGACGATCCCCCTGTCGCGCCTGCCGCGGCATGCATCAACCACGATAAAAGAGGACGAACATGAAAAAGACTTTGATTGCAGCCCTGACGCTCACCCTTCTGGGCAGTGCCCAGGCCTTTGCCCAGGAAAAGGTCATCCGCTTTGCCCATGACAGCAACGGCGACATCTACGACAACCCCAATCATGCCTGCGCTTCGGTGTTCGCCAGCATCGTCAACACCGGCAGCAATGGCGAGCTGAAGGTGGAAATCTATCCCGGCGGCCAGCTCGGCACCATCGGCGAGGCCGTGCAGATGGTTCGTGACGGCGTTATCGAGGTGACCAACGCCTCTACCGGGGCGCTCGCGCCCTATTACCAGAACATCGACGTGCTCAACCTGCCTTTCGCCTTCGACAGCAATGGCGCCGCCGATACCGTATTCAACGGTCCGTTCGGCCATGCGCTGAAGAAGGACATCGAAGAGAAACTCGGTGACGTCGTGGTGCTCGGCTACCCGGATACCGGCGGCCTCTTCGTTATCTCGAACTCGGAAAAGCCGATCAGTTCGCTCGAGGACATGGAAGGCATCCGGCTGCGCACCATGACGCTGCCCTCTCACCAGGCGATCATGAATGCGCTCGGCATGGAGGCCTACCCGTTGGCCTTCTCCGAGGTCTATTCCGGTCTGCAGACCGGCGTCATCGACGGTCAGATGAACCCGATCCCGATCCTGGTTTCGGCCAAGCTCGATGAGGTTCAGCAGTATCTGACGCTGACCAACCACCTCTACTCGCCCTTCACCATGCTGTTCAACAAGGCCTTCTATGACGACCTGACCGAAGACCAGAAGAACCTGATCCACACCGCTGCCCAGTCCTGCGAAAACGCCGCGCGCGGAATCTCGCGTATCATCGAAGCCTCCGATCGCGGTCTCGCAGGCCTCGCCGGCAAGATGACGATCACCGCGCTTTCGCCCGAGGATCGCGCGCAGATGCGCGAAGTGACCGATGCGGCCTTCGACAAGTACATGGCAGAAAACCACGGTGAGGATGCGATCGCGCTGGTCGACCTGCTGAAGCAAGAAAGCCAGCAGGCGAATGCGACCCGCTATTTCGGCGACGAGTAATGCCCTGGCCGGGGCAGGGCAAGCGCCTTTCCCCGGCCTTCCGGGCTCGATCGCCCGGTCCATGTTGATCTGTCTCGGAAGGATAAAACGTGCGTTCGAGCCTTGGTGAAACGAGATCGCGCATCAAGCGCTCGCATGCGCTTGTTTGCGCGGATAGTCATGAGATCATCGGCCTGCCTCACTGGCCGGACACCGATGTTGTCTCATATGTGACGCCGGGCCTCGGCGCCGGCTTTTCACTTTTCAGGATCGTCGCCAGGCGTGACACGCTTGTTGCGCCGCCACCCCATGGCGGCATCCGCTTCGTTCTGATCCGTTCGGGTGAGGTGCGCGTGACGGATGGCGCCGAGACACGCCTGCTGCGCCCGGACGATTATGCCTATCTTCCATCGCCGGCACCGTTCACTCTGGAACTTTCGGCAGATGCTGAAATCCTCTGCCTGGAGCATGCCTACAAGCCGCTTTCCGGTTACGAGCCGCCGGGCGCGCTCTTCGGCGCGATTCCGGCCATCGATCCTGTGCCTCTCAAAGGCAACGAGCAGCTCCACGTTCAGAAGCTTCTTCCGGAGGCGCCGGGCTTCGATATGGAGGTCAACGTCATGACCTTCGCTCCGGGTGGCTCGCTGCCATATGTCGAAACCCATTTCATGGAGCACGGGCTCGTCATGCTTGACGGCGGGGGCATCTACCGCCTTGACGATAGCTGGTACCCGGTTGCGCAGGGCGACGTCATCTGGATGGCGCCGTTCTGCCCGCAATGGTTCGGCGCACTCGGGCGGGAAGACGCGCGCTATCTGATCTACAAGAACTGGAATCGTGACCCGCTGGCCTGACGCCAATCGTTACCTGCCGGCCCCAGGCCGCGTTCGAGATGATTTGCTGCCGGAACGCCAAGCCAGACGGCTGAAGCGGGCTTGCAGCCGAGTCCTTCTCCCTTTTCGGCCTCGCCTCCAAATGTCATCGATCCGCGTAATCAACCGACGCCTCGCCAAACACCTTGAAAATCCATAACTCCTTGGTTATGAGTTAATCATAACCGGAGAGCTATGAATTGCCCCTGACCCAACCCGACGACATCCTGTTTCGAACGCTGGCGGACCCGACACGCCGGGCGATCTTCGAGCGCCTGTGTCGAAAGGGGGATCAGACGGTCAAAGCGCTGACGGAACACGCCGGGATTTCCCAGCCGGCCGTCTCCAAACATCTCAGCGTGCTCAAGCGCGCCGGGCTCGTCGTCGACCGCCAGGACGGCCGCCAGACACATTACAGCCCGCAACTTGACGCCCTTGCGCCGTTGACGGACTGGACGGAACGGATGGCGAGCTTCTGGGAGCGCCGCTTCGACGACCTTGAAGACCTGCTGAAGAGGATGGACAATTGACCGAGACCCGCACCGTTGTCGTCGAACGCGACCTGCCGCATCCGCCGGAGAAGATCTGGCGCGCCCTCACCCAATCCCACCTGATCGGGGAATGGCTGATGAAGACCGCCTTCACGCCTGAAGTGGGGCATCGCTTCGGATTCAGCGCGGATTGGGGCGAGGTCGACTGCGAGGTTCGGGCGGTCGAGGAACAGAAGGCTCTGGAATACAGCTGGGATGCCGGCGATCTGCGGTCTGTGGTCAGATGGACTCTCACGCCGACCGGCAAGGGAACGCGCCTGCGCATGGAACAGACCGGCTTCCGGACGGATCAGCCGAACTATTATGGCGGCGCGAAACTGGGCTGGCCGCGCTTTTTCGACAGGCTGGAGCAGGTACTGGCCGAGATGGATTGAAGCGGACCCGGGCCATGCACCACGGAACCGAGAGACAAGAGGACCATGCCATGAAGGATGCGCAACAGGAGCAAAATCCATCGCGGAAGATCGATGAAAGGATTGCGGAACTGGGCGACTGGCGGGGCGACACGCTCTCCCGCATCAGGGGTTTGATCAAGGAAGCCGAGCCCGATATCGTCGAGGAATGGAAATGGCGCGGCGTCCCGACCTGGTATCGCCACGGCATGATCTGCACCGGCGAGACCTACAAGGACAAGGTCAAGATGACCTTCGCCAAGGGCGCGTCCCTGCCCGACCCAACCGGGCTTTTCAATTCCAGTCTCGACGGCAATGTCCGGCGGGCCATCGATTTCCGAGAGGGCGACGCGATCGACGAAGAGGCGCTGTCGGCGCTCATCCGAGCCGCCGTGGCACGAAACGCTTCATGATCCCTCGGGCCCGTGCCCTTTTCCCATCCAACGAATTTGGGAGGACGTACAATTGAACTGGAGCAAGCTGATAAGACAATGTCATCGCTGGCTGTCGATCATTTTCACCTTGATCGTGATCGGCATCTTCGGTGCCCAGGGGTTTGGCAAGGAACCCGCCGAATGGGTGTATTTCCTGCCCCTGTTCCCCTTGTTCCTGATGCTGGTCACCGGCCTCTATCTGTTCGCACTGCCCTATTTCAGCGGCCGGCGCAGCAAGACAGTCGAGTGACGTCGTCGTCGGTGAATATCTCGGCCAGAGATATGGAACCAAGGCTGACGGCCTGCCGATAGCGCGCTCGCCCGGGTCGGGTTGTTGAACACCAACCCGACCAGGCAAAGAGCTTGGCAAACGCCGGTCTCGCTGCAAGGCACCAAGAGCGGCATCTACTGCAAGCGGCTGATGACGGAGAAATATGCGTGTTTCGTCTGGAGGGAAAGCAAGTGGGCGCGACAGTCGATGACGCTCGACAATTACAAGAGCGCACAACACATCATCGCGCAACCGGCGCCCGAGTGGCAGCCTTATTTCCTTCCGACGCTCGACGCCATAGGCGTAACGATCAAGCCGCATATCGAGATTTCGGGCCTCGGCGCCATTGACCGCGTCATTGCGCAGACGGAGCGGGTGCTGACTGCTTCGGAAGGTTTTTCCCGAATTTTCTCGCCGGATATCATCTCGATTCCAGCCCCGTTCGAATGCGAATTTCCATTCTACATGACCTGGGGAAAGAGGACGCATTCCTCCCAGGCACATCAATGGTTTCGCAACCAGATCACCGAAACCGCCCGAGAGCTGAAATAGCGACCTTGCGACCACGCCAGTTGTGTTCATGTCATGGGCGCCCCGTTTTACCTGGTTTTCCCTAAGGCCGATCCGGTGAGGGTCGGTTCCGGCTCCGGCCTTGCCCTGGAGCGAAGCGTGAGATTGCGTTCCGGCAACAACATCCTGCCATGAACGCCGGCGCTGGGTGGCGCGAACTTCCATAAAGATTAAAAAGTCATATTTAAGATTTTTTGATTGCGCAAATTTCGTCGCGCTGGCATTTTCCCCTCCGGAATGGAAAGGGAGGATACGCCATGGCCGGATGTCTGGATCATATCAGGGTTATCGACCTCAGCCGCGTCTTCGCCGGTCCCTGGGCCGGGCAGATGCTGGCCGATTTCGGAGCCGACGTGATCAAGCTGGAACACGTCAAGGGCGGCGACGACGTCAGGCGCATGGGCGTGCCTCACCTGAATGCCGATGGAGCGCCGACGGGTGAAACCTCGAGCTTTCTTGCGATGAACCGCGGAAAGCGCTCGGTCGCGCTGGACCTGAAATCGCCGGAGGGGCGGGAGATCGCGCGAGAGCTGATCGAGAAGGCCGATGTGCTGATCGAGAACTTCAAGACCGGCACGCTGGCGCGCATGGGGCTGGACTATGAGACGGTCGCCAAGCTCAACCCCCGCCTGGTCTATTGCTCGATCACCGGCTTCGGCCAGACGGGACCGATGGCGCACCTGCCGGGTTATGACCCGATCTTCCAGGCGATGAGCGGACTTCTGTCGATCACCGGCTCGTCCGAGGACGAACCGGCGCTGGTCGGCTACTCGATCTCGGATATCACGGCGGGGCAATATGCGGTCGCCGCAATCCTTGCGGCGCTGAACCATCGCGATGCCGTTTCGGGCGAGGGGCAGTTCATCGATATCGCGCTTCTGGACACCCAGATCCACGCCGCCTCCCATATGGCGATGAACTACCTGTCCTCCGGCAAGCTGCCGCGCCGGAACGGCACCGCCTCGCAGATCACCTGCCCCTGGCAGGCCTTCGACTGCGCCGACCGGCCGATCATGATCGCCATCGGCAATGATCCACAGTTCCGCCGCTTTGCCGACTATCTGGGACTTGACGGCGTTGCCGATGACGAACGCTACGCCACCAACCTCGCAAGGGTGCAGAACGCCGACACGCTGGTCCCGCTGATCGCGGAAAAACTGGCCGCCAGGAACGCCGACGCCACCTATGCCGAACTCGAGGCAATCGGCATTCCGGCGGGGCCGCTCAACAGCTTCGAGGACACACTGCAGATGCCGCAGGTCAAGGCGCGCGAGCTGGTGCGCCAACTCGACCATCCGAACGCGGGCCGCGTCAATTACATCGCGAACCCCGTACGGTTTTCGGGCGATCAGGCGACAGCCACAAGGCCTCCGCCGCTTCTGGCCGAACATACCGACGAGGTGCTGCGGGAGATCGGATTGACCGAGGAGCGCATCGCCGAACTGCGCGGCACCGGCGCGATTGCATAAAGGGAAGCCGACAATGGAAGACTGGATGGAAAACGCCCGCATGATCGTGGACAGCGCGCGCGCCATCGTGCCCGCCGACGGCGATCTCAGCCGTGTCCGCGCCGCGCGCGGCAAGGGCATAGACCGCGCCATGATGGCAAAGGCGGGCGAACTGGGCCTGTTCCTCATGCGCGTTCCGGAGGAAGCCGGTGGACTGGGGTTGGGCATGCGCGAGGCCTGCGAACTGATGCAAGTCCTGGGCGGCGGGCTCACGCCCGAGCCCATCGGATCGACCATCATGGCGGCAGCGCTTCTGGGCGAGGCCTTCCCCGAAGAGGCCGCGAGCGGCGCAAAGGTCATGGTAACGGCGTGGCAGGACGATGCGGCATCGCTGCGGTTCGAGGGCGGCGCGGCCGACGGAGGGCTGCACGGCGTCAAGATCGCCGTACCGGATGATGCGGATTTCTTCGCCGTGCTGACCGGGGCGGGCGTCGCCGTCGTGCCGCGCGATGCGCCGGGCGTCACGATCACCGCCGCGGACACGCTGGATGGCGGACGGATTGCCACGCTCCGCCTCGAGAAGGTGGCCGCCGAGCTGTTTCCCTGTCCGCAGGCCGCGGCAGTTATTCAAGACGCGGTGCTGATGCATTCGGCCTATCTGCTCGGCCTGTCGGACCGAGCCTTCAACATCACGCTGGACTATCTGAAGGTCCGCGAACAATTCGGACGCCCGATCGGCAGCTTTCAGGCCCTGCAGCATCGCGCCACCGAGATCAAGATCCGGATCGAGCTGCTGCGCGCCGCCGTCATGGCGACCGCCGCCCGCTTCGATACCGGCGCGGATATCGCCAGCCGTGCCCGCGATGCCGACCGCTGCAAACTGCGCGCGGCCGAAACCGCGATGCTGGTCGCGCGCGAGGCCGTGCAGATGCACGGCGCCATGGGCATTACCGACGAGGCCGATATCGGCCTGTTCGTCCGCCGCGCCATGACCGACGCCAATCTTTTCGGCGCGCCCATTGCGGTGCGCGCCCGGCTCACCCGCACTCTGGAGGATACCGCATGAGCACCGATTACAACGCCATGTCGGACGGCGATTTCCGCGCCATGATCCGCGATTTCGTCGAGAGCGAATATCCCGACATCCCCCGCTTTCCGCTGGAACGCCTGCACTGGGACGAGGTGAAGCCGTGGTACATGGCCCTGTCCCGGCGCGGCTTCCTGTGTCCGACATGGCCTGTCGAACATGGCGGCATGGGTCTTTCCGCCGGCAAGCACCTGATCATGATCGAGGAACTCGAGCGCTTCGGCGCGGCCCGCGTCCACGATATCGGCCCGGTCATGCTCGGGCCGCTGCTGCTGAAATACGGAACCGAGGCACAGAAGGCGCACTACCTGCCGCGCATCCTTTCGGGCCAGGACATCTGGGCGCAGGGCTATTCCGAGCCGGGCGCGGGTTCAGACCTTGCGGCGGTGCGCTGCGAGGCGGTGCGCGACGGCGACGAATGGGTCATCAACGGCCAGAAGACCTGGACCACGCTCGGCATGGATGCCAACTGGATCTTCATTCTCGCCCGCACCGACAAGACCGTGAAGAAACAGGCGGGAATCAGCTTTCTTCTGGTGCCGATGGACGCGCCCGGCGTCACCACCCGCAATATAGAGAACCTCGCCGGCGAGGCCGAATTCTGCGAGGTATTCTTCGACGATGTCCGTGTTCCGCTGGATCATATTGTCGGCGGCGTCAACGAGGGATGGACCGCCGCCAAGGCGTTGCTCGGACACGAGCGGGTCTTCATCGGCGCGCCCCGTCTTTCGGCAAGCGCGCTGGCAAGGCTTGCCCATCTGGCGAAGCGTAACGGCGTCTGGAACGATCCGGTCTTCCGCGACCGCTACGTCGCGCTGGAATGCGACATGCGCGATCTGGGCGACCTGTTCCAGACCTACATGGACCGCCTGAAGGACGGGCGGGAAATCGGCGCGGACGTCGCCATGCTGAAGATATTCCAGTCCGAACTGTACCAGCGCATCTCGGAGCTGATCATGGAGATCGCCGGCCCCGAGGCTGGCCTGTCGCACCCGCCCGAAGGCGATCGTCGTCTGCATGCGGCGGCCACCTATCTGTCGGCGCGCCCGATCACGATCTTCGGCGGCTCGACCGAAATCATGCGCAATGTTCTGTCAAAGGCCGTGCTGGGCCTGCCGAACTGAACCGCACGGCTTCATTAAATCATAGAATTGACTTTTAAGCTCATAAGAGCCATGGTGGACATTATCGGGGCGTGGAGGCCGCGGTTATTTTTCCGGAAAACGGATACCAAGGGAGGATTTCGCTTGTTTCATTCTAACCTCATGAAGGGCACGGTCGTGGCCGTTGCCATGCTGACCGCCCCGGCGGCCTTTGCCCAGGACGATGTGACGCTGCCCAAGACGATGATCTGGACGTCTTACGATCTCGGCTCGACCGGCTATGTCGAAGCCTCGGCCATGGCCGACGCGCTGGACAAGAAATTCGGCACAGCCGTGCGGCTGACGCCCTCGGGAACGGCCATCGGTCGCTTGCTGCCGCTGGTGCGCGGCCGCGCGAATTTCGGTTTCATGGGCAATGAGATCCTGTTCGCTTCGGATGGGACCTATGAGTTCGCGGCCGCCGATTGGGGCCCGCAGGACCTGCGGGTGCTGATGGGCCGCCCCGCGGCCGTCGGCCTTGTCGCCGGCAACGACACCGATGTCGAAACCATGGCCGACCTCAAGGGCGCCAGCGTCGGCTTCGTCGAGGCCAGCCCCTCAACCACGATGAACACCGAGGCCGCACTGGCCTTCGCCGGCCTGACGCCGGACGATGTCAACAAGGTGATGTATCCCGGCTACGGCGCGATGATGTCGGCCTTCGTCGCCGGCGAGGTTGACGTCGTTCCGGTCACCACCACCGTTGCCGCGCTGCGCGAAGCCGAAGCCGGGCGCGGGTTCCACTGGCTGGACATGTCCGCCGACGATGCCGAGGGCTGGAAGCGCGTGACCGCGCGGGCAAGCCTGTTCCAGCCGATCACAATGACCAAGGGCGCCGGCATTTCCGAGGAAAACCCGGCCGAACTCTTGGGCTACAGCTATCCGCAGCTGACGACGCTCGCCAGCACCGACGAGGACGAGGCCTACAACCTTCTGAAGGCGCTGGATCAGGCCTATCCGGACTACAAGGACGCCAATGCCGTGATGGCCAACTGGAAACTGGAAGACTCGGGCCGGACGCCGTCCGGCGCGCCCTTCCACCCCGGCGCGATCAAATATCTCAAGGAGCGCGGCATCTGGACGGATGCCGACCAGGCCTGGAACGACCAGCGCATTGCCGAGATCGAAAAGAACAAGGAAATGTGGGCCGCCGCGACCAAAGCCGCCAAGAAGCAGGGAATCTCTTCGGACGGTTGGGTTGCTTTCTGGGAACAGTATCGCACTGAAAACGCACAGTAATCCTGCTCGGGCGCGGCCGTTTGCGCCGCGCCCGGCAATTCAGCCTCGCGCCCTGCCGACAGGATAAGGCCCATGTCTTCTCAGATCATTCCGAACGCTCCCGGGGCGGCCAGGTTCTGGCAGCAGGAGGCCCAGCGCATCTCGGGCGCTGCATGGTTCGCCGTCATGGCGCTTTCCACCGTGGGCATCGCCATCATCGTCAACCAGATCTTCAACCTGCAGATCCTGGGCTGGCGACCGATCAGCACGGCCTATTACTATATCGTGCTGGGTCTGTTCATGCCGGTGGCGTTTCTCGGCACGCCGGCGCGCCAGGCCGATGCGAGCCGGGTGCGCTGGTACGACTGGGTGCTGGCGGTGGCGGCCTTCGGCATCTGCATCTTCTTCTCGACCCGGACCGACGCCATCCTCTATCAGGGTTGGGAATTCGAAGCCCCGACTTATGTGGTCGTGATGGCCACGTGCCTCGTGCTTCTGTCATTGGAAGCCGTGCGCCGCTGCGCCGGCCTGCCGCTGCTCATCATCTGCGCGATCTTCGCGACATTCCCCCTTTATACCGGCCATATGCCGGGCTTTCTTTGGGGCGCGCAGATGAGCTTCAGCGAAACGGTGCTCAGCCATTCGCTGGGTGTGGAAAGCATTATCGGCATTCCCCTGCGGGTGATCGCCGACCTGTTGATCGGCTTCATCCTGTTCGGCGTGGCGCTCACGGTTTCGGGCGGCGGGGCCTTTTTCATGGATCTTGCGAGCGCGCTCATGGGCCATGCGCGCGGTGGACCGGCAAAGGTCGCGATCCTGTCCTCGGGCTTCTTCGGGTCGCTGTCGGGCAGCGTGATCTCGAACGTGATCTCGACCGGTTCGATGA
>MDSV01072349.1_pt1 | contig 24677 bp, 24 predicted proteins | sample 810851 | NCBI WGS metagenome assembly MDSV01 (sample SAMN05326640, study PRJNA326480) | marine metagenome | isolation source: seawater | place: Atlantic Ocean: North East | collected 2012
AACAAAAAAACTAGGTAATATATAAGCTAAAATTTTAAAGTTATTATTTTTTTGATACCAATAATAAATAAGTGATCCATGGAATACCATGAAAATGAACAATTGTATTAAGCCTCCTCTAGCAAGAATATTCACAAAATAATTATGTACATTTTCATTTAGACCGTCTCTCCCTAGTCTTCCAGGCGCTGAAGGGTCTGTCATAACTGGAATAATTTCTTTATACCCATAACCTATTAATATTTGATTTTTTGTATTTAAGTCCTCAACAACATCTTGCCAAATATCTAATCTCCAATCTGTAGTTTCATCAGTAGACGCTACTCTTCCTTCTTTTATATAAAAAGATAGGAATGCTTGAATAGTTTCTTTTTTTTCTAATACTTCAGTGACATTTGAAGAAACTGCCCCAACGGAAATTATTGGTTCTGAAGTTCTAGAAGAGAAGTCTACCCCATTGACTCTGTAGCTAGAAAAGATAAAAAATAGAGAAAATAAAAGGAGAAAAATTATTGAAGATTTCTTTTCTTTAAAAATATATTGTCTTGAATTATAAAGCTCAAAAAGTATATATAGAACAGCACCTACAACTGATCCTCTACTTTGTGTTAATAAAAATGGCAAATACAATGCAGATGAAATTGTAAAGTATAAAAATCTATTACGTTCATTATTTGAAATAAATCTATTCAAAAAATTAATACTAAGATAAACCAAAAAAGCATCGGATGCTTTTATAAATTGAAATTTATCTGAATTTTCTTTAAAAAAATCAATTATAAAATTTGGATAATTTCCTGTAGATATAACATAAACAATAAATGGGGTTAGTAGTAATAGTTTTGAATAATAAGATTCAAAAAACTTTTTATCTAATAAAAGAGATCCTATAAATAAAAAAGAAATAGACCATATGTATGAGCTTGTTCTGTAGGCATAGGTTGATAAAAAATTTGTGTTTGAGAGAAAAGCAATTGGTAAAAAAGAAATTAATATCAACTTGTAGGAAAAGTACTGAGTATCGTTTAAATAAGTAACTAAATTATCTTTTTTAGAAAACAAAACAATTAATGAAGCAACCAAAGAAGCAAGAATAATAAATTCTCCAAGTCTAAAACCTAATATATATATACCAACAAACGACCTAGCAAAACACATTGAAAAGAAAATAAGTAAAAAGAAAGAGAACTTTATTATTTTTTCAAACTTTCGATAAATTTTTAAATGTATCTTCATAAATCTAGTCCAAATCAATCATTTTTTTTACTTTTAAATTTCATTCTTGTTAAATAAATTTTTTTATTTAATTTAAAAGATAAATTATTTTTTTGTTTTTTATCTTTTTCTTTATTTGATTTTACTAATTTATCAAATAATTTCATATATTCTTTAGACATCAAGTCTGAATTATACGAATAACTTTTCATTTTTATTAAATAATTATCATAATCTTTTATCATTTTTTCTAATTTTCTTTCAAAATTTAAGGGTGTAAATTTTTCTCCATAACCATCACAATATTCTGGTATTCCTCCGCTATCAATATATAAAATTGGTAAACCGCACTGTCCAGCTTCTATGTGATGGTTCCCTGAAGGCTCATTTAAGGATCCCGTTAAGTAAAGATGGTTCTTCTTGATTTCACTAGCTAACTTTTTACCTGATAAAGGTTTTATTACTCTAACATTTTTAAAATTAAATTTATTTGGTAAATTACCGATATAATTAAATTCTATTTTATTTTTATACTCTTCTAAATCAAGCATTTCATCTAATTTTTTGTATATTTCAAAACCTTTATTCCAGTTCCCTCCCCAATGATGAGTAACTATTTTTATTTTTGATTTTTTATCCCAAGGAATAAAGTTTGAGTTATTAAAAATCTCCTTATTAGCCCCAGCAAATATAACTGAGCTTTTTTCTTTATTCAATCCTAAATTTATAAATAAGCTTCTTAACCATTTACTAACAAAAATAGTATGGTCTGCAACTTTGTTTGCATAAAGTAAATATGAATTTAAATAATTAGTCCCTTTTCTTTCATCACATTCATTAATTCTATGAATAATTACAACATTATTATTAATATAGTTTTTATAATTAAGTACATCGTTATTAGTAAAAGCTGATGATTCTGAGGTTTTCCTAGGTTCAGTAATTAAAATTAGATCTAAGTCTTCTTCTTTTAAATCAAAAAATACTTCATGGCCTTCTTTTAAAAGATATTCACTCAAATTTATAGCAAAAAGATTTCCACCTCCCCATGGACCTTCTTTAATTTTTGTTCCTATACTAATTTTCATTTATCTCATCCAACATCTTTTTATAATTACTAAAGCCTTTGGGAATTTTTAATTTTTCAATTTTTTTTAAAGCATACTTAGTATCTGGTAGAGCATCTTGATAATTATCCATATTAAATATTGAATCTTTAGATAGTAGCTGTGAAGCTAAGCCGACATTGGTTGATATTATTGGGGTTTCTGATATTGCACTTTCTGGGATTGCTTGAGGCCCTCCCTCAACTCTTGATGCAACTATATATAAGTCTAAACAATTGTATAGCTCATTTATTACTTGAAATGATGCCATTTCAATATATTTGTATTTTATATTGTATATTTCTAGGTTTTTAATTAAGAATTGCCTTCGTTTTCCTGTCAAGATAATAAATAAATTAGGATATTTTTCTCTATATTTTAATATTATTTCTATAAATTGATCGGGTCCCTTAGAGAGTTTTGGAGATATCAAATCACTTCCTTCTGTATCTCTCTGAAATGAACCTATTACATAAACATCATTATCAATATCATACTTTTCTCTTAATTTTTTTTTATCTTTTATTGGGAACCAAATATGCTGATTCAACCAGAATGGAATTGAGTAAATAGTTTTATTTGTTAATTTAGAAAGCTCCTGTTTTGTAGAATCTGAAACTGCATGATAGCTATTAACATACTTATCAAGTTCATAAAAATTTTTTTCTTCTTCCTTTTTGAACTTAGAATAATCTATATGGTGTATCGTACATAAAACTTTTTTTTCTTCTAAATTTTTTTTATTTAATTTACTCCAGGTCCATGGAGATATAACCCAAACTAAGTTACTTTTTCTTATGCTGCTAGTTGAAATTTCTCTATTGTACTGATACCACTCTTTTCTAAATCTATCAACTACCCAATTTTCATTTGCTTTATTTAGATAGGTTTTTAATTCATTCATAGTTGATTCTTAACGATATCTGCATAAATTTTCTGTATATCTTTGTAGTTAGATGAAATATTATTTTTCATATTTAAGTTATACAGTGGTTTGTTATGAATTTTCACCCTATACCTATTTTTAATTAAATCATTGATTAATTTATAGTCTTGAGAAAAATAATAAAATTCATCATAACCTCCGACTGATTCAATAACATCCTTCTTAATTAAAAGTGTTCCATGGATTAACGGATTTTTATATTTAATAATAAATTTTAAAGGTAAATAATAGGATAAATTTGGCATTACCTTTTTTGATTCTTTGACATAAGCTCTTGAATAGCAAACATCAAGATTATATTTCTCAATATATTTTATCTGAGTCTCTATTCTAAATTTTACACTTGAATCGTCGGAATCTTGTCTTGCAATATAAAAACCAGTTGAATAGTTTATTAATTTATTTAAAGATCTAGTTAATCCCAAGTTAAAATCATTTTTATATACTTTTATTCTTGTGTCTTTAAGAGACATCTCTTTGCAAATACTGTAGGTGGTATCATCTGAACAGTCGTCTAGAATTAATATTTCTAAATCCTCATATGTTTGATTTTGTATACTTTCAATTGAATTACGAATATTTGTATCATCGTTATAAACAGCCATTATGAATGATACTTTTTTACTTTTATTCATCTAATATTGTTTCATATTTTTCTAATAGCTTTTGATGGTTTAATTTTTTTTCTATGTACTCTTTATTTTTATTACCAGTGTCTTTAAGGATTCTTTCATCTTGGATTAATTTTAATTTATCAACTAATTCAGAATAATTAAATTGTTCAAAAGATAATAAATTTTCTTCAGGGAAAAATTCTGAGATTCCCCCAGTCTTTGGGTATATAGATGCCACCCCCAAAGAAGATGCCTCGCAAAGTAAAGTTGGTTGACCTTCGAAAAGTTTCGTAGCAGTAACTACAGCTTTTGATTTATTAATTAATTTTATTACCTCTGAATTTGGAAGTTCACCTTTAAATTCTATATCCTCTGAAGAAAATTTGTTTTTTAAATAATTCAAAATTGGCCCATCACCAATAATAATTAACTTTGTATTATTAAAACTACATTTTTTAAATGATGTAATTAACTCTAAAACCCCTTTTTCTTCAGATATTCTTCCTGCATAAATTATCATATTTTCTTTGGGATCTAATGTGTTCTCTTTATCTAAGTCAATATAATTTGGAAAAACATGAATCCTATCATTATTAATTCCTAATTTTGAGAGATATTTTTTATGAAATTCTGTTAATACAACTATTTTGAAGTTGCTTCTCTTTATAAGGTTAAAATAAGTTGTTCCATAATTATTAACAAAAACTGACTTAATAAAAGAATCTATAAAATATTTATTAAATATACCTACTGAATATTTATTTAATCCACAAGCTTTACAATATTCTTTACCTTTTAAATGCGTTTTAGATAAAAAAGTTCTAGTGCAGTCATATCTGAAATTGTGAATTTTTAATATTATTTTTATATTGTTTTTTATTAACACCTTAAACAAACCAAGAGATCCTTTGAACCATGTATTGTGTATGTAAGCAAAATCAGGATTAAAATTTTTGATTTTACTTTTAAGCTCTCTGTTGCTCTTAATATTTGAGTTGATAAAAAATGAATAAAGATCTGATAATGAGATTTTTGAATTAGAAAACTTTATTACTTCCACCTCATAATGTTTTTTTAAAAAATTTATCTCATTATTTACAGCAATATCTTCTCCGCCAATGTTTCTGTATGTAGTATGAATAAATAAAATTTTTTTCATAATTTAAATTCTTATATTTTTTAAGTTTAAAACAATTATCATAAAGTAGGTGCATGTATTACTTCTTTTTACTTATGGAATGTCACTTAAAAGTTGGCATGAAGCAGGCTTATTAAATAGAGAGATTAAACTCTATAATGAACTTCAAAAGAATAAAAATATCAAGTATACATTTGTAACCTTTGGCAATGAAAAAGACCTTGCCTTCTCAAGTAAATTAGAAAACATAGATGTAATTCCATTGTATGAAAACTTAAAATATTATAATAATCAATATTTACGTTTTCTACATTCCTTTACTTTTCCATTTTATTTGAAGAAACTTCAAATAAATCCTGATTTAGTAAAAACAAATCAACTTAATGGAGTGTGGGTGGCAATTATATATAAATTAATCACAAAAACTCCGCTCCTTATAAGAACTGGTTACGACATGTTTTTGTTTAAAGTAAAAGAAAAGAAATATATTAAATCATTATTTACATACATCATTACACAACTGGGAATAATTTTTTCAAACCATTACCTCGTTACTTCCCAATCGGATTTAAAGTTTCTTACTAAAAGATATTTTTTTACAAAAAATAAAATTTTATTAAGGCCTAATTGGGTTGACATACCTAAAGAGACAAAACCACATAATAAGAGGTCAGAAAATAAACTTTTGTCTGTGGGCAGGTTGGAGGAACAGAAAAATTATAATCAGTTAATTCAAGCATTTGGAAATACTGTATTTACCTTAGATATAGTAGGAGATGGAACAAAAAAAAATGAATTAAAAACTTTAGCTGAAAAGGAGAACACAAAATGTAATTTTTTAGGAAATATTGAACACAACAAATTATTAGAGATGTATAAGGATTATAAAATATTTATTACAACTACTCTTTATGAAGGTAATCCAAAAACAATCTTAGAAGCAATGGCAAATGGATGCTTAGTAATTGCGCCAAATATAAAAAATATAAGTGAAATTATAGAAAACAACATAAATGGTATTTTATTTGATCCAAATAATGAAAATTTACATACTCTATTAAAAAGTACTCTAAATAATCCTAAAAAACTAATTGAAATTTCAAATAACTCTGTTGCTTATATTAAGCAATACTTTAGTTTTGAAAGTGCTATTAATAATGAGGAGTCTGATTATATTAAATCAATCAGTACTTAAGAATCTCTTTTCATCAACGACATCTATTTTAAAATGGTTGTCTACATCAATAAAACTTGAAGGATCATGAGTCGAGTTAAAAATTGTTATATTTTTCTTCGCTAATATATTAAATATCTTTTCTTTACTAACATCATCTAAATTAGCTGTTGATTCATCCAGTAGTAACACATCTATATCACTAATTAGGGCTCTAGTAAACGCAACTTTTTGCATCTGCCCTGAGGAAAGCGTCTTATTAGTAATCTCTTTATCTAAGTCATAACTAGATTCTTCTTTAAAGGTATCTAAATCTTTTAATACTTTCAACATTGTTTTATCATCAACTTCAATATTTGTTCCATAGAGAAGATTGTAACGAAGGGTGTTTGAAAAAATTAAAGGAGTTGCACCAATATAACCAAATTTATCAGTCTTAGTTGTTAGTTTTCCATCCACGGGATATAAAACCCCTGCAACCATACCTAAAAGTGTACTTTTACCAGAGCCATTAGGGCCTGTGATTATTGTGTGCTCTCCTTTTTTTATTTCAAAACTCACATCTTCAAATATGTAAATATCACTGTTGAAGTACTTAAATGAAATTTCATTAGCTGAGATAATATTGTTAGACTCTTTATCTTCACTAAATATATAATTGGCACGATTATCTTTTAATTTATTTTTATCAAATTCTGTAAAATGTCCCATATGAACGTGAGAATTTACTAACCCACCAACCGCATTAGCTAATCCTCCTATTGACTGAAAAAGTCTCAACATAACAGCTATAAAATCAAAAGTTAATGCTGAAATTATTCTTGCACTGTTTACTAATATTCCTAAGACAAACATTGTTACAAAAGTAGGCAGATAACCAATAATTTGACCTATTACAGTAGTTTTCAATTGTAAACTATTGATAACTGCTACGTTTTCTTTAAAGCTCTGTAATTCTTGCTTTTGTTTATTTAATATTTTAATTAAAAACATATTTTCAACAATTTTTTGAATGTCATAGCTGAATTCTAAATTCTTCCAATAAGACACATCTGTCAATTTTCTAGATAAAGTAAGAATATATTTTAAAGGGTAGAAAAGAATAAGAATTCCGGCAGAAAAATATAATAATGTTTTTGAGTCTGAGATAATTAAATAAGTAGTAAAACCAACTATTTGTATGCTCACATTTAACAAACTCGCTAAAGCACCATAAAAGAAAGTAACGTGCCCTGCTAGTTGATTTGTATAGAAATATGCATCTGCAATTGAAAAGTTCCCTCTCTCAAACACTTCATTTAACAAATAAACTTTAAGATTTCTCTCTATCGACATCTCTAAGCTTTTCATATTATAAGTTTGAGCAAATAAAATTAAAAATCTAAAAAGTATAAGAAGTGGAATTAGAAACTTATAGTCTAAAAATATCTGTACTAAAAAACTTAAAGCATTATCACTCTGAAATGAACCTGTAATAATCGATGTAAATATTAAAATAATTCCAATATCAGCAGCAGCCATAAGGTTTGAAAGTATTACCGTAAGTATGATTCTTAGTTTCTTTTTTTCTGTCTTTGTTAATTTTGAGGCATATATGATATCATTTTTATAAATTTTTAATTTCTCAATTATATTGGTACTTTTTTTCATTTTTGTTTTCAAGCTTATCTTAGCTTTTTATTAATCTAATAAACTTTTTATTTTTGATAGGTTTAAAATTTTTGGAATCTAAGGTTTATAAGCTACTTTAAATAAACCTCTTTCTTTAAACTTTACTCCTTCGCCTGAAGGAATACATTTTATATTTGCCCAGCATTGATCTCCTTCTGGTGGTGTTACCCAGTTTCCAGATATTTCTATGAAACCAATTTCTTGATTTATTTCTACATTAGTTCTTGGGTCAAATATTCTCAATTCTTGATTTGAAAGTAATGACGTATAAGATGTAGATCTTACAAGTAAGAATACGGAGAAAAATATTAAAGAATATTTAAGATACTTTGATAATAAAAATTTTGGTTTTCCAGCAAAAAAACCAATCATTGAAATAATCAATAAACAAATTCCAATCAGATATCTAGGTATTGGTCCATAAAAGAAAAGATAAAGTGTATTAATTGCAATATAAGAAAAACTTATTATCTTAATTGTTTTATCTTGAGAACTTGATTCATAAAAAAATAATCTAAAAATTAATAATATAAAAAATGCAATTGAGAAATTAAGGAAAACTTGCTTTCTGAATTCAAATGCTCCAGTCTCCTGTATCCATTGAGTCAATGGAATAGAAAAGTCATATGCTTTGCTTGAAAGTTTAGTATGGTATTCATAACTCCAAGTTGAGCCAGGTACATACCAATCAAATATTGGCAAACATGTAATATCTACAGGAAAAATTAAACAACCAGTAGTAAGTATGCTTTTTGAAAACCAAACTATTGCAAAAAACAGTACAGGTATATGAATGTAAAACAATTTTTTTATTGGTATGATTTTTCTCTTCAGCACATAAAAAATAAATACTCCATAAACTAAAAATATAAATACTCCAGAAACTTTTATTTCATATATAAAAAATGCAATAAGGGAAAGTGTTAATACTTCATATGGGTCTATACTTTTATCTATTATTTTTTTCAAAATTACTATTGATAAAAACCAAAATAGAATACCTACTGTTATGTCTTGTTTTGTAACACCTTGAATGTAGATGAAGCCATTTCTGCCACCACCAAATCCAATATTATCTAGGATAGAATAAATTAATATAATTAAAGAAGTATTCATTAAAACTACATTCTTTTTGTTTAAAAGACTCCCCTTTAGAAATAAATAAAAGAAGTGAATAAAGTAGACATTTAATAAGTGAAGGAGTACAAAGGTGGTGTCAAACCATAACACAGCTGATAAATACTCATATATTGATGACATTCCTAAAGGCCAAAAAATGTTAACTGTGCCAATAATCAAATTTGATTCTCTAAGCCAATTTTGATGAAGAAGATGATAATATCCTGCATCATAATTGAAGCTAGTGTCATATGTTGAGATAACTAGTATTCCCGGAATTAATAAATAAGAAAATAAACTATTTATATTTATATATTTTTTAATGTCAAAATCAAAATTATTTAATGAAGTTAAGCTCAGCAAAAATAATGCAACTAACAAATATGAAGAATGTTCAAGAGGTAAAAAGAAGTTAAATAATATTAATGAGTTCCCAAGGAAAATAATACCTAATAGTGGGTAGATGTATTCGGCTTTAGTATATAAGATGCTTTCAGTAGATTTTTTTTCATTAGTAAATTTCAATATTAAGGAAAATAAAAACTTACCCAGAAGAAAGAAGTAACTATAAAAGATTAGATACTTTAATAATAAAATACAATAAGGTCCTATAAACAACAACACTTTAAACTAGCTCCCACTTGGAAGGTATATAGATATTATATTTTTCTTCATATCCAACATTCCATTTCTTTGGTGATGTTGCTTTTACAATATTTTCTTGATTCAATATTAGAGCCCACCAACAAAAGGTACTATTACTCGATATATAATTTCTATATGATTTCAATTTTTCAAATTCAAGAATTTCATCATTTAAGTCTATAATTTTTGACTTTTTATTTTTAAATATTTCTTTTTCAATTTCTTTAAGATATTCTTTTGAATCACCAAAAAGATGAAACTCATAATTAGAATCATCAAATGCTTTTAAAGCTTTTAAATAGTAACTCTCTGGTAGCTTTATATCATATTCTTCAGACCTAAAATGAACTGCAACAATATTTTCATCTTCTAATTTATTTTCTTTGAAAACTCGATTAAATAAATCTATATTTCTCTTTTTAGGTACAATCTTTTCTTGCCAGTATCCAGTCAAGTAAATAACCTGAAAAAATTTAATCTTGCTTTTCTCAAAATTAGATTCTTGTTGAAAATGAAACATGTTTATTTTATTAAGAACTTTATTAAGTCTGAATAAAATATATCTCAATTTTTTATTGAGTACTGTTATTATTTTTAATTTCCCTTTAAAGTGAAATTTTCTTTCATATCTAACATCATTTTCATAAAAATAAGTGTCTAACATCACAAATTTATTTCTTTCTTTTAACTCAAGTGCTTTATTAAGAATAAAAAGTTGGTTACCTAAACCACCAGCCGTCCACATAATTATCATCTAGCTATTATTATATTTCGTTACGTTAATTGTTTTTATGATATCGACAAATTAGTTTTTGCCTAAAATAAGTATAACGATAAAGAACAGACTATTAGATTGGTAATTTAGACTTGAACAATAATAATTATGATGCAATTGTATTAGGAAGAGGTCCATTAGGGGTTTTTACTTCCAATAAGCTTTTACTAAAAGGATATAAAGTTCTAAATATAGATACAGGAATAAATTTAGAAAATCTAAGAAAAAAAATAATTGTAGATTCAAATATAGACTGGAGATCAAAAAATGAACCTCCTTCTTTAAATAATTCAGCTAGTTCGTTTATGTGGACTGGGGGATGTATGAGTTGGCCATTAGAGTCTTTAGGTGCAAATATAGACCAAATACCTATTGAAAAAAAAGACTTCATTAATTCAATTAAATCGATTTCTAATTATCTAAATATAAATGATTTTGATTTTACGAATAATAAGCCTTTGGATTTTAATAGTAAATTAAATAATTCAATGACATACACCTACCTAATGCAAGATTATGGCTTCAAAGATAATATAAAAGACTTAGAAGAAAATAAGAATTATAAATTTATTGATAATGCAACATCTTTTGAAATAATTCCTGGTGATGAAAATAAAGTTTTTTTTATTAAAGACGGAGAAAATTTATCATATTCTTCTAGTAAGTTATTTCTATGTTTAGGAGCTATAGAAAATACAAGAGTTTTCTTGAATAGCTCTAAACTGTCAAAGTCTAAATATACTGATGGGCTTAATATAGAAGACCATTTAAGATTTCCCATTGCAAAATTTAAAATTAGGAATCTTTATAAATTTATGGAATTATTTGATAAAACAAAGAATTCAAAAAATCAAAAATATTTATGGCCAAGATTTACTTATAAAGGTTTTAATAAAGAGTCTTACACTTTTTTTAGATTTTGGAGATATGACAATATCTTATATAGAAAATTTAATTTAAATTTTCTTAAAAAAAGAATGTTTAACTCTGGAACTTGTGAACTTTATCTTTTTATGGAGAAAGACAAAAATAAAATAAATATTAAATATTCAGATATAGAAATAAAAAATATAAAAGTTAGCTTTAATATTGACCAAGAAGAAATCTCCAATATAAATGAATTAGTAAAATTATATATTGATAAATATAAAGAAAACTTTGGTGACTTTATACTTGATACTGAAATTTATAAAATTGACTTGGAAGAAAGTTTTCTTCAAACAGTAGAGTCCGCAAGTCATCCTTCTGGAATGTTGAAAATGGGAACTAATAAGCAATCTTCTTTTGTAAATAAATATTCACAACTTTGGGATTTTACCAATATTTATATTTTTGGTTCTGCAGTATTGCCTAGACCGCACTATATTCATCCAACATTCCCTTGTTTAGTATTAGCTGACTATTCATTAGATAATTTAGATACTTAGCTCTAATAAATTAATTATTTCAGTCTTTTGGTTTAATACATTCAATATTTAAACTAACAAGTAAGCCGTTTTCTTTATCCATATGGGGATAATATGCTTGAGAATGGTCATCAAAATCTTTTTGATCTTTAAAAACAACTTTCCAATCCCATTTCTTAACTTGATTAAATCCAGTATCTTCTAGTAAATTTGTTAATGATTTTATATCATAAACAGTTTTATGATAGATATATTTATTTTCTCCTACATCCCACTTTCCATATAAAGGACCTAAAACTTTATCTAAATCATTACTGTCTAAATAAACCTTTAGCAATGAATCAAAATCAGGGACGGCTAGTCTAAGAGTTCCTCCAGGTATTAGTACCCTCTTCCATTCTTTTAATACTTCAATAATCTCTTCTCTATCAAAATACTCAATGCAATGACTTGCATAGATTAAATCTGCATATCCATTTTCGAACATATCTAATTTCTCAATCTTGCTAACAAAGTCGATATGATCATGGTTGTGTATATCTACATGTATATATCCATCCAGATAACGCTTTCCACATCCTAAGTGAAGTTTTTTATTCATTTAAAATTGTACATATATTTATAATATTTTTTTTTGTTAAGTTTAATGATGAAGGCATCCATAAAATTTTTTCATAAACTGTTTCTGAGTATCTCAAATTATTATTTGAATATTTTTTAAGATACTTCTGTTTACTTAATGGGGGGTAGCTTAATCTAGTTTCTATATTGTTTTTATTTAATTTCTTAATAGCTCTACTTCTTTTTACTTTATTTATAAAATGTATATCAATAAACCAAGGTACTTCATTTTGACTAAATTTTCTAATGTCGTATTCATTTGACATATTATTTTTATAATGATTTAAAACTTTTCTTTTCAGTTCAATATGCTTATTGAGTTTACTAAACTGAGAATTTCCAATTGATGCCTGTAAATCTGTTATTTTAAAATTTAATCCAAAGCCTTTATGAAAATCTGATTTGTCACCCTCCCTGTTGAATGTTTTTATATTTTTTATATAGCTGGAATATGTTTTTTTATCAGCTAAAACCATACCCCCTTGACCCATAGTTATTATTTTATGAGGAGTAAATGAAAAAATACTTAAGTCACCTAGCTTCCCACATTTTTTATGAGGATATGATGAACCAAGTGCATGTGCTGAGTCTTCAATTAGTTTAATTTTATTTCGAATACACCATCCTTCAATTTCTTTTCCAGATCCAACCCTCCCATTTAGGGGAACAAAAATTACTGCACTTAAATTCTTAATTTTACTTAAATTCTCAAAAGACATACAAAGAGTTTCATCTACATCTACTAAAACTGGTATTGCACCAGCCCATAATATAGCATTTACTGTTGCTATCATTGTCAAATTCGGAACAGCAACTCTATCCCCTTTTGAAATTCCTAAAGAAAGAAGAGATAGGTATAAAGCTATCGTGCCGTTTGGAACTGCAATAGCATATTTTCTATCTACATATTCTTTTATATTGTTTTCTAACTTTTCTGTTTCAAAATGTTCAGTTAACCAAGCTCCTGACTGAATATACGAAGTTACTGCCTTTTCGTCTTTTTTATCAATTAAAGGTTCGATCTGATTAATTTTTTTGGACATTTATTCTTTTTCTGTCTACTTCGGGACCAAAATAAGGTCCATTTTTGTTTTCTATAACTAATGCTTCTTCCAATATCTCATATTCATGAACACCATATAACTGTATTGCCATATCATTATTGGTTAAAATGAATGATTCGATAAAATTTCCAGATTTTGTATAAAGATTACATCTTATTTTGCCTTTAATAACATATACCGATTCACAAGTTCTTGTTGCCTCTCTAGAATATTCTTTATGGAAATGTGCAGGTAGAATCTTTTTTGGCTGATAGTTCCATATTCCAACTTGTATGAAATCTTCATCTTCAGAAATGAATGAAAGGCCCTCTTCAGCATCACCAACATTAAAATAAATTGCGTAAAGCTTCCCCTTATGAGTAATTTTTTTTGTATTCATATCTTTAAAATATTATCTTTATACCATTCTACTGTTGATCTAATGCCATTTTCTAATGAAATTTGTGGTGACCAATTAAAGTTCTCTTCCGTGAATTTTCCTAAAACTCTTTTTTCTTCTGCTCCGTCAGGTTTTGAGGTGTCAAAAATAAATTCCCCATCCCATTCAATTATTTTTGCTATTAATACTGCCATTTCGTGAATAGACATGCCTTTATTTACTCCAATATTAAAAAAATAATTATTTTCTTTTAAATCAATACTTTTAATTAATGCTTCCGCACCATCTTTTACATAAAGCCATTCTCTAATTGGTTTTCCCGTACCCCAAATTTCAACATTCTTATAATTATTTAATTTTGCATCATATATTTTTTTTATTAGTGCACCTAAAGCGTGTGATTTTTTTTCCTCAAAATGATCATGTGGACCATACATGTTAGAAAGTACAATATTTGCTGATCCAAAATTGTATTCTTTAAAGTACGCACTACCTAAAGCAACAAAAAACTTTTTTGAAAATCCATACTCAAAAACTGATTCATGGGGAGCTCCATCCCAAAAGTTTTCTTCTTCATATAGGTTTTGATCTTTAGGATAAGCGCAATTCGAAATCGGATTTACTAATAACTTAACTTTATTTTCATAAGCTGCTTTGTAAATATTACTTGCCATAATAGTGTTTTTTGAAAGGAGCTCTGCAGGAAAATTATACCCATATGCAATTCCACCAACAAAAGCAGCACAATTTATAATATAATCAGTTTTATTTTTTGATAAATATTCACTAAATAAATTGTCTTTCGTTAAATCAAGTTCATTCTTTCCATTTAACTTAATAATTTTATAATCATATTTTTCATTTAATTGGCTTACAACATTTCTTCCTAAAAAACCATTGGCACCTAGTATCAATAAATTCTTTGATTTAACCATAAATTATTAACCTTTATTTTTTCAAACTCATTATATATCTATGAATTTGTAAAATTTACTCACTTATTTATATGATAAGTTAATTATGATAAGCTAGTTCAGTGTTAAGAAAATTTATTAATAAACTAGCAATTAATCTATTAAGAATCGATCTAAATTCTGAAGACTTAAATGAGATGTATAATTGGGAAAGGAATTCATATTCTTCTCCTTTTCCTTTTTTTATAAAAAAAGAAGTACTTAATTCAATTAATACTATTAACTCTAATTGGTTCGAAATATGTTATGAGAAAAGCAACTATACAGACTATTTATCAAAAATTGCTGAAAATATTTTTGTTCTAAGTAATAATGAAAATTCAAATGAAAATAACAATAGACTAAATAAAACAAATACTATTGAAATTAAAGAAATTCAAGAAATAAAAAATAGAATCTCTCATGTTTCAAAAAAAAATAAAAATATATTTGTATTTATTCATTCGAATTCTTCACCAAAAATAAAAAACTATACTTACCACCAATCACTATCTTCACAAATTGAAACTAAGAATAGAAAAAATATTTTTGAAGAACAATTTGATACCTTTATTAAAGAAATAATCAAGTTTGAAAATATAACTCTTGTAATTGATGATTTTGATATTTTAGATTTTGATAAAAAGAAATATCTCATGGAGAATCTAAAATTTAATATTGTTTGTAATTATTTAATTATCAAAACTTAAGACTAACTAGTAACTTTCTGCAAATAATTTTTATACATAGAATCTTCAGGTGACTTATATTCTTGAACTAATTTAAAATTCTTTTCAACATGTGACTCTAAGTTATAATATAAAGATTTTGAAATATTTTTTATATCAAATTTATCAATAGAAATTATCCCTTTTTCATCAAAATATTTTGAAATATTTCTGCAACCTTTATAAATTGGTATTGTTTTTGTTGCAAAACAATCAAGTAACTTTTCTGAAAAATAATCAGGTGTTAGGTCGTTCTCAAAAACAACTGAAAAATAATAGTTATTTAACCCAATCTCTTTTTCATAAATTGTATGGAAACCATTACCGAAAACATCAATTTCATTTCTATACTTTTTTGCAAAATTGTATCTCTTTTTAGCTAAAGGTGTGTGATTTTTTTTTGAAGTAACCATAGATATTAGTTTTGTTTTAGTTAAATCCTTCAAATTGTTAACCCAAAATCCCACAGGATATAAAAACTTAAATTTTTCATGACTATCTAATAATTTTTTATTGTGTGTAAATATATATTTAAAATCTTTAACTTTGGATAAAGTATCTTTTAAGAAATAATCCTCTAAATCCTTTGTAAGTGCATGTGATTCTAAAAGCCAACCATAATTTGTTAGATTATTATTTATATCATTTATTCCATATATGGCTCTATCAACAAATAAGTTAACAGTGCCTGTCTCATCTTCAACATACTCAATATATTGAGGTAGTTTTGTCTGCGTTGAGGTAATTTTGCCATTAATTATATTATGCTTGAAAGTGCTTCCATATAAATTTACTTTTAGTTTCATAACCTTAACTAAATTTAATATTGATGTTGATTAAAAACTATTGAATTTAATATTTAAGATATGGGAAATAAATAATGGAAATAGACAAAAATTACTATATAAAAGACTCTTTATATCTAAACCCTACTAAACATTATAAAAATAAATCTTATTATCCAAGCTTTCAGGAAGATTTTGATAAGTTTAAAAAAGAACTTAAATACAATTCAGAAAATAAAATAGCCTCTAATTACTATAAATTTGGTGATGGTGATTATCACATTTTATCTAAAGAATTCAGAGGTTCTGCAAGTCCTGGATTAAGAGATCTGAAAAAAAAAGACGACTTAAACAAAAATTTAAAATTATATAAAAAAATAAAAAAAGGTTCTTTGCTTTGTGATAATTACTTATGTGAAATTAAATTTTTTGACCTTTTTAAAGAAGTCATGGAAGATACTCATATTAACTACCCTGCTGAATTTTCATATGGAATAATTTCTAGTAAGTGGGTTTTTAATAATTTTGATAAGATTGGTTTAATTGGCTCTAATGAAAAATTAAAAATAATAGAAAATTTAATGGAATATAAAGAATATCAAGATTATTTGGGAATTGAAAAATTTGAAGATTATATTGGAATACCTCAGGTTTATGCATTATCTAAAGGTGATTCAATCTATCGTAAAATAAATTCAAAAATAGAAAAATCTAATGCCGATATTTTTCTTTTAGGTATTGGTCATGTCCAAAATACTCTTCTTCATAGATTAAAAAAACACTCGAATGCACCCATGGTTTGCGTAGGGGTTGGTATTGATGCTATTGCAGGGGTAGTTGATAAAAGAAGACCTTATTTTGGCAACTGGAAAAATTATAGAATAAGGAATCTAAATGTTTATAAGCAACTCCTAGATGCATTTATGAAGTCAAGCAACGATAAAGATAGTGTTATTTATTTAAATTAAGGTTTTTTTAGTATCCAAATATACGTAGGAATAACAAAATAAAATAACCTAGCTATTAAGTTTACAAAATAATATTTAATAGTATTTTCTCTAATGAGCTCATTCGCTGAAAACTTACTGGGTTTCTTAATAATTTCTAATGTATAGTCATTGATTTCAAAATTTTTTACTAATTTTTTTAAATTTCTATGTGAAAGAAGATTTTCATAATACTCTTTTTCATCTCTGAAGATACTGATGTAAATGTTTGAAATTTTTTTAGGAAAATAAGATAAAAATGGGAGTCTGTAGTGAGCTTCCATTATCTGAAATCTATTTCCAGCTGCAAAATAACATACTCCACCAGGTTTTAATAAATAATATATCCTGTCTAGTAAAACACTCGGTGAAGGCACATGTTCATAAATATGTGAGCAAGTTATAACATCGATAGAATTTTTTTTTATTTCTATCTCTTCAATAGGCTTATTTACATATTCAATATTGTTTTTACTTTTATGAACTTTTGCATAATTAATAGCATTCGAGTCTAGGTCAACACCGATGACATTTTTAAAGTGTTGTGAATATTCATAGGTCATAATTCCTGATGAACATCCGATGTCTAATAGGGTAAGATTATTAAGCTCACCCAAATAATCTTTTAGAACACTTAGAGTTTTATTAGCTTTAGATAATCTAATTGAATTATCGAACATCAATTCGTTCTTAACTGAGAAGTTATATTGATATTTTTTTTCCATTAAGACTTATACTAATATAATATAATGCCAAAAAAGATATTAATTACAGGCGGTCCAGGCTTTATCGGCCATCAAGCAGTTAAGAGGTTCCTCAGTTTTACAGATTACCAAATATTAATAATCGACAGGTTAAGTTATGCTGGAGATTTAAATAGGCTAAATGAAATAATTACTGAAGTTGGTGAAGAGAGTAGATCCAGAATTGAATTTATTTACTATGACCTAAAGGCCCCTTTTAATGATGAGATTCTTAGAAAGTTAAATGGTACTAATATAATTCTTCATATTGGAGCTTCTTCTCACGTAACAAGATCCGTTGAAAATCCTTCAGTTTTTATTCAAGATAATATCGTAGGAACTTTCAATCTTCTAGAAGCAGCAAGAAAATTGGATAGTTTAGAGCTATTTTACTATTTTAGTACGGATGAAGTGTTTGGACCTTCTGATGGAGATGTGAAGTTCAAAGAATGGGATAGATATAACTCTAAGAACCCTTACTCTGCAACAAAAGCAGCCGGTGAGGAGCTTACAATCGCTTATTCAAATACGTATTCAATTCCCTCCTTAATAACTCATTGTTGTAACGTATACGGGGAAAGACAGCATCAAGAAAAATTTATACCAAATACTATTAAAAAAATAATATCTAATGAAAAAATTATTGTGCATACAGATGAAAACAATATACCTGGCAGCAGATACTACATACACAATGAAGATTTAGCAGAATCAATTGTATTCCTTACAATTAACCAGGAAAAGATTAGATCAGAATCAATAAAACTATATGAAAAAGAGCCCGCAAAAGTAAATATAACTGGTGAAAGTTTAATTACAAATCTTGAGGTTGTTGAGATGATTGGAGCAAATTTAGAAATGGAATTTGAATATAGTTTAGAAAGTAAAGACTCTCTTAGGCCTGGTCACGATATTAAATACGGCCTTGATAATGATTTAATTAAAAATATTGGAGGACACTTTGATAGAGAATTCAAAACGGGAATCCAACAGGTAATAAACTGGTACATGAATAACAAAAACTGGTTAGATTGATAATTAATTTTAAAATTAAGAACTAATTTTTACACCAATTGTTTTTTCATTGACTTTTAATGGGAGCAACCACAAAATTAATGGAAGAATTCTTTTTAGTATTGCAAAAAAAGCACTATTTTTGTTGCTATAAAATATAGTAAAAAATGTTTTTAAGTAAATAAACTTTAACTTGGATTTAGAATAAAAATTAAGTTTTTCATAATATTTAGGATGTTTAATTTCTATATCTCCATTCTCTAATTTTTTATAATTTAAATTATTATGTATCCCCCATAGGCTAAGAGATGACACGTAAGCCCCTCCATCATTGTGTGCCTTAACAACAGCGTATGAGAATCTTTCATTTGATTTCTTTTTAAAGTAATTGTTTACTGAGCTGTGTCTTAATTCATTAGAATGTTCTTTCTTTTCTTTCACTAAACCAGGCATTTTTCCAATTTTGTAACCTTCTTTTTTAATTCTTTTTAATAAATCATGATCATCAAATCTACTTTTAATAAATTCATTAAAACCATTAACATCTTTCAATAGTGAAGTTTTAGCAATAAAGCTTCCTGGATCCCATTCGTTTTCAATAAAATATAAGATATCATATTCTTCAAAATCGAGACTGTTGAACTTACTATAATCTATTAGAATATCTGCATCTATTTTCATTGTGTATTCTGTAGTTGAAAATTGAATGCCTACATTGTAACTCCTTGTTATTGACCATTCAGGTTCATTAACAACATTAAGAATTTTTACTTTTTCATTTTTATAATTTAATTTATCGATTTTCTTGACTGAATCAAAATCAATTATTAAATGTTCTTTTAAGGAATTTATTTTAGAAACATACTCAATATTTTCTTGAAGAAACTCTTCTCTGTTTCTTGATGAAGTTATAACTGTTATATTGTTATTCATATAATTTTTATCTAGTTTTAATTATACATAGGGTTATATAGAGTGTTTATCCCTTTGCGTTCTGAACTAGTTAAAAAAAGGGTAAAATTAAACAAGTGAATTTAAAAAAAAATATAATAATTATTCCAACTTATAATGAAGCCGAAAATATAAGTAAAATAATTGAAGAAATTCAAATCTTTTATTTTGATATATTAATTGTCGATGATAATTCTCCAGATAATACTTCGGAAATAGTTAAAAATTTAATGGCTTCAAATAAAGGCCTTTATATTCTTGAAAGACCAAGAAAACTAGGCTTAGGATCAGCTTATAGGGATGGTTTTAAATATTGCATTGAGAAAGGTTATGAAAACTTAATTCAAATGGATGCAGATTTTTCCCACAGAATTGAGGACTTAAAAGAAATGCTTAATTTTGTTGATAATTATGAATTAATCATTGGAAGCCGATATGTCCCGGGAGGTTCATCTGCAGGGTGGAGTAATTCAAGAAAAAATTTATCAAAATTTGCAAATGTATATGCAAAAATAATTACCGGAAGTAAAGTTCAAGATATGACAAGTGGATTTAGAATTTACTCATCTAATGCTTTAGAAAATATTGAATTTGAAAAAACAACATCAGATGGATATGGATTTCAAATTGAGATGAGTGCAAGAGCATATAAAAAGAAACTAAAAATAAAAGAAGTACCAATTGTCTTTAATGAAAGACGTGAAGGACAATCAAAAATGAACTATAAAATTATCTTTGAAGCATTGTTTATTGTGTTTAAATTGAGATTTATTAGATAATCAATGGGAAATAAATGAACTTAAGTCAGCTAAATAATGAACTAAAAAATTCAGTTGTTTTAAAAATTCTTTCATATTTTTCTATTTTTCTATTTACACTTTCTGCATATTTTAGAACAAAAACACTTAAGCCCTGGAATGATGAAATCGTATCCTTGGTTTCGAATTTAAACTTTTATTACAACAATTTTAATTTTATAGGTCCTTTTGAAACAAGATATTTTATAAGTTATAGTCCAAAATTAACAGCTGGACCTATTTCTTCAGTTGGGGGGATAATTGGTTGGTTATTTTCTGAAGATATTTATGTTTTAAGATTTAGTAATTTAATTTACCTTATACTCCTATCGCTTGGCTTATCAGTATTTGTCTTTAAAGCTTTAAAACTTGAAGTAAACTTAAATCTTTTAGTATTAACAGCTTTAATTCTATTTAGTTTAACAAATACATCATGGTGGTATAGCGTTCTATATCTGCTTCCAGAAACTATCTGTGCAGTTATTTTTGTAAATTCAATTTTATTGTTTGGTACAAATAGAAAATTGTCTTTATTTTTAATGAGCTTAAGTGTTTTTTTTGGTGATTTCTTAACTGTTTTAATGTTTGCAGGTTTTTATCTTGCAACGATCTATTGCGAAAAGTCATTTGTAAATATAGCAAGAGATGTTCCTTTTGCTTTAATACCATTAGTTTTATGGATTTATTTAGTTTTAACTTTTTCAGAATATAATCTAGGTCAATATTTTATAGAATATTATGAACATTATTTTAAACACCCAAGTGGAGGAGAGGTAAATTTTTCATTAAGTTCAATAATAAATAATTTCGTAAGTTCTGAGGTATCTGAATGGGGAATTGCGGATTTTCTAAGAGTAATGGTTGCCCCAATTTTATTTATATATGTTATATATAGGACAAAAGAATTCCCTTTGATGGAAAAGTTTGGAAAACTCCAAATAACATTGCCTATTCTTTCTATTTATTTATGGTTTTGGTTACTAAGTCCAGCAAAGTCAATTATCTATAGTGGCCTATTTACTACTTTTGTTTTAATCTTTAATTCTTACTTTTTACTTTTTGCTAAATTTTCAAATAAAATTACTTACTTTATATCATTAATAATCTTTTCTTTCTTTTTAAGTTCAACTTACCTAATAGCTCTTTATCTATTTTTATTAATATCTATTGTGTTTTATAAAAGATCAAAAATTAAAAAAAATATAATTTTGCTTTTCTTAGTTTCATTAATGGTTTTAAATCAATTAAATGTGCTTAATGAAACTATAGAGCTCGATACTTTTGAAGCTAACCTGAAAAGCTGTAAGGAGTCTCTTGAAAATGCAAATTGTTTAAATGATTATTATGGTAGATAAAAGTTGATTGCTTTTTTAAATCTCTTCCATTTTTAATACTTTCTATATATTTTTATTTTCGTTGAAAAAGATTCTTATAGTTATAATCTAGATTATTTTTAAAAACTAAATTAATTTGGTTTTCCATGTTTCTGGTGTTTTTTCATTAACAATTTCCAAATCTAAATGATATCTAAATTTTTTTGGACCCATTGATATAATCCAATTAGCTATTTTTGCAATACTTTCATCTAGAGTTATGGATGTTTCATAGTCTAAAAGTCTACGAGCTTTATCAGCTGAACAATGAGCAATTAGAACTTCTTGTGGTCTTGGGTCTACATGAATTGGTTCAAGATTTGAATTTAATACTTTTAATACTTTTTTAGCTAATTCATTTATTGTAATAACATGTTCATCCGGGCCAACATTTATTGTTTCTTTAAGGCATTGTTCGTTAAAAATAGAGTTCATCATAGGATTAACAACATCATCAATATCTGAAAAGCTCCTCTGTTGTTCTCCATCCCCATAAATTATTGGTGGCTTGTCGTTTAAGACTCTATTAATCATAATTGATACAACATTTCTATAAGGATCATCGTACTTTTGTCTTGGACCAATTATGTTGTGGGGGACTAAATTTACATATTCAAAATTGTGAACCTCACTTAATACATCTAATGTATTTTCAACAGCTACTTTTGCAATTCCATAAGGATCCTGTGGTTTAGGAATCTGATCTTCCGTAAATGGAGTTTTTTCTTGCGTACCATATCTGGCCATGCTAGAAAAATTTATAACTTTAGGTATGTTGTTTTTTGCTATTGCTGAAAATACAGATAATGAAATTTGATAAGTATTATTACCAACAAAATATGGGGAGAAAACACTTAAGCCTTCGTAAGCTGTACATGCAGTGTGTACAACTAAATCTGCATCCTTAGTCATTTTTACCATTTGATTTAAATATATTGCATCTGTTTGGTAAAAGTTTGCATCATCAGGTACATTTTCTAAATATCCGCCTATTAAATTATCACAACCTGATACTTCATGCCCATCTTCAATAAGTTTTTCAGCAATATGACCACCCAAAAAACCTGCTATACCTGTAACAAATATTTTCATCCGATAATTTTAGTATTATTAAATTAGAAATTAACCATTAAATTATATTTAAAAATATGTATAAAAAATTAAAAAATAAAATTAAAAATAAAGAATTAAAAAAATATTTGCTATGGAAACTAGGCATTAATACATTAACTCATTACCTAAAAGTATTTATTAATTATATTCTTAATCCTTTACAAACAATTTATTATATTTACTTGCATACAACCTTTAATTTTTCTTCACTTAAAAACCCTTTAAGATATTTGAATATAAAATTCAATATTCTAGTAAAAACAGAGTCTGATATAAATCAACACTTAGAAGTCCTTTCAGATTATGCAGAAAAATGCGAAAGTATCTTTGAAACAGGTGTTAGAGGAGTTATTTCTTCTTGGGCGCTTTTAAAGGGCCTGAATAGTTCAAAATCTGATTGTAAATATTTTTTAATGAATGATATTGAAGAATGTGACGTAAGTGAAATTAATAAAATTTCAAGTAAGCTTGGGATAAAAATTGAATGGGTTTGGAAAAATAATTTAGATTTAGATCTAAACAAAAATTTTGATTTAATATTTATTGATACATGGCATGTTTATGGACAATTAAAGAGAGAGCTTAAAAAATTTTCATTATTATGTAACAAGTACATAATCTTACACGACACAACACTTGATGGAGTTAATGGAGAAACTATCAGAAATGGATGGGACTCAAAGAAACAGTCTATTGAATCTGGTTACACAATAGAAGAAATAGAAAAAGGTCTTTGGCCAGCTGTCGTAGAATTTATTGATAATAATCCAGATTGGGTAATATTAGAAAAATTTACTCACAACAATGGATTAACAATATTAGGTAGAAGAGAAGTTATTAGTTAGTCTTGTACTTAACAAATTTTTTTTAAATAAAAGTAAACTTTTTACTATCAAATATGTAACTTATTCTTTCTACATCTCTCACTGCAATAAAGGACCCTGTTCCAATCTCTTTTCCATTTTTTTCTCCAAGTAAAAGGCTTCCTACATGTTTTGCAAATTTTTTCATTCTTCATAAAGTATTATTATTTATAAATTCTTCGGCCTTACTAAAGATTTTCTCTTTTCTTTTTTTATCCATTTTGTCTAAATTTCTAACAATCATTGAGAGCCTAGGATTTGATTCATAAAATTTTCTATTTTTTTGTGTAAACCTCCAATAAAGCCCATCCATAACGTCACACCAATCTCCTTTTTTATAATTACTCATCTTAAGAATATAATTAGATCCGCAACTATATGGTTTTGTTGAAATTAAACCGCCATCTGAATATGTTGCCATCCCATAAACATTTGGAACCATTACCCATTCTGATGAATCGATATACATCTCCATAAACCATTTATATATTTCCTTAG
>MDSV01021532.1_pt1 | contig 24676 bp, 17 predicted proteins | sample 810851 | NCBI WGS metagenome assembly MDSV01 (sample SAMN05326640, study PRJNA326480) | marine metagenome | isolation source: seawater | place: Atlantic Ocean: North East | collected 2012
GCTTGATATCAGCGATGGATTAGAAATTTCACAATTTTATAAATTAGGAGTGTCTCAATCAAATGAAAACAAAATTGTTGCCGGTGCTCAAGATAATGGTACAGAAATGCTGACAAATAATGTTTGGGACGCTATTATGGGCGGCGACGGTATGGAGTGCGCTATTGATCCATATGACGAAAATATTATTTATGCAGAGTTTCAATATGGTGGAATGAGAAAGTCTTACAACGGAGGAGCTGATTGGGACAATATTAAACCTGTAAGTTACGAGGGTGGTTGGGTTACGCCATATGAAATTCATCCAAACAATCCTCTTTTAATTGTAGCCGGCTATGATGAGATCTATCGTTCCTATTTAGGTGGTGATATTTCTGGTAGTTTTAACTCTTGGGATTCAATATCCTACAATGTAAGCGGAGGGCAATCAGTAAGATTTATTGGTTTAGCGCCATCAAATCAAGATTATATATATGCTGGAACATACAGCAGACTTAAAGTTACAACAAATGGTGGTAATTCATGGGAAAACATAAAGCCAGGCCTACCAAACTTTAATATAACGGATATTGCTGTTTCTTCAACTGATCCAGATCATATATGGGTAACTTTTTCAGAATATAATAGCGCGCACAAAGTATATGAATCATTTGACAGAGGACAAAATTGGATCAATATTACTGGAAATAATTTACCAAATTTACCAGTAAACTGTATTGTAAACCAACCTTATTCAAATGGAGATTTATATATTGGTACTGATATTGGGGTATATTATAAAAACAATGATATGGCAGATTGGATTCCATATATGAATGGGCTACCAAATGTTATTGTGAGTGAACTTGAAATACAGAATTTAGAAGGTACGATTAGTGCAGCAACCTACGGAAGAGGGGTTTGGAAAAGTAATTTGAATAGTACAAGCACAAATATTAAAAATATAGGTTCCGGAACATTTACATTATATCCAAACCCAGCTAAAGATTCTTTTATCATTAACTTCCCAAACAAAAATAATTATCAAGTTAATATTTACACTATTACTGGATTATTGGTAAAAAGATTTTCTTTCACAAAACCAAATAATAGAATTTTTACTAATGACTTATCAGCAGGATGTTACATAATTGAGTTAACTTCTGAAGATGAAGCTCAAAAAAAGAAACTGATTATACGATAACGATTCTTGTTTATTTTATTTTAAAAAAAATTTTTATATAATAAATGATTTTTATATTTGTTGAAAATTATTTTAATGAAAAAACTTCTATTTCTTATCATTTTTATACCATTTCTATCCATATCTCAAACTTGGGAAAGCGTAGGTAATTTTCCATTTACAGGTGTTCATCACCCAGTTACCTTTTCATATGGAGATGATGCTTATGTTATAACGGGTAGCAACACAGATAATGTCTACAAGTATAATTCTTTAACTGATAGTTGGACACAGCTAAATTCCTTTCCAGGAGGTGTTAGAGGATATGCATATGGATTAGCAGTTAATGATAAGGCTTATATTGGTTTTGGTTCTGACTCTAGTTCTACGCATCCAAATGATTGGTGGGAATATGATATCGCAAACAACTCTTGGTCTCAGTTAGCTCCATTTCCAGGAGCCGGAAGGGATCACCCTGCTATGGTCAATGTTGGTGATAAAATTTTTGTTGGTTGCGGAAGTAATGCTTCTAGCACAGGTTTAAGCGATTGGTGGGAGTATGATATAACAAACAATACTTGGGTACAAAAAACAGGCATGCCGGCAAATGGCAGGCACCACCCATATTTTTTTGGCATAGGAAATTATGCTTATGTTGGGTTTGGTCATGGTTCTGTTTCAGGTCCTGGAAGTAATCCAAACTCATCTCTATTTATTTATAATGATTTTTATAGATATGACCCGTCTAACGATAGTTGGCAAATGATGTCACAATTTCCATCACAAGCAAGAGTTGCTGGTACACAATTTTCTTATCAAGGAAAAGGATACATTTTAAGTGGTGATGGAGATAATCACTATCCACTTGCTCAAGGTGAGTTTTGGGAATATAATCCTCTAATGGACACATGGACCCAACTACCCTCTAATCCAGGCAACTCTATATGGGCTCCGGGAAGTTTTATAATTGGTTGTAATGTGTATTTCTTACTAGGCAGTAATAAATGGACTTATCCATGGACTTTTCCAAAAAACATTTACAAATACCGTCTTGGGACTGATTGTGGATGTACAGATCAAAATGCTGTAAACTATTCCTCATTAGCAATTCAAGATGATGGTAGTTGTTGTTATGTTTCTGGTTGTACTAACCCTTATTCACTTAATTTTGATTCCATTGCATGCTTTGATGATGGATCTTGTATAACTGCAGTTCTTGGCTGTAATAATCCAAATGCTATTAACTACAACCCGAACGCTAATACATTGCAAACAGTTGGTGGTGAGCTTGATACTTCATTTGGATTAGGTGGTTTTTTTGGAGTTAACTCTACAGCAGCATTAATTTTTGATGCTGATGAAGACTGCATATTAGAGTCGGCCGTATTTTATGCTCAGTATCAAAACAGCATCAAATTTGAAGTTCGAGATAGTCTAGGACAAATTATTGACGATACAACACATGCTGTTTTTCCAGGAAAACAAAGACTTACTCTTAATTTTGAAATTCCTGCAGGGCAAAGTATGAGGCTTGGAATAGGTACCCAAGGTTCTTTTTTATATCGTAATAGAGCCAACACTTCATATCCTTACAGCATAGGAGATTTGGTCACAATCAAAACATCAAATTCTTCATGGTGGCCCAATCAATACTATTACTTTTATTATGACATGATTTTCCAAAAAAACTGCGAAATACCTGAATCGTATAACTGTGTGAATGTCAATGACTGTCAAGATCCTGGGGATGGAAGTGGGCAGTATTCAACATTAGCAGATTGTGTAAATGCGTGTGTTTCTACGTACGTGAAAGAAACAAACGAAAGGCTCAGCATTTATCCTAATCCAGCAAAAAATCATCTAACAATTGATTATTCAAACAAAAATAATTATAGCATGAATATTTATAGTTTGTCTGGATCCCTAATTAAAAAATACAAATTTGCAGAATCGTTAAATTATATCTGTATAGAAAATCTCTGCAGTGGCTATTATTTTGTAGAAATTATATGTGAGGAAAAAACTCAAAGGAAAAAGCTTATCATAAAATAGCCTCTAAGTTTTTCATATAGTCTCTTTTATTTTTTTGTGGAGCAAAAACTAAGCCTACAGAAATTATAGTTTTTTTGCCTCTATAATACTTTTTTAGTAAAAATGGTCCGCCCATAAATCCGTTTTCTAATTTCCACAAGCCTCTACATATATTATTTTCACAAATTGGCTCATATAACTCTTCTATTTTCACGTAAGTGTTATCTTTATTTCCAAATATATTATTAGATATAACACTATCGGTATGGTTTAAACACTTTGTATCACTTGCTGATTTTGAGTCAATAACGAAGAACATTAAGTGTTGGATTTCTTCTATATTTGGAGGGTTATAAGAAGCCCAAAAAAAATCTTCCTTGTTTTCTACTATGGAATAAATACTTGGAAAAAAAGTTTTAACTGAAAAATTATTGTATATATCTTTCTCAACTTGTTTATTTGATGTCTTTCTAATTTCATTTTTAATCAAATCTATTTCATTTGCCTCAAAAATTTTTAGTGTTTTGTTTAAGCTTTCCGAACTTAACGTTTTGTTTGTGTTTTCTTTTAAAAAAACCACTAATTGATTTTTTGCCCACTTGTTTTGGTGAATTGAACTTTTGATGTTTTCTTCAAAAATCAAAATGTTTTTGTTTCTTTTAAAAATATTTTTAAATTCAAAATGATTTATATGAATTATTTTAAATGTAGGCTCTAATGTATTTACACCGTAGATTGGTTGCTCAAATATTTGCTTTATTTTAGACTTATTATTACTCCAAAACACTTCTGTAGCCACTATCAAAATATCAGATTTGTTTCCCGTTGAAGAGGGTAACACATTAGAGTTATTACAACAGGATAATAACATCACTATAGCTAGTGTGAAAACACATATTCTCATATGACAGGAATTAAAATTTTCGTACCAGGCTGGAGATAACCTCCTTTAATATTATTTAGCTCTTGGATTTCTGATACTGTAATACCATCAAGTTTTTGTGCAATACTCCATAAAGTATCTCCTTTTTTAACTACATATTCTTCTTTTCTAAAGGACTCGAAACTTATCTTTTTTAAATGCTCTTTATCTGCAAATACCACCATTTTGTCACCCTCATTTATTTTTGAAGTTTTTAATTTATTCCACTTTTTAAGATTATATATGTTTACATTATATTTTTTTGCAATTTTACCAAGATAATCTCCCTTTAGAACGGTGTATATTATTCTATCTTCATCAATTAAAATCTGTTTGTCATTAATCAAAGACATTGTCTTGTAATTACTCTCTTCGTTAAGTAAAAAATCACTGATATTTTCTTTTGGCAAAACAATACTAGCTGCTTCTGGAAATATATCACGCTTATACGAAGGATTTAAATACTCGATAATTTCTCTACTTGTACATGTAACAGACATTAAACCTTTTAAGTTTATTTGATTTTTTAATTTTACACTATCTATCTCATGAAAACTCAACTTTACTTCATCTTTTGTAATATTGTGTTCTTTATAAAAAGTCATTAGATAATTTATAGCAATAAATTTTGGAACATAGTTTCTTGTTTCTGTTCGTAAGTGTTGTTGAAGATTCCAATAGTCATTAATTTCTGTATCTATTATTTTTCTTTGAATATAACCGGGTCCTCCGTTATACGCTGCTAAAACTAAAGACCAATCACCAAAACTCTCATATAGTTTTTTAAAATAAACACATGCGGATTCTGTTGATTTAAATGGGTCTTGTCGTTCATCCATATATGAGCTAACTGACAATTTATACTGTTTACCTGTCAAGTACATAAATTGCCATAAGCCTACAGCTCCCGAAACTGATCTTGCTTTAGGATTTAATCCAGATTCAACAATAGATAAGTATTTAAGTTCGAGTGGTAGCCCATATTTATCTAGCATCGCTTCCATCATTGGAAAATAATACTCTGAATACGCTAACATTTTAGAAATTAATTTTTTTTCTGTTGACAAATACTTATTAATGTAATCAAATACTTGGTCATTAAATTTTAACTCGACAGGAGTTTGTTTGTTTAACTCTTTAATTCTTTTCTCAATTAAATAATAGTCATCTTTTTTGTTTGTTCTAAGTGAATCTGTAGCATAAACATTTAAAAAAATTAGCAGATTAAAACATAAAAAAAACGAGAAATAAATATTAGTGTTTTTCATCTTGCAAATTTCAAAAAGATCAATCCGCAAATTGCAAACACTTTAATCCAATTATTAACTATAAAATGTTAAAGAAAATTAAAAGTTTTATTTGAAAAAGTTTTAAGTATCTTTGCTAAATGGAAAACGGAGAAAATTATATTTTTGGCGAGCTTCTAGAAAAAATAAATACTCCTGATGATTTACGAAAGCTCGAAAAAAAACAACTTAATCAAGTTAGTAACGAGTTAAGACAATATATAGTGGATGTAGTGTCAAAAAAAGGTGGGCATTTTGGTGCAAGCTTAGGTGTAGTGGAATTAACTATTGCTTTACATTATTGCTTTAATACCCCACATGATCAACTAGTTTGGGATGTAGGCCATCAAGCTTATGGACACAAAATATTGACAGGAAGAAAATACTTGTTTCCCACAAACAGAATATACAAAGGACTGAGTGGATTTCCCAAAAGAAGTGAAAGTGTATACGATACATTTGGTGTAGGTCATTCTTCCACATCTATTTCAGCCGCCTTAGGGATGGCAATAGCAAACAAAGAAAATAATAAACAGCATATTGCTGTTATTGGAGATGGTGCAATGACTGCAGGATTAGCATTTGAGGCTCTAAATCACGCAGGTGCGGAAAAAACAAATCTACTTGTTATATTAAATGACAATTGTATGTCAATTGACCCTGCTGTTGGTGCGTTAAAAGAATATTTAACCGATATATCGACATCATATACATATAATAAAGCAAAAAACAAGCTGTGGAAATTACTAGGAAAAATTAGTAAGTTTGGTAGTAGTGCACAAAAAATTGCAAAAAAAGTTGAAGGCGCTGTAAAGTCAACCGTTTTGGGAGAAAGTAATTATTTTGAGTCATTAAATTTTCGATATTTTGGTCCGATTAATGGACACGACGTTGAACATCTTGTTACCGTATTAAATGATATCAAGAAAATTCCAGGTCCAAAAATACTTCACTGTATTACAAAAAAAGGAAAGGGCTACGAGCCAGCTGAAACGGGAGACAGTACCAAATGGCACGCTCCGGGATTATTTGACAAGAAGACTGGTGAAATTATAACTGGGAACAAAAAAAAATCTCCACCAAAATATCAAGATGTTTTTGGTGAAACAATCATTGAACTAGCCGAAAAAAACAAACAAATTATTGGTGTAACACCAGCCATGCTCTCTGGAAGTTCATTAAACAAAATGATGAATAGAATGCCAGATAGAACTTTTGATGTGGGAATTGCTGAACAACATGCGGTAACATTTTCTGCTGGGCTAGCCACCCAAAATAAACTTCCATTCTGTAATATTTATTCAACGTTTATGCAAAGAGCTTATGATCAATTGATTCATGATGTTGCTATACAAAACCTTAACGTTGTTTTTTGTTTGGACCGAGGAGGTTTGGTTGGTGCTGATGGACCGACACATCATGGAGTATATGATATTGCATACCTAAGATGTATACCGAATATGATAGTATCCTCCCCTATTAATGAAATTGAATTACGTAATTTGATGTATACTGCTCAAAAACCAAATCAAGGGCCTTTTTCAATAAGATACCCAAGAGGAAAAGGAGTTGTTGTTGACTGGAAAAAAGAATTTAAAGAAATAGTTGTAGGAAAGGGTGAAGTGATACAAAAAGGAAAAGATTTAGCTATATTATCTATTGGTCATCCAGGTAATTTTGTAATTAATGCACAAAAAAAATTAAAAGAGGATGGAATTAGTGCTGCGCACTACAACATGAGATTTGTAAAGCCAATTGATGAAGGCTTACTACACAAAATATTTAAGAAATTTGATAAGATTTTAACTATTGAAGATGGGTGCGTACAAGGCGGTTTTGGTAGTGCAGTACTAGAGTTTATGGCAAAAAACAATTATAGTGCTAAATTTAAAATGTTAGGGATTCCTGATAAATTTGTATCACACGGAACACAAAAAGAGTTATATGCAGAGTGTTTTTATGATGAAGATGCAATAATAAAATCAACATATAAATTGTTGGACAAAGTCTCAGTCTCTTAAATGACAATGTCAAAACATTATTACCATAAGACCCAAAAAAATAAAATTTAATAATGGAAATCAAGGAGATATTAAGGATTCAAAAAAAAATCACTGATAAAAGTATTATTGTCAATGGTTGGGTAAAAAATAGAAGAGGAAGCAAAAATGTTTTTTTTATTTCTCTTAATGACGGATCAACAATTGAAAACCTCCAAATAGTTTGCGAAAGTGAATCAATTAATGAGGAAGTAATAAAACAAATAACAACTGGATCCTGCTTATCAGTTAGTGGATTATTAAAAACTTCATACGGAAGCAAACAAGCTGTAGAGGTTCTTGCTAATAAAATATTAATTCTTGGCCAAGCAGATGCTGACAAATATCCATTGCAACCAAAAAAACATAGTTTAGAGTTTTTGAGAGAAAATGCGCATTTACGATTTAGAACCAATACATTTTCATCTGTATTTAGAATAAGACACTCCTTAACATTTGCTATTCATAACTTTTTTAACAAAAATGGATTCATAAGCTTACACACACCTATTATTACTAGTGCTGATGCAGAAGGTGCGGGAGAAATGTTTAAAGTCACAAATTATGATCTAAATAGCATTCCATTAAGTACAAATGGAGAAGTTGATTACTCGAAAGATTTTTTTGGACAAAAAACAAGTTTAACCGTTTCTGGTCAGTTAGAAGCAGAACTAGGTGCTTTGGGGCTTGGTAAAGTATATACTTTTGGACCAACTTTTAGAGCTGAAAACTCTAATACGTCTAGACATCTAGCAGAGTTTTGGATGATTGAACCAGAAGTTGCATTTGCAGATTTAAAAGAAAACATTGATTTAGCTGAGAAAATGTTAAAATATTGTATTAATTACTGCATAGAAAATAACAAGTTAGATTTAGAGTTCTTAGAAATGAGATTAAAAAATGAAGAATCACAACTTAAAAAAGAACTTAGATCGGAATCATCTCTTTTAGAAAGACTAAAATTTGTGGTTGATAATGAATTTAAAAGATTGAGCTACACTGAAGCTATAAAAATTTTGCTAAATTCTAAAGCAAATAAAAAGAAGAAGTTTAGTTTTCAAATATCCGGCTTTGGAGATGATTTACAGTCAGAGCACGAAAGATATTTAGTAGAAAAGGAATTTAAAAGACCTGTAGTAATTACTGATTACCCAAAAGAAATAAAAGCGTTTTATATGCGTTTAAATGAGGACGATAAAACAGTTAGAGCAATGGATATCTTATTTCCAGAGATAGGAGAAATAGTTGGTGGCTCTCAAAGGGAAGAGCGTTTAAAAATCCTTCAAAAAAGAATGAAGGAAATGAATGTTGATGAAAAACATCTATGGTGGTATTTAGATACAAGAAAATTTGGAACATGTGAGCATAGTGGTTTTGGTTTAGGATTTGAACGTCTAGTTATGTTTGTAACTGGTATGAAGAATATACGAGATGTGATTCCCTTTCCAAGAACCCCAAAAAATGCTGAGTTTTAACAATGAGTAAACAAAAGTTAGAGCAAAGTCTCACCCAAAATATAAGTGCTAGACAAATTCAGTTCTTAAATTTATTACAAATACCAATTATCTTATTACAAGAAAGAATTCAAAAAGAATTAGAAGAAAACCCAACCTTAGAAGAATCTGAGGAAAATGAAGAAGATATTGTTAATGAAAATAATATGGGTGCGCCAAGTATTTACAATAATAAAAATGATTTTAACCCTGTTCAAATCGAAGACAAAAAAGAGACTTTGGCAAACTATTTAAGTGAACAGTTAGTCAATTTAGAGTTAAATGAAACGGATACCTTTTTGATAAATTATTTAATAAATAGCTTAGACGGGTACGGCTTTCTCTCTTCTGATTTACACACAATTTCAAATGATTTATTAATTCAGGAGGATGTAGATGTAAATGAGGAAAAACTAAGCTTTTGCCTTAAAACACTTCAGTCTCTAGAACCCGTTGGAGTTGGTGCAAGAAATTTGAATCATTGCTTGTTACTACAATTAGAAAAAAAATTTCCTGAAAAAGAGATAGCTTTTAACATTCTTAATAATCACTACAAATACTTCGTAAATAAAAATTTTGATTTTTTAATTTCTGAATATAACATTGACGAAAAAAATTTAAAAGGTATTTACAAAATAATAGAGTCATTAAATCCGATCCCTAGTGCTGGTTTTTCTAAAAATCCAAACATGACAGTTGAATACATAACCTCAGACTTCAATGTTAAAATTAAAAATGATGTTCCTGTAATTTCAGCCACAAAGCTAAAAGAAAACAGTATTAGAATAAGCAAATATTATATTGATTTGTTAAGCAACACAAAAGATAAAAATACATCTGAATTTCTAACTGAAAAAATCGAAAGAGCAAAATGGTTTAAAGAGGCATTGGTCAAAAGAGATAACACACTGTTAAAAATAGTAACATCAATAGTAGAATTTCAAAAAAATTATTTTATTTCTGGGCTTGAGAAAGATTTAAAACCAATGAAACTTTCAGATATAGCACAGATTGTCGGAGTAGATATTTCAACGATTTCTAGAGCTAGCAACTCTAAATACATAGAATCACATTTTGGAACATTTAAAATTAAAGAGTTGTTTTCAGAAGCATATAGAAAAGATAACGGTGAAATTATATCTACTAAAGAAATAAAAACATCACTTTTAGAGCTTATAAATAATGAAAACAAATCGAAACCTTTTACTGATGATGAGCTAGCTGATCTTTTAGGAAAAGAAGATTATCATATTGCTCGAAGGACAACAGCAAAATATCGTGAATCATTAAAAATACCTGTTTCTAGACTTAGAAAAAAATTGTAATGAGATTTTATAAATTTATTTCATACGTTTTTCATCCAGTTTTTATTCCTTTAATTATATTGTTTGCCTTGTTTAATTTTACCTCTATACTAGTAAATTCAAACTCTAATAATATTTGTGTAAAATCAGTTTATATTCTATTTATTCTTGTCTACACTATTTTACCAATTCTAACAAGTGTAGTTTTATTTAAATTGAAGCTAATAAGATCATTTGAAATGCATGATAAAAAAGATCGAATAGTTCCATTAATGACGAATACAATATATATGATTCTTGGGGGTATAATAAGTAGTTCCTGTTTAAATATTTTACCTTTTGTTAAGTTGATATTTTTATCCTATTTTTTAATAACTATTTGTGCGTTAATAATTTCTTTTTTCTGGAAAATTAGCTTGCACATGTTAGCTGCTGGAAATATGTTGGCTGTTTTTGTATTAAGCAATTTTTTGATTGAACCCAATCTGATTTTAGTTTTTATTACTCTTGTTTTTGCCTTAATTATTGCTTTCTCTAGATATAGTGAAGGCGCTCACACCATACCACAACTTATATTAGGTATGGCAATTGGTTTTTGCACGCAGATTTTAATAGTTTTAAATCAGTCCTCAACTATTACATCGATAATTTGAATTTTTCTTTCTAACATTGCTTCCAAACTATACACTGATAGTTTTTTGTTATTTGGATCTGCACTTGTTTTGCTTGATGACTTACTCTCTCCATATGGGATGATTACAAACTTTAATTTTTTATTATTAATATATTGTTTAAATATACTTGATTTATATTGATTTATATAATTAACCAGGCTACTAATTCTTCTGGAGGATAAATTTTTATTATAATCAGCATTATGTAAAGGTGATGCATAGCCTTTAATGTGTAGTTCTATTTTATTTTCTCTTATTAAGCTTGAATAAATTTGATCTAGAACGGTATTAAGTCTAGTGTAATTACCCTTGATACTGTCTTGAAAAAATTTTATTATACTATTATCATTTTCACTTTGTTCTATATACATTTCTTCTTTCTGAAAATATGTAATATACGTTTGTTCATATGTTTTTTTGGTTACTTTTTTTGTGGTTCTTGGGTCTGGTTCATCGTTATGAAAATATAAGTTTAACGGCAAAAAATCTAATTTTATAGGATAATCTATTTTTATTTGTTTTGGTGAAGTAAGTGTAAAAGAATAATTATTCATGCAACAAGAGGTGTCTCCTCTATTTGAAGAAAAATAACCTTTATTTTTTTTAACGAAGTATACGTATAAATCATCTTCACTTGAACTGAGACTTTCTTCTTTTACTGATTCTTTCCATTTATTTATTTTTCCAAAAGACTTATATACATTAAAGACTTTTTTATCTTTATTGGTAGAAAAATATAATTCCTCTGTCCATTTATTATAGTAAGGGGTTACATCATCAGCAAATGTATTTATGTTTACCCCTAAGTTTAACGGTGATCCAAAATTCCCCTTTCTTCCCATAACACTAACCCATATATCTAATCCTCCCTTACCACCAGGTCGATTAGAAACGAAGTATAGGGCTTTTTGATTTTTGTGAGTTGTAATATGTGGTTGTGTGTTACTAGAATTGGGTAAATTTATTAGCTCCCCTAAATCAAAATAAACATTTTTATCATTTATATTATAATAAAATATTTTACACTTATTTAGTGAATCGCACGCACTGAAATAACACCTAGTTGAATCACAAGAAATATTTCCTACATTGTGAAAAGCATCTATATTAAAATATTTTCCTGCTTGCCAATCTCCATCAATATATTTTGATTTATATATGGCTGTTCTAAATCGATTGTTTTCAATTGTTGATGATGAATAAAACGCGTTAATATCATCATTAGTTATAAAATTAAACTCTGAACCTAGCTTAGTGTTTGTTTTTTCAGATAAAATCTTTATGATTATTTCTTGAGACATAATACTATTAATTTGTACTAAAAAAACTGATATGGTTATAAATATTTTGGACATTTTTTTTGTTTAATATTAATGGTCTGCTTATGTTTTTTGCTTTTATTCCACTCATATAAAATCAAGAACTCATATGCTCCATTATAGTTTGAAGCTGTTTTTAAAGATGAAATGTTTACATCGTAATTTAATATTACTTCAAAACTACCCGCTTTAATATTAGCGTTATAATAAACAGCATCTTTATAACGATAATTTGTGCCAAAACCAAAAAATATATTTTTGTCATCATATAGCAAATAGTGTAGTTCAGATCCGATTATAAGCTCTTGGTTAATATTTTGATTTGAGAAAAAAATATGTGGTGTAATTTTCCAATTATCATAAAATAAAATATTAGCTTTGGTATGAATATTTAATCTTGGATATAATAATTCCTTATCGCTTTCCAAAAGTGACTGGTTCGGTCGATTTATATGAAAAAGAGAGATTCCACTATACAAATCAATCGAATTATTAATTATTTGTTTATTTAATAAACCAAAATTTATGTCAGGATAATAAAAACTAACATTATCAAAATTTTCTTGTTCAATAAAAACCAAATTATCAAACGAAATTTTTCTTTGGTAAAAACCCGCGCTTAAACCAAACGCAAAAAATGTTTTGGAACTATATCTTATAAATTTACTGTAATTAATAATTGACCCTGTAGTTTGATATCTTGCATCTCCTGCTATATCGTTCATAAAATGAATTCCAAAAGAGTTGTTTCTTACTATGTTTTTTGACTCTATTGACATAATAAATGTGCTGAACGGATCTGCAACAACTTGCCATTGATTACGTTTTTGCAATAAAATAAGATAATCTGAATTTTGAAAGCTAGTGAATGAGGGGTTAGTGAAAAAAGTTGACTTTTTATATTGGGAAAAATGAATATCTTGAGCTTTTGCATTTAATGTTGTTATTAGAAATATAATGACAAATCTTGTTTTCATTTTATTATCGTTATGTTTCCTTTTTTAAACAACTTCTTCTCTCCTAAACATGTTATTTCTAAATAAAAATCTAATACTTGAGGAGCAAGGTTTTTTTCTTTATAAGTACCATTCCATTCTTCATTTTTGTCTGTGCTAGCAAAAACTTTTTGACCTAGTCTATTAAAAATTTCTAATTTATATTTTGTAATTATATTGCTTTCGTCTAAAATATAATATGTTTCATTTTTGCCGTCTTGATTTGGACTAAAAGCTGTTGGAATTGTTATACTTTCTTCGTTGCAAAAAACATCTAACACTTTTACACATATCGTATCTTTAATAATACAATTATATTCATTGAACACCTCATAAATATAGCATGTGTTAGCTGTAGGAACATCTATTTGTTTTTTTTCATTACTACCAAAATAAGGCCAATATATCATTTCGCTTGTTTCAACTTGTAATGTAATTTGTTGACCTAAAAAGATGGATTCTGAGGAAGTGTAAACTGAATCTATCTTTGGATTATCATATACATTAATAAATATTGAGTCTTTTAAAATACATTGATCAATGTTTATTACCTCTACAACATACCATTTTGATACTATCGGTGTGTCGATAATTGTTTCGGTATTTAAACTTGTGCTGTTCCAATTATAACTAATTATTGGAGAAGATGGATTTAAATTTGATACTCCGATAAATACACTGTCTCCGTAACATATGTCGTTTCCAAATAGTAAAATTTTTATATTTTCAGAAACAACTAAAATACTATCGCTAGCACTACAAAGACCGGAAATTGTTTTTACATAATAATTACCTAAATTATTAGTATAAATATTCGAATTTGTAGAAATTGTATCAGAAAAAATATTATTATTAGACCAAATAATGGAGGTGCCACTATATTCTGCTTCTAACAAAATTGAATCATTACAAAACTTTACCTCAGACAATATATTTAATTCTACTTCTCCAATATTTACATTTATCTCTTCAATATCAAAACATGAACTAAGTTGTGATTTAACATAATATACTCCTGTGTCAGAAATTAAGATTGATTCACTCATACTTAATGTATCTGAAAAGCTCATACTAGAAGACCATATAATTTGAGTTCCATTATGTTCAATATTATATAAAATTGGGTTTTCACAAATAACAGTATCCTCAGCAAAATCAATATCCACAAGAGTAGATTTAACTTTTTGATATATTGTATCCTTACATGCTCCTTTTTCTATAATCATATAATACTGTCTTGAAGTCTGTGATGTACAAATTGGGTTTGGAGTATTTGATCCTATCAAATCAATATTTGGATACCAAGAGTATAATGAATTTGGGTCAGTATATGCTAGTCCTAGCTGAACAGATTCATTAGAACACTTTATTATTGGTTGTAATGAATCTGATTGATTTGACAAAATTGTAATTTTTTTAGTAATTGAATCTATTAGATTACATCCAGTCGAATCTTGTACGATTAGGGTAACATCATACTCTCCTGGTAATAAATAGTTGTGAGAGGGGTTTTTTAAATTTGAAAAATTACCGTCTCCAAAATCCCAAAAGAAAACAGTAGATGGTGTTGTTGAGCTAACATTCTGAAAACTAATTATAGGGTTACAACTAACAAGTGGCGATGAAAAATTTGCTACAACTATTGGAAAATCAAAATCAAATTTAAAAACAGCACTATTACATGCGCTTCCTATACCGTTATTTACAGTCGAAACAGCTCCCGGATTAGGTTCTATTGGGAAGTCTGAATAACCACCACAACCAGCACAAACTGCATGATAAATAGTTCCTTTTTTGTCAAATCTTGATGTTCCACCATCAACATGTTCTCTGCTTTGATCTCCTCCCAAATATGTAGCATAAACTAAACTGTCTAAACCTGTGTCTATAACCATAAGATATATATCATGACCTGTAGTTGTTTGCTGAAAAGCGTTATTTGTTATAGGCATATTAAATGTTGATAATGCTGTCCATGGATCAGGATCGCTAGGAGATGGACCCTGAACATCAGAACCCCATCCAGACACATAAATATTACCACAAACATCTACCAAAAAAGCTGTGGGTGAGATGTCTGGTGTGCCTCTTCCTGTGCCAAAAACTGTTGATTTTGTTATTGTACTTAGATCTTGTGAAAAAGCTGTTATGAATTGACCTCCATCGAGAACATAATAATTAGCATTATAAATAAAGCTGCTTCCAGGCGCTTTTGTTTGTCCATAAATATAAACTTGATCTTCTGAGTCTAGTTCAATAAAGTATGATTGATCATGATAATTTGGTTCACCATAAAAAGTTGAATTAATAATGGAATTACCATCATAACTTATAGTTGTTATAAAAGCATCTGGTAAAACCGAGTCGGTTTTTATGCTTTTATATGCATTTGATGAGGTTGGGAAATCAGTGGAAATAGTTCCTCCTGTAACCAAAATATTACTTTCATTGTCAAAGGCTAAGGAAAAGATGCCGTCATGTTTTGAGCCTCCTAAAAAAGTAGACCAAACAATTGTGCTAAGCTGATTATCCATTTTAAATACACACCCTTCTTGGTCGCCATTATAGGTAGATTGAAACGAATTTGTAACAGGAAAGTCAGCAGATTTTGTACATGTTGCTATGTAAATGTTGTTGTTTTTATCTATATCAATTTCTCCTCTAACTTCATCTGCATAATTTTTATTAATTGGCACGTGTATGTTTAGTCCATCATTTTCGCTTCCTCCAATATAAGTTGATGACAAAAGACTCCCTCCGTTTGCACTTAGTTTAGATACAAAAATATCTGAACCATTGTTAAAAGTAACACCCAAACCTCCAACACCATAATATGTTCCCCCTTTAAAACTAGTTTGATATGCTCCGTTTGTTGTTGGAAAGTTTAATGAGCTAGTTGTACCAAAAATAAAAAGTTCATTTGAAGAATTAACAACCATACTGTGCGGCAACTCATCCGAGTCGCCACCAAGGTATGTTGAAAATATCATTTGGGTTCCTGTTGTGTCATACTTTGTAATACCTATATCAACTGTCCCTGATGAAAAGCTAACTTGAAACGCCCCGGTTGTAGTTGGGTAGCCTGACCCAAAAACAGTACTACCACTATACAAAAAACCAAAATCATCATACGTTGCCGTATAGCCGAAGTTATTGGCAAATGATCCTGAAAACGTAGAAAATTCAAGAGTAGGGTCAATTATTAGTTTTTTTGATTCATCATATCCATTTGGAAAAACAAATGATATAGTATTGTTTTTTAATTTATAGTTGCACTTCACTTCAATTAACTTACCATCTATAATTTGATACGAAAAAGGTTTGTGTTCTATCGTTGTACTAAAAGATGTATTGCAAATTAAATCACCATCTAGTATATCAATACTCTCTAGCCCATCATACTCTATTTTTATATCTTTCACGCCTGCATTAGGTTGTAAATGCAGCTCGTACTTTAATTTATTTTCTGTAGAAAACATGACCAAATCAATACCGTCATATATTTCTTTTTGAGTATATTTCTTGTATGTCTTAACATGATTTACCCAGTTGTCTTTATCTCCAATGAAATAATTTTCATAATAAGTGCTTGCACTATCTAGAACAAATCGAGTGTTTTCATTAGAATTAACAAAATATACTTTGTATGAATGCGCATCTATATAGTCTCTTGTAACGGAAGAGTTGTGGCATTCTTTAATTTGATTTTGATTGTAAAATACATATGTAAACTTTCCCTCTTCAACATAAAGGTCTCCAGAAGGTAATTGTGCTTTACACAAAACATTTGCTGGTAATTGGCCTTTATTTTCAATAAATGTATTCTGAGAATATGTTGTGTTAGCTAAAAATAAAAATAAAAATAAAATGCTAATTTTCATTATAAATAAAATTTTATTGCTCCGATATGAATCTAGATAAACTATCCTTAACCATAATAAAATCATTATAATTTTCTTTTTTAATTGGGTCTCCTGGAGGTAGTATTTGTTTATATGGATCAACTTGCCTGCCGTTTTTCCAAAATCTATAACAAACATGTGGACCTGTAGCTAATCCTGTACTACCAACATACCCAATAATCTGCCCTTGTTTCACCTTTACATTTCTTTTAATTCCACTTTTTATTTTAGACATATGCAAGTACTGTGTTGTATAGGTATTATTGTGTTTAATCTTGACATAGTTTCCGTTATTTCTAGTGTAAGATGCCTTAACAACGATACCATCTGCCGTAGTCCAAATTGGAGTCCCTGTAGCTGCTGCATAATCTGTGCCAAAATGACCTTTCCATCTTCCTGTAACAGGATGTTTTCTGTTTTTGCTATACCTTGAAGAGATTCTTTTATAGTCAACAGGAGCCATTAAAAACGCTTTACGGAGAGTTTCTCCTTTCTCATTAAAATAATCACCTCGATCACTGTTTTCTCTATAATAATACGCAAAATAACTTTTGTTGTTGTGAATAAATTCAGCAGCAATTATTCTACCTATACCTATATATTTATTGTCGATATATCTGTCTTCGTAGTATATTTTAAATGCATCTCCTTTTTGTATTTTAAAAAAATCAATAGTCCAAGCATAGATTGTGGATAGTTCGTGTGTTAGCCTCGGGCTGAGACCTTTTTCTTCCATGGCAATCCATAAAGAGTTGTTAATTTCGCCTTTTGCTTTTTTTAATCTGAATTCGATATCTTTTTTGCCTAAAAATACTGACATATTTTTTGTCAAGTCAAAAACAACATAGTTGACCGGATCTATTTCGTATATAAAGAACTTTGCCCTATCTATTGAGTCTTTTGAGCATAATACTGTATAGTTTTGCCCCGCATTTATTCTTCTGACATCAAAAATGTTTTTGGAGGCCTTTACAATTTTATTAATTTGTGGATGATCAATATGATTAAAATATAATATTTCTCCTAATGTTTGGTTAGGCCTTACAATATCCTTTACTACCTTAAAAGAGTCAACCAAAATACCGTACTCATATTTTGGTACATGAACATTTTTGTTTTCTTTTTTTTCTTGTTTATTAAATAAAATAAAAAACATAAAACATACAAGCACCAAAAAAAATATCTTTTTCATCTGTTTATATTTTAATTATCGGGTACAAGTTGTTTTTATATTCTTCTAGTTCAGCTTTTATTTTTCCTGCCCAAATTTTTGTTTCTACCTTATATAACATTTTGTTTTCATCATCTGAAATCCATATTTTCATGTCTTCACCATCTTCAAAAACCCTTCCTTCTTGCATTTTTGGTTGAAAAACCATGCATTTAATATTGCCTAAATTTGTTTCTAAAACTTCATCATACAAATATTTAACTTCCAAAAAATAATTTTCATCATCCATAAAAATAGGTATAGTAAATACACTATCTGACAACACATTTTTTTTATTAAAAGTTCTAGCATAGAAAAAAGCTGATAACATATCTTGACTATCATTTGGTATTTCAAACTGTTTTTTTTGCGTTTGAACTAGATTGTTTTCATGATTAAATTCATATTGTTGTTTTATTATATGTCCACCTTCGTAAACATCTCTTAAAAATTTAACAGGCAAAAAGGTGTTAGTATCAATATATGTCTCATAAACATCTCTAACTTTAAAAAAAACATCGAAAAACTTTGATGTTTTACCTACTCCAACTATATGGTACGTAGGAGTTTTTTTTGTTAAAACCAATTTAGTTATGCTTAACTCTCCGTAACCAACAGCTAATGGTCCAAAAGAAATTTTATATTTTGCATATTCACCGGGTTTATATGGTTTTTTTTGGCCAAAAGAAATATTAGATATTATCAAAAAAGATATTATAACCCATTTTTTCATATAACTATTGATTGCTCAATCTTTTAGAAAAATACAATAAGTTATACTCATTAAAATGATTTGACATTATCTGAATTCCAACAGGTAGGTTGTTACTATCCAAGCCAATAGGAACAGAAACCGCTGGATTTCCAGACAAATTTGCTTGAACCGTAAAAATATCTTCCAAATACATTTTTACTGGATCATTATATTTAACTCCTAAATCAAAAGCAGTATGGGGACTAGTTGGTGATATTAAAAAATCAAAATCATTAAATATTTGTGTTGTTTTGTCATAAATAAGTCTTCTTATTTTTTGTGCTTTTGTAAAATACTCATCATTATATCCGGCGCTTAAAACAAATGTTCCTAGCATAATTCTTCTTTTAACCTCTTCTCCAAACCCTTCAGTTCTAGTTCTAATATACATGTCTTGTAAATCAGAGCTAGATTCTGACCTGTAACCATACCTAACACCATCATATCTTGACAAGTTTGATGATGCTTCTGCTGTTGTCAAAACATAATATGTTGGAACCAAATAATCAAGATACGGAAATGAAATAGGTGAAATAATATGACCCTCTTTTTTTAAATTTTTAATTTTATTTAAGAACATATCTTTGACTTCTTTATTTAATAATTCATGAGATAGTATTTCTTCTATGTAAGCAATTTTTTTTGGTGAATCTTTATATTTATATTCATTATATTTTCCAATTTGACTATTTGAGATTGTCGCATCAAAATCATCTTTTCCTGAAATTACCTCTAAAACTAATCCCGCATCATCAATATTATTGGTTAGAGGGCCTATTTGATCAAATGACGATGCGTAGGCTATAAGACCATGTCTAGAAACTCTTGAATAAGTCGGTTTTAAACCAACAACTCCACAGAATGAAGCAGGTTGCCGTATAGAACCACCAGTATCACTTCCAAGGGCAACTAAGCATAGGCCAGCAGCAACTGCGGCTGCAGATCCGCCGGAAGACCCTCCTGCTACCTTGAGTTTATTATGAGGGTTATGAACTGGTCCATAAATAGAGTTTTCATTAGCAGCACCCATTGCAAACTCATCACAATTTAGACGTCCAATTATTATTGCATCTTCTTCTAAAAGTTTTTCAATTACTGTAGCACTATATAGTGACTCAAAACCTTCTAAAATTTTAGATGAAGATGAAATCTTATGACCTTGATAGCAAATGTTATCTTTTATAGCAACAACCATTCCGGCAAGCTTACCATGTGTTCCTTTCTTTATTTTTTCATCTATTTTTCTTGAGGATTCTAAAGCTGTTTTCTCAAAAACTTCAATGAAAGCATTAAGGTTTTTCTGTTTTTTTATTTTTTTTAAATAGAGGTTGGTTTGCTGAACACAAGATGTTTTATTACTTTTTAGAGCTGCATATAAATCCTTATATGAACAATAATTTTTCACCAAATTTTATTCTTTTGTATCTTTTTCAATTTCGTTTTTTCCTTTTTTAAATTCACTTATACCTTTTCCTAAACCGCGCATAAGTTCTGGAATTTTTTTTCCTCCAAACAAGAGTAATAGTGCAATTACAATTAATATTATTTCTGGTCCACCAAAAGTAAATAGTATTGTTGATTTCATATGATATTTGTTTTATTTAACAAATTTAACTATTTTGTTTTAATAGGCGTTATATAACCATTTTGATGGGTCCATTTTTTCGTATTTTTTCCATATTTCAAAATGTAGTTCTGTTTTATCCTCTGGATATTTTGTTTCTACAATTCCAATCTTTTCTTTAGCTAAAATTTTGTCGTTTACTTTTACAAGAACATCTTTAACTCCAGAATAAACTGTGAAGTATTCTCCATGATTAATCAAAATTGCTTTACCGACACCTTTTATAAAAAATATTCTGCTAATTACTCCATCAAAAACAGCTCTAATTATAGCTTCCTTATCAGTTGCTATATCAATTCCATTGTTAAATGTTTCAACACCAGAAAACACTTCATGTTTTTGTTTTCCAAAATAGTTGACAATTATTCCTGTGGATAGTGGCCATGGTAAGCTTCCTTTATTTGAAACAAATTCACTTGATAGTAGTTTTGCTTCAGGAGTTAAGGCGTATTCCATATCTTTTCCCTCTTGCCTCAGTTTTTTTATCTCTTCTTCTATTACTTGTCGAATTTCTTCGTCAAGAAGGACCATTAAATTTTCTTTTTCTCTAAGGTCTTTTTTAATCTGTTTTTCTGATTTAATTAATTCTTTTGAAATTTCTTGTTTTTCCACCTGTATTTTATCTAACAACTTTAACTCGTCTTTTTTTGATATTATGACTTTCTTTTTATCTATAGAAGCATTTAAAAGCAACCCCTCCTCTTTTAATAAACTTTCTCCTTTTAATTTTAAGACTTCTTTAGTTTGTTGAATTTTAAGTGTTTGATTTTGTCTGAATTTTGTGTATTGCTTTAAATAAGCTAATCTTTTGTATGCCTGGTTAAAACTTTTTGCTGAAACAACAAAAACTAGGTCGTTTCTTCCTGCTTTTTTTACATACAAATTGTAAATCATTTTTGCATACTCATCCTTAAGTTTTTCCAGTCGCTTTTCCTCGTTTTCAATATCAGTTTTTGTTTTGAATATTTTTTCTTTGATTTTTATCATTTGCATATCAATGAGTTTAAACTCATTATCTAGAGTTACTAATAAGTTTTTTTGATTTCTTATTTGCTTTTTTAATACTTTTAAGTAATTAACAGATTTATTTTTGTCTTTTTTTACCTTTTCAAGTAATTGGTTTGTGTAAGAAATTTCTTTTTCAATAACTTGTTTTTTTTTCTTTAATTCTTCAGTTGATTGAGAATAAATATTTGTATAAAAAAAATAAATTAAAAAAAGAACTATATAAGGTCTACAGTTTTTCATAACCTTTTGGAATTTTGAATTTTGTGATTTTTAATTTATCTAAAAAACTAATTTGAGTGTAGTCAAGATTAATCTCCTTGTTTTCAGCGCTAACAACTATACTAAATGGTATTTTAATATTTTCTACATACTTATAATTGCTATAACTAATTTTAGCTTGCCGTTGCCCAAAAATCTCTTTGAAAATATTATTTTCTTTTTCTATTTGGTCTTCTTTTGTCTTTTGTTTTTGCTGTGGAATAATCTCTTCTACTAGAAACAAGGTGTTTATTATGTCTATAACGTTATACTTTAATGTACCTGTTGTATTTAATGAGTTCAGTGACGTTATTTGATATTTTTTATTTACTCTATCAATAAAGTAGAGCGTATCATTTGTAATCCGTCCTCTAACAACTTCTATTCCTAAAGGGGCTAACGCAGAAAACGTTATAATACTGTCTTTATTTGTTTTTATACTAATATTTAAACCTGGTTGTTGATCTTTATTATTAAATTTAATTTTTCCTCTTGCAAATATCTTTTTTGAGGAAATATCAATATAGGATGTCTTATTGTTATCTAAAAATTTATTTTTAGAATTATTTTTAAAACGACCAACATGACATGAGTTTAAAATTAATAAAAAGATGCAAACAATAAATAGCTTACTATTCATATAGTTTTTTGTCTTTAATCTTTTGTTGTAAAACATCAGAATCAGGTTCTAAAATTAATGCTTTTTTCCATTGATTTATAGCATTTTTTTTGTCACCTAACTCATATAAAATATCTCCATAATGTTCTATTATTACTGCGCTTTTATATCCATCATTTTCGATTGCTTTATTTATCCACTCTTTTGCTTCAAAATAATTTTTTTGTTGATACAAAATCCAGGCATAAGTATCTTGATATGTACCGTTTTTGGGCTCAAGTATATTAGCTTTATAAGACATTTTTTTTGCTTTTTCTAAGTTTTCTTTTCTTAAGGATAAATAATACGCATAATTATTTAAGATTATGACATTATTAGAGTCTAATTTTAGTGCTTTTTCAAAATAATCATCTGATTTACTATAATCTTTTGTATCGTTGTAAACATCTCCTAAAGACGAGTAATACTCTAGCAACAATAAGTTATTATCAATAACAAAATCTATGCCCGTTATAAAAGACTCTATTGCTTGATCATATTTTTCGAACCATTTATTGGATAGTCCATTAAAATAATAAAAAAGAGGGTTCATAGGAAAAAAAGTTAGTGCTTCACTACTGGTTGTTTGTAATTCTAAAAAATTTCTTTGATCAGCTTGTATGAAAAGAATTTGAGCCCAGATTTCCTGCTTAGAACTATTTCTCTCTAAGGATAAAAAATATTGTTCTTTTGCTTTTTGATATTGTTTGTCAGCATACAACAAATCAGCAAACATAGCAAAAGACATATAATCATCTTGATGAACATCAACTAATATTTCGGCAAGCTGAAATGCTTGACTTTTCATTTCTTCACTAGTTTCTATTAAAGAAAAATACGAAGCTAAAACACTAGCTTTTGTTTCAACATTTAAATCTTTACTTTTAAATGCTAATATCAACTCATTAAAAGATTTTTCATTTTCACCTGAATCTCTGTAGTAATCAGCTAATGTTATATGAAGTGTGCCATTTTGAGGATTAAGCAATGATATCCTTTGTAAAATCTCAAAACCTTTTTCTTTTTGGTCTGATAAAAAATATGTTTCTGCTAACATTTGAAGTAAATCTATGTCATTTTCATTTTTTTCTAGATGATTTTTCAAAGTATTTATAGCATTTTTCTTATCAAGCAGCTGCATATAAATCTTATATATTTGTATTGTAACAACCTTGTCTGATCCATTAATATTTTGACACAAATCATATGTTTTTATTGCTTCTTTAAGCTTGTTTTGATATATCTGGGATTCAGCTAACAAAAAATAATATTTTTTGTTTTTAGGTTCCATTTCAACTAGTTTTTCATACTGTTTAGTTGACTCTTGATATTTGTTGTTTTGAAACAGTATCTGTGCATATTCATATAGGTACCATTTGTTTTTTGATGATAAACGACTTGCTTCTTTTATGTTTTTTTCAGCCAAAAAATTATCACCAGTTTTTTTATAAATTCGGGACAGTTCATAAAACGGAGTAGATATTTTAGGATTTATTTCAATACATTTTTTAAAGGATTTTAAAGCCCCCTCATAATCTTCTAAATTTTTTAAATTCATTGCTTTAAAAAATGATTTATCGAACAAAAACTTATTTTTTTCAGAAATATCAGAGCTTTGGGAATATGTGTTTAACGCAAAAAATAAAAATAATATGGTTATTTTGTTGAGCATAATTATTTGACTTCTGTATAATCACCAAGACTTACTGTTTGGTTTGTATTGTTTGATTGGAAAAAAACATTTCTACCAATCATCGAATTATAGAGTTGTGCTTCTAAGATTGTTGAATCTCCTTGCAGAATTGTATTTTTAATTTTAGAGTTTTCAATCACTGTATTTGGGCCAACTGAAACATATGGCCCAATGACAGAGTTTTTAATCTTTGCGGATCCTGAAACATAGCAAGGCTCTATTATTTTAGAGTTTTCTAATTTTACTTTTTTAGAAATATAACCACCCTTATTAGCTAAAACACGTTGATTTGTATGTATTGTTGCTGCTTTATTTCCACAATCTAACCACTCTTGCACTCTTCC
>MDSV01096343.1_pt1 | contig 24674 bp, 38 predicted proteins | sample 810851 | NCBI WGS metagenome assembly MDSV01 (sample SAMN05326640, study PRJNA326480) | marine metagenome | isolation source: seawater | place: Atlantic Ocean: North East | collected 2012
ATACCGCTGGACATGGACGTACCCAACAGCAGGCGCAACGTAGACGAGTGTAGCGAACTGTTTAAGGGTAACGTTGCATGGCTACAAAGAAATCTAGGCGTTCGCAACAGCGATCATCCCGAGTTCGAAAAGGTGATGGAGAAATTAAAAATTCTCAGAAAGAAAAATAAATTCTGAGAGGCGAGGGGTCGGGGCTTATAAAAAGCAAAAAGTGATTAGCAGTTTAGCAGTTGCATAGGTGCAAAATCACCACCTCAAAAGCCTAAGTACTTCATATAAAAAAATCGTAGCCCAAATTTTTTGGTGTAAATACCCTTTTCGACTATATGTAGTAGCTAGTTTGCATAAGTAACATATAAGACAAATCACCAACGCATATAGCATCACCTTATGCGTTGAAGCGTATAGCAAGTAAATTAACACTAATGCTACTACGAGTTTCACTTAAAATACTGAAAAGGAGCCTTACCATGCACATAAATTGGTTTATGCTAGTTATTATCGTGTGTGTCTCTATTGGCTTTGGTGCTTATGTATGTGATCCAACAGTGGTTACGCCATAAGCATTATGCAGTAGAGTATACTAATAGTTAATGGTAGTTAATATAGTGTTGAATATCCTTATGAAAGTTATAATGGGTTTTGGAGTTATAGTAATAGCTATAATTTCGATTGTGTTGTTAATTAACACGTTTGGATTAGTCAAACTATATTAGCCGCCGTTTGCTATACTCAAGCTAGACGATAAGTCCTAGCTTGTACTTTATATGGTGCTTTAAACAGCATACGACGTCTTTACAGCAACTTTAGTGTCATAGTAGTACATAATTGCTTATATGACATTTAAGAGCCATTTAGACGTGTTTTAGGGCTGTTTACGATACTTTAAAGCTAGGGTATTTAAGAGGCACGATATAAGATTAAAGGTCAGATCGGAGGCACCGTATTTTTGCGTAACCGCAAAGTGCGAAGCACTAGTATAAATCTAGCTTACCGATTCTCGGCTTATTTGCGGAGCGATCCGCTTCGCGGCTTTTAGGAGGAGCACAGTTTATGTTCGATCACATTATTGGTTGGATAGAAAAATTAACCAAAGCAGGAGTATCATTGTTGGCTTTGGGTATTATTATGCAAGTAATCTTTGGTAAAGCTGTACCGTTTATAGGTGGCGATATCATTGGAAACATTACTGCTATTATTGGTACGTTAGGTGCCCAGGGTGTTGTAGGACTAGCATCAGTGGGTGTCATATACGCTATCTTTAATCGTAAGTGATGCTTTGTGCAGAGGGGGTGCTGGTACAGGCCCCAACCACAACTTTAAAGGAAAGTTCATGTCACAATCAAAAATTCAATTAGTAGAAGCATTAGCTGATATTATGCCACCAGAGTATCAAGAGCTAGTTGATAATGCTACGTATGGAAAAGAAGATCGAGGGTGGAAAGATATAGGCTCAAGTAAAGAATTAATTGAACAGCATAGCCTTTGTGCTGGCTGTCCAGAGAGTATAGCGTTTCGTTATATTATGGCTAGTATTCCAAACCCAGAAGATACAGTATTTGTAGGAAGTACTGGCTGTACTAGTTTAGTATTCCCCCATGTAGCTGTTAATAATATCCACAGCTTGTTTGGTAATCAAAATGCTATTGCTAGTGGGTTGCAACGAGCGTTAAAGTGTAGATTTCCAAATAAGATCAAAGATGTAATAGTTCTAGCTGGTGATGGTGCTACAGTTGATATTGGATTAGATATGACAATGCAATCTTGGTTCCGTCAAGAGAACTTTACAACTATATGTTTTGACAATGAGCTATATGCTAATACAGGTGGACAAGAGAGTGGACTTATGCAGAAGGGCTTTGTAGCTAAGATGGCCCCTAAGGGTAAGAAGTTTGAAAAGGTACGTTTAGTAGAGATAGCCAAAGAAGCTGGCTGTCACTATGCTACTATGCTTACAGTAAGTAAGCCTAACCGAGTTGAGGAGGTGATTAAGAACGCTGTTCATATTGCACGTGAAGTTGGACCTACGTTTGTACAATTATACACACCGTGTATATTAGAGATTGGTAAACAGAGTATGGAAGGTCTAGACGAAATGAAAGATAGTGAACAGATTGGTGGACGCTTTGTACAGCGTGAGTATATAACAGAAGAAGCACAAGTAGTAATTGATAGGTTGAAAGTAGAGAAGAAAGAACGCAAGTTAGCTATGAAAGAAAAGCTCAAAGCTGACCAGATGGCTAAACAAGCCAAAGCAAGAGAAATGGAAACTGTTTAATGGGAATTGAATTTTTATTAATATTTGTAGTAGGCCCTCCAATTGTATATGCAGTTGGTGGTGCTCTTTATTATTTGGTAGCATAACTAACATAAGGAATTTAAATTATGGCCACTATTATTACTGACGACTGTATCAATTGTGCAGTCTGTGAACCCGAATGCCCTAATGGTGCAATAGATGATGGAGACTCTGCAGGATTGGATTATTACTATATTGATCCTGAATTGTGTACAGAATGTGTTGGCTTCCATGGGGAAGAAGCGTGTCAGGAAGTATGCCCTGTAGATTGTTGCATACCAGATGAAGATATTGTTGAAACTGAAGAAGTACTTTTGGCAAGGGCTGTAGAACTACATCCGGACCAAAAGTTTCCAGCTATTACTGAATTAAATGAAACTACATCCATATTTCATAATCCGAATCGCAAGAACGCAAATCTTTAATAAGGTTAAATACGCATATAATTATTGAAAGCGAGGAACCATGAATATATTCAAAACAGATTATAAGAATTACATTGGTGGGCAATGGGTAGACTCTGCTTCAGGAAAGACCTTTGAAGTTACGAATCCAGCCCATTGCAAACAAGTACTAGCAACGTGTCAGGACAGTAACGCAGAAGATATCAACAATGCAGTTGCGGCGGCACAAGAAGCATTTAAGAAATGGCGTAAAGTGCCAGCACCCAAACGGGGTGAGATAATGTTTAAAGCGTCCGAAATTTTGGTACGCGACAAAGAAGATATAGCAAAAGTAATGACCCAGGAAATGGGTAAGCCGTTATCTGAAACACGTGGAGACGTTCAAGAAGCAATTGACATGGGCTACTACGCGGCAGGTGAAGGTCGGAGATTAGGAGGAAAGGTTGTTCCTTCAGAACTGAATGATAAGTTCTGTATGTCCATGAGGATGCCAATAGGCGTCATTGGAGCAATTACTCCTTGGAATTTTCCAATAGCTATTCCGTCATGGAAGTCCTTCCCTGCCCTAGTGGCTGGTAATACAATGGTGATGAAACCTGCAGAGGATACGCCATTAAGTGTATTAAGACTAGCAATGGTCTTTGAAGAAGCAGGAGTTCCACCAGGAGTGTTTAATGTTGTAACTGGGTATGGCCCAACAGCAGGACAACCATTAGTAGAACATACTGATGTTAAATTTATATCATTTACAGGATCAACTGTAACAGGTTATCAAGTTGCAACTAAATGTGCAGAACGCATGGCACCTTACTCATTAGAGATGGGTGGCAAGAATGCAATTGTTGTAATGGAAGATGCTGATATTGATTTAGCAGTAGATGGAGTTGTATGGGGAGCATTTGGTACATCAGGTCAACGTTGTACAGCTTGTTCAAGAGTATTTGTACACGACAGCGTTAAAGCAGACTTTACAGATAAACTTGTTAAACGTGCAGGAGCATTAATGATAGGCGATGGCTTAGATGACAAAGTACAAATGGGTCCTGTTATTAATGAGAAAGCATTAAAGAAGATTCATAATATGGTTACAGAAGCTAGTGCTACTAATACTTTATTATGTGGTGGAACAATCAATCAACATCCAACTAAAGACATTCCAGAGAAGTATGGAGAGTTTACAGATACGTTTGGTTGGTTTTATACACCAACAGTAATAACAGATGTAGATCAAAACGATATGATTGCTCAGGAAGAAGTGTTTGGTCCTGTAGTAGCAGTAATATCATTTAATGATACAAACGAAGTTATAGATATGGTTAATAATAGTAAGTATGGTTTATCAGCCGCAATCTATACGGCGAATGTAAATTTTGCCTTTAAAGCATTTAATGAGATCGATACAGGCATCACTTATATTAATTCGTCAACTATCGGTGCAGAAATACAGTTACCATTTGGAGGAACCAAAGGAACTGGTAATGGGCATCGTGAGGCTGGACATAGTATGATTGACAACTGTACTGAATGGAAATCAGTATTCGTTGATTACAGTGGTACGTTACAGAAAGCCCAAATAGACGATTAAATAATAATCGAAATTCAAGGAGAGGGTATGAAAAAGCTATTCATAGCAATAGCATTCGTCTTGCTATTCACATCACCATTAAAGGCGGCAGAGTTATTAATGTTCAGTAACCCTAATTGTGGTTACTGTCAGAATTTTTTAAAAGAAGTTGAACCTACATATTCGCAATCAGAAGCAGGTAGGTTAATGCCATTGCATATTATCCAAATGGATAAGCCTGTTCCCGATTGGTATATAAATGCATTTAAGGCAAAAGCGATTGGTAGGATTGCAGGCACACCTACTTTCATAATATGGGTTAACGATCAAGAAGAAGGTAGGTTTGTAGGCTACCCTGGCAAGGAACAGTTCTACGCACAACTAAACGATTTCATTAAAACAAATGGACACTTGTTTGGTGGAGAAGCATTTTTAGGTAAACAGAAGAAAGAACAATGGAAAGGTACTATACCAGCACCAAGGCCTGTACCTGAGTTACCAGTATTACATCCTGTACCTGAAGGTGTTGTAAATTCGCATGATATATTTGATCACACATATGATACGGCAGAGAAAGCCTTAGCGGCCGCTGACTATCTAGATTGTGCAACTAATATTCATTATCATGCTAAAGAGAATGTCTGGATGCCGTGTTCAATGGCAATTAGTCCGGGCACAGACGACTTAATGAAAGGTCAACATGAAACCAATTAAACTACTACTGATATTTGTAGTTATGTGTACAATAACTATAGTTAATATGTCTGTAGTTTCTGGACACGAAGAACCTAACTTGAAAAAGTTAGATGATATTCTTACGTATTGTGATACTAAATCTAAAATGCGTGAGATGGCAAAAAGCGATTATCATATGCATAAGGGGATGGCAGGCCTTATACATGATCAGTTTTATAAAGAACTTATGTCAGTTGAACTTTGGTTAAACCCAAATAACGATACGTGGGCAATAGTATTCTTTTATAAAAAGCAAGACCTAGCTTGTATAGTAGGTGGTAACAGAGCAGAACTATTTGCTCCTAAAGACGACGGAGATAGTATTTGAAGAGTGTATCGCAATGGTTAAAAGATGATTGGAAACATAACAGAGTAAGATTAGTAATAGAAACAGCCGGTGCGTTGTGCTTTATTTCTGTTTACGTTGTACTCGCATGGTTTGGCGAAGATGCTAAAGTAATGCTTATATTTCTTTTAACTATTGCTGGTGCAACCTTACATACAGTAAATGCATACCTACGACAAAGTATTAATTTAATATTGTTAAATATAATCGTTATATGTATTACTGCTTTTGGAATATACAAAATGTTGTTTTTATAAAGGGTACGTTATGACTTTTCGTCAGGCATTCGAAAGGTTTATGTTAGGGTATAAAACAGTTGAACCGGGGGCTATACCGTTTATTATATGGTTAATGGAGAACCCGATGTCTCCTTTATGTTTACATGGTTCAGCTAGTTTACGTGACCATGATGCTATTCACGTATTACTAGAGTGTGATCAATCAAATGATTCAGAAGCATTTGTAATTGGATTCACTATGGGAACGGACGACCGAATTAAAAGCTGGGAAGTTAAATTATTTAAATTCATTTCAAGATACTTTTATCCAGCAGAAAATAAATTTACAAAAAGACAAATACAAATATTTGAAAGCGGGTTCTGGTATGGACAGACTCGTCATATTAAACGTATAGGTGAATGGTCTTGGCATAGAGAAAACTGGGACATGGACTTTAAAGCGATGCAAGATAAATTTGGTATTATGTCAAACGAGTTAGATTTTTATAAAGCGGCCAGACAATGAAGTTACTTTATCCACTAGCTAAACGATTTATAGCAGGGGATGATATTAATTCCATGTTGTATAATATTAAACAATATGATCTTGTTACGATTAATTATGTAGGAGAAAGTGCTACTGCACCTTGTATATCTAAAGCTAACTTACAAGAATATTTAGATTTAATTGAAACGCTAAAGTTAAATTTATTTAGAGAGTATGAATTATCAATTAAGTTAAGTCAATTTGGTATTGCACCAAGTGAATGGAAAGAGCCTGTAGAAAAAATAATTGATGCAGTAAAAGATACTCCACAAATTAGAATTAAATTTGATATGGAAAAGGCATCAGCGATTGACGATACACTAAAGTTTTCCCGTTGTTTTAAGGATACAGGTATTGTACTACAAGCTAATATGGAACGTTCATATACTGATTTAGCAGATGTAATTGAACGTAAACGTAGAGTAAGAATTTGTAAAGGTGCATACGAAGGTGATATAAAAAATATGGGTAAGATTAGAGGAGCATATTTAGAATTAGTAGAAGAACTTTTTCAAAGCGGATACTTTTATGATAAGAGTTATAAGCAAGAATTAATATCGTTAGCAACACACGACGAGTATCTTATTAATAGAATAAAAGATTTAGCTACTCATTATGCTTGTAAACCAAAGTTTTATTTTGAAATGTTATTTGGAATTAGAAGGGACCTAGCTAAAAAGCTAATAGGTGAAGGGTATAAAGTTAGAACATACGTACCATACGGAGCAGATTGGATGCCTTATGTAACAAGGCGTTTAATGGAGTTTAAGAATCTTAAATTTGTTATTGTTAATACAGTGAAAGAGTTCTTCGCTAAAGATAAGTAATACTATTATGTCAGATTCAATAAAAATTGCAATATTCGGAGCAGGTGCTATAGGGAGTGCTGTGTATCACCTTCTAAGAGATCGTACAGCATACAGCGTTACAGTAGCTGATATGCGGCCATATAACGACCTTCGCCCCGGAGCAATTGCACAAGAACATTACCAACAATTGGATACTAGACACCCTGGTGCAAACAATAATATGCTTACAATGTTTGTATCTGATAAGACACTTGTTATTAATGCTCTTCCCTATACAGAAAACCTTGTTATATACAATGCTTGTTTGAAAAGCGATATTCCTTATTTTGATTTCTCAGAAGATGCTGAACTAAATGACTTTATTCATAACATTGATCTAAACAAACCATTACCATTTACAATGCCACATTGTGGATTAGCACCGGGCATGAGTACAGTAATTGCTAACCATTTAATGCATGATATGGACAAAGTTGACTACATTAAAATACGTGTAGGATCATTATCACAAGACTCTACTAATAAGTTAAAGTATCACTTGATGTGGAGCCCCGATGGATTAATAAATGAGTACTGTGGCGATTGTCAAATTATTAGAGATGGCAAGTATTATGATGTTCCAACTCTTACAGGTTATGAAGAATTAATGATTGACGGTAATACATACGAAGCATTTAATACAAGTGGAGGGTTAGGATCGTTTGCAAAAACAATATCCAATGCTCATCCATATGAACGATTTGCTAATGTAAATCTAGATTATAAAACAATAAGATATAAAGGACATCACAATCTTATAGATTTTTTAATGAATGATTTAAAAATTCCTAAAGAAGAATTAATCAAAATTATTAAAAGAGGTGTATCAACTACACGACGTGATCTTGTAATCATTTATGTTGTAGTTGGCGGTATGATAGATGGCAAACAAAAAGAAAGATGTTATAAAAAATTCTTTTATCCTTATACGGACAATGACAGATATTATACAGCAATAGAATCAACCACAGCATCAGGATTATTAACAATGGTTGAATTATTTTTAAAAGGTAAACTAAAACAGAAAGGCTATTATAAGCAGGAAGACGTTTCATTAAGTGACGCAGTAGAAACAACGTTTGGAAGTATGTTTGTAATGAAGTAACAATGAAGGAATTAAAGTATTTTATTTACTATTGGTTATTCATCATAGCACTCATGGTGTTACTAGGGTGGCATAAAGGAACTTTAATAATATGACAACGTTTTGGAAAATAGGAATAGGCTCGTTTCTTGTAGGCGCAGTGATAGGGTTGATTACAATTAATTTACCAAGTGGATGCCCAGCCATGGCACCCTGGTACGTTCAAGTAAAAATGGCAATAGGTAATATGTTTCGTGAAGTATTTTAAGAAGTTAACGTACGAGTTCGATGCTGAAAAGCTAGAACAAGGTATGCATGATGTCTTGCAAATATGCCCCTGGGGCGACAAGATGTCAGGAGGTAATGTAAACAAGTTTGGAAGAAACGACATTTACTCTCCACAGATTTGTTTAACAGAAAAAGAAAATGAAGAACATGAGTATCACGGAGGCGAAGGCGGCCACTACGATACATTTGATGCTGAAGGCAACGAAGTAAGTCGCTTACAAGATATATGTGAAAGCGAGTACACAAAGTTTATACCTGAGTTTGCTCATACATACTTTAAAGAAGTTTATGATACAATCTCAAAGGATTGGAGAATAGGCAGAGTACGTTTAGTACGTTCTAGTCCACGCAGAGCTTTATCCTGGCATCGTGATCCAGAGCCAAGAATACACGTTCCTATAAGAACGTTAATAGGATCAAAGATGATAATTGAAGACGAAGTACATCATATGAAAACCGGCACTTGTTGGTTTACTGATACACGTTTTTATCATTCGCAATTCAACGGCAGTGAAGCAGATAGAATACATATGGTTATGTGTGTCGTTGACAAAGACTATAAGTCTAGCGAACTTTAATTACTTTTACTTTTAGGAGTTTGTTATGGAGTGTTCCTTAACTGGAAATCCATTAGTCAAAACTTATCTTGCAAACATATCTTTATTACATGGTGTACTAATTGCTGACCAAATCCGTGATTGGTGTGAGTCAGTAATAGATATCGAAACTACTAATGTAGAAACATCGAGAATAAAGATAAAAGAAAATCATTTTAAAGTTGAACATGGTTCTTCTTTAAAAGTTAGTTTTAATACTTGTCATGACAAGTATGATACAGAATTAGAATTTGTTAACGGAGTTATAAAAGGAAGTGAATTCCTTTATACCTGTATAACATCAAAATAAACGAAATGAATTATCTATTTTTTATAGGTGCTTCACTTTATGTTCTAGTTTTATTTACGAACAATCCCATAATGACATGGGTAGATAAGTGGGCTTGTAAAAGGGAGGATAAATCATGGGAAGAGAAGAAAAAACCGACTATGTGTGGTTATACTTCTTAGTGGGGCTAGTAGCATTTTTTGTTTACTTGTTCCTGTATTATGATCCATCTCAAACCACTAGTTTCATATACCAGGGGAATTGAGATGAGAAAAAAACAAGATAATAATTGGAAACAAATTACTATTATGTGGTTCTTTTTTATACTCATATTAATTAATTTTATTCATGCAATTATCAAATATAATAATTAAGGAGAAGGCATGGAGATAGGGCCACAGAGTCATACAGAGCCGCAACCTATTCAAGGAACGAATTTTGTTGAACCACAACAACTAGGAGGGGCTGGTGCTGTACAAGAAACATCAGCACAAGTCCAACCTGTTGCAGAAAGTGCCAAAGGCGCACTAATAAACATATATGCTTAGAGGAGGAATGTATGTACGAAAGCGATACTGTATCAATGCTTACTACACAAATTGCTATATTAGAATCGCAATTAGCAGTTCGTGATGAAAGAGTGAAACGTTTAGAAACTGATCTTGGACAAAGTGAATCTACAATACGTAAGTTGAATGCTGATATAGAAAAGAAGAACGCTTTACTTAAAAGACTACACGAAGAAATGGCGTATGATGAACTAGCAAAAAAGGGTATAACTTTTCCTGATCATCAAGAAGACGCTGGGTCTATAGGGTAGAATAAATATAATATGAAACTATGGTTAATTAAAGTCAAGGTATACAACTTTGTATGGTATTGGTGCTATAAGTTTAAAAAATGGTTAGAAAATATATGAAAATAAGTAACGTACGGATAGCACTATTACAAGGTTTAATTGTCTTGGTTCCAACTTATGCTGTGGCATTTTTTACAGAAAAGATGGTATATACTATACCTATGTTAGCGGCCGCAGGATTTGTAGCCGCTAGCCTTAAAGGCGAGGATTATCAACGTAAAGTAGATGAAGACGGTTATAAAAAAGGTGAGATAGCAAAAGACGACGGTGGTGCATAATGTTAATGATGGAGTTTACAGAACCGGCTAATAGAAAAGAAATAGAAGCATCTATTCAACCCTTCCTTAATTTCCTACTATCAGGAAAAGAAATTCCCCTTAAAGCTATTGCTAGAAAATTAGAACAAGCTACAAAGTCAATAGGTGTTGATGATGTAACTATTGTACAATCTAAAAATGTAGAAGTAGGTGATATGAATATGAATGCTTCATATGATCCTGTTGATGACAAAGACGGACTTGACCATTTTGAACTTGATTTAATTTTCTCTAACCAAGATAAAACAATTGCTTTTAGCCCAGAAGGTGTAGAAAATATTAAGCATAGAATTGTTGATGTCTTAGAACACGAACTAATTCATAAGGATCAATATCGCGGAAGAGGATTTAAAAAGCAACGTGAATTTAAACCTAAAAAAGGATTGTCTGATAAAGTAAGACGAACTAGAGAATACTTAGGTAACGATGATGAAATAGAAGCGTATGCTAAAAATATTGCTAGTGAATTAATACGTAAATCAGATAAAGATACTGCCCTTACATTATTACGTATGGCAGGAAAGACTGCACAATATAGAGAGAAAAAGAATTTATTATCTCCTAACTTATTTGGATACTTTGCGGCGTTTGACTTTGATACTAGTCACCCTGTAATAAGGAAATTACTTAAAAAGATTTTCTTTTATATAGAAAGGGAAGATGGCTAAACATTCAGACAGACACATAATGAGACAACAAAAAAAGTTGGATAAGAAACTTAAACGTCAGTTAAAGCCTAAACATATTAACGCCAAAGGCGACACTACTATGATCCCTTTAGATACATTGATCACACTAGATCATCTTACAAGACCACTGGCTCCGGGGGGTGGATTCGAACCACCACGCTCTACCAAGCAATAGCTAAACAGGCTATCATGTCTACCAATTCCATCACCCCGGATAACTTTATTATACTCTAGAACCGTGTACGTTTTGCATAACAGGTTTATCAAAAAACTTGTCTGCTCGGTCTGACATATTAGCTACTATTCCTCTAACTTTATAATCTTCAACAGCTCTTAACAAACGAGTTACTCCTATTCCTCCGCCTACTCTAGGCATAAAGTCATAGCTTAGAAATTCGTTTAGTTCTGCTTCTACACGCTCTTTACCAAACTGTCCGTATAGTAAATCAGCATACTGTCCGTCGCTTATATTATGAAACATATCACGCATCTCATCTTTATCAGTGGCACGTTCTGCTGAGCCTATTGTTTCCTGTCCGGATATAATAACATCTATTTTAGCCGCTGTTCCGTCGCCATTTTGTTTCATATTCCAGAATGGAGATGTTGAGTTTGGAAAGTTTTTAATCATACAAACTCTGCCCTGCCATTGTTTTGCCATAGCAGTTTCTTCATCGTGTGTTAGTTCTTCTACACCAAATGATTCAGCCCAGTCAACATAATCTTTAGCTACTACACTATGTTTAGGCCCAAACCCCATATGTTCTATAAGCTCCTTTTCCATAGTTTCAAGCTCCGTAATTGTTCCTGGAAACTCAAATTCAAACATTGGAAATATTAGATCATGTCGTCCTTCAATTGGGTTTGGTTCTTGCCTGTAGGAAGTTGAGACACAAAAAAACCCCTTCGCTGAGGGGTTGGTAAGTAATTCGTATTCGAGCCACATCTGGCCTGTTTGTGGCAAGGGCCAAACATTGCCGGCGTAATTATATGTGCTAACAGTTGTGGGATCTTCACAAGCCGCTAGTATGCTTAATCTGTTTTGTGTGTGTACTTCGTAAAATCCTTTGTCCAAAAAAAACGACCTTAAAAGGCCGACAGTTTCGGTATATCGTTGGGGGTTAATAAGTTGGGTCATTAGTTATTTCTCCTGTTGAAAATGAATGTATCAGCATCTTGGTCAAATTTAAATTCTAAATTATTCCAATTACTAATATCTTTAATAGTTGAGTCCCAATGCCATTTGTACTCAGTACTCCACCCTTCTACACGAACGTTATACGTTTTGGTATTGGTTAGTGCATCAGTCATAAGTTTGACTAATTCGACGTCTTTATATTGTGAATTGGTGATGGTATGTGTTGGTGTTTTGTGGTTTTTAGTATTTAAGAGTTTCTCTGGCATACTAAAGTAATATTTATCCAGAAGTGCAAAAAGCGGTGTCTTAATAGTTTGAATGTGTTTTTGCGACCTTGCTCGAACAATATCTTGTTCGCCTTTCTATGCGAACAATTTAACAAGAATTACAACTTGTAGTCCTAGTATTATTAAAGGAATAATAGTTCTAACAAGTTCCATTGTATGATTAATATTATCGAGTTTCTTTTCTAAGTTTGTTTTATTATCTAACATATGAATAGTATACAACCTTTAGTCAGTCTTGTCAAGTTCTTTTTTTGGTTGCATAGGATTTTGGATAGGTAATAATACGTCTTTACAATAAGGTATAAGGCTAGGATTCCAAGCACTTACTTTACATTTATGTTTTTTAAGGTATGCTATTTCTTGCTCTTCAGTCATACATATTTGTTCACCATCCATTAGTCTATACCATTGACAGTCTTCGCCAGTAACATTACTCATAATATGTTCAGTAATAGTTTTATTTGTTTGTGTTGCAGAAACAATATCAGCACCATTCAGAGCTACAGACAATTGCCACGGAAGGAAAGCACAGGCAGAAAGAAACGTGAACATACACGTCATGAAAAATATTCGAATCAAGGTAATTCCAATCAGGAATATATTTATTTAGATCTTCGGGCCAGGACCATTAATCATTCCGCCATCCCATTGTGTGTCTTTGCTCACTGAAAACATCATCATATAATAAGGCTTAACACCTAAATTAACTGCGGCATATGGAGAGTTATGTTCAAACTCAAATAAGTCCCCACTTGAGAAAGGAGCGATCATTTGTTCCTCGTATATAAAAATATGACCCATTTCATAATCGGTTAAAGGCATCCATAAACGTCTAGTTGTTTCAGTTAAGATTACAACAGGAAACCCATCTCCAGGTAATAACTTTTTAATCCACCATTCCCAATTATGTGTGCCAAAGTCAAATGGTGGTGCTATATTAAAATCTGTATTATGACGATCGTATAGTTCCCAAGTGAATCCTTCAAATGCAGTATGCTCTGTAGATCCCTTGTTGCCGTTTTGTTTTAGACCGTGTTTGTCAGTACAATGCTTAATCCATTCAGGATTAATCCATTCTCTATAATTGTCTATAATCCTCATAGTACTATTACTTATCGCCAGTCAGCCAATGACTAGTGAAGTTCCCTCTTTTAGATTTAGCTTTTAATTCTTTAGCTTGAGGTATTAAACTAGGACCAACTTGTTTGCTTGTATATCTTTCATCAGCTGTTAATATATGACGTTTAAATCCTACACATAAATCTAAATCGTTTCCTGTTAATAAACTGTTTACACACTTGTCAGCTAATATCTCGTGGTTGTCCTTACATAAATGATTATAGCGAGTATCAATACCTTGCTTATACCAATTGTTATCATCGTCAACAGTTTTAAATTCTGCGTTAGATACTGACCCTGTTAAGTCTCCTAGTACATTAGTAATCCAACCATAGTCAATAGTCATAGCAAATCCAGGAATTAATAACAAGTCAAACCCAACTTGATTACGCATTTGTTTAAGCCAACCTACTTGGAATTCTGTCTTAAGTTGATCTAAATCGTCTCTTTGTATATGATTAACATAGCCTTTGATAGCATCTGTTATACTTTTGTCGTCAATAAACTCCTCCCAATTACTAATCATATAATTTGAGAATTGCGGTTTATCTTTAAAGAACCAATAGCGTTGAGGATGTGTCAACACAACTACAACAACATCATCTTTTACTAAAGGTCTTTCTCCTTGGCCTAGTATTGCTTGACGAACATTAGCAAAGATCCAATCGTTACTAACACCTATGTGTGATCTATTACTTAAAGCATCAACCTTTAATTTACTTCCTAATAGATTAGTCCATACCCAGTCTTCTTTAAAAGGCTGTGAAAAACTATCTCCAAATATGTGTAAAGTACGCATTATCTATTTTTCATCCATTCAACATAGTTAGGACAACTATAAGCTCTTTGATTAAGTTTCCAGTTTCTATCTTTAAGATAAGAAGCGTAGTCCTCTGATATGTCTTTAGGTATTTCTTTCTTCCACTTACTTACATCTACATCCCATGATGCCGCAAGTTCAAGCCACATATAATCTGGAAAGATTGTAAGGAACTGTGAACTAGATTCAATAGTATTTTTAACACTCATATACTTTTCATAAACTCTTTCATCGTCTTTACGTTGACGGCCTAGCTCTCGCATCTCTCTCCAAAATATATTTTCAGTTCTTGGACATAATGTATAATGTACTGAAAGGAAATCTGCAATATCATCAATAGCACCTCCTACGTTTTTATTATATGAATCCCAGTCCATCCCTTGTTGCATAGCAAAGTTAAGTTGCCAAATAGTTGATACTGTTACAAATAAAGCGTTTGCTTCCATTGGTTCAACAAAGCCTGCGGCCATACCAATAGCAACTACATTTCCTTTAGCAGGAGTATCTACACGACAAGGATGCCATTTAATTAAGCGAGGATCCTTTAAAGCTCTACCGTCTTGTATTTTAATAAACTTTTGTAATGCTTCTTCTTCATCAATATAATCTGTTGAGAATACAAGTCCTGTACCCATTCTATTACGTAAACCAATTTTAAATAACCATCCCTCTTCTTGCCAAATACTTTGCGTATAGTTTTTCATTTCGTTGTCTTGATCTACATAGCTCATAGGACCTACCCATGAAGCATTTGCAGGACAATGTGGATACCCTATAGTCTTGTCTGTTAATTGTTTAATAAGCAAACGATGAAACCCTGTTGCATCTATCCATAAGTCTGATGTAAACTCTCTTCCGTCTGTAAGCACTACTGACTTTATTAAATCTTCTACAGGGTCTTCGTGTTTAGTAGTATACTTAATTGTTCCTTTAATTTCTTCAACACCTGATTTAAATGCTATATTATCTAGTACCCAAGGACCTAGCTTTTCAGCATCTACATGATACGCATAACTAAAATTATCACTACCAAGATACTCTTCTTCTATAAACGGAGCCTTCATATGATGCATAAAGGTATACATTGGGTTAAATGTTTTACTGTAATCTGTAACTTTGTTTTGTAGATAAAGATCTAACCAAACATCAGTTGCACGTAAATGATTTGGTCTTACAGATTTAATATCAGGAAATGTAATAGGATCTCCTGCAAGTACTTTATCTAATGGTTCGTTATATGAGAAAGCAAAAAATTGTTTATCAGTAGGAGTATCATTAATCCAATTCTTAAAACAATTTGCATATTTGTAAATGCTCCCAGTATCTCTCATCCATGTTTTTTCATCTGCTCCAAGGTCATCCATGAAGTACTTAACAGGCGGTGTAACTGATTCTCCTACTCCAATAGTGCCTACTTCGTCACTATGCAGTAATCGTATTGTATGTTCTGGGAAATGTTTCTTTAAGTGTGCCGCGGCAAAACTGCCAGTAGTTCCAGCACCTACCACGGTAATAATCATAAGTTATACGCCAGCCAATATAATGCTCCTGCCACCGGGGTTACAAAACATAAACGCATAATTAAATCTTTAATCATGTGACCTCCTAATCTGTGTCAAGGTTATTTAAAAACTGTCTTAACTTTGTTGAGTCTGTTTCTGCATGGACCTTAGGTACTGGACTACCATCGTCTGGTTCTTTCATAATCTCTTCACCTGCTTCACTTACTGTACTTGTTTTCTTAAGTCCTTGTAGTATAGGTGAGTTACTAGTAGCACCACTATATGATTCTTCTTCATCTAAATCTGTAATACGTAAGCTATCAACATCAAACATTAAATCAATTTTACTTCCTATACCACTTGATGATCTAGTCTTCATTAACTGTACTTGATAACGTCCACGCTCACGCATAGCTCTACTTGTAAAGATACCTATAACATTATCTGCTGTTTGAATTTTACTTAATCCACCTGCTATATGTGAATGATCAAATTCTATTTCTTCAACACTTTGTCTGTTTAACTGTGATGCAGTTACAAATATAATTCCTAATTCCATTGATAAATTTCTTAGTTCTTCTGATACAAATTTATCTTTAACATATAAATCACTAGGTGATACTTTTTTACTTAACGGCATTAACAAGTCTAAGTAATCTACTAACAGTACATCAATTTTATGTCCTGTTTTAATCTCATATTCTTTAACAAAGCTTCTAATATCATTTGCATTTTTACCACTTGGCATATACTTAATTTGAAAGTTACCTGCTTTTTTACCTACTAGTCTAACTTTCATTTCAACACCATCTAAGTCTTTAAATATTTCTCTAGTTGGTATCTCAGTCATCATACTATCTAAACGCATAGCAACTAATGATTCAGAAAGTTCTAATGTTAAGTATACTACATTAAGTCCTTGTAGTACCCAGTTAACACCCATGTTAGCTAAGAATAAAGATTTACCTGCACCCGAGCCACCTGCAAATATATTAAGTTCACCTTTGTTAAAGCCACCAAATAATTTCTTATCTAATGTTTCCCAACCTGTACTTACTTGTCCGTTGTTATCTTTTAATGCTAATAATCTTTCTTTAGGACTTTTAAAATAATCAATACCTAAGTCTTTTTGTAAACCTATTTGTACTGCTTGTTTTACTAAATCTTCTACAGGTCCATACTCACCTTTTTCTAATAAGTCAGCACTTTCAAGTATAGCTTTCTCTAAACTTTTATGTCTACAAAAAGTTTCAAAGTCATTTAATAACCAATCATAATGTTGTTCATTTAAGTCTTTGGAAGGTTCTAACTTTACATCACAAGAACTGTTTATAATGTCTTGTGTTGGAAGTGTGTTATGTTCAGCAACAAAGTCACGTAAGAATTCCGCAGTACTTTGTAACTTACGATCAAATAAAGAAGGATCAAATATACCTTGACAACGCACAAAAGTTTGTGCATCACTTAACATTATTTCTAAATATGTTTTCTGTATATTATAACCGTAATCTATATTTTGTTTTGTATTATTCATTAGTTACTATTATACCATATTTTAGGATCAAAGTCAATATGTTTTTTCTCTCTTGCTAGTACTCCACCAACGCATGATCCTGGGTCGCCTGGATTGGGCGGTATCCAAACGTTGTTCCAATCTTTTTTAACTAATCTAACTGCTTGTCTATTTAATGCACACCCGCCTGTTATAATAAGATTGCGACTTGGTAAGTTTTTCAAACACCATTTACTATTTGATTTCATCATTAATTCAAAAACAAATTGAGTTGCATTAGCAAGTCTAGCCATATCCATATCTGATGTTAATTCGGGTTTATACCAATCACATCCTTTATGCATATTAACATTAAACGGTACTCCTGGTGTAGTTCCATTAAGCATTTCGGGTTCACAAAATGTTTCTATCATATGATTTATTAAGTGTAAATTCTCTTCAGTTCTAATAGGTTCACCTAAAGGTGCAACTTTATATTCATCTCTGTTTGCTTTAAAGCCTAAACGTTGTGTCATAGCTGAATAAAATAATCCAACACTATGTGGATATCTCTGTGAATAAATCTTCTTAAGTTTAGAGCCTACACCTGTCCATATAGTAAGACATTCAAACTCTCCAATGCTGTCTAAAACTAATATACTTGCATGATTAAATCCACTAGTGTAGTATCCGTATGCGGCATGACTGTGATGATGTTTAACATATCTAACAGGACACGTTATATTCCATTGCTTTAAATATTTTTCAATATCATTTTCTTTTGCTAACCAACCTTGTCCTGCCCACCATTGTCTTAATGTTTTAAGCCAAGCAGTTTCATACCATACAACTTCATCAGGATCTCTCCAACCGCCGGCTTCTTTAGCGGCATTAACAAGTTCAGGATTTAAATGGGGATCGTTGTCTACTTTGGAAAAGTCTTTAGCCAAGGCCGCCCATACGAGTTTTTTATCTTTAAAAACTGCTATGCTGGCATCATGACTATTACCGACTATCCCCCAAGTTATCACTTACGGTGCTCCTCAATTTTATCAACAAGTCCAAATGCTATTGCTTCTTCGGCCGTCATAAAGTTATCACGCTCCATAGAGTCTTGAACTGTTTTAAGATCTTGTCCTGTGTGTTTAACATACAAGTTATTCAATCTTGTTTTTGTTTCCATCATATCTTTAACATGGATTTCCATATCAGTTGCTTGTCCTCTAAAGCCACCTGATGGTTGGTGGATCATTATCTTACTATTAGGTAAAGCAACACGTTTACCTTTAGTGCCAGCCATTAGTAACATAGAGCCAGCTGATGCGGCCATGCCAACACATACAGTTGTTATGTCCGGTTTTACATATTGCATTGTATCATAAATTGCTAATCCAGAGTGAACATATCCACCTGGCGATTGTATGTACATTGAAATATCTTTATCCTTACTAACTGACTCTAAGAATAATAGTTGGGCACAAATTGATGCCGCCATATTTTCTTCAATAGGTCCTGTTAAAAAAATAATTCTATCCTTTAACAGTCTACTATAAATGTCATATGCACGTTCACCTTTATTAGTCGACTCAACGACCATTGGTATTAAGTTTGACATATTTTCTCCTTATTAATCATAACCTTTGCCTTCTTCATCATACCATGAATCCATTCCCGGATCCATGTTTGAGCAATCTATACGTACATTTAATTCAACACGTTGCGGTTGCTCGTATACTCTTTCAATATCTAAAAATAACTTACACGCTTCACAAAAAGCATCTTCTGTATCCCACTCCATCACAGTTGCAATTTCAACAGGAATATTAATTGCTTGATAATAATCTCCCCTTGCTTTACTGTGACTAATCGGAAACTCTACTTTTTCTTTACACTTAGGACAGTATACCATTACAAAATCTCTTTCGTTTTCCCTGTCGTATGCGTCAGCTGGATCAATAAAATGTCCGTCTAACATATTATCTCCTATTAGTTAAAGGTTACATCAGCATTAAAACTCATACTAACTCTTTCTACATCACTAGTAAACGGGTATACACAATGTTTTAATCTAGCATCAAATAATAGTATGTCACCAGTTTCAGGAATAAATTTGTGTGTACCATTTGCTCCTAATCGATCTACTGCATCTCCAACAAACTCTATTTGTCCTCTACACGTCATATTACTTTTGCCGTGTTCGTTTTCTTGTGCAATTTCCTCCGGCACATTAATATATAATACAGAACTATATTGTCCAGTGTGAGAGTGAATTGGATTAAACTCGTTAGCTAATTGGTAGTTAATCCACGGTTCAGTACTGAATATAAATTCCATATTATTATAATCTGTTGCAGGCCCTGGTTTAATTAATTGGCCTTGAAAGCGTTCATCTTCTGCTTCTGCAAATTGTTTTATGTGTGGCTTTAGTTGATTATAAAACTCAGTTCTTGTATCGTTATCAACTACCCATTCACGTTCTCTATCAAGATTTCCTGCTAGTCTTGGTCGCATATCTTTACCACTAATACGACTATCTTCTGCAATTTTTCCTAAGGTACTCATCATGTCATCATTCATTTTTGAATAATAAATTGATGGTCCAAATGGTCTAAAAATATTAAATGCCATTGTAATACTCTAATATAGATTTTAAAATACCTGTACCGAATATAACTGCGGCCGCTGTATTAATAAAAATTAATGCTCTATCATGCCACAGCATACCAACTATTAACCAACCAATCACTCCAACAAAATGAAAAAATAAATTCCAAGGTTCCAGTCCTCCTATACTTGTTAGCACCATTCCCCATAATATAATAACACTTGCTGTCCACTTAATATACCAACTAAGGTCTCCCTTAGGTGTTATCTTTTTGAATACTCTTGTTGAATCTAAAGCCTTAATTTTGTCATCCAGTTTTTCTCTTTTCTTATCCATACTAATTTATTGTGGGTTTCTGAAATGGGGTAATCCCATGTCTACTTTCTAAGATTGTTTCTACAAGTCTCTCAAACTCGTCGTCTGCAAGTGCAGTTTTATATATACGCATGGCTTGTGCCATCATAACTCCTGCAACTTCTAATGGTCCATGTTGACCATCTTTACATAGTTCTTCGCTTAATTTTTCAAATCGTCTATATGCTTTTTCTAATTTTTCTTCGTCCTTATCGTATCCTAACATACTATTCCCTTTCCTACTTGTAAATAAAAGGATCCTTTTCTTGAAGCTCTTTTATTCTTTTTTTAAAGCGACGATGCTCTTTCCATTTACGATATGGAGTACAAATAGCATTCCATATTTTTTTTAACCAAACCATTTTTTGCTCCTTAATTTAATTTTTAATTCGTTCTCTTCTGCATAAGAAACAATAGTGTGTAGTGTAAACATCCTTCCGTATTTTTGGATAGCGTCATTAACATCTCTTACGTCTTCTTCCCAATCTGGCATACTAACCGACCAACCTAACTCTATAGATTCGTCAACTAGTTTAATACCCGCTTTGTCTCTATCTGGCAAAACGATTACTTGCTTATTTAAACTATTCACTAATAGTGCTTGTTGATCTCTGACTTCGCTACCCATTAATGCACAACCATCAATGTTTATTGCGTCTATAGGACCTTCTACAAGTATTACAAATAACCTTCTATAATCTTGATTATCTAAATTGAATACATATCCGGGTTGTTGCTCGGACATATATTTAGGTCTACCATCTGTAATTTTACGTGCAGTCCAGCCAACAAGTTTTTTATTATAATAAAATGGAATAATTAATCTATCACGATATCCAAGTTCAGGACTCCAATGAAAATCATAATCGTCAATATTTAATTGACGCACTTTCATATAGTCTAAAACTTTAGTAAGTAAGTTATTATCACTAGATTCTTTTATGGGTTTAGCACCCATAGGTAATTGAACTTCTTTAAATTTTGGTAGTTCAGGTAATACTTCAAAGTGTGGGTTGCTATTATTGAATTCTAAAACCTGTAATGCAAGAGAAGTAATAACAGTATCAGATGCACCTAACCATTCTAAAAGATTACGCATCTTTCTAGATAGTTTACGGCCCTTTTGATAACTAGCTTTAAATCCGCAATTAAAACAATGAAAGCTAATACCTCCATCGCCATTTGTTATTAGTCCACCACGTGCTCGTTTATCGTGCCCTTCACCATTATGATGACAACACGGTGCATTGAAACTTGTCCAGCCACTCGGAGTTGTTTTCCGTTTTGCCGGTAAGTGTGCGAATAACGTGTCGTGGACTAGATTGCTCATACTACTATTATATGAGAAAACTAAAGAAAAGTCAACTAGTTTTTTATCAATACTTGATCAATTGTGCCGGAAACTTTATTTTGATATCTAGCTCTTAAGTGTGAGAACACACCATTAAAGTTTACGTATTGTGGTTGGGATGGATTGTCTAATGTAAGTTCAGCAACTTGCCCCCATTTAGTAGCAAGTGTAACTGTATTATCTAATGTAGCATCAAGAGCCACTACACCTTCAAATTCAGTTGAATAAAATGCCGCAGTATGTATTGCAGAGTTTCCGTTTTTAGCTGGAGATCCTGTAACAGTTTCACTTATAAATATTCCGCTACCTCCAGGAGATTCACTAAATGTTTTTACAGTATATGTTGGTGCAGGTCCTGGAAATGCATCAGCACTTACAAATAAAGTTCCTTGTGCAGTATACTGAGTGTTTGCATACGTTAATACTTTGCTTAAATCCGCAGTTTTTATAAGGTAAATGTTGTAGCTCATATACTGCGATTTTAAATCTAGCAAGTCGTTTTCACTAACAGTTACAGTAAACTGACCCTTTCTACTAGGAGTAGAAGTTTCTAGTATAGTACCATCGTGTTCGATCACGAGGTTATTGTTTTCATCGAACGCAACAAATTTAGGAGTGTAAGTAGTTAATATGCTTAAAGGTTTCTGATCTGGGTTCTGAATCTCAAAGGTTAGGACGTTGTCTATTCCTTTGTATACTTGTAAATGTCTCTGGTACACTGGTCTATACTCCGTTATGTTATTAGCCAAATCTGCTATGACAATGGCTTTATTGGTTGATAAATATCTAGGTGTTAACTGCATTCGGTTCTCACTATTTTATACAAGTGTATTTATTCGGAAGCTATGCTATTAAAAGATATTGAAAATAACTTCCCCTTTTTAAGTGTTGTACAATACGGGGGTGAGGAATACATAGGAATAATTGCTAATCAAGATCAGCACGTAACGTCAATGTACGTATACACCATGCTCAGAGAAGCTGAAGAAAAAGAGCATTTTATACGTATGGGCGAAACTTGGTGGTTTGAAAGCAATAGAACTATTCCTATTAGTATCTTCTTACCTAAAGAATTTGCTACATTTAAACACGCCTTAGTTACTATGAACAGTAAAGATGTTAAAGTAACAGTAGGTCCTGTTGTAAATTTAAGCAACTTATCTGTGAAAAGGGTCAAGCGTAAGAGTGTTCAATTAGTTAGAAAGCCAAAGTCATGAGAAATCTTGTTGTAGCTGGATGTAGTTTTTCAGACTATTTAGATGACAACGATTATGTATATGGTGACCGGTTAGCTATGATGTTAGGCGCTAGGTATGTTCACGAAGGTGCTGGTTCAGGCTCAAATTGGCGTATGTGGCGTAGAATAACTAACATGGTTCTTAACGAAAAGTTAATGCCCGGTGACATAGTTATTGTGCAATATACAGGCCTTGAACGTAAAGAGTTTTGGTCAGATAAAGAACCTGATCCTAAAAAAGGATCAATTATGGTTAGAGAAGCATATGATAAAAACGATGGTTCTGTAATACGTTTTAAAGCTCAATCATATAAATGGCATAAAGAAAACGAAGCAGAATTTTTAAAAATGTTTCAAGAACATCATGTGTCAAGTGAGTTTAGTGAAGAACAATTTAACACACAACATCTTATGTTTCAATGTATGTTAAAAGCACATAACGTGAATACTATATTTTTATACGGACGACATAGACAACAATATCCTTTACTAGAACATTTTAAATTAACCATGTTTGATGAAGGACATGAGTTTAGAAAAGATAAAAGTACTTGGTATCACAAAAAAGATAATTCGCATTTATGTGATGCAGGTCACGTAGAATTAGCTAAAAAATTATTTAGACATATAAAAGAATTAGGTTGGCACCCTAGGAAATAATTATTTGTATCGTTTAGGTGATAAACCTTTTCTATAATGCTGAGGAGCAAATATGGAATTGTGTATAAACTGTGTTAATACATTTTCTCTAGTACGATGATCTCCAACTAACGCTTCCATTTCAAATTCATCTCTCTTATAAGGAATAATTTGCACTAGTGGCATACCATATTCAAATAAAATTGTTTTATTTACTGGAGCAGTAAAGAAAGAGTTTACATGAAGTTCATGGTAGTAATCAGTATCAACACTTCCAGTTAACACTTGTAAGTTAGGATGTTTATTGTAAAAAGGATGAATCATTATACAACTATATCCTTTAGGCGTTTTCACTTCCCAAGGGTTTTGAAACTTAAACGAACCTTTATAACTATCTTCATCAAACGGATAACTTTCTATTTGATCGTGTGGATGAATTCCAGCACCATACTGAGCACTTCCACCTAAAGCTCTTGTTGAAGGTAGTTGCCAGTTTACCTGTCCATCTTCTTGTCTAGTAACTTTATAATCAGCCCATAGCGGAATAATATATCCCATATTAAGCATATCTAATATGCCAGGACAGCTCTTTACAGTTCTAGAATCTTTGTGATGTCCTTCCGTTCCAGGTCGTGTTCCAGGAGCGTCTTTAAACCATTGAGGCCAAAATTTATATGCCGGAACTGGAGGCATAGTTTCTTGTAATTCAGGAAAGGGTGTAAAAAATGTAACTTTATTTGGGTTCGACATAAGTTTTAAATACCAAGGTTATTCGGGGTGTGTTAGTAAAGGATTTACCGTAATGTTCCATCCCCGCATTAAAAATTAATAATCTATTTTGTTCATATTCAACTTCTTCTATACAAAGGTTATCGTTTGGATCAGGTTTATAATAAAATGCTCCACCTTCGCCTTTAGGTGTAACCATTAGCATTATAGACGGGCCAGCATTTGGATCTTTAGAGTCTACATGAAAATCTCCATCCATCCCAGGGTGTGCAATATTAAAATAAACCCTAGTCATACCAAGTTCACCATACTCGGGAC
>MDSV01081108.1_pt1 | contig 24673 bp, 19 predicted proteins | sample 810851 | NCBI WGS metagenome assembly MDSV01 (sample SAMN05326640, study PRJNA326480) | marine metagenome | isolation source: seawater | place: Atlantic Ocean: North East | collected 2012
TGAAGTTATTTTAGATGATTTATCAATTGTTAAAAATCTTAAAACTAAAATTACTTTTAACCAATCTATTGTATCAGAAGGTAATACTTCAACTGTTATAGGTAGTCCTATTAATTCTTTAATATGGTTGGCTAACAATATAGGAAAAAACGATAATGCTCTAAAGAAAGATCAAATTATATTAACAGGTTCAACAACTCAACCTTTTTGGGTTAATAATAATGGTGATGTGTCGTCCTATATTGAAACATTAGGAACAACGCATCTTAAAATATATTAATTTTTATAAGGTTTGAATAGTGAATCCCTCTTATAAATTACTTAGCCAACCGAAAAAAATTGGATCTAAAATAGCTAAAAATAGATCTTGGATGACTGCACATGCAACATTATTAGTAAAAGATCATTTATTTACTGACTCACATATTGCTTATTATAAAAAAAGAGCTGCAGGTGGTGTTGCTGTAATTACTATGGAAGCAATGGCTGTTCATCCAACCACTCAACCGTACAAGGGTAAAGCTTTTTCTTTTGATAAAAAAATTGTTTCTGAATATAAAAAAATATCAAATGAAGTTCATAAGTATAATACATTAATTATTTCTCAGCCATGGCATAGAGGGAGGCAAACCAATAGTGTGACGAATGGATTACCAGTATGGGCGCCTTCCCCGATTCCTTGTGCAGTTTATAGAGAAATGCCACATGAAATGACTATCGAAGATATAGAAGAAATTATTGATGGTTATAAAATGTCAGCTATCTATTCCCAAGAAGGTGGGTTAGATGGTGTTGAAATTCATGGAGCATCGCATGGCTATTTGCTTAATCAGTTTTTATCTCCTGCCACAAATCACCGAGAGGATGATTATGGAGGGAGTTTTGATAATAGGTTTAGAATATTAGATCAAATAATTAAAGTCACTAGATCTGCTGTTGGTACTGATTTTATAGTTGGTATGAGAATTAATTCTGATGATGGTCACTCAAGTGGTTTAGGACCTAAAGACTGGCTTAAAATCGCAAAAAAAATAGAGTCTACTGGGATGATTGATTACTTATCTGTGAGTCATGGTACATATTTAGATAGAATGTTAATTTATCCTACAAGTCCGGTGACTCATGGTTATCAACTTGATTCAACTAAAATATTAAAGGATGAATTAACTCTACCAATTGTAGGTGTTGGAAGAATTGTTAACCCAGATGATGCTGAAAAATGGTTGGCTAATAAAAAATGTGATTTTATCGGTCTCGCTAGATCTTTGATATCTGACCCAATGTGGGTGAATAAAGCTTTGAACGGACATAAAAATAAAATCAGAAAGTGTGTAGGTGCAAATTGGTGCATGACAAAGATTTATTCTCAGTCTTCTATTGGCTGTATTCATAATCCTTTTGCAGGAAGGGAGTTAGATTTTGATGAAGAGGACATTAAGAAGGTGATAGGACCAAAAAATATTGCCGTTGTTGGAGGAGGTCCTGCAGGGATGAGGTCAGCTTTGACGCTTTCTAAAAGAGGGCATAAAGTTACATTATTTGAGAAGAATAATAAATTAGGTGGTCAAGTGAATTTATGGACAAAAGTTTCAAGTCGTAAAGAATTAATAGGAATAATTACATGGTTAGAAGAAAGACTTAATGAAGAACATGTAGATATTATTACTAACAAGGAGGTTTTTGAAAAGGATTTAGAAAAATATGACAAAGTTGTTTTTGCTACAGGTGCTAAAGGCATAAAACATGGATGGTCTATGCTACGTCCTGAAAAATGGAATAAGAAAGAAGTTCTTGAAGGAGCAGGATTAAAACATGTATTTAGCTATACTGAAATTTTTGATGAGAATTTAATTATACCAGAAAATGTAATCCTATTCGATACTATGGGATCTAGACAATCTGCGGTTTGTGCAGAATATCTAGCTGAAAAAGGTGCTTCTGTTAATTTTGTTACTCAACTATCACATCCTTACCCTGACTTAGCATCAAGTAGAGATTGGGGGAAGACTCATAAAATGTTAAAGTTAAAGAAAGTAAAATACTTTACAGACAGAGAGTTAGTTAAAATAGAAAAAGATTTTGTTGTTATTCGGGACTTATATACAAAAAAATGTGATAAGATTGGAAATATCGGTATGGTTGTATTAATTCAAGGTAATGTTTCAGAGAATAAATTATATAATACCATAAGAAAATATAAGGACTCTTACATAATTGGTGATGCTGTTGCTGGTCGAAGAGTTAATGATGCTATTATGGAAGGTGAGCTCATAGGTAGGAAAATATAAAATATGTTATGTTTTTTTAAAATCAATAAAAAAATATTAGATCATAAATTTTATATTTTATAAATTATTTTACTTCAAAAATCTTATGATTGGAAATTTATTTCCAATTTTCAAGCTTTAATATACTTTACATAAATTAACTAATATAATTAACTTTTTGTTTAATTTTATTAAAGAGACGGTCATGCCAACTAAATCACTTAACCCTGAAACTATAGTATTACACTCTGGTGAATACAGGTTTGATAAATCAACTAATTCAGTTGCTGTTCCAATATACCAAACAACAAGTTATCAATTTGAAAATACTACACATGCAGGTAATTTGTTTGCATTAAAAGAGCTAGGTAATATTTATACTAGGATAATGAATCCCACAAATGCAGTTTTAGAAGAGAGAATAACAGCTCTTGAAGGTGGGGCAGCTTCTATAGCCGTATCATCAGGTCAGGCAGCAGTTGCATTAAGTATTCAAAACTTGTGTTCGAGTGGCGATAATATTGTTTCTTCACCTCACATTTACGGAGGAACTTGGAACCTTTTTTCCAATACTTTTAGACAATTGGGTATAGAGGTTAGGTATGCAGACCCATCTGATCCTAATAGCTTTAAAAACCTTACAGATGGCAAAACTAGAGCTTACTTTGGTGAAACACTTCCCAACCCAAGGCTAAAAGTTTTTCCTATCGAAGAAGTAGCTAAAATTGGAGAAAATTTAAATATTCCTCTAGTTTTAGACAACACTGCCTCTCCTATAACATGTAAACCAATAGATTTTGGAGCGTCAATAGTTGTTCATTCTCTTACAAAATACATTGGTGGACACGGAACTTCCATTGGAGGGATTATAGTAGATAGTGGAAAATTTGATTGGGTGAAGGACAAAGACAGACATCCACTTTATAACACACCTGATGATAGTTATCATGGAGCTATATGGGGTGACCTTGTTCCAGAGGCTTTGGGTGCGCCAATAGCTTTTGCAATTAGAGCAAGAGTTGTTTTATTAAGAGATTTAGGTTCATCTATTTCACCTACAAATTCTTTTAATATTATTCAGGGTCTGGAAACCTTACCTCTCAGGTATAAAGTTCATCAATCAAATGCTCAAAAAATAGCAGACTATTTATCAAACCATCCAAAGATAGAAAAGGTAATTTATCCTAGTTTGTTTGATGGCAATGATAAAGTGTTAGCTCAAAAATATTTAACTACTGGATTTGGTCCTTTATTAGGTTTTGAGATAAAAGGAGGTGTTGAATCTGGTAAAAAGTTTATTGATAATCTTAAACTTATCTACCATGTTGCTAACATTGGTGATGCAAGAACCTTGGCCATACATCCTGCTTCAACTACTCATTCTCAGTTATCTTCTGAAAATCAATTAAAAGCTGGTGTAACACCTGGATATGTTAGAGTTTCTGCTGGGTTAGAGCACATAGAAGATATATTATCAGATATAGAGCAATCATTGGATATAATATAATTTTTATTTATTTAATTAAGATATATATTTCAAATGTTTTCCCTTATGAATCTAATAACTGAGTATAAATCATGAAGCCCCAAAAAATTGGAAATTATATTGTTAAAAAGTTAGTTGAAGTTGTTGATCCTCTCTTACCTGAATTTGCTTTTAAATCATATGATCAAGAAAAAATTCATGAATATTTACAATTTTTATCACCAGACTTTATGAGTTTAGATAATGAAGGAATTAAACTTCTGTTTAGTTTTCATACGTTTGTTATTCAAGGAAATAATAAAACTATACTAATAGATACATGCATAGGTAATCATAAGGAGCGTTCTGCCCTTCCTTCATGGCATCAACAGAATAGACCTTATCTGGATAATTTGCGATCTATGGGCATACATCCTGCGGAAGTCGATTTTGTTATGTGTACACATTTACATGCCGACCATGTTGGTTGGAATACTCAATTAATTGACGGTTCTTGGATACCAACATTTCCAAATGCAAAATATATTTTTTCAAAAAAAGATTATGAAAAACATAATAAAATTTATTCAGAAAAATTAATTACACCCGATAACGAACCCAACCCAGGGGAAGGCGATTTTTATGCAAGTTGGGAGGATAGCATTCTTCCAATTGTTGATTCTGGTCTTTCTCAAATCGTGAGTACTGACTTTAGTATAGATGACTCAATTTCAATTATTCCAACTCCTGGCCATACACCTGGTCATTATTGTGTAAATCTAAAATCAAATGGACAAGAAGCTTTTTTTACTGGCGATATGATGCATCACCCTATCTTGGTTTCAGAACCTCAATGGGTAACTCATTTTTGTTTAGACCCAGATCTATCATCTAAAACAAGAAAAAAATTTATTAATAATAATGTTAATAAAAACTCTATTATATTTGCAGCGCATTTTGCGGGCCCTACAGCTGGTACAATTGTTGAAAACAGAGGAATAACTATTTTTAAGGCTTTAGATTGTGCATAATTAATCAAAAACTTATAATTTTTTCATTTTTTTAATGAAAAATATGTTTTTTTTTAAAAATCTATTAAAAAACTGTTGTTTAGTATGTTAATGTTCATTTGAATTTATATTTAGTTTGTTTTTGTTTTTATGAGGGGGATATTTAATGATTAAAAGCTTTTTTAAAATTTTGTTGGTTTTTGCTTCTACTTTTTTTATTTACAGTTCATCTAATGCAGCTGATTTACTAGTTCTTTCTGAGGATGTCCCAGCTGGTCTAGATTATGATGGTCCATCTATTGCGATACCTGCAACACAGACTGGTGTAGATAATCTAATGGAACCTCTTATTTATTACAAAACAAAAGGAATGAATGAAGAGGGTGTAATTACTCATGATTACAGTCAATTTGAAGGTCGTCTAGCTGAATCATGGTCATTTGATGAATCTTCACTAACTTGGACATTAAAATTAAGAAAAAATGTTAAAGGATGTAATGGTGCAACTTTTAACGCTGATGATGTTATATACACTTATGAGAGAGCAAAAAGTGTTTCTGGTGCAGCTCCCATAGGATGGTTTTTAGCAAGCGTTGGTTCAATGGCGAATTTTACTCCTGCTGTTTTTGGTAAAGATGCAGACGCAAAAAAACTTGGTGATGAAATAACAAAAGTTGATGACTATACTATTAAAATCAGACAATCAGCTAAAAATGCCTTATTTCTTCATGTATTAACTGTTTTTGGTTCATATATTTATGACAAGGAAACGATGTTAGATAATGCAACTGCTAAAGACCCATATTCTCATGAATATAACGATAGAAAAAATGCACCAAGTTTTTCTGCTTATTGTCTAAAAAAATGGGTAAAAGATAAAGATTTTGTTGTAACAGCAAACAACGATTATTATAGAGGAAAACCATATTTTGATAGAGTTATTTTACGTAAAGTACCGCAAAGTGCTAACAGAATGGTTATTCTTAAGACTGGGCAAGCTCAATTAGTTGAGAGGCTTACTCCTAAAGAATTTGATAGTCTTAAAACTGCTAAAGGTATTAAAGTGGCTGGGGTATTTGGAAATGAGAACTTGTTTGTTCACATGAATTATAAGTCACCTCCTTTTGATAACCCTAGATTAAGAAGGGCATTAGCTCACGCAATACCTTACAAATCAATTATCAAAGATGCCTATTTTAATAATGCTAGATCATGGCCTGGTCACGTACAGACAACATATCAAGATTATCATAAACCATCAGCTGTATACACCGAGCAATTGGATAAAGCTCGAAGCTTGCTTGCTGAGGCTGGTTATCCTGAAGGTAAAGGTTTAGATCAATATAAAGATGCATTTAAACTTTCATATGTTGCAGAAAAGGAATCTTTCCTAGGGCCTGTTGCAAATCTAATCAAAACTAATTTAGGAAAAATTGGTGTAAATGTTATGTTAGATCCTTTACCACAAACTCAATATGGTGATAGACAATTAGTTAAGAAAGATCTGCCTTTTGCATTAAATGACCAAGAAAAACCAATTGCTCCTGATGCTGTTTATGCATTCTTACTTTTTTGGGTTTCTGCTGAAAAAGGTGGTTTAAATAATATGGTAAACTATTCAAATCCTAAAGTTGATGAATTGTATAGTAAGGCATTAATAGAAGGTGATCCTGCAAAAAGAACAAAACTAGCAGCTGAACTTCAAGAAATAGTTCAAAATGATGTGGCCTGGATTCCAGTTGTTGAATTTAAAACTCATTGGGCTTTTAATGAAAAAATTAAAGGTATCAAGTGGCATCCTGACAATGCTGTAAGGTGGTTTGATTTAAGTATGTAGTATACCGATTAGTTGTATTTAATTGGCTAACCAGATAAAACTGGTTAGCCTTTTTTTTTTATTAAATTTACAATATTTATTTCATAATTTCTTGTATTTTTGTTATGAATGGGTATCAGCGATTAAGAATTTTTGTATGAGACCTTTATCAATCAAGCAATTTTTTTTATTTATTTTTCCAATAGGATTTATAAATGCTTGAAATGGCGGAGGGGGTGGGATTCGAACCCACGGTACGCTTGCACGTACGCCGGTTTTCAAGACCGGTACTTTCAACCACTCAGTCACCCCTCCGAATGACTTAACTTTGTATATATTTCAATACCTTACACTACTTTCTTTACAGTTTTCAACCTTTAAAATATGCTCAAAATAGGCTAGGTGGGTTAATAGGTGGGTTAATTTTTGTAACGATTTTGTAATCACCCCTCTAAAATCACCCCAAAATAATAGAACAAAGTTGGTACTGTTTAGTATAAATTGTACTCTATTTTAAAAGCAAAAAAAATGCAATCCAAAGACCTATGCTTTACCCTTAACACGTTCAAAGGATCTCGCTCCAGCAAGTCCTAACATACCAAGTAGAATTGGCATCATGGTGCTCATATCTACATTTGGAAGCTGCACTAAATGTCCTGTTTGGGCTAATACAAAAGTTGCACAGGGTTGAGCAATATAAGCATAAAAAAAGGCTATCTATATAAATTATATTTTTACGAAATTTTAATTTTTACTACTTAATATTTTTAACACTCAAATCATAAATAGAATTATTATTTTGTTCAAATATGTTATCCCAATATTTCTGATGATCAAGCCGTAATAGTAGAGATGGTTCATTTAATGCAGCATCTGGAGTACGATGAAGGAGTCCCTTTTTTCCACCACGAAAAATTGAAATGTCCCATGGATCCATATAATACCGCTTATTTTTATCAATAATTATTTCTTCGTTGGAAGCTCCATCAAAAAAGGCTTTACGATTAGCAGCTTCATCAGGAATATATTCTGTTCCTTTTCCAGCGTATGTTAAAAGTAAGCGAAATGGAACATGATCAACATGGTAACGTCGACAACCTCTTTTTGTGGTCAAACAAAAATCAATAATATCACTATTCATAAATTCACAAAATAATTTGCATATATGCGCCATATCTGAAATCCATAAAGAGTAAAATGAATAATGTTTTAATTCGTCTGGAATAGCATCTTTAAGTAAATTTGTGATTTCAGAAATTCCATTTTTTTTTGAAACGTTACCAATGATTCGAATATCAATTTCCATTAATTTTTTAAAAAATATACAAGTATTGATTGGTTTCTGTCGGTTAATAACACATAATTGTTCATCCGAATTTGAGAACTTTGATAAATTTTTAATATCTGATGTTTTATATATATTTCTCATATAAATAAATTAATAATTTAAAATGTTATAATTATTGTTATATTATAACATAACGTTAATGAATCCAACCATAAAAATCATTTAAATTGATTAAATATTGCAAATTATTATCTTTACAAACCTTTCTGCCACTGCAAAAAGGACATCCAGATTGTTTATTTGTTCTATCAGCAATTCTCGCTGGCCACTAATGGTCTATGCCCTTAGAACATTTCCAGCAAACTTTTTTTCCCGATCCATACGATTGCATGATTTGAGGCATACTTGCGGTACTCGTTTATCCGCTAATGGTGTTCCTATTCAAGTAATACAAAAGATTTTGGATCACACAGATATAAAAACAACTCAGCAATATGCACGAACTAGTAACCCAGGAGTTGAGAAGGCTTTAAAAACTTTAAGTAAAAAATAAGGTGGGTTAAAAGTGGGTTAATTTTTGAGTCCCAAATACTCCAAATTGCTCCAAATTACTCCAATTTAAAAAATAGAAATTTAAAATTTATCGCAGAACTCTAGGGATTGTGGGATTTATTTTTGATGGAAAAATGGGGGATATAAACTTTCAAGACCGGTACTTTCAACCACTCAGTCACCCCTCCGAATGACGTAAATTCCTATATATATCAGTAACTTATACTGTTTATTTATTCAATCTAAAACCGCAAAAAAATTCAAAATTATCAATAATCGCCAAAATAATCGCCAATTTATGTAACGTTTTTGTAATTGTAGACCAAAATCAGGATAAATTTGTAAAACAATTTAGAACAAAAAGCAAATATAAGGGGGGGGTGTGTTACGGGGGTTATAGAACTATCTTCACTAGTAAAAAATGCGCTCAGAGGCATTTATGGAAGCCTAATTGTAAGCATTCAGCCTCTAGTTTTAGAGGGAAGGGAATCCCAGTCAATATTGTCAATTAAAAATCTTTATTTGAAATAAAACAAGCAAATTAACATAATATTAATAAATTACATATACTTGAATATTAATAATTTAACTTATTAATTTAAGCTATATTCTTTTAATTATTTATCTTAATGATTTAAACCATGCAAATACAACAAAAACATATTAATAATAAAAATTATCTAGAAACAGATTATGCATTTTTTAATAAAACAAAAAATATATTTAAACATATTGAGCCATTCAAAGGGGTTGCTAGGTCTGGCAGAGATTTTAATTTTGTAGGTGCTTTATTCCCAAAATATTTAACTCATAATAATAAAGATTCATCTGAAGTTGGTCTAAGAAGTACTCAAAGACCTAATATTAATAATGGTGAAGAATTTGCAGAATGGTATTCAATTCATAAATCAGTTGAATCTTCAAATAAAACTTTTAAAATGATTTCTTTGGGTGCTCATACAGGAATACCAATCGTAAATGCCTATAAGTATATTCAAAAATTTAAACCTACTTTAGAGCATAACTATATAGCAGTTGAAGCTGATGAAAATATGATTAAAATCATGAAAGAAAACTTAAAAGAAAATAATATTAATTTAGACAATATTTCTATCATTGAATCAGCAATAAGTCATGATAGCAAACCAACTTTTTTTGCAAGCTCAAAAGTTCCTAATGGTATGACTCAAGTTTACTATAATAAAGATGCGATCTGCAAATTTATTAAAGATAATAATATATCTTATCAACAAGTTGCAGAATCACTTATTAAAGAATGTACTACTACTATTCCACTTAATATGGATAGAGGTGATGGCTTACCAATGGATCGAGCTGAAATTAAAATAGTAAGCTCTATAACGCTATCAAATCTTATTAAAAATAAAGAAATTATTGATTATTTAGAAATTGATATTCAAGGTACTGAGTATCATATTATTCCTCAAAATATAAGTTTAATTAATGATAAAGTTCGATGGATTCATTTAGGAACTCATTGTGGGCATGATTATCACAATTTTATGAAGGAAACTTTCAATAAAAATAAGTGGATAATTCATATAGATTGGTTACCAGATAGTAATTATAAAACACCTACTGGTGATTTTAAAACAAGTGATGGAGTGTTATCAATGCAAAACCCCAGGTTTATAAAAAACTCTCACTAATCAAATTTCTTTTTATATTCCTGATGGAACTTACGCTGTCACATTATTCATTGATAAAAATAATAATCAAAAACTGGATACAAATTTTGTTGGTATTCCAAAAGAAAAATATGGCTTTTCAAACAATGCAAAAGAAATAATGTCAGCTCCTAAATTTAAAAAAGTAAAATTTGAATTAAAAGATAATATTACTCAAATAATTAAACTAAAATGAATTATCACGCCCATATATTTGAATAACCCCAAAGAAAAAATTGAAGCATTAGCAATAAGAATGTATTTGAAGAAACAAGGGTGTATAATTGGAAATTACGTCTATTGTAAATCCTGAAAATATAAAAAAAATTTTTATTGCCTTTAATATATTAAATATTGGGGTTAAAATATTTATAATATCATTAAATTAAAAAATCAGAAAGTATTATTAACAGGAATGTAAAAAATGAAAATACTAAATTCTTTTGGTCCTAATCCGAGAATGTTAAGGATGTTTCTCGCTGAAAAAGGCTTAAAATTTGATATGGTCGAGCATGACATGCTAGCAGGAGAAAACCGTGAATCAGCTTACCTTGATAAAAATCCTGGTGGTCAATTGCCTGCGCTAGAACTGGATGATGGAACAATTATTGCAGAGACTATTGTTATCTGCGACTATCTCGAAGAACTTTACCCAACTCCTTCTCTAATTGGAACAAATCCACAAGAAAGAGCAGAAACAAGAATGTGGAACCGTCGGATTGAACAAAAAATTACGGGATATATATACGAAGGGTTTCAATTTAGTGAAGGTATTAAAATGTTTAAAAATAGAAAGCGGTGCCTGCCAGAAGCAGCAGATGGATTGAAAGCGTCGGCCCAAGATGGACTAGCTTGGCTTGACAAGCAAATTGAAGAAAAAACTTTTATTTGTGGCGACCGTATTACTATTGCGGATTTAGTACTTTACTGCTGCACAAAATTTTCGGCAGGAGTGGGGCAAACCATTGATCCTTCTCTCAAGAACATCAAAGCCTGGTCCAACAGGATAGACCAACGACCAAGTTCAGAAGCCAGCCTTCACCCGACGGCGGAAAAAGTAGGGATGAATGGTTAGGCTATTGATTAACATAAATTTTAATTATACTAATCTTTAGCTTATAAAAGTTAAAATTTAATTTTTCGTCTTTAATTAATTGGAGTATAGTTAGATAACCAGGGAACAGTTCCTCGAAATAAGGTTGTTATGGATAAAGATACAATCATTCGTAAGATTGCAGTTATATTCGCGACGGATGTCGTCGGTTTTACTAAAATAATGGAGAAAAACGAGAATGTAACGCTGAAAAGCCTGCGAGCATGTCGCGATATTTTGGACCGACTCTTTGAGGAGCATGGTGGTCGTATTTTTAACACAGCTGGCGACTCAGTTTTGGCCGAATTCCAAAGTGCAGTCTCGGCGGTAATTTGCGCCACTGAATTTCAAAAACTGGTTAAACAGCGAAATCTATCGGTTCCTGAAGTTTCACAAATGCAGTTTCGCATTGGTTTGGACATGGGTGATGTTATTATCGAGGGGACGAACCTTTACGGCGATGGTGTCAATAACGCTGCTAGACTTGAGGCGCTTAGCCAACCGGGCGGGGTGTCTTTGTCAAAAACGATTCACGATTTTGCTAGTCAGAAGGTTGATTTAGCATTTTCTGATCTTGGCATTCAGAAAGTAAAAAACACTAGCTTACATGCTTATGATATAATCATCGACGGCTATGAAGAACGTGTTTTAGAAGTTTCAACCGGATCGGTTAAAGACGTTGAAAGTAAGCCACCAACGATTGCAGTTCTGCCATTTAAAAATATGAGTAATGATGAAGAACAGGAATATTTTTCAGACGGTGTTACAGAGGATATTATTGCTAATCTCTCATCATGGAAATCTTTTCCAGTGATTTCTAGAAATTCCACCTTCAGTTTTAAAGGTAAAGATGTAAAAATATCTGAAATCGCCCTACAATTGGGAGCGGATTACATTGTTGAAGGCAGTATTCGTAAAGGCGGCAATAAGGTACGGATCACATCTAATTTAGTAGATGCCAAAGATAATCAACAAGTTTGGTCTAAGCGTTGGGACCGACCATTAGATGATATTTTTGAGGTTCAAGATGAGGTATCGCAGGAGATTGCTACACTCATTTTACCTGCCCTTAAAGATAAAGAGCAAGATCGTATCAAAACTAAACTTCCTGCATCTTTTTCCGCATGGGACAGTTATTTAAAGGCTCTTGCAATTTATAATGATACTTGGGCTGGTAAAGATCCAGATGAAGCAGAGAATGCTGCATTTTTAAAACTATGCGACGATGCAATTTCCAAAGATCCAAATTTATGTGATGCATATGTGTTAAAAGCACGACGTATATATGGTAACCTATATTCTTCCCAGTATCAGAATCAACGTAAAAAAAACGAGGCGTTGTTCAACGATCTTTCTTTCAAAGCTTATTCACTAGACCCCAATAACCCTGAAGCGGTCAGCATGTATAGCAGGTCTTTCAATATAAAAAAAAATTATCAGCAGCGCTTGAAGTATGCCAAACAAGCTCTGGATTTGAACCCAAGTCATGCAGGTTCCAACAACGATTACGGATGGGCCCTTTGCAACGAAAAACGCTTTGAAGAAGCAGAGTTTTACCTTGAAAAGGCGATGGAAATGAATCCAATTGGCCGTCGAACATATGAAGGTTTGATGCCCTTTTTGTATATGGCAATGGCTGATTCTAACAAAAGCCTAGAGTGGTGTAATATTTTGTATGATAGAGGTTCACATAGTCGTTACAACGGGTGGAGAGCAGCTATCTATGTCCATCTCGGTGACACTGAAACTGCTAAAACATATTTGCAGAAATTTCGTGAACAACGACCTGAGGTAAAGACGTTGGAAGATTATAAAAAGGTGGCGCCAACCATTTGCATGGATTATCTAATTGAAGGGCTAACTCCGATTTGGGAACTTTAAACATATTTAGCTGAGCAGGGAGATGCATAAGCCCAATTTAGTATAAGAAAGAGAGATTGCTCAATGAAAATTTTATCTAAAAATATTATAAAATGTATGAAACAAAAACTAGTTCTTGGCTTTCATATTCTTGATAATGAAGGTCAAGGATCTGATATAGCTGGTCATATTTCAACCAGAGCTCCCAAATCTGATTATTTTTGGACAAATCAATTTCCATTAGGTTTTGATGAAGCAGATATAAATAAGCTTGAAAATGTTTCTATTGGAACAAATCAATTTGATATTCATGGAAGTGTAAGCCCTGCACTAGGGTTACATTGCGAAATTTATAAAACCTATGAAAATATAAACGCAATTATTCATACTCATCCTATTTATGCTGCTGCCTTAGGTATAATCGGACAAAATCTTGAACCAATAGATCAACAAGCAGCACCTTTTTTTGAAAGTATTAAATTATTTGATGAACATCACGGGGTATTCAATAATGGTGAAGGAGGTACTAAAGAGATTGTTTCAGCAATAAAAGACAATAAAGCTATTCTATTAAAAAATCACGGTATCCTTGTATTTGGAGAATATATTGAAGAGGCTATAGTAGGTGCTATTACACTTGAAAAGGCTGCAAAAATACAAATTATTTCTATGGCTGCTGGCAATTTACAAAAAATTCCAGATGAATCAATAAGGCAAGCTAAGAAATTTCTAGATCAACAAGAAGTTTTTAAATGGAAATTCAATTACTTCGCAAGGCGCGCTATGCGAGCTAACCAAAATATAAAAAATATGCTGTAACTAATAGAGTTAAAATTTTATGATTTGAAGATAGAATCTATAGTAAATAGAACAACTTGTTATGTATTTATTTTAAAAATCAAATAAATGTAACTGTGAGGTAAAAACTTATGATTAGCTCTCCCAAAAATTCTTTGAAGGTTTTGAAAAGTATTTTTGGTTTTTCAAAATATAGAGATGGACAAGAATATATTGTCAGTACAATCTTAGGTAGAACTAACATACTATCTGTAATGCCCACAGGAGCAGGAAAATCTTTATGTTATCAACTACCATCAATAATATTTGAAAATAGGACTGTAGTCGTTTCACCATTGATTGCATTGATGATTGATCAAATAACTAATTTAAAATCTTTAGGTATATCCGCAGATTCTATAAATTCGCAAAATGATAGAGATATTAATATAAATATTTGGAATAATTTTAAATCTGGAAAAATTAAAATTCTATATATTTCTCCTGAACGGTTAACTCCAAATAGGTTTATTGAATCTCTTAAAAAAATACCTGTAGACCTCTTTGTTATTGATGAAGCGCATTGCATATCTAAATGGGGTTCTGACTTTAGGCCAGAATATGCAAAATTATCAAGATTATATAAAGACTTTCCTAATTCTACCATCACTGCTTTTACTGCTACTGCTGATAAGGCCACACAAAAAGATATTGCTCATCAGCTTTTCCAAAATATTGGAAAGATATATGTAAGAGGGTTTGATCGACCAAATTTATCATTATCAGTGATTAATAAAGAAAAAAATTGGAAAGTTAAATTATTAAATATTTTATCAAACCATTATGGAGAGTCAGGAATTATATATTCTCTATCCAGAAAACAAACACAAGAGTATTCTTCTTTTTTAAATAAAAATGGATTTAAAAGTATTTATTATCACGCAGGGTTAAATCATCATGAAAGACTAGATGCTCAAACAAGATTTATGGATGAAACTGGTTTGATAATGGTTGCAACTATTGCATTCGGTATGGGGATTGATAAACCAGATATTAGATTTGTTATACATACTCATCTTCCAAGTAGTATGGAAGCATTTTATCAAGAAATTGGGAGGGCAGGTAGAGATAATAAACCAGCAAAAACTCTTCTCTTTTATTCAATAGAAGATCTGATAATAAGAAGAAAAATGATTTTTGAAAGCAACGGTTCAAGTGATTATATCAGGCAAGAAAACCAAAGGTTGGATATGTTACATTCATACTGCGAGTCACCTATTTGTAGAAAGATAACATTATTGGCTTATTTTGATGAGGAATGTGAACCATGTGGTAACTGTGATAATTGTTTAAACCCTTCTAAACTGGTTAATGGTAATGAGGAAGCAAAAATTGTTCTTTCAGCAATCGAATCAACAAATCAATATTTTGGCAGTAAATATATTTTAGATATCATAAAAGGTAATAAAACTGGAAGAAATATGAATAACTCCCATCACAATCTTACTGTATTTGGATATGGATCTAGTATACCAGAAGAGTTTTGGAAAAAAATAATACAACAAATGTTAGCTGCAAAATTTATTTCATTAAATATTGAAAAATTTGGTGCACTTCAAATAACAAATGAAGGTAAAGAATTATTGCGCAATAATAAAAAGTTTCTTAGAAAAGAAATTCATATTAAAGGTAAAGGTAGTAATGTTAGAATGAGTAAGTCAATTAATCCAGTTTGGGAAATTGTTAAAAAAAATAAACAAATAACTACTGATTATGATGAAAATCTCTTCAAAAAATTAAAGGAATTGAGACAAAATATCTCAAAAGATAAAAGAATTCCTGCCTATATAGTTTTTCCTGACAAAACATTAATAAATATGATCAAATCGAATCCTAAATCATTAAATGATTTATTGAATGTAGAAGGTATAGGTCCAAAAAAATTAGAAGATTATGGTTTACAATTCTTTAATATACTCAAAAATAATTAGTAAATATGAGTGATAATAGAGATTGTATATCTTCTATAATTATTTTATATTTTAATAAAATCACGTTGACATATCTTTAAACTTTCTCTAAACGGCATGTCTTATCTAATAATTTAAAGAGAACTAAATATAATGACAAATCCATTGTTCAAAGGTATTTCAAAACTGATCGAAATACCAAATAAGAAAACTTCTAACCCCTCTAAAGATAATATTTTAAAAACTAAAACTGAAATTTTATCAGGACTAACAGTTGCTCTCGCACTAGTGCCAGAAGCTATTGCGTTCTCTTTTGTTGCAGGTATAAGCCCTATGTCAGGTCTTTATGCTGCCTTTATAGTTGGTATTTTCACAGCTATTTTTGGTGGTAGACCAGGAATGATTTCAGGTGCAACAGGTGCTCTTGCAGTTGTAATGGTTTCTTTAGTCACAAATTATGGGGTTCAATACTTATTTGCTACAGTAATTTTAATGGGGTTATTGCAAATTGTGGCTGGTCTTCTTAGGCTAGGAAAATTTATTAGGATGGTTCCTCACCCCGTAATGTTAGGATTTGTAAATGGATTAGCAATTGTCATAGGGCTTTCTCAATTAAAACAATTTAAAATCAAAAATGAAATAGGTGAATTAATTTGGATGCACGGGAATATTTTATATTTAACTTTATCTTTAGTTATCTTAACTATGTTCATAATATGGATAACACCTAAAGTTACTAAGTTTATTCCAGCTCCATTAATGGCAATAATTATTATAACTTTTATAGTAATATTTGGTAACTTAGACGTTCTACGGGTTGGTGATATGGCTAATATATCTGGTAATTTTCCAAGCTTTAATATACCCGAAATTCCTTTGGAAATTTCATCCCTTAAAGTAATTTTACCTTATGCTTTCTTACTTGCATCTATTGGTTTAATTGAGAGTTTATTAACATTAAATTTAGTAGGTGACCTAACAAATAAAAAAGGAGGAGCATCTAAAGAATGCTTAGCTCAAGGTGGTGCTAATTTTATTACTGGTTTCTTTGGAGGCATGGGCGGCTGTGCAATGATAGGTCAATCAATGATAAACATAAAGTCAGGTGGCAGGACTCGCTTAGCAGGAATTTCAGCAGCATTATTTTTACTTTCTTTCATTTTATTTACTTCGGACTTTATTGAAATGATCCCTCTTTCTGCACTTATTGGTGTGATGCTTATGGTGGTGATAGGTACCTTTGCATGGAATTCTCTTCAAATCTTGTTCAAGGTTCCTAAGTCAGATGCTTTTATTATTATCTTAGTGACTATAGTTACCGTGGCTGAAGACTTAGCGGTAGCAGTATTAGTTGGGGTTATAATTTCTGCACTTGTTTACGCTTGGAATGCAGCAAAAAGAATTCAAGCATCTACAAGACCATCAGTTAGAGAAAAAGGAGCGCTTGTTTATGACATTAAAGGGCCACTTTTTTTTGGATCTATATCTAACTTCATGGATATTTTTGATATCGAAAATGATCCAAATAAAGTAATTCTAGATTTTGCTGAATCTAGAATCGTTGATCAGTCTGCTTTACAAGCTATTGAGGATATTGCTATTAAATATGACAAATCCGGAAAACAAGTTTTACTTCGTCATTTAAGTAAGGACTGTTATGATTTACTATTCAAATCTGGACAAATAATCATAAACAAAGACGAAGACCCAGATTATGGATTAGCAATTGATTATAATATTAAATTAGGTGTAATGGGAAAAAGTATTTAAGATAATAATTCATCGTAACTTATAATAAAGTATAGTTCTTCAAATAATGCCTACTTGGTTTGTGTAGAAAATTTTCGACATCATATAACTGATTTTTTACCAATACCATGATGTAGAAATTATTTTTTTAAATTCAATGAAAGTAAAATTTTAGATGAATTATCACGCACATATATATTGGAAAACATCGGAAGAAAAAAATATAGCATTATCATTAAGAATATACTTAGAAGAACAGGGATGTTCACTTGGAAAGATATGGGATTTACCTAAAGGTCCACATCCATTGCCCATGTTCCAAGTTAAGTATAATAGTGGTAATCAAAAAAAAGTTGAAGAGTATTTAAAAAAAACAGGTCTAACAATTTTACTTCATGAAGATATTGGAGAAGATCATGTGCGTGATCATACTGAAGGTGCTCGATGGATAGGACAACCTTTATCATTAAACTTAACTTCTTTTTTGTGAATAATTATCTAGTTCAAAAAAGGTCAATTATTTAATATTTTTTTTTATTATTTATTTTTCTTGAATATGGTAACAAATGTTTAGGCACAACTACTTGGTGTTTAGAATTAAAGTCAAAAGCTTTATCTAAATCATAATAATCAACAATTAATTTTCCACCCTTTGACCTGCTTAATATTGTGCAACCAGTTTTTGTGCCATAAGGTCCATGAAGAATATCTCTAGGTCTCCAAAAATAGCTTCCTTTAAGCATTTTACCACAATTTCCATCGATTTCACCATTTAATATATAGCATTCTTGAACTACAGGATGACTTTCAACTTTTTTCTCTTGATATGAAGGAATAACACCCATTATCCAAGTTTGATCTCCTGTTTCTTGATCAGTTCTTAATAATTTTTTTCTTGATCCCGATGCCGCTATTTCTGGGCTATTTATCCCTTCATAATTAATATCCCATCCATCTTCATATAAAGAAATTTTTTCTATTAATTGTTTTTTATTATAATTTTTTATATTTTTTGTGCTAGTAATTTTTCCAGAAAAAAATGATAGTACTTCGGCCCCTTTATCTGAAAAATAATTTTTTCTTGGTAAACATGCTGGAAGATATGCATAGCACCCTTCATCAAGTAGTGTATTATTGATATTAACTGATCCTGATAGGATAAACATCTCTTCATCAACTGAAATACTTAAATTATTCTTATGCTTCCATTTTTGTGGATATTTTAATATAGCTGTCATTTCATTGGAATTTTTATCAATACTTAAAATTTTGTAATAAATACTATTAAAAAATGGGTCTAAATCTTTTTTTGTCCATGGCATTTTATTTGTATGTATAAATTCAATATGCGGTCTAGTCACTTTTTTATCCTAAGGTAAGGTCCGTAATTAATTTTATTAAGTATACTTTTGGGAATTATAGAATTATTTTTTTTAATTATATCATTAAAATTATTATTATTATTATTATTATTATTATTTGTTCTTTTAAAAAGAATTCTTTTACCGCTTGATTTAAATAAAAAAACTGCTGATTCTTTACTATACATTGATGAAATCAAATCTCCTTGTGGAATTCTTAAATAACTTCCTGATTTCATGAAACCTCTTGAATTATTAACGTTCCCATTTATTAAAAAAATTTCAAGATCTTCGCTTAGATTATAAACTTCTGGAAATGACCATATAGGTGGAAACCCAACTAAAAATGTTTTGCTACCGGTTATTTTATCTTCTCTTAATATTTTAATTCTTGCGCCAGAAAAGTTTAAATCAACAGTTTTAAGTTCTTTTGAAGGTGCAGGCCAAATATTTTCAAAAGCATTCATTCTAGGTATCCATTTACTATGATCAAAATTAGGATATAAATTATTTTTTTTATTTTTATAATTTGATTCTTTTTTCAAAAAAATTAACCCAATAGCACCATTTTTTGAGGAAAATAATTTTTTTGGGTAACCACTAGGAATGTATGAATAAAAGTCTTTATTTAATATATTGCCTGAAAATTCTATTGAACCATCTAAAATAAATATTTCTTCATCATAATTGTAAGATAAATCTTTTTTAATAATAAAATTTTTTGGAATTTTAATCATTAAGGTAGATTCTCCTGATAAAGGTTTTTCACTTAATAATTTAAATTTACAGTTTCTGTATACACTTAATTTTTTGTATGGCACCCAATCAAACCAAGTAGATGATATAAAATTAATAGTTTCTATAACCATAAAAGTATTTCAATAAATGTATTAAAAAATTTATTCATATTTGCAATTAATGTTGGTATATATAGATTAATATCACCACATATAAAAAAAGGATGTATGATTTATATATATCTTTTTAGTTATCAATATTAATATCACGATTTATTATAGATTATAATATATCTTTAAAATTTTCAAAACAGATAATATATAAATCACCTCATAAAATAGTATATAAACATCGCTAAACCAAGGAAAATAGCTATTGTTGTTTTCATAATGTACTAATTTAGAATTTTTGATACAATTATTATAAACAATGTCTATTAAATTAAAAATATAGGGTGGGTAAAATGAGCGTAACTAGAAAATTATCAGAATTTGTCGAAAATAATGAATATTCAAATCTAAATAATAAAACAATAAATGCAACTAAAACAGCTATTTTGAATATAGTTGGCTGTATGATTGCTGGTTACCAAACACGAATTGGAAAGTTGCATACAGAAATTGCAAAAGATATGGGAGGTGGAAGAGATCAATCAACAATCATAGGTGATGGTTCAAAAGTATCTGTACCTCTTGCGGCTTACGTAAATGGAAATTTTGGTTTTGCATTGGATTATGAAGATACAGTTTTATATATTGCTCACCCTGGATATATAACAACCTCTTCAGGTTTTGCTATGGGTGAATATTTAGGTTCCTCTGGTAAGGATATAATAACTAGTGTAAATCTGGGTTTTGAAATTGTTTCTAGAATTGGTGCTGCTATGCAACCGTCTCCTGAAAGAGGAAGTATTGTTTGGGGTGAGCAATATCATCCTTTTGCTTCAGCAGTTACTGTGGGAAAACTTTTAAAGCTTGATGCAGATGCAATAAATGTTGCTTTTGGCATAGCAGGAACTTATGCAACTGTTCCATCCGTATATAAATATTTTGGTATTGTCAAAGAAACAAGACCTATGAGAGAAGTTAAATTAGGTTGGGGTTGGATGAGTATGGCTGGAACAGTTGCAGCTCAATCGGCTCATAAAGGTTTTAAAGGTGGGCACGGTATACTTGACGGTGATCAAGGTTTTTATGTGATGGCTGGTTCTGATAAATGTGATTTTGATAAAATTATTGATGGTCTAGGTGAATCATGGGTAATTGATAACACGGAATATAAAATACACCCCTCTATTGCTTGGAATCATCCTTTATTTGATGCTACTAGAAAATTAGTTGAAAAATATAATTTAAAACCTGAGTTGGTGGAAAAAATAAATATTTCAGGAATGGGAATGCATTTAGTTGGTGATAAAAATCCACAAAGTGCAGTAGATGCTCAATTTTCAATTCCATACACTGTTGTAACAACTTTAATGTCAGAACCCTTATCGCCAGAGCTATATAGTAATGAAAAGCTTAATGACCCAGTTGTCAAAGATTTACTTTCTAAAGTTAATCTATCATCAGATAAACAAGCCGATGCAGACTTTTTTACACATCAAAAAATGAGATTTTCTATAGAAGTTCAAACTAAAAATTCAGAATTATATAAAAGTAATGTTGAATGGCCTAAAGATCAACCTGTAATGACATCAGAAATGATAGAGAAAAAATTTCGTTCTTTAGCTGGTACTTTCTTTAATGAAGATAGAGTTGAAACAATTTTTCAAACTATTAATTCTCTTGAAGAGATAAAAGATATAAATGAACTAATTAAATTACTTTATTAATAGAAATAAAAATATTTTTTTTCGGAGTCGAATTATGAATAAAAAGATTATGATTACAGGGGCTAATCGAGGAATAGGGCTTGCTATTACAAAAGAATATTTAAATAAAGGTGATGAAGTTTATGCATTTTGCAGAAACATAAATAACTCATCAGAGCTCCAACAGCTCTCTGAAAATAATAAAAAAATTAAAATTTTTCAAATGGATGTATGTTCAGAAGAAAGCGTAAAAAAATCTTCTTGCTTAATGAATAACTATGTTGATTTAATTATATGTAACGCTGGAATCGGAGCAGGTTATGGTGGTTTTATGGACATTAAAAATACGCAGGAAAAATTCCTTGAAGTATTAAATACTAATGTAATTGGACCATTTTTAACTATAAAATATTTTTTAAGTATTTTAAAATCAAACGATAAAAAAATTGCTATAATCTCTTCTTTAATGGGAAGTCAGCATCATGATTCATCTAATGCCTATTTTTATAGAGCATCAAAAGCAGCAGTGAATAATTTAATGGTAACTTTTTCAAATGAACTTTTTGAAAAAAATATATCAATATGTTCATATCATCCGGGCTGGGTTAGAACAGAAATGGGTGGTCAAAATGCAGATTTATCTCCAGAACAGAGTGCTCAATATCTTATTGAAAGATTTGATGAATTAACAATTGACATGACAGGAAATTTTTATAATTTTGATGGTAAGAAACTCATAATTTAAATTTAATTAATTTAAGAATATTAAATTTATATAAAAAAAGAGATATTTATGAAGAATGTAATTTCAATAATTGATACATTTACTTCAAAAGAGTTTTCTGGTAATCCAGCAGCTGTTTATCATATGTACGAAGATAAGTCTACTGAATGGATGCAGAGCTTTGCAGCTGAAATAAATTTATCAGAAACTGCATTTTTAAAAAAAATTAATAATACTTGGAATTTAAGGTGGTTTACTTCTAATTCAGAAGTAGATCTGTGTGGTCATGCTACATTAGCTAGTGCTCATTATTTATGGAATGAAAAGATAGTAAAAAAAAATGAAGTTATAAAATTTGATACTAGATCTGGTATTTTAAAATGTAGAAGAGATAACAAATACATATATATGTATTTTCCGTTAATACAATCAGAACAGATAAATTATATTAAAGGTTTTGGTGAATGTTTAGGGTGCAAACCAGATTATATTAGAAAAAACAAATGGGATATAATTGCAATATATAATAATTATTCACAGATTCTTAAATTAAATCCTAATTTTGAAAGTTTAAAAAAATTTTCATCTAGAGGTGTTATAATAACTTCTCCTGGTTTTAATGGCTTTAATTTTGCTTCTAGGTTCTTTGCTCCTAATATTCGTATAGATGAAGATTATGTTACAGGTTCAATTTATTGTTGTTTAGGACCATATTGGAGTAAAAGATTAAATTTAACTCATATGACTGCCTATCAGGCATCAAGAAGGCCGGGCGTTATTGATTTAAAAGTTTACGATGATAAGGTCAGGATAGGTGGTCAGGCAAAAACAATTACTTTGGGAAAATCGATTTGATAATTATTAATTAATTTGTATATTTTAACAGAAATAAACCAAAAAATTTATTACTATCAACCCAAAAATTTTCAGTTACAAAGCCACTTTCTTTAGCAATCTCTTGAAAACTATCTATTGAATATTTATAAGAATTTTCAGTATGTATAGATTCATTTTTTTTAAAAAATATTTTTTCATTATCTATAGCAACATTTTGATTTATTAAACTAATTATATGCATTTCAATTCTATGTAAAGAATTATTATAGATCGCTAAATGTTTAAATTTAGATATATCAAAATTTCCATTTAACTCATTATTAATTCTTGTCAGTAAATTTAAATTAAATTGAGCCGTAATATTTTTTTTGTCATTATATGCTTCTAATAATATTTCTTCATTTTTCCTTAAATCTATCCCAATAAGTAAATTGGATTTACTGCCTAAAAATTTACCAAAATTAATTAATATATTTTTAGCATTTTTTGGTTCAAAATTACCTATTGTGGAACCTGGAAAAAACCCAAAGTTATTATCTTTTATATGATTATTTGGATAATCAATATTTTTTGTAAAATCACCAAATAATGGTTTAATTAAAATATTAGGGTAGTCATTTGATAATTTTTTTGTGTAGTAATTTAAATATTCTAACGATATATCAATTGGAAAATACTCATTAATACTTAGATTGTCTAAAAGGATCCTTATTTTTTTTACTGAACCAGCACCAAATTCAAAAACAGTTAAATTTTTTCCTATAAGTTTTTTTATATCGTTAACATTATTATTTAGTATATTTATTTCTGTTTTAGTAGGATAGTATTCTTTCAGTAAAGTGATTTCATCAAACAATTTTGAACCTTTTTTATCATATAAATATTTACAGGGTATGCTCTTATTATTAGATTTTAATCCCTTAATAACATCTATCTTAAATTTAATATTTAAACTATTTTCCATAACTATAAACTAAAATTTTCTAAAAACTAAATATCATTTACTAATCTTAACCCAGAAAACATCCATCTCATATGAGGGTAATAAAAATTTCTATATGAATATCTTGAATGGTTTTTTGGTGTTGTGTATGAACTTCCACGCAAAACAATCTGATTGCTCATAAATTTACCATTATACTCACCTAAAGCACCATTGTAGGGTTTGTAATTAGGATAGGGCACAAAGTAACTACTTGTCCATTGCCATAGGACACCGAATAGATCATGCACTTCAGGTTTATTACTTACATCAAATAAATTTTTGGCTGCATATTCCCACTCAAATTCAGTTGGTAATCTTTTTTTAGACCACCTTGCAAAAGCATCAGCTTCATAAAAACTTATATGACTTACAGGTTGTTGTTCATCTAATTCTTTTTTCCCTGATAATGATGTTGCCATCCATTTAGAATCTATTTTTCTCCAGTACAAAGGGGCATTGATTTTTTCCCTTTTAATAAATGACCATCCATCGGATAACCAAAGGTCTGATTTATTATAACCATCATCTTCAATAAATATTTTCCACTCTTCATTTGTTACTAGTTTTGATGATAATTCAAATGGATTGATTATAACTTCATGTTCAGGCCCTTCGCAGTCAAATGAAAAAATATTTTTATTTACTCCAATATTTATTTTACCACCTTTTTGATATAACCA
>MDSV01148779.1_pt1 | contig 24669 bp, 14 predicted proteins | sample 810851 | NCBI WGS metagenome assembly MDSV01 (sample SAMN05326640, study PRJNA326480) | marine metagenome | isolation source: seawater | place: Atlantic Ocean: North East | collected 2012
CCACGTGCGCCCGCTGCGCCAGGAAACGCCCGCGCTGGACGTCCCGCCGGAGCTCGCCGAGCCGCTCGCGCAGACGGGCGACGCCATCAGCGGCTTCGCGGATGCGCTCGGCATCGCGCCCGATGAGAACAACCCGCTGAACCCCCTCGGCGCGCTGCGGTTCGGGTTCGAGCAGGTGAAGCGCGAGACGCTCGGGCAAAGCCGAACGGGCGAGACGCGAGACGCGACGGGAGGGGAGGAGGAGACGCGCGCGCGAGGAGACGCAGGTGAGGAGATGCGCGCGCTCGCCGGCGAGATTGTGGCGTGGATGGGCCTGCCCCCGGCGGCGCCGCCGGCGGCGCCCGCGAAGGACGATGGGGACAGGGAAGAGGTGACGCCCACCGTGGTGTCGGAGTAGGAGTCGCGAGGCAGCGTCGCGACGTCGCGTGGCGACGCACGGTGAAGCGCGACGCACGTGTAATGACTGACTCACTTTCGGATCGACGCCGCGCGCGGCGCGGCGCGGCTCCCGCGACCGCTCGTCGACTTTTTTTTCCAAACGTTTTGTCGTTTTTTTACCGCGAAAAATCGATGCGTCCGCCACAAAGCCGATCGGGTGGGTGCGATGCGACACCTTCGGTGGTGGGTCGCGGCCTTCGCGCTGATGTGCGCGTCGCGGTTGCGTGGCATCGATGCCGTGCAGGTGGTGCAGCGACCGCTGGACGCGCCCGCGGAGGCGCCTCGGTTCGCGAACGGCAAGGATGTGTTCGGGCGTGACGCGCGGTGCCGCACGTGCCACGCGCTGCTGAACACGCTGAACCCGCGCCTGGTGCCCGCGCTGCTGAAGATCAAAGCCAAGGAGGCGCGGCGCGCTAGCGGCGGGGGCGCGGACTCGCGCGCGGTGAAATACGGGCTGTACGAGGAGACCATCGAGGCGTACGTGCAGAGCGCGTGCGCGACGCAGGATCTGTGGCACGCCAAGGAGACTAGGAAACAGTGCGAACGCATCATGGAGGATCACGAGGACGACGTCGCCTCGGCGTACACGCGCTGGATCAAGAAGGGCGCGCCCGAGCGCGAGGACGAGGGCTGGAGCTGGAACTGGGAAGTGTGCCGCAAAGCCACGAATAGCTGTTCCGAGCAACTCGGCATGCACGCGTTGTCCGAGTTTGACGACGACGGCTCGGGCGCGGCGGAGCGCAAGTATCGCTCCGAGCCCGTCCCCGCGCCCGGGACGCTGGACGCCGACGGCCTCGTGAAGGTGGTCGCCGGGTCCTTTTACGACGTCGCCGTGAAGGACGAGACCGTGGACGTCTTGGTGTACACGTCGTTCCCCACGCAGCACGATGACGGCGCGTTCCACCGGTGGATGATCCAAGCGCTGGTCGCAGTGAAGGCGCTGTTCGCGGCGACGGAGGGCCCGACGCTTTTGGTGGCGGCGGTGGACGCCGAGTTCAACGACGTCCCTCCCCCCTACGGCACGGGCACGACCGTGCCGACGCTGTGCGTGTACCCCGCGGGGAACAAAGGATGGCCGAGGTACATCAGCGACGTGAACGACGGGCAGCTCACCGCGCGCGACGTCTTGTTCTTCGTGATGAACACGGCGAGCGCGGCGCTCGCGGAAAAGGCCAAGAGCCTGATGGAGACCGCCGCCGCGGACGTCCTGGACCGCAAGCCTTGGGAACGAGACGAGCTCTGAACAGTCTTCGCTTCGCGCGTTTTTTTATAGCGATTCGCGTCGCGCGCGCGCGTCGTATCTGTACGTACTCGGTGGAGTGCGTGGTCATTCGTCGGTTTCGTAAGCGCGTTCGTTTCGCGTCGGGTCGTCATCGCGTCTCCGGCGGCGGCGCCTCCGCCGCGAAGTACTCGCGAAAGAAACTTCGCGCGTCGTCGACGTCGCCCTCTCCGCCCACGTCGAGGACCGAGGCACGGTCGCCCCTGATCTCGAACACCGGCGCCTCGCGACGCGTTTCGGTCGCTGCGGGCGCCGTCGTGGAGCTCGCCGCGGCTCGCGCGCGGATCGGGCCGAGAACGGGATCGGGATCAGGATCGGGAACCCGGACCCGTTCGGTCGCCGCGGCGGTTCCGTTCGCGCGGCGTCTCCGCGCGCCGCTCTTTCTTCGCGCGCCCGCCTCCAGGAACGCCTGGAAGTCCTCGCGCGAGCCTGAGTGAAGCGCGGACGAAGCGATGGCATCGACGCCGGCGGAGTACCCCTGCGCCCCCCCCGCGAGGACGCCGCAGCACGCCGCGCGGTCTGCGCAGCAGTCGCCGAAGTCGAAACACGACGCGTCGCAGCAGCACTGCGGCTCTGTCACCGTGCACGTGGACTCGCCCTCGCACGGAATGCCGTTGCAAGTCAGGTCCCCGAGTGACGGGTCGCCGCACGTGTCGGGCCCGGGCATTGGCATGGGCGGCGACCCGAGGATCGGAGGGGGAGGCGGCGCCGTGATCGGCGGGCTGGGGAAGGGACGCGGCGGTTTAGGACGCGGCGGCAGCGGCCGGCAAGCGGGGTAGAAAGGCCACCAGTAACAGAGCGAAGAGAGCACCAGCGCTTTGGATTTGGAGTACACGGAGACGAACCAGGGCTGGTGCGTGGCCCACCCGGGGTAGGACGAGCCCGGGTACGGCCCGTACGGCGTGTTTCCTGGAACGACGCCGGGGCGGTACGGGTTCGGGCCGTACCCGCCGTACCCGGGCGCGTACAGACTCTGGCTGTAGCTGAACCCGGGGCCGACGTACGGGTTGAGACCGAACCGCCCCTCCGCGCCTTCGGAGTCGTCGTCTTCCGGTGCCGCGAGCAGGCCCTCCTCGAGGCACTGCGCGCAGAGGCACGCGTGCTCGTCCCCGCACGCGCCGCGGAGCGCCGCGAGCGAGACGCCCGCGCTCTCCCGCGAGCGCGGGACGCACGACGAGCACAGCGCGGCGCACGCGGGCGCGACGCACGCGCGCGCGTCGTCGCGCGCGGCGACCGCCGAACCTCCGCCGGGGCAGACGCTCTCGGCGTCGCAGGGCGCGCCGCAGAGCGCGGATATCTCGTCTTCGTCGCGCGAGGCATTGCCGGGATCGTCCGCGTTCGCGCGCGCGCGCTGGAGTCGGCGCGCGCGATGACTGACGGTTTGGCGCGCGCCGCACACGAAGCGCACGGCGGCGCACGCGCACGTTCTGGTCTGCTCCTCGGACGGGACCGCCCCGGCGACCCGGCCCGAGCGTTCTGTCTCCGTGACCGACGCCACGACGACGGACTCGAGGTCCGCGGAGACGCACTCGAGCCCGGTCACGTCGGCCGGGGCGTCGGGCCCGTCGTCCTCGCGCGGGCGCGCGCGCGCCCGCGGGCGGGGACGCGCCGTCCCGAGGAGCGGACCAGACTCTGCGGGTCCCTCGAGTCGGAAACAGAGCTGCGCCTCGCCGCGCGCGGGGACCAGGACGAGGAAGAGGAACGCTAGAAAGGAAGCGCGCGCGCGCATCGCGACGACGCACGACGCGTGGAGCACCTCCGCGCGGTGCGCGGACGGGAGTGACGTCTCGACTCGTCGACGACGCGCGGCGTGGTGTTCGAGCGGACGAGAGGCGCACCGAACGACTTTCGTGAAAAAAGTTTTGGGTCCGACGCGCGCCTCGGCGTGACAAAGGTGACGAAGCAGTTTCGGCAGCTGACGCGAACGCGTCTCGGCCCGCTCGCGTCTGTCCGTCGCGTCGTACGATGGTATTTATTCAGATGATCATGTCGAGCCCCGTTTTCGAGTCCACGCGCATGCGCTGGTTGAACCCCTCGCCGTCGCTCTCCTCGTCGTCGCTCGCCACCTTGTCGAAGTACTGCAGCCACTCGTTCCCAGTGAGCACCTTCGTGGGGTGCGCCTCGCTCCGGCCGAGCAGCGCCTGCACGACTTTCAGATCGCTCGCCTTGAGGTGCGGCGCGGCGTCGCCGTCCGAGGGCGCGTTCTTGACGCCGGCCGCGCGCATCGTGACGCGCTCGAACTGCCCGGGCGAGGTTTTCTTCCCCCCCGCGACGTCCTGCAGCAGCCCGAGCTGGATCAGCGCCGAGAGCGAGTCGGAGTTGACCCAGGACTTGACGATCTTGCCCTCCTCCACCTCCATCACCGCCGTGCCCGTCCAGCGCGCTCGCTTTTCGCCCACCTCGGCTTTGTACGAAATCTGCGCCACCACCTTCAGCCCCTGCGCGACGAGATCGTCCACGATCAGCGTGATGTTCCCGCTGAACGCCGCGCGCAGGGACTCCGCCATCTCCATGTACGCCTCGACGCCCGGCGTCGGGTTGGGATGCGACGGGTCAATCAAGATGTGGTCCTCGGAGATGAACTGCAACGCCGCCGCGCGCGCCTTGAGCGCGTCCTTCTGGTTCCACACCTCGCGGTACAGCTTCCGGACCACTGCCTTGTTCCTGCTCGGGGATACATCGCCCGCGCTGGGAGACCCGAGCGCGCCGCCGCTGAGCTTGACCGCCGCGAGCGCGACGCCCGCGGACGCCAGCGCCGTGACCACCTTGTCCAACATGCGCCGCGTCCGACGAGGGCGGGTTCCGGAAACGACGCGCGGGGCGAACGGGCGCCCGGCGGTGTCTGAGCTGCTGACTGGGGACGGCGCGACGCGACGGGGGAGACGATGAAGTCGCGACTGGACGGCGACGTCCCGGTGATGGTTCGCTGTGCGCCGCACGGGCGTCCGCGCGCCCTTTCACGAAAACCCAAGATCGACGGGCGTCGAGGTGGCAGTCGACGAGTCGAGTCATGAGTCAGAACGGCAGGGGACCGGAAAAATTTTGAGATGGAGAGAAAAAATGGATAAAAATACTGAGCGGAGGCGCGCTCCGCGCTCACCCGACGGTCTGCAGCGACGGCACGTACGCCTTCTGCCCCACGTTCTTGAGGTGCCTGAAGTGCGCGCTGAGCGCGCTCCAGAACGTGGGGTACACGCAGTACTCCAGGCCGTGCTCCTTGGCCACCTTCATGATCACGGGCGCGATGTCGGGGTAGTAGCAGTGGCACACGCCCGGGAACAGGTGGTGCGCCACCTGGTAGTTGAGGCCGCCGCTGAAGTGCGTCCAGAACCGCGAGCCGTGGGCGAAGTCCGCGCTGCTGTACAGCTGCGACTCGCCCCACCCGAGGCTTAGCCGCCCCTCCTTCGACAGCTGGAAGAACCGCACCTCGCCCACGACGTGCGCCACCTGGAACATGAACGCCAGGAGCCACCCCGTGACAAACTCCGTGATGGTGACGAGCGCGACCATCCGCCCGAAACCGTGCGCTCCGAACCGCGCCGGGAGGACCAGATAGTACGCCGCCCACAGCGCCTTGGTGCCCCAGAAGGCCACCGCCTCGCCGGGAGTGAACTTCGCGACGTCGACCCAGCCGATCTTGCCGCTGAAGTACGCGTTGAAGTCATCCGCGAAGCACGACTTGAACGACAGCAGCCCGTACGCGAGCGCGAGATAGACGTGCTGGAACGGGTGGTACGCCTCGTGCGGCTGGTGCTCGTTGACGCGGCGGATGTCTTTTTCCGGCGAGCACCGGATGTCAGGGTCCACACCCTCAACGTTGGTGTACGCGTGGTGTCCCACCACGTGCTGCTGCCTCCACATGAACGAGGACGCGCCCGCGACGTCCAGCGTCAGCTGCATGGCGTGCATGAAAAGCTTGTTGTTTCCGTACGCGCCGTGGTTCGCGTCGTGCTGGATGGAGACGCCGATCTCGGCTTTGAACACGCCGTGGAAGAACGCGAACGCCGCGCTCACGAGGAACGAGCTGGTGTAGAAGAAGCTGCCGTAGTGGCAGATGGCGATGCCCGCCAGGATCACGAACGTCTTCGCGTACATCTCGGGATGCACGCGCGGGTCTTTCTTGTGATCTTTGAACCATTTCTCCACGGCGAGCTTGCAGTCCATGTAAAACTTGCCCTTCTTCATGTCGTCGTTGTACGTGATGATCTTGCCCTCGTCCCCGGCCTCGCGCTGCAGCTCGCCGATGTAGTACTTGTCCAGCACCATCTGCGTGCGCAGGGGGTGGTACGAGTCGAACAGCTGCGTGCAGTCGCCGCCAGCCTTGACCCAGATCATGTTCCCGCCCGGATGCCGGGGCACGAAGCTAGTGACGTCGTACACCTTCTCGTGCACGATCAGCCAGCAATCCTCGGGGGTGGAGTGCTTCTCCACCTGCGCGGCGGTGTACTTGCGGGGCACATCACTGGTGCCCGCGGTGAGCGACGCGATGCGGTCGTCGGCGGCCGCGGCCACGACGGTGGTGTCCCTCGGCGGCATCGTGAATTAAGTCTCCGGACGCGGTGTCGTGCCGCCACGTCGTTCGTCACAGATTGCGGACGCCGAGCGCGGGAGGAAGCGCGAGAGGCGGTATATGCGGAACGCTCTCCCCGAGCGCGCGCGACCACGAAAACGCCGTCTGACCAAGGATGGCGCGTCGGCGCGCGCGTGCGGGTTTCTGGCAGCCGCGTGCGTCCCGCCGGCGTCCACGACCGTGTGGACGGCCATCGCGATATTTCGAGCCGGCGGTAAACGAACAGGAGCCTCAAAGGGCAAAGCGAGCGCGCCTCTTTGGGTCCGCCCGACCGAGATCCAAAAGAGTGCGCGGTTTCGCGAAATCGGATTCCATTTCGATCGAGCGTTTTTTCGCGACTAGCCTATCCGTAGCGTTACGAATCGGGGTCGATTTCATCGGGAAACGGCCAGGGTCATCTATGACGCGGCGTTTCGAGAAATGACGTGCGGGAAAAATCGGGGGTCACAGACTGGCGCCAAAACTCCCGGGCTTTTCCCAGGCTCAACGGCGACCTGAACCTGACGAGGCCCACTTATCCTGCAGTTCCGTCGTAACGCGTAACCGATGCGACAAAACTGGTCGGGAGAAAAAGGCGTGTCAGACGCGGCGATGTAACAGCTCGAGACGCGCGGCGCACGCACAGAAGCGCGCGTGAACGGAAGCCGGAATCGTCGAGCGAGTCTCCGCAGACACTCGACGCGCACCTCCGAGGCTTAACGTGCGTTTCCCATCCCCCGCGGCGCGCGCCAGGCGTGAAACCACCTTTTCCCGATCCCTGTCGAAGAACGCGCCATATCACCTCGAATAATATTGGACGTGACGCCGGGCCGCCGCACGCGCCGCGGCGAGCGCGAGGGACCGCGACGCTGGAAACATTGCGTCCCGTGTCTTCGATGCCGCGTTCGAGACGAGCGCGCGCGCTCGCGGTGTCCTCTTCAGCGCTGATCGAGGGATCCTTTCGCGCCAAAGCACGTGTCGAATCCCTTTCGTTCGATCGATCCGAAGTTTCTTTCGGGTGTTTCGGCGCGCGAGCTGACACGACACGAGCCCCTCCCTCGTCGTCCCCGCAGCATGATGGAAACCCCGCGCCTCTCGCATCGGCGCTCGTCGCGCGCCTCGACGCGCAGCGCCGTGGAAGAGGTCGCGCAGCTGGCCGTGGCCGGGCCGGACCACGAGCAGGCTAGCCATCGAAATTTGGGCCCGACCGACGTCGTGGCGAAAGAAACACCCGTCGACGCGATCGGTGGCGTGTCGGCGAGCGCGCGGTTGCTGGACCTGCAGCCGCCCTCCACGGCGGGGCGCACATTCTCCGCCAGCACCGCGACGGGGTTCGCGAGCGGCGCGAGCGATGCTACGCACATGGTCCTGCGTGAGGGCGAGGGCGAAGCCTCGACCCCCAGGCTGCAGCGCGCGGAGGCGAAACGCGCGGCGCAAAACAACCTGAAAAGGAAACTCGAGAAACTCGCGGCTGCGCACCAGCGCGGCACGTTCCTCGCGCCGAGGATGGCGAAGCGAACGCACACGACGGAGTGCGAGGTGGAACAGGGCCAAGACGCGCCACGTGAGCGCGACGTGTTCAAGACGCCGCCGCGCTCGGCGTTCGCCATCGCCGCCGACGGCGACGTCGCGCGCCTGCGGACCGTTCCGGGCGACGACAACGCGCGCGAGTCCGAGTTCCGCCTGGACGACGACGCCGGCACGGGGGCGGGCCGCCTCTTCGACTCTCCGCGCTTGGAGCGGGACGCGTCGGCGCCCCGCGGGCTCGACGTCCTCCCCGAAATCGCCGGCGCCCTCAACGCGCAGTGCATGGCCGGCATCGCGAACGCCGGCGTCGTCGAAGCCGGTGCCGTCAGGACGGACGCGTGCGCCGAGGAGAACGACGACGGGTGCTCGGTGGCGAGCGACACGGGCGCGGGGGAGGATGGGACGCGCGAGCGCGGCGACTTGGCGGACGCCTTCGCCGGTGAGGAGGATGTTTTCGACGCTGACGGCTCGGGACGGCGGACGCTGCGGAACCTGCTCGTCAGGCACGTCAACACCGGCATCGCATCCGACGCCGTGGCGCTGGCGCCCGCGCGGCTCGCGAACCGCGGCGCACTCGTGCGCGTGCGCGAGGCGCTCGGGGCGACGGCGGAGGGAGGGGGCTCCGCGGGGGACGGCGACGGTGGCGCGTGCTCGGCGCGCGCCGCGATTCGGAAAACCGTCGCCGCCAAGGAGTCGCGCGCGTTCGACTCGCCGCCGCGCGCGGGTCACGGCAGGTCCGCGCTGTTCCGCGGGCGGTCGGGCGGGAACCTGAAGAATCTCGTCGCGTCCGAACGGAGGGCCAGCGCATCGCCCTCGGGCAGCGAGGGGTTCGCGTTCATAGGCGCGGCGTGACGACTCATAGCGAACGGGCGAGTGTTTATGTGCATCTTCTCAGTTCTCACGCACGCACTGTGACACAGATCCATTCCCAGCGGAAATTCTTCGTCGCGCGATCCCCGTTTGAGAGCTGGAGTGCGCGTCCGCGTCGCGCTCGTGCCGTAGGTTTTCGCGCGCGCCGATGGCGTTGCGACGGGCGCTGCGGAGCTGCGCCGCGCCGCTGGCGCGGCGCGCGGTGCCGGCTGCGCTCGTAAACACGCGTGCGCTCAAGACGGACGCGAGCCGCGCCGCGACCGCGACCGCGCCGGACGCCGGGACGGGCGGTGAGGCGATCGCGTCGCGACGCGTGTCTTTCGCGGAGCCGAGCGGGTCTCCCCCTCCCCCCCCCGCCGGGTCGTGCTGGGCGCGGACGGCGCGGTGGCCACCGAGAAGACCGTTGTTCCGTCGGGAGCGGCGACGCTGAGCGTGGCGCAGGCGGTCGCCGCGGTCAAGGCTGGCGCGAAGGGGAAGTTCGACGAGACGATCGACATCGCGGTACGCCTGGGGGTTGACCCCAAGCGCTCAGACATGATTGTGCGCGGCGCGGCGAACCTGCCGCACGGAACGGGGAAGACCGTGCGCGTGTGCGTGTTCGCCGAGGGCGAGCACGCAGATGAGGCGCGCGCCGCGGGCGCGGACGTCGTGGGGGGTGAGGAGCTCATCAGCGAGATCAAAGCCGGGGGCGCCGGCGCCATAGACTTCGACAAAGCCGTCGCGCATCCCGCCATCATGCCCAAGCTCGCGGCGGTGGCGCGCGTGCTGGGTCCGCGCGGGATGATGCCCAACCCGAAGGTGGGCACACTGACGCAGGATATCACCGCGGCCGTGCGCGCGATGAAGGCGGGGCGGGTAGAGTTCCGCGCGGAGAAAAACGCCATCGTGCACGCGTGCGTCGGCAAACGCAGTTTCGACGACGAGAAGCTGGAGGAGAACGTCAACGCGTTCATGGCGGTGATTGCCGATCTGCGCCCGCGCAACGTGAAGGGCGCGCCTTCGGCGACCAACTACCTGAAAGGCGCGTCGTTGTCATCGACAATGGGCAAGGGGAGCCATAGGATCGCGAAGGAAGCGCTGGTGAAGGCGGCCGCGGACGGCGCGGCGGCGCGGGGCGCCGCCTAGCTGGAGCCCCGCGCGACGTAAAGCGAGCGCGTATTTCTTCGCGTCAATCAAAACGCTCATTCGATCAGTTCCTCTCGCTCCCCGCCGCGGAGTCTCCTAAAACTACTGCTCGCGACGCACGCGCGCGCCTCCCGGTCCCGGCGGCACACCTCCGCGCGCGTCGTGTTTTCCCGACGCCACACCCACCGCTCGCGCCTTTTCGTCGTCGATCGGTGCCTCTTCGCGCAAAGAGACCGATCGTCGCCGGATCGAAAACGCCGGCGCGAGCCTTCGTCGCTCCCCCAACGCCCGCGAACGTTCACTTGCCCGCGTTGGCGATGTTGGTGGCGAGCCAGTCCAGCCCCTCGTACAAGCCCTCGCCGGAGGTGGCGCAGGTGGACTGGATGAACCAGTGCCTCTGGCGGATGGAGTGCAGCCCGAGCTTGTCGGTGATCTCCGCGGCGGTCATGGCGTTGGGCAGATCCTGCTTGTTCGCGAACACGAGCAGCACGGCGTCGCGCAGCTCATCCTCGTTCAACATGCGGTGCAGCTCGTCCCGAGCCTCCGACACGCGGTCTCGGTCGTTGGAGTCCACGACGAAGATCAAACCCTGGGTGTTCTGGAAGTAGTGCCTCCAAAGCGGGCGAATCTGTGCGCGACGTCGAGAAGGAAGGAAGCGCGAAGGTCAGGACGCCGCGCGGAACGGAGGTGTTTCGGGAACTTTTGAAGCCGCGGGTTGATCGAGCGCGCCGCGGCTCGCCGGTCGAAACGCGCTCGTTCGAAAGGCACGCGCGACGCTGAGAGCGCGAGGGGGGCGGTGTTCGATCGCGCGCGCGTACCTTGTCCTGGCCGCCGACATCCCACACGGTGAACGAAATGTTCTTGTACTCGACGGTCTCGACGTTGAAACCTGCGGGTGACCGAGGACAGAGCGGAGGGGTCGCGGTCAGTCATCGGCACCCGTGCGACCGCGACGTCGCTTCGAAACGTGTGAAGCTCGGACGCGGCAAATTCGGACGCCGGATCTCGAGCGCCTCGCTCGATGCGGCCGATGGATCGTCGTGCGGGGGAAGCTTACCGATGGTGGGGATGGTGGTGACGATCTCGCCAAGCTTGAGCTTGTACAGGATGGTGGTCTTACCCGCGGCATCGAGACCAACCTGGTGGACGAGAGGAAAAGGAACGGGGTTTCAGCGATCACGCGCGCGTGAACGGATTCCAAATTTTTGCCGTCCGCCGTTGGAAAGTGTTCGGAAAACGCCCCCGGCGCGTACCATCAGGATGCGCATCTCCTTCTTGGAGAAGAGCTTGTTGAAAAGCTTGGTGAACGTGAGCCCCATGGTGGAAAACTCGCGTGTTGGTGCGCGTGCACGACGCCGATGAGAAGTATCGCCCGCGCTCGCCTGGCGCGAAAAAAGACCGAGTCGCGACGGCGTGTCCGCGGCTCGATTTTGGTATTTTGGTGGCTCACAGAAGCCGCTCGAAACCAAGCGTGAACCGTCGGATCGCACGAGGCCGGCCGGTTCGGACGAATCGATCGCGAGCGGGAGCGGACATCTTCGATGAGAAACGTTTCGTCTGTGTTTCCGTAAAACGTCTCGACGTCGCGGCTTCAAACGCTCAACTCTCCCCTCCCCGCCGCGCGCACCGTCTCCGCGTCGCGCTCGAGCGCCTCTCTGCTCGCCGCGTCCGTCGCGAGCGACGCCGCGGCTTCGTAATCGAGCGCGGCGTCCTCGAACCTCCGCAGGTGTGCGGCGGCGGCGGCGCGACGGTGCACGAGCTTGGCGAGCGCGGCGCGCGCGCCCTCGCCGCCGCGCTCGCGTCTGTCGGGGTGCGTCGCCACCTCGCGCGCGCTCGAGGCGTCCGCGTGGAACGGCGGTCCCGAAAGGAGCGCGTCCAGGCCCTCCTCGCAGTCGTCGTGCGCGGCGCCGTGGTCGGACAAAGACAAATGACACGCCGCGCGGTTGGCGAAGAGCGCGGCGCGCTCCGCCGCGCGCTTTTCCTTCTCGCGCGCGTCAGAAAAGTCTCGCTCGTCGCCGGACTGAAAAGGCATCGTTACGGCCAACGCGGCGTCGTACGCCCTGGCGGCACCCCGCACGTCCCCCGCGCGGTACCTGGCGTCGCCCCGCTCGCGCGCGGCGACCGCATCGAGCGGCTCCAGGCACGCGCGCGCCTCCTCCAGGTCCGCGTCGATCTTGGCGCGCGCGGCGTCGTCGGGGGCGAGCGGCTTGGCCGACGCCAAGTCCTCCGCCGCCGCCGCCGCGTCGCCGGCGCCGGCGCGCGCGTCGGCGCGGCGCACGAGCAGCTTGAACCGCATACGCCTTTGCGCGTCGAGCGGCCACACCGCGCCTTTGTCCTCGTCCGTGGATTCCACGCGCAGCATCTCCAGCGCCGCGCTGCAGTCCTCGACGGCGGCGTCGTGGTGCCCCGCGCGAAGCAGACACGCCGCGCGATTGGCGAAAATCCGAATCAGAACGCCGTCGGGGTGCGGCGCCGCGCGCTCGGCGTCCGCGGCGCGCGTGTACGCCTCCAGCGCGCTCCGGTGATCGCCCGCCTTGAAGAACGCGTCACCCTTGTCCTTCAAAAACACGGGCTCGCGCTCGGTCACGTCGAGACGCTCCGTTCCGTTCGCGTCGCCTTCGCGCGATCGTCGCCACTCGCGAATCTCGCGTTCGCGAGTCGCGCGCGCCGGCATGTGGTCCGTCTCCAGTTTGGTGAATCCCACCTCCGCGCGCGTCGCCGCGCGCGGGGGGGGGACGGTCCTCGCCCGCTCCGCCGAGCGAGCCGCGTCCGCGTCCGCTCTGGCCTTGGCCGCGGCCTTGGCTTTGGCCTCGGCGACGCGAGCCTCGCGCCGCGCGTTCTCGGCGTCTGCGTCGTCTTCGTCGTCGGCGACGAGCATCTCGTCCAGCGCCGCGTCGGGCACGGCGAGATCCCGAACGCCGAGATCGTTTTCGCTCTCCGCGGCGGCGACGGCGTCGGGCGTGAGGATGGCGTCCGCGAACTCGCGCTCGCGCGCGACCCTCGTGCGTTTCTGCTTCGCCGCGCGCGTCTCGGCGTCGTCGTCGCTGTCGTACGCGACGTCCTCGCCGCTGTCGTAGGAGAGAACGCCGGCGGCGGCGCGCGCGTCGCCCTCCTCTTGCCACCGCCGAAGCCGCTCGCGCTCCTCCGCCATCTCCTCATCCTGCCTCCGCTCGATGGTCTCGCGGCGCGTCCGCTCCAGCTCCCACTGCTTCTCCAGGTACGCCTTGTCCACCTGCGCCTTCTTCTCCTGCGCAGCCTTCTTCTCGGCGGTGACCCGCGCGTGCGCCGCCGCCACGGACGCGCGCCGCCGCTCCGCCGTCGCCGCGCGCGCCTCCGGGGACGACGGCCCACCGGTTTCTCGCCGGAGCCGTCCCCAGGTGGTCCCCGGAACCAGCTTCGGGCACCGGAACGAAACGCCCGCGGCGTCCACGGTGGCCACGCACTCGGCGTCGTCGATCTCGCCCTCCAGGTCGCACGAGAAGAGGTACGGCGGCGCGTTCACCTTCAGGTAGCAGCTCGAGGCGAAGACGTCGAGGGACGATCGCGGGACGCCTTTGATGTCCACGCGAACAGTCACCTCCGAGTCTGTCTCCTCCCAGGCGTGCGTGGGGGTGATGAAGCCCATGGCCGCTGAAGCTCCTCACCCGAGCGTCGCGCCGACGCCGTGCGGAGAGACCACACGCCTATGACCGCGCTCGCGCGAGTGGTGCGCCGCGGTCGTTGACTTCCCCAAATGGGCACCGAGAAAAACAAAAAATGCGCGTCTGCCGTCGAATTTTCTCGCGGAGCTCGAGACGTCGACGCCTCGACGAGGGTGCCACGACGACACTCCCCGCGCGCGCGACCGGCGCCATGACCCTCTCTCTCGGCCGCGTCTTGTATCGCGGCTTGCTGCGGAGCGGCCGACGGATCGACGCGCAGATTCAGCGCCACGGTACCGTAGACGTGTTCCCCGAGGTGCGCGCCCGACCCCCCCCTGCCCGCAGTTCAACATGCCTCGCGCGAAACCCGCCCGGGATCTCGTTCGCCGTGAGGACGAAAGACGAACGCGCGAACCTGACGTCCCTCTGTTCCTCCCCCAGACGGAGTGCGCGCGTCTGCGCGAGATCCTCCCCGGGTACAAAGCCGCGCTCGCGCTCGGCTCGAGGCACGCCGTCGACGCGCTGATCCGCGACGCCTTCCGGGACGCGCCTTCCACGTCCGACGTGGATGGTGCGCGTGGTGAAACGAAAACCGGGTCGCGCCTGGACGACGCCGTCGCCGCGCACGCGCTGCTTCGCCGTCGCGCGGCGCTGTTGGAGGGCATGGCCGCGGAGACGCGGAGCTGCGTGACCACCGAGGGCGTGCGCGTCGCCGTGCGCAGCGCGCTGGTTCCCGAGATGTCCAGCCCCGCCGAGTCTAGCTTCGTGTTTTCGTACACCGTCTCCATCACCAACCTGTCGTGCGACGAGCCCGTGCAGGTGGTGTCGCGGCACTGGCGGATCCAGGACGAGGAAGGGCGCGTGGAGGAGGTGCGCGGCACCGGCGTGGTGGGGTTCCAACCCATCCTGGAGAAGGGCGCGCAGTTCGAGTACACCAGTCAGGCTCCGCTGCGGCGGCTGAAGGGCACCATGGGCGGGTCCTTCGCGGTGGTCGGCCAAACGAGCGGGCGGGTGATGGACGTGCCGGTGGGCGCCTTCGCGCTGGGGCCGCCCCGGCGCGCCGCCGGCGTCGACGCCGGCGAAACCGGGTTTAGCGACGCGAAGAAGGACGAGAAGAAGCCCGCGGGCAAGGGAAAAGGCAGGCGCGTCGATCGATCGGCGCGGTTCACGAAGATTTAGGGGAACGCGCGTCCGCGCGTCGTTGTAAAACAGTCATCGTTTCGTACCGCCGCTCGCGCTCCCGAGCGCCGTCGTCACGACAACGTCAGCCCTCGCAGCGCATCCGCCGCCCGCTCGGCGTCGTACGCGTCCGCGTCCTCGCCCGCGGCGCTCCACGCGCGCCGAAGCACGTGCTCCAGGAAGCCGTCCAGCTTGGACGCGAGCGAGCGCGCCGCGAACGCCTCCTCCTCCGAAACGGTCTCCGGGTCGTCCGAGCCCTCGTCCGCCGGAACGACGGAATCCTCCGCCGGCGGAGGCGTCGTCCCCGCGAGCGCCGTCTCCGCCGGTTTCGCGCCCGCCGCGTCGGCGTCGTCGGCTTCTTTTCCAGACTCGAAACCCGTAGTGTCCTCGTCCTCGGGAGAGGGCGTCGGCGCCGCGTCGGCGACGCGCGCGAGCGCCTCGAGCCAGTCCTCAAACGCGAGCGTCGCGTCTCGCGGCGGCTCGGCGCGCGCGACGCGCATCTGCGCCGCGACGAAGACGCGCCGCGCGTCGAGGAGGGAGAGCTGCTTCTTCCTTCTCTTCGTCGAACGCGAGGGAGAAGAAGCGCGCTCGAGCACGCCCGCCATCGCCAGCGACGCCGCGAACGGCCCGAACGCGACGCGTCCCGCGGGCCCGGCGAGCGCGCCGAACAGCGCGCGGAGCGCGCGCCAGCGCGCCGTCGCGGGCGCGGCGACGTCAAGCCTCGCGCCCGTGTCCGCGTCGAACTTGGCCTCCAGCCGCGCCGCCTCCGCCTCGGCGTCCTCGCCGGGATCGGGTCGCCCGTCGCCGCGGAAGACGTCGTCGGTCGCCTCGACGTACAGCCTCCGCTCGCGGAACGCGTCGGGGTCCGCCACGACGACAGCGCCGACGCGCGGGAGCACGTCCGCCTCGGCGAACGCCTCCAGCGCGCGCGCCAGCGAGTGGTGCGCGCCGCTCTTGGCGTACTTGGCGTCGGCGACGCGGACGAGCAGCTCGAGGAAACGCGCGCGCGTCAGCGGCGCCGACGAAGAACCGGCGACGGTTTCGTAAAACGCCGCGACGTGCGCCTCGGTGCACGTCGTGCGCGTTTTCGCAAACGCGCAGCGCGCGGCGAACGCGTCGAACGCCGCGCGGGGCAGAGCCACCGGCGCGGAGGCGGCCGCGGCCGCCGAAGACGGAAAGCCCTCCTCCGACGGTTCCGACGACTCCGACGACTCCGCCGCAAAGTGCCTGTGCGCGCGCACGATTTCGTCGTAGTACGCGCGCGCGACGGCGCGCAGCTCCGCCGCCGGGTCGCGGCCCGGCTCGATCACCTCGCCCGCGTTCGCGGCAGCCTCCTCGATGCGCGCCAGCCTGACCTTGAGGAACTTCCCGCCGGCCGCGCTCCCCGTCCAGGCGCGCCAGTCGGCGTCGAACGCCGCGTCGTAGGCGGCGTCGCGGTCGTACACGTCGCGCGCGTCCGCCGTGTCCCGGCGCGTCGCGAACACGGAGTGCCGCCTCGGGTCGAACGCCTCCCGCGCCCTGACGCCTTCCGCTTCTCCCGCCTCTTCGTCGCCGTGATCGACCGCCTCCGAGGTCTCCTCCACGAAGGACACGCCGCGCCGCGCCTTCGCGCTTCCCTTTTGCGACGCGTCGAACGTCGTCGTCTTCTTATACGCGGCGCGCTCGTCGTGCTCCTCCTCCGTGCGGCGCGTCAACACCTCCGTGGCGAACAGGCGCGCGCGCCGCGGGCGCACGTCCCCGAACGCGGACGCGCGCGTCGTGTCGTCCGCGTCAGCCACGTCCAGCGTGTGCCGCCGGGGAAGCGGGCACAGCGCGGGGCTCGGGCGGAACTCTTCCGGGAAGAACAGCGCGGTGGCGGCGCGAAGCGCGTCGGACGACGCGGGCAGCCCCGCGTCTTCGCGCGACGCCAGACGCGTCGCGGTCGGCCGCGCCGGCGGCTGAGGCTGAGACACGAAAGTCTCGCTCACCACGTCGCTTCCCGCGTGGTAGTAAAACGCGCGCTTGCCGTTCGGAAGCCGGTACGCGGGAATGCCCGCGTCCAGGTGCGCGCGCGCGCCCGGCGTGTGCTCAAACACGGAGAGACGCGCGACGCGCGCGTTCTCGGCGCCGTCGCGCGCCGCGCCGAACGAAACCACGCGCCGCCGGTCGCACGGCTCCAAAACGACTTCCAGAAGCGCGTCCGACGCGTCGTCGTCGTTTTCATCTTCGCTTCCTTCGCGCGCGCCGCCTCGACCTCGAGTCGTCGCTTCGCCTCCCTCGATTCGCCCCGGACACGGTTTCGCGGCGGCTTCGTCGTCCCGCGCGGGACCCGGAGGCGCGTTCGCCGTCGCCGGAGCACTCGTCGCGGCGTCCGCGGAGCGTTCGTCCGGAGGCGCGGCCGCGTCGACCGCGCCGTCTTCTCCGCGCCGAGCTCGGCTCCGGAGCTCCGCGGCCGCGGCTCGGCGCGTCGCGAACGACGCGCGCGCGACGGGGAGCGAGGGGTCGGGCGCGCGAAGGCTTCCCGCCAGCCCCGAGCCGGAGCCACCGGAGCCGTCGCGTCCCAAGCCGCCGAACGCGACGGGCGCGCCGTACGCCACCTCCGCCGCCACCTCCGCGGCTTTGCCTTCCAGTCGCGCCGTCGCGTCCGCGGGGATGGACGCCGTCAGAAGGCGCGACGCCGTCGGGTCGACGCGCGCGGCGGATTCGCGCGATTCGCGCGTCGTCGGATCGACCCTCCGCGACGGATCGACGATCATCTCCTCGACGCGCGTCTTCGCCGCGCCTCGCTCGCGGTACTCGCGCACGGGCGGGCGCCATCGCGCGCCGCCCCGCGGGGCGCCGCGCGGCGGGTCCGCCATCACCACGCGCGTCGCGCCGCGGTTCGCCGTCCAGCCGGGGTCGCCCGTCACGTCCGTGTCGATCGCGCGCGCGGGTTTGGCCCACACGCGCCGAAGCGGCGCGCGCATGGAGTGCGCGAGCAGCGCCAAGCCGTCCGCGAACGCGGCGTCTTCCGACTTTTTCGTGAAAGGCGCGTCGCGCGCCGAGACGGATTCCCCAGCCTCGCTCGCGGCGTAGCGGGTCATCATGCCCTCGAGCCAGTCGTCGTCAGCCTGCGCGCGCGGGAAGTCGCCGGCGCGGATCGCCGGCGCGTGATCCGGCGCTGCGCCCCGACGCGCGCGAGTGTCGTCGTCGGCGTCGGACGAGGACCAGTCAGACTCGGAGCCGGAGTCGCGCGCCGCGGGACCCGGCGCCGCCGCCGCGTCCTCCGCGTCCTCCGAGGGAAGATCCGCCGCCGCCGCCGCGGATGAAGGTTTCGCCGCGGCCGGATGCGCGACGCGCTCTTCGATGTCCTCCGCGTTCGCCGCCGCGCGAGCCGGTCCGCGGGCGGATTCCGCGGAATCGGCGTCCGCGACGTTTTCTTTCGAGACGACGCGCCTCCGGCGCCGCGTCACCTTCTCGAACGTCGTCTTGGTCTCGGCGGCTCTCTCGTGCGCGTCGCCCACCAGGCGCGCCGCCTGCTCCGCCTTGTGCCCCACGTGCTTCGCGGACCTGCGGTTGTGTAGCACGCGCTCCATCGCCTTCGCGCGGAGTTCTAGCTTATACACGCGCGTGCGGTTGGAGGGGTGGCCGGTGACGTTGTGGATGCACCCCGCGATCAAGTCGCCGCCGGAAACCGCGCCGCCGCCGACGGCGCGCGCCGTCCGCGACGTCATCGCGCCGGCGTTGGTCTTGAGCAGCGTGTACAAGCCGCGCTTCGCGAGCGCGATCTGCGCCGCGGGCAGGGACGAGACGTTCAACAACGCGGCGGCGGCGAAGAGCTCCGTCGAGCGCGCGATCTCGTTCCGCGTGCGCGTTCGCCGCTCGGAGCTCGAGGTGGAGCTCGACGAACGCCCGTCGCCGTCTCGAGAGCCGTCGTCGTCGTCTCCGGAGCCGTCCTCGTCGTCCTCGTCGTCCTCCGTGTCGTCGTCCTCGTCCATGGGCTCCGGCTCCGGCTCCTCCTCGGGGCACAGCATCGACAGCAGCGACGCGACGGCGCCGTCCGCCAGAAGCGAGGCCTTGGTCGCCGCGGCGTCCGCGCGGTCCGCGAAGCGTGACGACGTGATGAACGCGAGCGCGCGCGCGCCGCGCTCGCGCTCCGCGGGGACCGGGGATTTCGCGAAGAGCGCGGCGACGCGCGCCAGTCGCTTCGGGCCGCCCGCGAACGCGCAGACGTCGTCGTACGACCCGACCATCGCCTCCATGGCGTCGTACGCCGCGAGGACGCACGCGGTGGTGGCCGCCGCGCCGCCCTGCAGCGCGCACGCCTCGAGGGCGTCGAAAAAACCGAGCTCCATGGCCTCGCGCCGGGCCTCGGGCGACCTCGCGCACGCGTTCCAGCCGGCGCCGACGGCGGCGACGCGCGCGCGCGCGACGAGGCGCGACGCGGGCAATGCCACGACGTCTTTGAGGAAGGTGAGGATGGCCAGGCGTTTTCTGCGCGCGTTCTCCGCGTGGGTCGAGGCGGCGTCTATTGCCTCGGCCTCGGCCTCGAGCACGGCGTTCTCCGCGAGCACCGCGGCGGACTCCGCCTCCTTGCTGGTCATGGGCGGCGAGTCGCCTTTCTGCTCGATCGCGCGCATGCGGCCAACGTGGTCGCGCGCCTCCTCGGCGCGCGCGCGCAGCTCGGCCACCTTCAGGTCCTCGGGGCTCGGAGCGCCGCGGCGCGCGGTCGCGGCGCCGGCCCACGCGGCGTCCGACGCCGCCTCGGCGAGCGTCGGCGCGCTCTTACGCGCGACGGTCCAGTAGCACGCGCCGTCGTCCGCCGCGTCGTACACCTCGCCGTGCTCGAGCGCGGGGTCAGCGTCGCTGTACGTCAGGAGCCAGACGGCGGCCACGAGAAACTCGAGCGCGACGACGCGCGGGTCCGCGTCCGCGTCGGCGTCGGAGTCCGACCGGTTCTCCTCCGTGGCGCTCTTTCCGGTTTCGGCAGCCTCGCGCGCCATGGGCACGAGCGCGGATCCAGCGGCGACCAGCGAAGCGATGAGCTCGGGCGACGCGCGCAACAGAGACGCTCGGCCGAGCGGCGAGCGGGCGATCGACCACACCGCCGCCGCGAGGAACTGCGCGGAGACGGCTGTCTGCGTTTGATCAAACGCGTTTTTCGCGCTTGATTGGACGTCGCCGTCCGCGGGGTCCCACTCCCGCACGGGTCGCGCGGCGAGCGCGGCGAGCCTCCGGAGCTCATCCGGCGTACGCGGGCACGTCTCCTCGAGCGGCGTCGCCAGGTACATCAGCGCCGCCGCCGACGTCTCCGCGAGCGGCGCGCGCCACGCCGCCGCCGACGCGCCGCGCTCCGCCGACGTCAGGAGCGCCGCCGTCGCGCCCTCGGCGGCGAGGAACGCGCGGTGCTCGCCCTCGAGCGCCGACTCCGAATCCTCCGCGCCCTCCCGGACGTTCTCGCTCTCGTGCTCTAGGATGCGCGCCAGCACGACGGCGGCGGCGACGCGCGCGCACCCCTCCTCCGGCGCTCCGCCGAGGACGCCGGGTTTCCGAAGGAGCGTCTTCTTGCACGTCTCGACGACGCTCAGAGACGGGTCCCACGCTGCCTTCGCGCGCGTCGGTTGCGCGTACTCGCGCCCCTCCTTGCGCGCCTGGAACGCCTCCAGCTGAAACGTCTCCAGCTCCGCCGCGGTGAACGGCGGCGGCGTGCGCGGGCGTTCGCCCAGCCGCACGACGCGCGCGCACGACGCGCGGTCCTCGGCGAGGGCCGCGATCACGCCGAAGGCTGCCGCCGCGTGCGTCTCGCCGTAAAGAAAAACCGGCGCGCGTCGCGCCGTCGAGACGGTCGAGACGGTCCGCGTCGAGACGGCGTGCGCGTGCGTCACCGTCTGCGCGAGAACACCGTCGCTCACGGGCTCGGTCGCCGCCGCGAACGCGGCGGAGTCGCCGTCCGCGGCGGCCCGTTTCCGGGCGCGCGCCGCGCGACGCGCCAGCGCGCGGAGCATGCCCGCCATAGACGCGCACGCCGCGCGCGCGGTGTCCTTGGCGACGCGGGACGGTCTCGGCGCCGGGCCGGCGCCCGGCTCCGCCGCCGCGAGACATCTCGCCATCGCGCGCGCGCACATCTCGACGTCCGCGTCCAGCGTCTTGACCTTGGAGACGACGCGCGGCTCGCGCGCGAACGACGCGACCGTCTCCGACGCCGCGCGGCGCACGTCGTCGTTCTCGGCGTCCGCCGCGAGCTCGACGAGCGCGCCGAACCCGCCGGATCTGACGGCGCGCTTGCGGCAGTCCCCGTCGCGAATCAACGTCGAGGCGAGCGCGCGCGCCGCCGCCGCGCGCAGGCCGGCGCACGTCTCCGCGAGCGCCGTGCCTCCCGCGCGTTCGGCGCGCGAGGCGCCGCATGCCTTGACGAGCGCGGAGAAGGACGGGTCGCGGCGCGCGTACGCGGCGCGGAACGCCTTATCCACCGCCAGGACGCCGACGGCGCCGACGGCGTGCTGAAAGAGCGCGACGGCGTCGGAAGACGCGCTCGAAACCGGCTCTGCGCTCGAAACCGGCTCTGCGGTCGCCGGCTCTGCGACCGACGCGTCCGGGTCGGCCGCGGGCGCATCTGTGCCCGCGCTCGTCTCGTCGGCGGACGCGGAAGACTCCGCCTCCGCCGTCGGCGGCTCCGTCTGCGCGGCGGGCGTCTCCTCCGGGTCCCGCGCGGCGACGCTCTCGCCGGCCCGCTGTTCTTCCTCCGCCGCGGGAGCCCGCTCGGCGATCTCCTCGGTCACTTTCGACGCCTCGGCCTCGACCCGCTCCAGCGCCGCGCTCGCCGCGTCGAGCAGCGAGATGGCCGACGCGACCAGCGCGCCGCCCTCGCCGTCGTCGTCGCCCGCGCTCTCGAACCCCTTCGCGGCGAGTAAGCCGGCGCGTCCGCGCGCGGAGACCGCGAGACTCCAAGCCGCCGCGAGCGCGTGCCGCCGAGCCGCCGGGGTCACGACGCCCTCGTCCGCCTCCATCAGCCCGACGACCGCGTCGAACGCCTCGGGCACGAGGTGGAAATCCTCCGCGCCGCGCGCGCGCGCGTCCGTCGCCATCTCCCACAGACCGTGCGCGGTCGTCTCGACGTCCTCCTTCGTCATGGCCCTCGCGCTCTCGTCCCCGTGATCGCCACCCTCGCCGCCGCGTCCTCCGCACCACAGCCCCGCGCGCCGCGCCAGCGCGCGCAGCGTCTCGCGTCTGGCCACCTCGCACGGCTCCAGGCCGGCACCGGCGACGGCGGCCCACGCGGCGGCGTCGTTCACCTCCTCCCTCGGCGCGCCGGAGGCGGGCACGAGCGGGTCGTGGTCCGGTCGCGCGCGCTCGAGCCGGATGTCCGCGACGCCCACGTACTCCACCACGGGCTCCCGCTCCGAGGCCGCTCGCGGGTCTTCCTTCTCCTCTTCGTCGGACGCCCACGAGTCCTCGCTCTTCGCGTCAGCGCCGGGCCGCGTCTCGACACGTCGCCACCGTTCCTTGTCCGCGCCCTTACCAAGAGGGCCGTACAGCGCCTCCATCGTCGCCGCCTTGAGCTCTTCCAGAGACATAGCGGACGTCGCTTCCACCTGCCGCGTCGAAAAGCGTTCGCGTAGGGTCGAGGACGACGCGGGGGCAGAGGGTCAGGGTCACGCGAGGGGTCAACCCTGGGGGCGAGAAAGCGCGTTGCCGAATCCGGCACGAGCGCGCGAGCGAATTCGTCGCGGATCGCGCGCGAATCGGAACGAGGCGGGCGTCGCCGCCGTCGCGTCGTGCCTCCACGCGGTCGTCGCGTCGCGCACCTCGAACGGCACGCCTGTTCGGCGCATCCGCGGCGGTTTCAGCTGCTCGGAGACGTTCTCGCCGTGCGTCTCGGCGTCCAAATTCGCGCTTCCTTCCAGCGTTAACGCGACGTTGAACCGGCGAGGGCGACGTTTAGGAGGCGCCCACTCCGACTGCGGCAGGTCCCCGAGCGCCTTCACCGCCCAAATCTTCGTCGCGCTCAGGTGCAGCGCCTCGTGCGCATGACCCTTGACGTCGCCGACGCGGGGGTCATCGGGCATGGTGACCACCCGCGAAGCGCACTGGTGAGCATGAGGAGCGTCTGCGTCCTGAAATACCGAGCACTGCCAAAACTCAGTCGTGGCTCAGTTTTCTCGACCGGGTCAGTTTTGATAGGCACATCTAGAGGTCTCTTGGCACTTCCCATCTGCGAAGCGCACGTCCACTCGAAAATGGCGCATATGACCATGTGCGCCGGCGTCTCCGCCCCGCCCGCCGCGCGTCCGTCGATGTTCTCTTGCAGGCGCACGGCGAGCGTCGCGGGTGCCGTGACATTTCGCGCACCTTCAGTCAGAAGTGCCAGATGTCATCACAAGGCGCGCGGCTCGTCTGGCATCTGCGCCGAGCTCCCTTCGCTGGTGCCCGAGGACTCCGCGGACGCTCTCGGGCGCTTCCGCAAGGTGATGACCGTGCTCTACGCCGCGGGCGGCGCGCTTCACTTTCCCGACCTGCTCGGGCAGGGGCCGATCTCGTCGGCGTGCGGCACCTCGTCCTTCTCGGAGTTGTCTCCGTTGTTACAGGCGGTCACGGCGGGGTGGGCGTTCCTGGGCCCGGTGGCGTCGTTCGGGCTCGCGACGAGTAAGTCGTGGGGCGACGCGATCGTTGTCGCCGTGGCATCTTGCGAGGTTGTTTTGGGGTTCGATTTCGCCGACGCGATGGCGCCGTCGCCGATTCCCTCGCCCGTGGTCGCGGCGCAAGTTTTGTCGCTCGCCAGCGTTTTCGCCATCTACCTCTGGAAACGGTCCGAGGAGGGCACGGAGGAGAGGGAACGGTAGACGGGCGAGAGAAGTGCTTCGGATTGCGTGAGGGATCGTAGCGATGCATCCACGCGTCCACCGCGTGCATCGACGACGACGAGAGGAAGAGGGAGAAGAGCCATCGAAGTGATAGGATAACAATCAATTTATTTTCGACGTGTCTGTCGGTTTGTTGCTCGCAAAAGTCTCTCGCACCTCTCGCTGGAAAAACCACGTCACGTCCACTCTCCCCCCGCGCGGCTGCGGGGGCGATGAGCGTCCTCAAGGGGCTGCTCTCGGCCCGGGAGGGGAGTTACTTCAAGTCCGAGCAAGAGGATGACCTGTCCGCGTACCGGCGGCGGCGCATCCGGGAAGGCGCGATAAAGGAACACGACGTCGGGCGTCTTCTGGAAGGCCCGACGGAGCTCTTCCCCATTCTGGACACCAAGCTCGCGGAGATTCACGCGCAGGAGGCGCGCGTGAGCGCACCGATGAGGGGCATGCGGCTCCGCGTCGGGAGCCAGATGCCGCCGATGTCCACGGAGGGAGGCTACGGCCGCGACCGGAGCATCGCGGGGACGTATCGCGTCCCTTCCGCTCGCGGTGCGGTATGGGGGGGGCTCGACGCGGTGCGGGCGTCGCACGAGGCGAACAAAGCGCGAGCGCTGTTGCCGGAGGAGTCGGCGGCGATGCGGAAAACGAAAGCCATCGCGGACAAAGCCCTCGTCGCGGGGACGCGCGCGTTGTTCTACGGAACCCTCCTCGCGGTCGGCGGCGTGGTGGGAGGCGGCATGCTCGCCGCGACAGCGCTCGATATTCGCGACGCCGACGACTTGCGCTTCGCGCTCCTCGCGCAGCTCGGCCCCTCGGTGGACGCCGCCAGGCTCCGCCTGCAGCCGTACAAGACGTGGCTGGAGTCGCGCGGGCTGAGCGTCGGCGACGGCGAGGCAGGTGGGCGATCAACCGCGCGATGGATCGAGGACTCGACCATCGTGCGCGACCTGCGGCGGAAGTTCCGCATGCGGCGGAGAGGAGAGTAGCCACGACGTCTCGACGAACGCTATTTTTTTTGTACTGTGCGTACTTTCTAAAAAAAATCGCAGTCGAAAAAGCGGCGTCCGGCCGTCGTCACGCCTCCACGAGCTGCAACGCCTTGATCGATCCGCTGCTGTTCGCGACGAGCAGCGTGTCTTCCTCGCCGCGCCAGCACGTCGCACTGATGAAGTGCGCCGGCATGGACGGTCCCCCGGACTCGTCGTCGCCTTCGCCGCCGCGCCCGCCGCCCCGCCCCGCGCCGCTGCC
>MDSV01034439.1_pt1 | contig 24666 bp, 18 predicted proteins | sample 810851 | NCBI WGS metagenome assembly MDSV01 (sample SAMN05326640, study PRJNA326480) | marine metagenome | isolation source: seawater | place: Atlantic Ocean: North East | collected 2012
AAAAATAAGTTTGGTGCGAGCGCCGGGACTCGAACCCGGGTTCAGGCGTTGGCAACGCCCGGTGATAACCACTACACTACGCTCGCTGAAGTATTCATCCCACCTAACAGAGGTATAAACTGTTATCGGAAACAAGATTATTCAAATCCAAACCTATCACTAAGGCCATCTCCATCTCTACCTTTTCTAACCAAAACAAACACTGCAGTGGCTGCCACCAACGCAAAACCGATCAGAACGACTATCAAAAGTGTGGAAGAAATGGTATCGGTATCAACATTAGTCAACAAGTTTGTTTGTTCTTCAACTGTAATGGAAACTGGAACAATTGAAGTTGCAACATCAAATTCATCAATTGCTTGAACAAATATTTCATGAGTACCAAGTGGCGTACTACTTCTAATCGATAATTCAACGGTAAAGATCCCATCATTTGAAACTCGGTCACCGTTAATGCCATTATCATTCATTAAAACCCATTCATTTTGAACACCTAGTGGTGCAAAAACTCCAAGATTTGCACGTGCATTAGATATTCCATCAGGGTCACTAATTTCTATCTCAAATATTTGAGTTGATGATGACTCGCCTCTAGTATATTTCAAATTGATTGGAACGACAATTTCAGGTGGTGAATTCTCCACAGTTATTACAATAGGTATTTTCTCATCATCTGGAATGTAATGTGGACCATAAGGATGATCTTGACTTGCTTTTCCGGTCAACCATACTGAAGAAATCCCTACTTTGCCTAATGAATCTGTTAACACGATTTCAAGAGTCTGTTCACCTGGTGACATGCCACTGGGAACTACCATCATTAATGTCCAAATCTCTCCATTTTTTGTCAAAGGCATCAGTTCCCCGCCATAATCTCGCAGATCTATACTAATTTCTGAAACACCATGTCCATCATAGGCTGCGAGGTTTACTACCATATTGGTGCCTCTTGGACCCTGGTCTGGTAAAATCTCAACTGAAGTAATTCGAGGTGCTTGATTAATTATTTCAATATTGGAAGAGGCGAAAACTTCAACATCAAATGAATCAATTGCAGTCACATTTAATGCTACTAATCCAACTTGTAAACCTGGCACAACAATTCTTGTTGTATACCTATCATCTCCGATTACAGCATCACCGTCTAATCCTCGGTCATTCATTTCAATTACTTGCCCACCAATTGGAGTTAAGTCAACAAAGACATGCTGAAGATTCCAATCTACATCAGAAACTTCGGCTATCAAGGTTGCAACACTACCCCCTTCTGAAACAACCAATCCTTCAAACAAAGAGATTTCAGAAATAATAGGTGGTGAATTTTCCTCTGCGGTAACTACTGATGGTGAAATAACTCTTGTCAATACTTGAGATTCTGATAAATTAGCATTATTTTCATCTTCGCCAAAAGGAAAAATTATCGTTCGATTAACGCTTGAAATCAATCCTTTCAAAGGACCTTGGTCAACAATTGAACCATTTGCAAATCCTAATTCACCGTCACCATAAACCCCTGTCCAAGTTACAACATGGAAATTATGCCCGTCGCGTGGGTCATTGCCAACATCCCGTGCTGTAACGGTTAATTCTAAACCTTCTTGACCATCCAATGTTAGTATATCTCCCTTAACCATTGGTATAGGCATTAATCCGGTTTCACGACCAATGGTAAGATTTCCAAGAGATTCATCTACTTCTGGAGGTTCTGGCTGTCGTTCAATTGGGCTTCGCTCAGGGTACTCCTCGCCACTAGAAGCATCTGCTCCAGTTTCCTCCCAAACCAATTTAATAGTCCGATTTTCCCAATCTGAATATATTACTTGATAATCCCAAGTCTGATTATGTGTAGCGCCAACTCCTGCGCCATCAAAGAAATTACCGCCGTTGATTCCAGTTAAATTGAACCAAGATTCTTGATGAATAATATTTACTGGAAATTCTACCCCGGTTGCATTTGGATAGGACGGATGAGTCTCCTCAATCCCTCTAACTATGCCAAAAGTACCTTGAACGTCTCCAGTGATATCTCCATCTACATGAAGATCATCTGTTAATGTAATTCCTTGTTCAACCAAGGTATGGAAATCATAAATCGTTCCATTAACTATTATTGAAGATTCATTATCAGATTCTGCAAATCCAAATATGCCAGAACCAATTAATTCCTCAATTTGGTAAGTTCTATTTCCATCGGCCCATGTTTCGCCGGAAACTAAAGAATTGATGTCAATGTCTAACCTTGTCCCATCATCGATCACGACCATTTGCGCAATCGCTTCAAATCGCTGATCGTAAAACTCACGAACCCCGTTTTCATCCCATGTCTCCAGATAGAATACGCCAATTTCTCCATCGATATTAGTCGATGATTCTTGATCTTCATCTGATGAGATATTGAGGACACCAGTGGCTTCAATCCGTAGCTTTTCAGAAATAACCCCATCAATTAGTGATCGATTTAATTCCCCATTCTTCACATCAACTAAGATGGTTGTGTTAAGATCTTCTTCCTGTGATAAAACCAGTAATTGCCCTGAGCCAGTAGCTTCAAAGATTTGTGTTGTTAGGACCCCACTTTGTATGGTTTCATTTTTCCAAATTGAATTCAATACCAGTGACAAATTGGTACTTCCATTATCATTAGATTCCAATATAGTGATGTTACCCTCACCCAATTCCCATGAACTTACTGTATTATCGATGCGTTGTTGCCAACCTTGACCTAAAAAATCAAGATAAAATCCTTGCTCTCCATCTTCATTAAAATATGATTGATCTAATCGCCAAGTGGTCTCAAGCATAATTTCATGATTATCCATTGGTTGGTTCCAAGTACCGATTTCAATACCTCTAGTGGCCACCACTGGCTGGATTAGTTCTTGGCCATCATAGTTAGTAATTGAAACACTAATCAAGATTTCATCACCCCATGCTAATGTCGTATTCAATTCGATATCTATTATTCTGTGTCCTTCGACCAAATCCCATAATTGCAAAATACTGGGTTCTAAATTTTGACCAGCACGTAAATGTGAAACTTCTATTTCAGCTTGATATGATTTGTCATCTGCGAATTTAATTCGATAGGAATTAGTATTTTCTCCTGATTCATCAGCAGTCCATGTAGTAAAAATTTCAGGTTGAGATGGCAAACCATTGGCAGAAGCAAATGGTGCACAAAGAGAAAGAAATAAAACTAGAATGATTAATTTCGCCCACCTTGGAGATTTTGCCATATAATAAACTGTACCCTACTCCTCTTCAATACTTGTGTAGAAATGCTTACAATCTTGAATGTATTTAGGTCAAGTTAGATTGATGAAAATTATCAAAATATGGCAAAATTATTGTTTCTAGGTGCGGGAGATTGATGAAGGGTTAACATGTCCGATACGTGTTGGAGAGAGTGTGATGCCGCTGATAAACATAACATTACCAGACGGCACTGTCAATGAATATGCTGCTGGAATTACTTGTGAAGAAGTTATTCAAGATGTGCTTGGACGCAAAAATGGTTGCCTTGCAGCACTGGTTGATGGTGTAGAAAGAGACATGTCTTACATCATCGAGGACTCTTGTGAAATCAAAGGCATTAAACCGGACTCTGATGCAGGCATGTACATCCTTAGACATAGTGCTGCACACCTATTAGCTCAAGCTGTAATGGAGTTATACCCCGATGCAAAACCTACTATTGGACCACCTATTGACAGAGGGTTTTACTATGATTTTGCAATGGAACCTATTACTGAATCTGATCTTAAACCAATTCAAAAGAAAATGCATGAACTTGCTAGAAGAAACCTGGTAATGGAACGAATTGAATTAGGAGAAAATGAATTGCGAGAACATTTTTCCAACAACCCGTATAAGCTAGAAATTATCAGTGATAAAGTTGGAGAGGGGAGTGGTTCTAGTATTTACAAACAAGGCGAATGGTATGATTTGTGTCGTGGACCTCATGTGCCGAGCACTTCTAGGTTGATGTTTAGTAGGTTAACCAGTGTCTCTTCTGCCTATTGGCGTGGCGATCAAGAGCGTGAACAATTAGTACGTATTTATGGAATTGTTGAACCAACAAAGGATGCATTAAAATCCACCTTAAATCGTATTGAAGAAGCCAAAAAACGAGATCATCGAAAATTGGGCAAAGATCTAAAATTATTCCATATTGATGAAGAGGTTGGCCAAGGTTTGATTCTTTGGACGCCTAGAGGCGCCACAATTAGACAAGAATTACAGGATTTCATAGCTTTTCATCTTAATAGGCAAGGTTACTCTCAAGTATTTACTCCACATATTGGCAAATTAGACCTTTACAGAACTTCAGGCCACTTTCCTTATTATCAAGATTCTCAATATCCTCCGCTGGTAGAGAAAGATTTGATGAGAAAATTATCAGATGAAGGATGCAGTTGCTCTGAATTATCAAATTTGATGAAGAGTGGTGAAATTGATGGTTACATGTTAAAACCAATGAATTGCCCTCATCACGTCAAAATTTATTCTTCACAGGCTCGTTCTTATCGCGACCTACCACTTAGATTAGCAGAATTTGGTACTGTGTATAGATGGGAACAATCTGGTGAAATTTCAGGCATGACTAGAGTTCGTGGATTTACTCAAGATGATGCACACTTATTTGTCACCGAAGAGCAAATTGCCCAAGAAGTGCTAGGCTGCATAGAGTTAGTGCAGATAATTTTTGATAAATTAGGAATGACTGATTATCGAGTTAGAGTTGGTCTAAGAGACCCTGATTCAACTAAGTATGTCGGAGATCCCAGTAGATGGGATAAGGCCGAACAGGCATGCAGAGATGCTGCTGCCTCTTTAGGCGTAGATTGGTCTGAAGAAGAAGGTGAAGCGGCATTCTATGGTCCAAAAATTGATTTTGTAGTCAAGGATGTTATCGGTAGAGAATGGCAATTGGGAACTGTACAAGTTGATTATAATCTACCTGAAAGATTTGATTTGACTTACAAAGGCTCTGATGGCGAATTGCATCGGCCGGTAATGATTCATCGAGCACCTTTTGGCTCTATGGAAAGATTTTGTGGAGTTTTAATCGAACACTTTGCTGGACGTTTTCCCACATGGCTTTCACCTACTCAATGTCACATTTTGACGATTTCAGAAAAACATCAAAAATATGCTGAGATGGTCGCAAGTATGCTGAAATCTAATGGAGTTAGAGTTGAAATAGATGATGGCGATGATACAATTGGTAAGAAAATTCGAACTCATCGTAAATTACATCCAGCATATATGATTATACTTGGAGATGGAGAATCACAGAACAAAACGGTTAGCCTTAGAGCAAGAAGCGGCGACCAAGTATCAGATATACCACTAGAAAAATTTGTTGAAGATATCGTAACTGAAATCAATGAAAAAGTTTCTCAACCAAACCTAGTATGAAGGAGGTATTGAAATTTCAGCACCGCCAATTATTGATGATTTCAATTTGATGGCTATAGTACCATTCTTTTTTGCGGCATTGACTGCATTTATATTCTGGAACAGCGTAGTTCCTAGGCAATTAAGAGGATTGCAAGTTGCTTTCCAAACCGGTGAAAGACGATACGAAGTCCATAATGTCACAGAATCAGTCCAAGAAGCAAGAAATCTACTACAAACCAAAGGAATGAGGTTTGGAGTTACGACTTATTTATTTGCTCTAACTGGAGTCCTAATTATTTTCTTTGAATTTTTGATGGCTAAATATGATCTTACTGATGGATATCATGCTATCTCAATCATAATTGCTTTATTGTTTATTTCAATACCAGCGATAATTTCTAGCGGTTCATCCTTGGGTGCTCAAATCATAAAACCAATTGGTGATGGAAAAGCAACCCTACAAAATTCAGACCTGTGGCGAAGTTATTCATATGTTATTCTAACTACTGCTTGGATGATTGGGGTATTGGTTCTAGCGGTAATTTTAGACACATTAGATGTTCCAAATTTTAGAAAATTTAGCATCTGTGCTTTTGTTGCTTTCTCACCTGCAATTCTTGCTTATGGCAGGGTTTTAGGGTCATCTTGGCAAGCATTAAAACAATCTTCGCAAAAAATTGCCCGCGGTGAAGCATCGCCATTTCATAATCATCAGCCTAATGCCAAACAACAAGCGATTGCTAAAATTGTTGACATTAACCTTACAGTAATGCCTTTTATTGCTTTAAATTCAGTCTTATCAATTTTAGTGTTAGCTATTGATCCTAACTTATTTACTCATTCAGATAGAGTTCTTGAGTTGCCAGAATATAGAATACAATCCTCAATGATGGAAGAAGGAGGTATTCTTGGATTCACTCTAATTGAATTATTTGCTTTTATTCCCGCTGAAGGAATTAGAATACCAATGGTGAACATGGTACTATTATTTCTATTGCTTAACGTTGCTTTAATTGGATTCCTATTTGTTTACGAGGTTGCTAGAATATTATTTCTTGATGTACAAGATGTCTCTGGCAAGGGAGGAATCAAATTAGCTGATAGTAGATTATTACGAGCTGAAAGAAGCCAGCAAGCGAAGGTACTAAATTTCTGTTTCACTGGTTTTGCAGGCCAATCAATGTTACTTTTAGCTTTAGCAATGATTACTTTTTGGGATTCCAGTTTCCTACCAAATGGTGCAGCATGCGGGACATGGGAAAATAATTTATGTGTAGTAATGCAAAAAGATGCTTTAGAAGAATTAACCTGGATGTTATCATCTGGAGGTCAAGTTGCGTTTATTGTAATATGGATGAGATCACGAAAAATCGGTTCAAGCTTAGAAGACATTTCATTTGACGCATCGATGGGAGAAAATCGCGCTCGAATGACTCAACTTGAAGATGTTATTTATCTTAAACAAAAAGCAATTAGAAAATTGATTACTGATGATTTATGGGATCGTGCACTAAAGCGAATCGACAAGGTAATTGAGGGACATGGTGAGCAACTTGAAGGATTAGATTTAGTTAGAAAGACTGATGCTATGATGGAAATTTACGCTGCAATGGGCCGGTGGGATGATGCTGAAAATAATGCGGTCTCAATACTCGCATTGCGAGGGGGTAGAGAAGCACAAATTGCCAGATTAATCTTAGTTGCAGCAAGCCTAAGCCAGCGTGATTTAGCAGAAGCAAAACCGAGATTAGAATTTCTTCCTGACGATGACATAGAGGCTGCAAGATTACAATGGTTTGCCGCAATATTACAACCCAAAAAGCGAAAATTGGATGAGAAATTAGTAGCATTGTTATCAATTGATCCTCTAACTAAACGCAATATCGACTTAATTAAACGCTTTAGAGATGGCATTGCTACTACTGAATTAAATTACCGAGATGAGCCAGCTGATCGTTTGATATTACTAGGTGATATTGCAAGATTAAGACTTTGTGGGAAGTTTGAGCAAGCCCTTAATCTTCTAGAACGTTATATTAAATCAAATGATTTAGAAAATTGGACACATGGTAAAGTTGTTTGCGCATTACTTCATTTGGATGATGGTCGTACTAATACCGCAACTAAAATTTCTGAGGATTTAGCAAAAAAACAATCTAGACATCCACATCTTAGAAGCCTGCTTAGACATATGGAGTCAATAGGCGAAACAGTTTCAGCAAGTAGCGAACCAACCGGAATTCAATGGCTAAGGGATTCTGGGTTAGATTGGGTACATGCTTGGCCTTATCGACATACAGTAGCACCTGCTCCTGCATTAATAACCAAAGATTTACAAAAACACGCTTGGAAAGCAAACGGATGGATTACGTTTGGTGATGAGGAAATATTCAAGAAGAGCAAGAAAAAAAGCTCAAGCGGCTGGAAACTTTTGAGTGATAAAAAATCCGAACGTGATTTCCCCCCTTGCATTTACACCCATATGACCGGTATAATTGTCACTATTGGCGGAATGCCAGTAGATTTAGGAATTCCTGGCGACATTGATATTTCTGCGATTGAAAATGCAGGGTTGATCGATTAATTATCCCCAGTTACAAGGCTCTAATACTTCTTGATTACCCATGTACTGAACCAGTACCTTGGGAATTGATACTCTTCCATCTTCTAACTGATTTTGTTCCATAATTGCTACCAATGCACGAGATGTCGCAACAGCAGTAGAGTTTAGAGTGTGCACTATTGGTTGATTTGCGTGCCCAGGCTGTCCATACTTAATCTGTAATCGATTTGCTTGATAATCTGTACAATTTGAACATGAAACTATTTCTTTATACTGATTTGCTCCTGGCAACCAAGCTTCTAAGTCATATTTTCTAGCAGCAACAGTCCCCATATCTCCAGTACAAATATTTACAACTTCATAATGAAGTCCTAAATCAGTCCATAAATCAATGCAATTTTGTAATAATTCTTCATGAATTTCCCAAGATTGTTCGGGTTTTGCAATAACAATCTGCTCAATTTTGGTAAACTGATGAACTCGCCAAATACCTAAGTCTGATTGACCATGAGAACCTACTTCTCGGCGAAAACACGGAGACACACCTACTACTTTCAAAGGCAATTGATTCTCTGGTATTGTCTCACCCATATACATCGAAGTAAGGGGATGTTCAGATGTTGCAATCATGTAATATTTATCTGGTTCAACACCATACATTACGGTCTCAAAATCACTTAAATCTGTTACCCCTTCGTAAGCCTGGCGATTCATCATCACCGGTGGTTGAACAAATGTATAGCCTCGCTTTCTAATAAAATCTACCGCATAATTTTGCAGAGCCATCTCCAATCTTGCTAAATCTCCCTTAAGGAAGAAAAATCGACTTCCGGCGATTTTAGCAGCACGTTTCAAATCGACCCAGCGATTCATTTCAATCAATTCATTGTGCGTTCTGGGCTCAAAATCAAATTCGGGTTTTACCCCATAGGTGCTATGTAGAGTATTTCCTGATTCATCGGCTCCCTTGGGCACTTCATGATGAAGAATATTAGGGATGGACATTCTAATTCTGTCTCTATTTTCTAAGGCTTCTTGGGTTTGTAATTCTAGTTCAGTAATTTCTTTACCAAGAGAAGCAACCTCTGTAAGTATAGCTTGAGCCCTATCTTCATCACCAGACTTTTTTGCCTCACTGATACCTCTTGCAGCAGTATTCTTTTGCTGCCTCAATTGATTGGTTTGATGTTGAAGGTTTAGCCACAATTCATCAAAATGAATGACTTGGTCTATCTTGTCATGAGGAAGCCCACGCTTATCATGGTCCTGTCTAATTAGAGTATGATTTTCCCTGAACACATGAATATCTAGCATTGGACCACCCTATAATGAAATACCGAAGTCGAAGACACTCGTCCCGATAAAAATAAGACCACCTATTAGATAACCTAAAATCGCTCCACCATTTAATAAAGGAAGCCCTGCTTGAGCTTTACCTCTAGCTACATACGTCATCAAGGCAAGATAGCCAAATAACGAACCAACTAAAGCGAACATTGCAATAGCAAATGAATTATCTGAATCCAACCACTGAACGGCAGATAATACTAACATACCAGGAAAGATGATGTCTCCTAATCCCATAAATAATGCTTCTTTGTTCTTTTTTGTTTTAACCACATTGGGAATATTTTTCGGTGGGTTTGGGACTTGTATGGCTGTATCATTAGTAACTACTTCGGATTTTTCAACCATCTTACTTGATTCATGCTTAAATGAATATCCTTTATCTTGTGGTGCGACCAATAGAATTGGTAATTGTAATCCAATCATTGTATCTGCTAGTTCTAGCATATGTTTTGAGCGATAAACTGCCCATGCATCATAAATCGCAGCCAAAATCATAAAGATAATTATTAGGCCTGGCACAAATGCAACACCTAGCATGACAATTACACCTGCTCCAACTAAAATTCCTACAGTATTTACTACATACCATTCACTATGGAAGTATAATAAAACCATTAATAAAAGTGCGATAATTACACCAATTAAAAATGGCACATCATAAAGTTGTAAACCATCAAGACTATACATATTGTCTTCTATTACTCCACTTGAAATTTGATTATTTGCGACTGATACAAAGGTTGTAGCAGAATCATTTGTTACAAACTGACCATACTTAGAAAATTCACCCGACTCCGCAGTGAAGCGGTTTTTCAAACTTTGTCCGTAAAACCAAAAAGATTCTTCTTGAGAAATAACCAGTAAATCTGTAAATCCGGAATCATCCAAATCAGTTAATTGAATTTGAGAAATACTATCTGTGAAATATGCTAATCTCATCTTATCTTGAACCGAAAATTGTTCCCCGTTTGGTTGAGAATTATCCCATTCCCAAGAGCTAATGTTTCCGTCTTCCTCTGCAACAAGCAGTAGTTTCTGATCACCCTTATTTGATGAAATGTTTTCATCTGACCATATAGAATGTCCGAAATCTAGGCTCGTGATATTACTTTGAGATTTAAATTCAAATTCAAATTGGACAGGTACTGTAGTAAAACTGGGTTTTGTTTCTTCTAACATTATTACTCCAACTGCTTTTTCTGTGGCTAATAAAAATCGATCATAATCAATTAATTCAGCCCCAACGAACTCATTTCTAATATCATAGTATGGAGGAACTGCCCAGTCTGCTTGGTAAAATAATTCACCGGGGTTTTGATCATATGTTCTGTAGTAAACCAAGTCACGATCTGTAGATAATGTATAAACCCCTCCATCTACAATAATTGCCATTTCACATGAACCATATTCAGTCCCAAGATTAACTGTCTCGCCAACTAAATAATTACATGAATACCTTTCTATTTCTTCGCCTGATTTAATATCTACAGACCAAATCCAAGCAGAGTTTGCAAAGGTAATATGTTGATCTGATTTTACATATCTAAATAACTCATTATCCCCTGCAGGTAACCTAGGATAACTCATTGTCCATAGCGGTTCACCCGAACTGATGTTGTCTTCCCCCCAATACGATACAGAATCCTGCCAATTGGTGAAATTACCAATCAATTGATGGGTTAAGAAGCCATCCATGCCATCATCAGTCAAATAATCTCCTTGATATGAAAATGTATCTTGGTATTCAAATTCTTCAACTTCAAAATCAATTACCAACATATGCATCAATGGCACTGTTGTATACATCAATGCAATAGTTAAAACACCCATTATTCCATATTTTATCAGCCACTCTTTCTTGTATCGAGCTAACATAATTACACACGCAGTAAAGATAAATATCAACAATAATTCAATCAGAATAAATCTAACTTGTGTAGCCCCAGCCTCACCAAAAGCATGTAACTCAGCAACATCATACCAAGGCCTAATAAATAATGCAAGAAATATAGTTACAACAAACATTGTCACCATGCCAATCATCGATGTCATTTGCTCTTTCATCAAAGCGAAAACTCCAGTTTCTGAAGTGAGTTGTTTCTCTAGGTTAACAAAATCCTCTGAGACGGTCTTATCTCCCTTGGCGGGTGAAGTACCTTCGCTCATAGTTTGGCGTGGATGCTCTATCTTTTGAGTGAATCGCTATTTTAATGCAATAAATTAATCAGTATCACGAAGAAATTATGCAATCGTCTTACTTCGCAAACTCATGTCAAAGTCGGCAAGTATCCGAAATTGGTTAACTTCAACCAAAATTATTGGCATGTCTTTAGGATTAACTAATACCTATAAAATTATTAAAAAATTAAAATTGAATGTTAAAGATTCTAAGATCATTCATGTTGCTGGCAGTAATGGCAAAGGTACTGTATGTGCACTAATGGCAACAACTTTGACCATGATGAAAAAATCTAATCTCCTTTTCTCATCACCGCATTTATGCAAAGTAGAGGAGCGAATAAGAATTAATGGCAAACCATGTGATAGTATTATCTTTGATGGTGCATTAATGAATATTAAGTCCGCCGCAAATGAAGAAAATATTCAATTAACCTTTTTTGAAACCACATTTTTAGCTGCGCTTATTGTTGCAAAACAATCCAAGGTTGAATATCTAATTCTAGAAACTGGTCTTGGCGGGAGATTAGATGCGACTAGATGTACTAATGCCGACCTTGCTATACTAACTGCAATAAGTAAAGAACATTCAGATATTCTTGGTGATGACATCTATCAAATAATTGCTGAAAAGGCTGCAATTGCAAGGCCGGGCAAACCAATCATTGCTAGAGAAATGCCAATTTTTAATTATCGGAAAACCGTTAAAGAAATTGCTCACAATTGCCAGCAAGTAATACTTGAAGAGGAATCTTTACCGGCGATATGTCATTTTGTAAAAGTACCAGGAAATACAACTATTAATGTCGAAGCAAAATTACTTGTTCAAAATGCCTTTAATTTTCTAAACCTATCAACTAAAAAGATTGACTGTGCACTGAAAAATCTGCATTGGCCTGGAAGGTTACAAAAACTAACCCTTCACAACGGACAAACGTTAATTCTTGATGCTGCTCATAATCCATCTGGTTTAGCAAAAGTTTCTAATGAATTAATCTCATTAATACAGCCGGAGATAAAAAATAAAAAGTGGAGCCTAATTTTTGGTACCTCACCTCAAAAAGAAATGGACGAAATGGTGGAATCTATTACGGAAATCTGTCGAAAACTTGGACCCCCGGAACTTTATCTAACCAAGCCGCAAGGTGGTAGATACCCAGGTGTTGAGACTGAAGATTTGGCAAATTACCCTTGGTCTTATTCTAAGATATATCAATTTGAAAATGTTAAACAGGTTTTAGATTACATTATCAAAAAGCAAACTTTACAAAATCAACCGATATTGTCCATAGGATCTCTTTACTTGCAAGGAAATATTCTAAATTATCTACAATTGAACACTGATAATGATCTAAGCCTCATTCCGAAGAAATCAAATGCAACACCCTCTAGGAGAGTTGATTGAGATGAGTGAGAAATGGGACTATCGATTTATTGAATTAGCCCGACACATCTCATTTTGGAGTAAAGATCCATCTACTAAAGTTGGCTGTGTAGTAGTTGGAGAGGATAGAGAAATTCGCTCAACTGGATTTAATGGATTCCCACGCGGGATAAATGATGATGATGAACGATTATTAGACAGAGAAAAAAAATATCCATTGATATGTCATGCAGAGGAAAATGCCATAATGCATGCTGCTAGGATTGGTGTATCTCTAAAAAATAGTACTGCATACGTCACATGGCCTCCATGCTCAAGATGTGCAAGATCTCTTATTCAAGCTGGAATTAGAGAAATTGTATACCCTGAAACCGGTGAAATACCGGAACGATGGATTGATGATTTCACCATTTCAGATAACATGCTCCGTGAAGCTGGAGTTGCTGTTAGAAGTATCAAAAAAGAGTGATTTAACCGACTATTTCATTGATGAAATAGATTTACCCGCTTTCATGGGGAGGAAAATAACTTCATTACTAATCATTTTTCTTCTAATGCTATCTGGTTGTATTGATCCACTGGATCCATTAAATGAAAACCAGGATAATGATACTACTTCTGATGAAGAGCCGGATCCAGAGCCGACACCTGAACCTGAGCCAGAACCGGAACCTGAGCCGGAACCTGAGCCGGAACCGGAACCTGAGCCAGAACCTGAAACCTTGCCTACAGAACCTTGTAATGGGCTACTAATTTTATGTCTTAGAACCTATGATAATGTGACATTTCCTGAAACACATAATGCATTTGCCACCGAAGATGATGGTATTTACTACCCTGCATCTAATCATAGAACTGGCCTAAATGCGCAATGGCAAGCAGGAATAAGAGCATTCATGATTGATACACATTATGAAAATCTAAATGATGAAACATTGTCAGGAGTGAAATTATGCCATGGTAGTGATGATAGAGGTTTCAGTCCTTGCATTTATGGCAATACAAGTGCTGTAGATTGGTTATCAAATCTAAATGAAAAAATAGAAGATAATCCTCAAGATGTTGTCACTTTACTTGTGGAAAATTATGTTCAACCGGAACATTTAGAGCAAGTTTTCATTGATTCTGGATTGATGGAAAAAGTCTTCATTCATGAATTGAATCAACCATGGCCGACTCTTCAATCACTGATTGATAACAATACAAATCTAGTGGTATTTTGGGAACAAGGGGGAGATTCCAATCACCCATGGATTCATGATTTTCTAACTCATAGTTGGACTACTAATTTCGGGGAAAGAAGTACTTCTGAAATGAATTGTGACGTATTAAGAGGTGATGGAAATCAATTGGTATACCATATGAATAATTGGTTGAGCAATCAAGCAGGCCTTGCAGACCCTACTCAAGCAGAGGAAGCAAATGATGTTGATTTCTTAGTGAATAGAGCTAATGAATGCTGGAATCAGCATGGAAAAAGGCCTACATTTATCGCCGTAGATTGGTGGGAAGAAGGAGATGTTGTAAAGGCTGCAGAGCAAATTAATTTGCAAGATGAAGCAAATTAACCCCAAAAACGCCTTGTTCTAGCATATTCTACTTCTGCTAAATGAATTGCTTTTAACAAACCTTCTGCAGATTTACGTGGTGTTTTTCGCAATATACGTTGTGCCGTTGCCTCACCTATTCCACGGCCCATTAAACACAGTACAGCTTCATAACCACGGTTTTGTATCATCTCGGCATTTTTTATCATTCTAATACGATCATTATCATCATCTGATGAGACCCAATCCTTTAGCATACTTAACAGACCTTCTCTAGCACAAGCCATCATTGACCCTTGGCATTTCAAACATGACCCTATGTCTTGAATTTCATTATAGCGTGCAACTCTAAACCTTCTTACAGCACCACACTTTAGGCAACACAGGACAGCTCTTTCATTTTCTAGACGCAATCTAAGTCGCTCCCTTACCGCTGCATTATCCCAATTAGGCAATAACAAATCCTTGCTTGAACGTCGTGAGAGGCCGATTGGACCTGCTGCGGTTATTTCAATAGATATCAAACCATTTTGAATACCATGAAGTACATCTTTTGCCCCTAATATATCCATTTTCTCAAAAAATAATTTGTCTAAAACCTCTTGCAAGACAACTGTTCCACGATATTTTTTGATCAATGCTTGTAAATTTATTCGCCTTGGGTCGACACCATGTCTTATAATTCCAAATGTCTTTCCGACCTGAGCAAATCGCCATCGCAACTGTCTTGAATTTGGTAATGTAACACTTAGTAAGCCTTCAAGTGCATCTGGAGGAGTTTCATGTAACCAAGTTATCAAATCACTGGGAGAAATTCCCGATGCTTGTAATCCAATTCGAGTTGATTCAATTATCAAACGGCCCCAATTACCTGATTTAGTTGAAGCCATGGCAAGTAATAAATGTCCTAATGTTTCATTTATTTTGGTCCCTTGACAAGAATTAATTATGATTGCATCATTTCTTTGTTCAATAGTAATTGTTCTATCTGTTGGCAAAATACCCGCTTTCTCGAGATGGTCGCCAATTTCATCGCTTAACATTCCAAGTGCATGCTCATTAATTGGGTAATCGGATACTGCAAGTTTATTAGATGATAATAAGCCGAATTTATCAATTTCACGTGCGTTTTGATTGTTGGCTTCAACTAGATTCAAATCCTTCGCAATGAGCCATCTTAAGCGCCCAATATCTCTTGCAACATCGGCTGGAACCGGCGGCAATTCGCCAACCCATTGCGGAGCTTTTGCTTGATCTGAAACCGGCACCACAAGTAACTCAGATTTTTCAGGGTCCGCATCAATAATCATCCATGTTCTACCTGCTATGACAAATCTTCTAATCGCCCCATCTTCATCTTCACCAGAGTCATTTAATGAAAGAACAAATGCTTCATCAACACTACCAATTGACCTTCTAGTTACACTGTCTCTAACTCGGTATGATTGTTTATCTGGTATCATGGAAAGATGCTTAGTCACCCATTCTCTAGTTCTGCCTGCTGTAGAAAACCAACCATTAGCATACTTTTGTGGTAATTGAACTTGTAGTTTTTTTATTGCATCACTAATCTCTTCATCAGGAGTCACAAATAATGGCCTTTCATCTGGTAAATCAAGACCTTTTGACTTTGCAGCTATCTTTGCTTCATCGTAAATTTTTGTAGGCCATCTGTACCATGGGGACTGTTTAGGATTGATGACCAAATTAAGTAACCAATTCTCAGCAATCATCTGTAATACATCTATAGTATCTTGTCTTGTCCAGTCTTGGAATTGAAATGTGTTGGAAATTATTTCAGTCGCCTCATCAATTGGTACTGCCTTGAAACTGTGTGCCATCAAAATTAATTGATTGACCACCACTGAACTTGGTGCATCTCGCCAAACTACTGGTTCTAATTCACCACGTAATGATCTTTCTGCAATAACGGCTGCTTCGATAATCTCGTCACAATCCCAAGCAAATATTGTACCTCTTCCAATACCACCAAGTCGGTGATCAGCCCTGCCTACTCTTTGTAATAATCTATCTACAGAACGGGGACTTTTTATCTGAATTATCCTATTTATCAATCCTATATCAATTCCTAACTCTAAACTAGAAGTACATACCAGTCCTGAAATTTCTCCAGATCTTAAGTCATTTTCCATTTCAACTCTAGTTTCTGTTGCCAATGAGCCATGGTGGATACCAATTTTCAATTTTGGAGCCATTTTCTGCAGGCGATTAGCAATTGTTTCCGCATCACTACGACTATTGACAAATAATAAACAAGGAGCATCCTTAGTGATTATTTCGACTATTTCTCTAAAAATCGCATGCGCTCTGGAAGGCACTGCATGCTCAATTGCACCGGTTTCATCTATTGGTGACGGAAATGCTGTTTCAACTGAAATCTTTGTGACTCTTTTACCAGTTTCAATAATTGCCAAACCGTCTTTTGATAACCATTTTGCAACCTGGTCAGGATTACCTACTGTGGCGGACAATCCAATACGCTGCAATTTATTACCGGACAATGCCTCTAATCTTGAAAGCCCTATGGATAATTGCCAACCTCTTTCGCTTGCGGCTAAATCATGAACTTCATCAACAATTACTGCTTTAACTGTGGAGAGTAATTTACGCAGATTCTTGCCGGTAAACATCAGTTGAAATGTTTCAGGGGTAGTAACTAGGATGTGTGGTGGATTACGGACCTGCTTTGCTCTCTCACTTTGAGTTGTATCACCATGTCTTAATCCAACACGAAGACCAACAGCCTCAGAGATTTCCTGTAGTCTGCGATCAACATCTCGATTTAATGCTCTTAATGGAGTGATATAAATTACCGCAAGTGGTTCCCATTTTTCAACTAGACAGCGATGCAATATAGGCAATATTGCGGAGAGGGTTTTCCCAGAACCCGTTGGAGCAATAAGCAATCTGTCTTTACCTGCAATTATTTCAGGTATTGCGCTAATTTGGATTGGCGTTGGTTTCCAATCTCTTTTTTCAAGGGTTTTTTGCAAACTTTTGTCAAGATGTAAAAATACACTAGACATACTCTACCCACCCCCGCGCTATATGGTATATGCCTTCATTTTTGATTATTTGTAATGAATATCAAAATCAAAACATCAAATAACTCAAATGATTTGACACTATATACAGGGACAGTGAGGACATGGGATTTTTAGGTGATTTGTGGCAGAAACAACATGGCAGACAACTACTATTGAGTGCAACCGCTTTTGGTGCATCAACAATTCTTCTTTTGGCGAGCCTATATCAATTATTATTTTTACAAAACAATACAGATTGGGGCGATTTTACCGGTGCTGCAATCGGAATGTTAGTCATATCTAGTTTGTTACTAATCATCATCACTCCAGAATTCCTTAACCTTAGAGGATATGTAAACGTACTTGAGGAGATTAAACAGATAGAATCTACTTCTGAGTTGAAAAGAAGAAAATCCGAGGGCGATGAAGCTGCTAAGGTATTGGGTGCAGGACATGCTCAATCATGGGATGACTTCCTAGTCAGTAAAGGTCTCAAGAAAAGAAAATGAGGGGACAAATTGTCTAATAATCCAATGAACAATCTCCTTCGTGAGATGTTACTTGCTGTGGCCATGATTGTATTCTTAGTTCTTGGCTTGTGGGCACACACTGGCACGATGCCTCCATTAGTTGTTGTTGAATCATCATCAATGATTCATGAAGAAGCTGGCGAAGTTGGTAGTATTGACGCCGGTGATTTAATTTTAGTCAAAAATATACCTTATGAGAGTATAGTAACATTTGCTGAAGCAAGCGACTCTAATGACCAAAATTACGGACATAAGATGCACGGGATGAATGGAGATGTGATAATCTATCAAAAAAATGGCGACTCGGGCACGCCAATTATTCATCGCGCTATTTTGAAAGTTGAAGCAAGTCAAACCACTTCTCCTGACAGAACCATAAGCAGTGATTCAAACAATTCAGAATATTGCCCAAATGGCGGAACTTGGGACTACAGTATCGAAGATTTAGATGGAATGATGGGGACTTGTGTGTTGACTTGGACGGTTCCTGGAACAAATGCTACCGATGTTGAATCTATTACTATACATTTTGATGGTCAACAGGCTGGATATTATGATTGTGGCCGATTTGCACATGCTAATGTCGAGGAATTCCTAGTTATTTGGAATTGGCAACCAAAACATTCTGGAATCATAACTCTTGGCGATAATAATCAATGTTCCGTTGATCAAGGTGGTTTAGTGGTAAACGGCTCTTCTGGAGTACATAGCGTTTCAGGCGTAGCTGGACCTGTTCAAGATACATGGTTAGTTGGAGTTGCAGGTGGAGAAATACCGTGGCTTGGGACTGTAAAATTAATGCTAAGTGGTTCTGACTCCCCTGGAACTCAATTCGTTCCTGAATCATCCTTTTACTATCTTGCATTGGTAATAGGTACAATTATTTTTGCTCCAATAGGACTAGAAATATTGCTCAAAAATACTATGAAAAAGTCTCCTGAATTTCAATTGATGGCAATGAATCAAGATCATTCCTCTGAAGAATGACTTGAATGTGTCATAATTGCTTCACTTAAACTCATTTCACCACACGCAACTAACTTTGCTAATTGCTTTGAAATAGTTAATTCGCCCATAGATAATTTACGACTTTCTCCTTGGATAAATTTGATCTCTCCAAGTGTTGGCTTAATCACCCGTTGTTGCCATACACGAGTTCCATTATTTGTGGCAATACGAAGTGCTGAAATTGAATGATTATTCCTAATTAGACCTTTTGAGGTTTTAGTTTCATTGACTTGCTGAACAATCCAGTTTGCGGCAAGACAGAGATTGATTATTTGATCACGAAATAACGGTGCGCCATCTCCAATTAGAATTATCATTTCTTGACAATTTAGAGTTGTTTTTAGCATTTCTATCTTGGGAACCAATTCGTCTAGTGACTTCAATTGGGAAACTCCGGTAAAGGCTCCATCTACCAACCATGCCAAGCCTGGATAAGGCCCCGGGTCAATACCAATTGTTAATTTTAAAGATTCTAAGGAATTACTTAATTGAAACATTGCCGAATATACCGAAGACTCAATTGTTTCAATATCGGTTGGAATCGGTTTACCTATTGTACTATCTTGTAGGATTTCGTCTGCTTTAGCAAACCAAATGAATTCATTAGAAGGCAATGGGATATTGATATCAAGAATAACAAAATCAAGTTTTTTGGCGCGTAATATCTCTATCAATTTGAACGATAATTGGAAGTCATCAGTTCGAATTGCTAATCTCGCCATATATTAGCGATAATTCCGTCATCAACAAATCTACCGGATTTATGAGTCATTTTCAATAATGGTCTATTTTGCAGAAAAAGACCGAAGTAATCAAAAACGCTTGACAATAAAACAACTTCGTGAGCAGCAAGTACGAGAGAGAACTACGACAAGTTCTTGCAGGCTTAGACAAAGGCATAGCTTCGATTATCAAATCATGTAATGAAATTCAAAAAGCCAAAATGCGACTGGTTGAAAAAAAACCATTTCTAGTTGTTAGAGCCGCTGGGTCTGGAATAGAAGGTTCTGGTGATTTATTAGCACTTAGAGGAGATATCTGCTTTCCAATCGAAGTCAAATCCTCAAAAGAATCCAAATTATATCTATCAGGTCGAACAGTGGAACAATACAAATCTCTGCGATATGAAGGAGATAGAACTAATTTAATGCCATTATATGCTTATCGATTGAAAGGAATTAGAGGAGACTCTTGGAGAATTTTTAGAGTCGAAACTTCTACTTTGAGTGGGAAACTAAGATTACTATCAGCACATATCCCAAAACTCCCCCTTACTAGAAATGGAAAACCTTACCTTAATTGGGAACAAGGATTACCTTTACATGAATTTATTTCATTAGTATGTTCTAGTTCGAGAGAAGATAATAGCAAATTAAATCAATTAAAAAATCGAACAAAGGTTATTTCAAACTCAATTTCTAATCAACAATTTGTTCAACAAAATAATGATCGAGATATTCTTGCAGAATTAATGAAAAGAAAAATCGCCTAATCAAAAGTATGGAATAATTAGAATAAATACTATCATCCCAAGTAGTGCTAAAGAGGAAATATTAGATGCTTTACTTGATATATGTTCAATCCACATTGGGTTGATATCCCAGAATTTTAATTTCCTACCAACTTTTTTGACCCCATTTAGAACTGCTCTAAGCATATCTTTGAACATATGACCTCCATCAAAGGGAACCATTGGAATTAGATTGGTAAATCCTAACAAAATATTGACCCAAAGTAACCAAAAGAATAGATTTACCAGAAATAATAATCCATTAGTACCTAATGATTGAGCAAAGGAATTATCATCAGCCACAAGTAATGATTCCTCGAAGGGATGCATAGAAACGCCCTGTAACTCAAATGGTACAATCATTAAGCTTAAAGTATGAAATGGTACCATTAGTGATTTTTGTGCCAAATTACCGTCCCATCTTGGAGACAATGGTCCTGCAAGGCGGTCAACTCCTGCAGTACCGCTGGATAAACCCTCAACGCCGAGAAACGGTTCTCCCTTTGTTATATCCATTGATTCGAGGTTAGATTTAGACCAACCTAAAGATAAATAATAATCATATTTATCAGAAAGATTGGCATTCAAATTTTCAACTTGACCATCACTGCGCATAACAGTGATAGTGATACTATCATTTGCCGAGTAATCATCCATAACTTCATAGAAATTATCTATGTTGTTAATTTCTTTTCCATCAATTGATTGAATGGTGTCCCATGGTTGCATCCCAGCATCAAATGCGCCCTCATCTTGAACTATTCCTCTAACATGTACGCCTTCATCTACAGCGATAAATTGTCCAGCTAAGCCACCTAGGAAAATCAAACAAATAAAAGCAGCAAAAATATTTGTTGCCGGACCTGCAGCAAACATTCGCATTCTTTCCTTGCTTGGTGCATTGGTTAACTCTTCATACTGCGGCTCAGCAAACGCCCCTAGAGGCAGTGGACCAAGTTGAAGCAAGCCAAACGAACGAATCCTCATTCCGTGTGCTCTAGCAAGTAAACCGTGTCCAAATTCATGAATGACAAGTGCGACAACAAATGCTAAAGCGCCCCAGCCAAGAGGTATTACCGGATTGATTCCAGGTATTGCTACCAATTCACTTGCGGATGGTGGGTCAGCTTGTGGAGGGCTCATTAAAGCAGTAAGAAAAGCGACAATCATCAATATTCCAACCATTAACATTGTGAATACGCAAACCCATAATGAAACTTCACCATAAAACCTCCAAAAGCTTCGTGGCTTAACTGCCTTGTCTAACAAATTTAGTCCCCGTTTACTTCTTACCATTAGTATAATGCCAAATACTCTGGTAGCATTCCATCGGTCTAAAGTACCATTATTTTCCCAAACTCTTAACAAAATATACCAGACTAGTATAAGCAGTAATATGATTGACCAGTCAAAATCAACCGTGCCCCAACTAGCAGCCATGACACTCCGGTGTTGTTACATAATTTGAATATTGACAAAACATGAACAAACTTGAAGAATAAGTAGCATGAGGATAAACCATGCTAACATGGTTACGGGATGTTGAAGAATGGTGTTCTGAAACATGGAGGCAAAAACCTGTTGAAGTTCTAGAGTGGTATGAAGATCAAGAACATTTTCAAGTATTCATAAAACTAGAACGAAGTGTGCTTATTGCTGATTTTATTTTCACCATCAATGCAACAGGAGATAAGCATATTGACATAAAACATCATCTCCATATCCCACTTGACATCTGGAATCCCGGTTCTATACAAGCTACTAGAATAAGTGATGGTAGAGTTAGATTCAGGCATCGTAATTCAGACATAATTCTTGCAGCAGAATTAAGAGCACCTGAATGGGGTAAAACTGTACTTGAAGATTGGTTAATTACTATGAAAGGTGAACAATTAAGACCTAAGGATAAGAACCAACGTCTGGCTTCTATACGTAGAACAAGAGAGGTAATCAGCAGGAATATAAATGCAGCATCGCTTGACTCTGCAAGTATAGATCTAGAATTAATCTCTCGCCGAATAACTTCTGCAGAAGTGGGACTAAACCCTTCAGAATTAATTCTTGAAGAAGAATGATTAACTCAATCTTACTTTATACTTCTCTTTGCCATTTGCATAAAGAGTGATACTTCCTGAGGAGGAGACACATATAGCAAGACATTCTGCTAACTGTGAAATTGCTCTTGCAGCTAAATGTCTACCTCCTTCACCATATTTAGGTTGAGTTCCAGCTGGGACTTGGATATACCTACCTGCATCACTAGCAATGCCATCTTTGTTGAAAAATATCGCACCATCCAACCAAGCAAATTCTGCTAATGTTTCATGATTTTCATTAAGTAGAATACTCCTTTTGCTTGAATCATGTCCTTTAAATGGATTCAAAACCAAACGAGTAGAATATCTACGTAACTGTGGCAATGAACCTATCGCAAATAATGCGCCAACCGAATGTCCCTCTCTACCCCGAGACCCAATATGTCTAGCTAGTTGCATTGCTTTAGTTAAAACCTCAAGTTCAATTCCAGCTTCCACCGATAATGACGCAAAGCGATTCGCACTCAACATTGTAGTATCAATTGAAAAAATCCCATCTATTGGATCAGCAAGTACTGCTAAAATTTTTTCACCACGAGAGATTCTACCTTCCCCAATTGCTTGTAAGATCATATCATGTAATTGAGTTAAAATCTGTAAACCCATTGAACTTAATGATTCGTCCAGCAATTGAACACTGATTTGGGAATTATCGAATGACTCTACTACTCGTGATTTACTGCTAAGAATACTGATTTCAGTATCTTTAGGTATCACTTCATATATTTGTCTGATTTTCTTTACATTATTTGAAATTATTACTACACTGTCATACTTTTTTCTATCGCTTGGAAAACTACTGGCGACCAAATTAACAAGGTCTGCCACAATCTCACCTATTCATTTGTGGTATCAATGCCTGGAAGTTGATCTTCTGACTCCCGATACACTGTCCTCATATTGCTAATGAAATTTCGTTCTTTTATGACCATAATAAATTCATCAAAACCTGGGTCTTCTTCACCGTCAAGATGGCTTAATATGACTTCTAAAGTGATTCTCGCTCCTTCTCTATGAGGGTATCCAAAAATCCCCATCGATATTGGCGGTGATATTATTGTTCTAACATCATCCATTTCCTTGATGCGAATAAACAGATTGTGGTATGTATCTGGCAATAACTGCCTTCTAGATTCATCTTGACTTGGACGGCGACAATCAGGTCCTACAACGTGAATTATGTGCTTGAAATTGCTTTCTAGAGCATAAGGCTCAGTAACAACATTATGAGTTACTGCACATGGAGGGGCGTTGATCTTGCGCTTTTCTAAACAAATATTTCGAGTTACTTGAGTCAATTCTTGACCTGCTTTTTTGTGAACTAGAGAATCTAGACCCTCCCTTCCAGATAAACGATTATTCGCTGGAGTGATGAGCGCATCTGCTGTGTGATCCCACAAGTCACCACCTACTACTCTAAGAACTCCCCATTTACAGGTTCTGGCCATATATAATTCCGGCATCGTACAAGCATGGAGGGCCGTCTTACTTATCAAGTTCGCAAAATTGTATCATATTTTGCTATTTTTTAATAAAAATATTGAATCCGATGACAACTTTCAATACATTACAATACTACGTCTTAACAAGCAGGGTGATGTAATGGCTGTCGGATATGTTTTGGTGAATGTAACGCCTGGTATGGAAATTGAAGCATACCACAAAATAAAATCTATGAAAAATGTAGATGATATTACTGTACTATTTGGTGATTATGACTTAATTGTCAAATTAGTTGCTGATGATCTTGTCTCAATAGCAAAATCTGTTGTTGAAACAATTAGACCTGTTAAAGGGGTTTTGAATACAAAAACTTTAGCAGGTGCAGATATAATTTGAGAGCCTTTAGTACGCTGATTTTGCTAAAAATCTGCTGTTGAGTAGGGTGCTGCGCCCCATATGTGGCGCAGTATAGCGATTTTTCGGCACAAATACTATATACCCAACCAATGTACTTGGTATCGGAGGTTATCCAAAATGTCTGATAAAAAATATTTCGTCCTAATGCAGGGCGGTAAAGATACAAGCCAAGTATTTGCGAGCAAACAAC
>MDSV01064632.1_pt1 | contig 24652 bp, 20 predicted proteins | sample 810851 | NCBI WGS metagenome assembly MDSV01 (sample SAMN05326640, study PRJNA326480) | marine metagenome | isolation source: seawater | place: Atlantic Ocean: North East | collected 2012
GCTGTAAAATTAAAGAATTTAGAATCTAATTTTTGCGTCAAACTAAGTTCGTCAGAAAATATATCGCTAAAACCTGAGACCTTATTAAAATTATTTTTGTTTTCCACTGAATTAACTTAATTTATTTATATATATTAAAAATACTTAAATTGAAAAAATATTACTAGAGTAATAAAGAACAGAATTTAATGTGAAATCATCACATTCTAAACAGCCATTTTTCTCCCTGTTTTTTTTCTTCCGTATTCAAGAAGTTCTTTTTGCTCAGAATTTGAAAGGATTGGCGGGACGCCAACCATCTTACAGCCAAGTTCGTCAATTATATAATCTAGTCTTTCTTTTTGAGTCATACTTTGATCCAACCAACTTGAATAAAATACAATTCCATTTTTATCTAAAGCAGACTTAACTTTATTCCTAGCTTCGTTCATAATATCTGGATACGGAGGATCATGAGCGTCGGGTTGCATATAGCTCATACCCATATCTCCAGGACCCCATTCTGCAAAAGCTATCCCTGGGACTTTAGCAATATCATCTACATTTGCAACACAATGCCTATCTTCTATTTTTAACCCTAAAATCAATTCTCCTTTAGGATTTAATGGCCAAGGATCAGCAACATCAGTATAATCAGATTGTTCTAATCCCCATAGTTCCGCAGGATGCTTTTGGCCTCCAGATCCTCTGAGACCTTCTCCTATAAAATCTCTTCCAATTTCCTGATATGGATATCTTGTTACTTGCACAAATGCTTTAACTGATTCAGCACTTCTAGTATGAGTATGTAATATACCATGAACGCCAGCAGTCAGTAGGTGCCTAGCTTGCCAAGCATTGTATCTTACTTCTTCCGGAGTAATAGCATTGGATGGCAAAGTGCATACAACGGTTGGAGTTAAATGCCCACTATTTGTTGGACCTCCATCTTTTAATCCCTGCATAAATTTTGTAAGACCAACTGTATCAAAGGGATTATGCTCAAAATCTATCAAAAACATGTCTGCCAATGTTTTTGATCCCTCTTTACCTGCTTCATAACTCAATTCTTCAGGATGCTGGTGATATACAGGCTGTCCTTGCTCCCATAAATCAATTACTTTATTAACTCTTTTAGCCATAATACCCTCTTTCAACTTTTAGCTTAATTTCCAATCAATTCCCAACTCTGCACAAATATCCTTAAACCAATCTAATACCTCTGGATGATAAGGGATACCATGATCTTCTCTCTCAATTTTTTCTTCATATTCAGGCAACCCTGCATAAACTACTCTATCAACACCAGGTGCAGGTTTTGTATCCTTTATTGATCTCATATATTCATCCATATCTGCTTTAAATTTGTCTACATCAGTAAAGGCATCAATATCATAAGCAATAAAATGATGAGCAGCTTGCGACCTTCTAAAATTACCAGCCCCTGACCCTCCTAAAACACCAGCTAATATTTCTACCAGCATCGCCAATGAAAATCCTTTATGAGAACCTATTTCTCTAGTTCCTCCTGCAGGAAGCATAAGATATTCTTCCGGAACTTCAGTCTCTTCCATAATAGGCGTACCATCAGCCTTTGCAATCCAGCCAGGCATAACTTTAACACCTATTCTTTTAGCAAGAGCAATCTTATTTCCGGCAACTGATGACATAGATGCATCAAAAATAAATGGAGGTTCATCTTTTGTAGGAACGGCTACTCCAATGGGATTTAATCCTACTTTTGCTTCTGCCCCGTTTACAGGAGCTACCATGAGTCCTCCAGTTGTCATGGCTATACCAATCATATTATGCTTTAGGGCCATCTCAGCATGATAGGCACATGCCCCAAAATGTCTACCATTAATAACTGTCACAGATCCAATACCATAATCCTTAGCTTTTTCTATGGCCAAATTCATAGCGTATGGGCCAACAACTAATCCGTGCCCTGCATCAGAATCAAGGGTTGCCACAGCACCTTTGCCTCTAATAACTTTAGGTTTAGGAGTAGGATTTATATCTTTTTCTGCAAAAGCATCTACATACCTCCTAAGCATGTTAGAAACACCATGAGATTCAATGCCTCTTACATCTGCATATATCAAAACATCTGCAGAAACTTTAGCATCTTCCTTTGACATTCCCATTTTTAAGAAGATATTTTCAACAACTTCAAAAATATCCTTATGGTTTACTTTTATTGCAATATCATCTGGAACATGAAATCTCTCAAGCATACTATCCTCTTCTTTTATCTATTTTGAATAATAATATATTCTAATCTAACTCAAAGTATTTTCAAACATTTTTTCAGTTATCTTAAAAATATTAATAGAATCTTCTATTACAGCTCCTTTGAATTCACATCCTTCATAAATTGATTCTAAAAAATTCTTCATTTGTAATTCTGTACTGGTATATTTAGTATCAATTTCAAGGTCAAATATTTTTGAATTATAAAAAACTTTACCAGAATTTATACCATCAAGATATATCGAACATTTTTCAGAATGAATAGAATATCTTTCCATTCTTCCTGAGCTTAAGTAAGAGGAATTTATAGTTCCAATATTTCCATTCGCATATTCTATAATCGCACTAAAAGAAGTCCTGTATTTTGAAGCCACTCTTCTAGAATAAGCATTTATATTTTTTATAATTGAGTTACTTAAGTAGTTCATTAGATCTATTGAATGTATGGGTGATTCTAAAACCATTTTATCTAATAAATTATCATCAAATGCTCGATGCCCTATCCACTCATTAATATCCTTATTAAATTCAGCTTGAATATTAAATATTTCACCATAATCCTGAATGATCTCCTTAGATTTAGTAACATAAGGGTTAAATCTTCTATCAAACCCTATGTAACACTTTAAATTTTTTTTACTTGAAGTTTTTATTAAGTCTTCTGCTTCATAGGCTGATAATCCTGGAGGCTTTTCCATAAGTACATTAATACCCATATCAAGTAACTCTTTCGTTACTTTATAATTATTTTTTGCATCAACTGCAACTACAGCAAAATATTCTTCAGAATCTTTCATACTTCTCCTAAGAGAATCCAATTCTAAAAAATAATCAGATTTTTTATAATATTTCTCCAGCTCTTCTAGGGATTTTGGATTGAAATCACAAAAAATATCAGGAAGTCTATTAAATTTCTTCATAGAATTTAAATGGCCTGAACCTCTTTTACCGCATCCAATTAAAATTAATTTATTTGTTTTTTTCATAACTAAAACTTAAACTACTATTGTTTTTTTTTAATGTAAAGTTCTAGGAAAAATATCATAATTTTTAAATTCTGGGAAAAAAAAAATAACATAAAAATTAAGGTATATTTGAACTCAAAAATAATGCATTTTAAATTTCTGGGAAATTGGGGGTTGCATTTAAAAAAAAGTATTGTAATATGTAGTTATCCCAAGTGGAGAGAAGGAAGAGGAAAGCTGCAAAGTGGACCAAGGGTAAGTAAGTGGAAACACTGAAAATCTAATCAGCGAAAGCTGATTCAACCGGATCAATGAAGCAAGGGATAAAAACCCGCTTCAATGGAAGCTCTAGTTGATTGCTCAGGTAGGACTCTGGAGGTGGGTTTTTTTATTTAAACTTTTTTATTTAAGAATAACTCTAATTTATTTACTTCATTCTTGTCTAAGCGTAATCCAATTTTTGATCTCCTCCATAAAATATCATCAACTGTTTCCGCCCACTCATTTTCCATGAGCCAAAGTACTTCTTTTTCAGTTAAATTCCACCCAAAATTTTCTCCTAAGTCTGATAAAGATTCAGATTCTCCTAGAATATCTTTAGCCTCAGTCCCATAAGCTCTTATTAGTCGATTTGCCCATTTCCTATCTAAAAAATTATATTTTTTAGATAGCTCATCTACTAATTTAGTAAAATCATGGACTTCAAAGTTTCCTCCAGGTAATTTAGAATTTTGTGTCCATTTCTTTTTAATACTTAAGTACGGCTTCAGTTCATTTAAGACTTTTTCAGCTAGTTTTCTATAAGTAGTAATTTTTCCCCCAAAAATATTTACCAAAGGTAATTTTGAATTTTCATCAACAGTTTTGATAACATAATCTCTTGTGACTTTTTGAGCAGATGTTTTTTGATCATCAAATAAAGGCCTCACCCCTGAAAAAGACCAAACTATATTTTTTTTATTAGCCCTAAACTTAAAATAACTATTTATAGAATTAATAAGATATTCCTTCTCTTCTTCCGTACAAATTATATTATTTAAATCACCTTTGTGTTCTATGTCAGTAGTTCCTACTAGGGTATAGTTCTCCTCATATGGGATAGCAAAAATAACTCTTCCATCAGAATTTTGAAAAATATAGTTATATTTATTCTTAAATAAACTCTTAACAACTATATGACTACCTCTTATTAATCTAAGAGAACTATTGGTAATATTATTAAAATTATTCTCAATTATATTTTGAACCCATGGGCCTGCGCAGTTAATTATTGCCTTAGCCTTAACTGAAAACTTTTGCTTATTTCTTCCATTAACTAAGTTTATATTCCAATAATCTTTACCTCTTTCTGCATTATGAAAAATTGTTCTAGTTAGGATTTTTGCACCAAAATTTTTTGCATCTCTGCAGTTTAAGACCACCATCCTTGAATCTTCTACCCAGCAATCAGAATATTCAAAACCCTTAGTAAATTCATCTTTCAAAGGAGCGCCGCTAGGATGACTTAATAGATTTACAGATTTAGTTCCTTCAAGTAATTTTCTAGATCCCAGGTAATCATAAAAAAGAAGTCCTAATCTAATTAACCAGTAGGGCCTTAACCCCGAATGATGTGGAAGTACAAAACGTAAGGGCCAAATTATATGAGGCATTGATCTTAATAATGTCTCTCTTTCAACCAAAGATTCTCTTACAAGCTTAAAATCAAAATTTTCTAAGTACCTCAATCCTCCATGAATCAATTTCGTTGAAGAAGATGATGTAGCCTGAGCTAGATCATCTTTTTCACATAATAATACCTTTAATCCTCTACCAGCGGCGTCTCTTGCAACTCCGCTTCCATTGATTCCGCCCCCAATAATTAAGAGATCAAATTCTTCCATTAATAAATTTTTGATTTATGAACTATTGTTATTTGTCTTTATAGTTTAATTATGTCAGTTATAATAATCCATAAAATACTATTTGGAGATATTTATGGCCTTTGTTGAAACAGATATTCAGGATCAGATTATTATTATAAAACTAAATCGGCCTGAAAGGTTAAATGCTCTAAGTACAGTTATAAGAGAAGGAATGGCTGATGCATTTAATAAATTTAATGATGATAAGAGTTTAGAAGTAGCTATACTAACCGGAGAAGGAAGAGGGTTCTGTGCTGGTGAGGATATGAAAGAATCTCTTGAAGAGGGGAAGTTATCAGATTCACCGGGTAAAGGAGAAAAAATTTATAATCCATTCATGGCAGGAAAATTAGATAAACCTGTTATTGGAGCTATTAATGGTTATGCTATGGGAGGAGGCTTTATGCTAGTCGAAAAGACTGACTTAAGAGTTGCCGTGAAAGAAGCTATTTTTGAAATGTCTGAAGCAAAAAGATGGATGCTAGGCGGATATAATCATGGTCATTATGCCAATTTACCTCATCCTGTTGCAACCGAAATGGCATTAGGATTTAGATTTACTGCAGAAAGATTACATCAAGTAGGTTTTATAAATAGATTAGTAGACCAAAAAGAATTATTACCAACTTCTGTAGAGATGGCTGAACATATTCTTTCTTTACCTCCAGCTGCTCGAGTAAATACTATTTATATGATGAGAGAAATGGCTCCAAAAATAGAACAAAATTACCAAGACCTTGCTGAAAAATTACATGGTCATGGTCATTTAGATGATCGAATGGAATCGAGAAGAGCATTTGCAGAAAAAAGAAAGCCTAATTTTATTGGATGGGATAATCCAGAAGACAGATATAATTCCCCAAAATTAGAAGAAAAATGAAGAGAGGTTAAAAATATGAATGGACCATTATCAGGTATAAGAGCAGTAACTTGTTCAACAGCTCAAGCTGGTACAGTCCCTTATATGCTTATGGCTGATATGGGTGCTGAAATCATAAAAATTGAACTTCCTAAAAAAGGAGATGGAGGAAGAAAGGCGGGTGAAGTCATAGGTGAAGTAAGCTCTTTTTTTGAAACAAATAATAGAGGAGTGAAAAGTATAACTCTTAATCTTAAGAGTGATGAAGGAAAAGAAATTTTATACAAACTAATTAAAACTGCAGATGTTTTTGGACAAAATTTTGCTCCTGGAGCTGCGGAGCGAAATGGCTTTGGATACGACACTCTGAAAAAAATAAATCCAGCATTAGTATATGCATCTGTATCTGCATATGGTCCAAGTGGTCCTAGTACCAACTTGCCTGGTACAGATGCAATTGGACAAGCGATCGGTGGTGTAACTGAAGCATTTGCTGTCCCAGGTCAACAAAGAAGAACAGGAATAGCTTCAGTGGCAGATGAAACATGTGGTTTACTTACTTTAAGTGGAGTTTTAGCTGCAATTTTGCATGCAAAAAATACAGGCGAAGGGCAAAAAGTTGAGACTTCACTAGTGGGTAGTGCTTTTAGACTAATGGGCTGGACAATGACCACAGCTATGTGGAGAGATACTCCTCCAATTACGGGAGTTAGAATAAATGGAACTAGAGAAAGAGCTGGAATAGCTGCTTGCTTTAATGACAGTGAAGGAAAACCTTTTGCATTCCAATTAGAACCTGATCATTGGAAGCCAACTTTAAAATTATTAGATTTTTATGAAACCTTAGAATCTAAAAATTTAGATGACCTTGGATTAGCATTTGAATCTGATGATAAAAAAGACAAAATCATAAGTGCATTATCCGAACTTTTTGCAACAAATAAAAGAGAATATTGGATTGAAAAAATGAGAAAAGAAAGAAGAATTGCTGCACCGGTGAATAGTATGATTGAGGCATCAAATGACCCTGATATAGTTGCAAATAATTATGTTTCTGAAGTTTATTATCCAGAAATAGATAAAACATTAAAAGTACATGGGACTCCTTGGAAATTTTCAAAAACTCCTTCCCAAATAGGAAAAGCTCCAAAATTAGGAGCTAATAACCACGAAATTCTTAAAGATATTGGATATTCTGATGATCGTATAAAAGAGCTTATGAGTAAAGAGATTATTTAGCTCAGGTAGTTTTTCATGGAAGAAATGCTCAGGCCCTCCGGCGGTTATTAACATTTAACTATTTCCCAGCTAATTAAAATATATTAATTATAAATTAATAATTTATTTACGATAAGTTTTATATAATCTTTAAAAATATTGAGGAAATTATGAAATATTCAATACTGGGAAAAAATGGGCCAAAAGTATCAAAGATATGTCTCGGAACTTGGCCGATAGGTGGAGGAATGGGAGCTATTGAACAAAATGATGCAATAAATGCTATTCACGCATCAATAGATAATGGAATAAATTTTTTAGACACTGCTCAAATGTATCTTGATAGTGAATATATATTAGGGAAAGCTCTTAAAGGAAAAAGAGATAAACTAGTGCTTGCATCAAAGGTTTCATCTTGGAAAAATATTAGTGATATAGAAAAAGCTCTAGAAAATTCTTTGAGAAATTTGCGTACAGACTACATAGATTTATATCAGATTCATTCTTGGCAAGAATCAATCCCCATGGAAGAAACTATTTCAAAATTACTTGAATTGAAATCAAAAGGTCTTTTCAAGCATTTAGGAGTGTCTAATTTTTCAGCTAAACAAATAAAAAATATGAATAAATTTTCAGGAAATCAAATTATTTCTAGCCAACCACATTTCTCAATTCTATTTAGGCATTCAGAAAAAGAAATTATCCCTCAAAGTTATAATTTAGGAATTGCATCAATTGTGTACTCACCTATAGCAAGAGGATTGTTATCTGGAAAATATCAACCAGGCCATATTTTTGAAAAAGATGATGCTAGACATAATCATCATACTTTTAAAAATGAACACTTAGAAAAAGGCTTAAGAATTTTTAATGTCTTAAAAGAATGGATAAATGATAATAGTTATAATCCAACACAATTGGCAATAGCATGGACACTTTACACCAAAGGAGTAGCTTCGGCTATTTGTGGTTCAAAAAATCCTGAGCAAGCAATTTCAAATGCGAAAGCAGGTGATATTGACTTAACCCAGGACGATATTTTAGAAATTAATAAACTAACTGAAAACATTTCAATTTATGAATTAATCACACCAAAAAGATTCAGTTGATTTAGTGCCAATCTACACCATATTCTTCTCGTATGTCACTAAAAATCTTAGAAATACCCATAGTTCCATATTGAAGTGATGATCCTATATTCATCATTGTGTAGCCTTCCTTAATCCATTGTTTAGCATGATCTACATCACCCATAGTTGTTGCTAATGCTTTTCCAGTTCCTTTAACTTTTTGAGCTAAATCTACCATAACATTTGCAGTTTTTGGATTAGTAGCATCAGCTCCAGGGAATCCTAGAGAAGCAGAAAGATCAGCTGGTCCAAGAAGAATAACTTCAAAATCAGGGATAGCTAAAATCTCATCAATTTGTTCCCATGCTTCTACTGATTCCATTTGTAAAATTAGTAGAGTTTCGTCATTTGCATTATCAACAACTTTTTGTTGATCAACTCCGTCTAAATATTGTGCGAAAAAAGGAGCTATTCCTCTTTCACCTACTGGTGGATATTTAGCATCATGAATTGCTTGTTTTACTTCATCAGGAGTATCTACCTGAGGAATCATTACACCAACAGCACCAACATCGTATGCTTTTTTTATGTAGGCTGGATCATTCCATGGAATTCTAATAACAGGTGCAACACCTTTTTTTCTTCCATCAACACATAAAGTACCCATAGATTCTGTTCCCCATGGATTGTGCTCTGTATCAATCCAAACCCAATCTGGTTTACAGTTGTAAGTTGCATTTGCAATATGAGGTTCAAAACTTGGCATACTAGTAGATAAAACGGGTTTACCTGTTGCAAGTTTTTTTCTTATGTCACTTGGATACATTTTATACTCCTATTCAATAATGATTTTTTAAAATTTACTAGTTATACTATTTTAGAAGTATACCCCTTAAGAAAACTTATTGAAAATAGAAAAGGCTATTGTAATGAAATTATCAAATTTTGCATTTTTCCCTCCTATGGATCCAATTAGAAAAGATCTTGTTGAAAGAATGAAACAAGATTTTCCAGATATAGAAATTCTAGTTTTTGAAGATGAGAGTGAAGTTTTAGAAAATATTCATATAGTTGATGCTGGATATGGCTGGATTGCACCAGAAGCTATCAAAAATGCAAAAAATTTAAAATGGCTCGCTAACCCTGACTCAGGAAGCTTTGTTAATGAATCAGGAAAAGATGGTTGGTTTTATAAAGAATTAGTTGAACATCCTGTTGTTGTTACAAATCCAAGAGGAATATATTTTGATTACATTGGCAATCATGTCATGGCATACTTACTCGCATTATCTAAAAGGTTCCCTGATTTTATGGATGCCCAAAGAAAAAAAGAATGGAATAAGAATGCAAATAGACATAAAGCTATTCATCTAGACGAAGCTACTGTTATGATCGTAGGAGCTGGAGGGATTGGTCAAGAAGTAGGAAGATTATGTAAAGCTTTTAATATGAAAGTAATTGGAGTTGATCCTAAATTTGAATCATTAGAAAATTTTGATGAAGTTATAAAACCTAGTGAATTAATAAATTCTTTAGATAATGTAGATTTCCTTGTATCTACAGTAATGCATACTCCTGAGACAGGGAATTTATTTAATCTAGATTTATTTAAGAGGATGAAATCTTCATCAATTTTTATAAATGTAGGCAGAGGAAAAACAACAAGCCTAAATGATCTAATTAATGCTCTGGAAAATAAAATAATTTCAGGAGCCGGACTAGATGTTTTTGAAGAAGAGCCATTACCAAAAAGTCATAAGCTTTGGGATATGCAAGGAGTCATAATTACACCTCATGTAGCTCTTTTAGATGCTAATGAAATGATAACAAATAGAAGATATGAAATAATCAAAAAAAATATCTTATTATTCAATCAAGATAAAGAATTACACAACATAGTAGACAAAGAAAAATGGTATTAAATTTATTTTGAGAATGAAATAATTATTGCACCTACAAAAATAATAATAATAGATAAAAACCTTGTACGTGTAATTTCCTCTCTTAAGAAAAAATAACTCCAAATTATTCCAACTATTATTGTTAGCTCTCTTGTTGTTGCAGCATAACTCATTTTAGAAATATTTAGTGCATAAAGCATAACAGAATATGCTAAATACATGACTGTAGAGCCTATAATTACTGTCTTGAAATTATTTTGAAATTGTAATTTTAAATCCATTATTTTATTTTTACTTCCAGTAAACATTATTGCTCCTAATGATCCTCCAACAGTAATAAGAATTGGATAAATAAATGGATTTATAGAGGATACTGCTTTTTTATCTACTATCGTATAAAAAGAAATATTTAGACCAACTAAAACAGATAATATTATTCCAATAATTAGATTCCTAGTTATAAGTAAATCTTTATTGATAATTGGAATAATTGAAATAAAAATCAATCCAATAAAAACTAGAAAAATACCAAACATTGCAGAGGTACTAATAGATTCATTAAAAAACAAAATCCCCCATAAAGGAATGAAGAATACAGCACTACCTCTTGCTAAGGGATAAACAATTGATAAATCTGCTAATTTATAAGCCTTTCCGAGAAAAGCATAATAAAAAATTTGAAGAATCGAATTTATTAATATAAATAACCATGATTCGAAAGATATAGGATTTCTAAATAAATATACCAAAGCTATTGGAAAAAATAATATCCATGAACCCATAGCAATTAAAACCAACATTATTTGGGGATTATTTGATTTCTTAACTAAAAAATTCCAATATGAATGCCCTAAGCAATATAAAAGTATTAAAAAACTAGCAAGTAATGTCATTTTTTATATGATTTTTTAGATAATATCCTAAAAAATAAAAAAAAAATATACAGGTAATTTAATGAAATATAGAAAATTAGGTAATTCAGGAATATTAGTTTCAGAAATAGGTCTTGGAACAAATAATTTTGGTAGAAAGCTTGACTATTCCGAATCTGAACAAGTAATAAATCATGCCCTTCAATCTGGAATCAACCTACTTGATACCGCCGACATGTATAGTAATGGTTTATCAGAAGAATATATTGGTAAAGCTATAAGTAAAAAACGAGATCAAGTTGTACTAGCAAGTAAGGGTGGAATGAATCCAATGCCTTCTCCAACTGACACAAAAGTTGCTAAAAGAGTAAATGAAGGACCTAATAAATCTGGGCTCTCATCAGTTCATATAAAAAGATCAGTTGAAGAAAGTCTTAGTAGATTAAAGACAGATTATATAGACCTATATCAAACACATATTTTTGATCCATATACAAACCAAGAAGAAACTCTAAGAGCATTAGATGATTTAGTTTCTGAGGGAAAAATAAGATATATTGGTTGTTCAAATTATATGGCATGGGAATTAATTGAAGGGATTCAAATTTCAAGAAGATATGGATGGTCTGAATTTATGACAATACAACCAGAATTTTCTATGTTCGAAAGAGAACCTGAATCAGAATTAATTTATGCATGTGAAAAATATAAAGTTGGAATATTACCATACTTTCCCTTAGCTTCAGGTTTCTTAACTGGAAAATATAAAAAAGATTCAATTCCTGAAGGTGGAAGATTATCATCTGGAAATACTGCCTGGAGTGAAAAATGGTTGACAGAAGAAAATTTTACAATAATAGAAAACTTAGAAAAATGGGCACAAAATAAAGGAATTACAATGGTTCAACTTGCCTTTTCGTGGTTGTTAGCAAAAAAATCAGTTTCTTCAGTTATAGCCGGAGCTACTAGTAAAGATCAAATAGACTCCAATATTACCGCTTCAGGAATAGAAATTTCAAATTCAGAATTAAAAGAAATAAATAGTATTTTACCTCCTAGAAACGAAGCTGGAGTAGGTAATGTTCCAAGAAGAATACAAAATACGCCTTAGTTTTTTTCTAGGTAATTCATTGCTTCCAAAATTCCACCAGATTTATGCTCTATTTCAGCTAAGGATAATCCCATCTCAACTGCCGAAAGAGTTCCCAGAAGCATAGGATCATTGAAGTCACCAAGATGACCAATTCTAATAATTTTTCCAGCCCATTTTCCAAGACCTGTACCTAAGGATGTATTAAATTTATCTAAAATTATTTTTCTTAAATTATCAGCATTAACATTTTCCTTAAAAAGCAAACTAGTCAAAGAGTTAGAATGTTCATCATCATTCATAGGTAGCAACTCTATTCCCCATCCATTTACGGCCGCTCTAGTAGCTTTTGCGTGCCTTTCATGACGTTTGAAAATATTATCAAGACCTTCTTCTTCAATCAACCTTAAAGCCTCTTTTAGACCAAAAAGTATATTTGTTGAAGGAGTATAAGGGAAAAAACCATTTAAATTAGTTTTTACCATTTCGCTCCAATCCCAATATGATCTTTTGTAATCATTTTTTATAGAAATATCTAAAGCATTTTGACTAATAAAATTAAAAGCTATGCCGGGAGGTAACATTAAACCTTTTTGTGAACCAGCTACAGTAACATCTACATTCCAATCATCATGATAATAATCAATTGATCCAAGTGAAGATATTGTATCTACCATAATAATAGCTGGATGATTAATAGATTTGATTTCGTTTATTACACTTGGTATTTTACTTGTTACTCCCGTAGATGTTTCATTATGAACCATACAAACAGCTTTAATTTCATGTTTTTGATCATTCTTTAAGATTTCTATGAATTTATCTGAATCTACACCTGTTCTCCATTCGCTTTCTATATATATAACCTCAAAGCCAAGCTTTTCTGCCATATTTTTCCATAAAGTTGAGAAATGCCCCGTGTCATACATCAATATCTTGTCATTATCAGAAAGAATATTTACAAGAGCTGATTCCCAAGCTCCTGTTCCAGAAGAAGGAAAAATAATTGGAATAGATTTATTGCCTTTTACTACTTTTTTTACACCCTCAAGAAGATCTGATGTCATTTCAGAAAATTCAGGTCCTCTATGATCTATTGTTGGATTACTTATAGCTCTTAGTACGCTATCTGGAACATTTGTTGGTCCAGGGATTTGTAAAAAATGCTTACCTGTTTGCATTATTTTTCTCCTAATTCGTTTCTTAGATACTCATCATTATATATATCTGAAAAATAATATATTATATGAACTTAGTCGATTATAAAAAAATCATAAATGACTTCATCAATATTAATACAAGTTATTATTACATGTCTTCTCGGAGCAAGTTCGCCTGGCCCTAGTTTAGTTTTAGTATCAAGAAATGCAATAGCTAATGGTAAATTTAGTGGTGCAATTACGGGATTTGGACATGGATTAGGAATATTTATTTATGCATTCATAACAATTCTTGGGTTAGGCATAATAAGCAATATAAATCCAAAGTTTATTGATTACATAACAATTATTTTAGTCATATATTTACTATTTCTAGCAGTAAAAATTTATAAAGAAAATAATAATAATGAAGAAAAAATTAGTAATAAAATCTTATTTCAAAATTTTTATGATGGATTTTTGATATGTTTCTTAAATCCAAAGATTACAATTTTCTTTTTTGCAATTTTTTCTCAATTTATAACTAATGAACTAAGCTTTGTAGATAAATTTATATTAGCAGGCATTGCTTCAATAATTGATTTTTTCTGGTATACATTTATTTCTATAATGGTAGGAAATTCTTTATTGAGAAATTTTTTAAATAAAGGTAAATTTCTTAACAAAATTTCATCTGGTATCTTTATTTTAATTTCGCTTTTCATAATAATAAAAATATTTTTCTTATAATTCTGGGAAATTTTCTAAAAAATAAATATAAATAATCAAATATTTTGTAGTTTTATTTTTTTTTCTGGGAAAAATGATTGATTTTTAAAAAAAATATAATAGTATCGGAATGTCTTATAAAAATTTATATAGAATTATAGATTTGGTTAAACAAAGGCTATAATCTTACCAAGCTATCGGCGACGAAAAAGTTTGGAAAGTTTTTTTAGAAATAAAGAAAATACTAAATAAAATAAGTAAGACTAAAGGAGCCCACTTCTTTAAACTGGTTGTTGCTCAGGCAGTTACTCTGGAGGTGGGTTTTTTAATTTAACTTTTTGAAAAGAAATTTGAATTGACAAATATATTGTTAAGCTATGAGAAATGATCTATCCTAAACTTACCTAAAAAAAACAAAAAGATATATTGTCACTAAAAAAAAATATAACTGCATATTCTGTTTTAGACTTTTCACAATGTAAGTATAAGTCTTGGCTTGATTATATTGAAAAACCTAAAAATTATCCAAAGAATATAGATCCTTGGCTAGAAATAATTAGAAAAATTGGTATTGAACATGAAGAATCTTATTTAGAAGATCTAAAAAAAACGGAAGATATTTATGAGATAGAAAATAATTTAGATTTTTCTGAAAAAGAGCGGCAAACAGATGAAGCAATAAAAAATGGAGTAAAAATTATTTATCAACCATTTTTGAAATTCAAAAATTATACAGGATCTCCTGATTTTTTAGTAAAAAATGATAATAATTATGAGCCTTGGGACATAAAGTCTGCATTTAAACTTAAGCCTGAAAATATACTTCAAATATGCCATTATTCTTACATTCTAAATAAGAAATATGGAATTAATTCAAAATATGGAAAAATAATTTTAAGAGATAGATCTGTTGAAAATATAGAAATTAAGAAATTTTATGATTATTTTTGTAATATAAATTTTAGAATTCAAAATTTTATATTTGAAAAAAAAGATGAACCCTATCCAACTAAATGTAACTTGTGTAACGTATGTGAATATAAAATTTATTGTGAAAATATTTGGAAAAAAGATGATCACTTAAATCAAGTAGCAAATATTTCAAAGAAACAAATAAATATTTTAGAGAAAAATGATATATCTACTCTTAATAAATTATCAAATTTAAATGAAAAATCAGAAATAAAAGGAATAAATAAAAATTCTTTAGAGTTATTGGTAGATCAATCCAAATTACAAAGAGAATATATTAATAATAACAAGCTTGATTATAAAATTATTTTTGATCAAAAAAAGAAAATCAATGATCCCTCAAAACAAATAGGTTTTGAAATCCTTCCCAACCCTGATCCTAATGATTTATTTTTTGATATAGAAGGTTATCCTATGTATTATGATTCCATTTATAAATCTTCTGGCTTAGAATATTTGTTTGGTGTATTCTACAAATCTTTTGACAAACATGTGTTCAAGAAATTTATTGCTGTAAATTATAAGCAAGAAAAAAAGGCTTTTGAAGAATTAATAGAATTTTTATATACCCATCTAAAAAGTAATAAAAATGCACATATTTATCATTACAATTCTTACGAAGAGACTGCATTGAAAAAGCTTTCTCAGAAATATGAAACAAAAATTAGCGAAGTAGATTTTATTCTTAGAGAAAAAAAATTAATAGATTTATATAAGGTTGTCAAAGATTCTGTAATACTATCCACTGAAAATTACCGACTCAAAACAATAGAAAAATTTTATAAATTAGATAGAGAAGAGGATATAGCATCAGGTCAGGACAGCTTAGTTGCATTTGAAAAATATCTTGAGTCTGGACATGATGAAATTTTACAGGAAATAATTAAATATAATGAACAAGATTGTAAATCTTTAATTCATTTACAAGAATGGCTAATCAAAATAAAACCAAAAAATATCGCTAGTTATAAACCCATGGAAACCCAAGAAATGTCAGAAAGAGCTATTGAGCAGAAAAATCAAGAAAATGAAAATAATCAAAAAATCTCACAGATAAAAAATGAAAATGATGAAATAAAAAATATCCTAAGAGAGCTTAATTTTTATAACAGAAAAGAACAAAGATCAGATTGGTGGAATCATTTCTCAAACATAGAAAAAGATACTGAAGATTTAATAGAAGATAGCAATTGTATAGGTGGGCTAAGGAAAATTTCAGAAGAAGAAAATGGATCGAACAAAATTGTTAATTTAATTTATCCAGATCAAATAACAAAAATGAAGGCTGGAGATTCAGTTTTAGATCAAAATGGTTTAAATAGAATAATAATAACTAAAATTGATTACTCAAAAAATCAGATATCTATAAGAATAAGAAAAGATAAATTAATCCCCGTATCATTAACTCCATCTTCACCATTAAATACTAGATCAATTGATAATGCTGTTTCAGATTTCATAAAAAACTATGAATATAAAAATTCATATCCTGCGATCAAGGACTTTTTAAGCAGGAATAATTCTAGATACAAGACTTCTATAGATATACACAATAGTTCTATAGAATCTATCTCAAAAAAAATAAAGAATCTAAATAACTCTTATTTAGTTATTCAAGGGCCTCCAGGAACTGGAAAAACATATACAACTTCAAGAATAATCGTTGACCTGATAAAAAATCAATTTAGAGTAGCTATTGTTTGCCACTCTCATAAAGCTATATTGAATTTGGTAGAAGCTATTGATGAGTATTCAATATCTATAGGATTTAAATTTAATGGTGTCTATAACTCCGGTTCAAGAAAACTTGAAAATGATTTTTCAAATATTGAAATTATCAACACAAGTAAAATTGATGCAAAAAATTATGATTTAGTGGCTGGAACTGCTTGGGCATTATCAAACTCTAAGCATCGGGAAGATAGTGAAAAAATCAAAAATTTTGACTATATTTTTTTTGATGAGGCAGGTCAAATAAGTATTTCTAAACTTATAGCATCATCTATGTCTTCAAAAAATATAATTATGATCGGAGATCATATGCAATTACCACAACCATCAACTGGTAATACAGAAGGAGAATCGTCCCTATCACCCATAGAATATCTTCTCAAAGATCAGAATACTATAAGTGACGATAAAGGTATTTTTTTGTCAAATACTTATAGAATGCATAAAAATATTTGTGATTTTATTTCTGAAAGTTTTTATGAAAACAGACTTATGAGTGATAAAAGTACTAAGAACCAAAATATTATTAATGAGAATAATAAAGATATTCTTAACGGAATATATCTAATTGATCCCAAGCATTCAGGATTTTCTGTACAAAATGAAATAGAAGCAAAAGAAATAAAAAAAATATATGAAAAACTAATAAATAAAAACTGGAAAGATAGAGATAATAAAATTCAAAAAATTACTAACAAAGATATTCTAGTAATTAGTCCGTTTAATGCACAAGTAAATTTATTAAAACAAATTTTAGGAGATAAAGCAAAAGTTGGAACTATTGATAATTTTCAAGGTCAAGAAGCGCCCATTGTTATCATTTCTTATGTCTCTTCAAATCCAGAAACTATTCCTAGAGGATCAGATTTCTTTTTTGATTTCAGAAGATTAAATGTTTCGCTATCAAGGGCTAAATGCTTAGCAATAATAATGCTAAACCAAGATTTATTAGAATTCCATTGTAATACTATTGAGGACATGGAAAGACTGAACTTTTTTTGTAAGTTAAGAGCCTTTGAAAAAAAAATAGAATTGAGCTCATAATCAGAAATCCATAATGGAATGTATTTCAACACCTAACTTACTTAACTTTTTATCTCCGTCTAAATCGGGAAGGTTAATTATAAAACCTGCGCCTATTATATTTTTTGACTTAAAGTTTTCAACTAGCTTTACTGCAGCTATAGCGGTACCACCTGTTGCTAGTAAATCATCAATAATTAAAAGATTTTCATGGCCGTCCAATGCATCTTTATGAATATGCATCTCAGTTGAACCATATTCTAAATCAAAAGATACATTATATGTCTCATAAGGAAGTTTATCAGGTTTTCTTAAGGGTATAAAAGCTGCATTTAATTTGTATGCAATAGCTCCGGCAAGAATAAATCCTCGTGATTCAATACTAAGAACAGCATCAACAGACTTATCTTTCCAAGGTTCAGTCATTTTGTCAATTAATTCAGAAAATAATTTAGGATCCTTTAATAAGGTAGTAATGTCTCTATACTTAATTCCTTTTATAGGAAAATCTAATATTGTTCTTATATGTTCTTTCATGAATATATATTTTGATTGATAAAAAAAGTTTGGCACGCCCGGGAGGACTCGAACCCCCGACCCTCTGGTTCGAAGCCAGATGCTCTATCCAGCTGAGCTACGGGCGCAAAATGGGGTGGGCGGAGGGGATCGAACCCTCGATCTACCGGGTCACAGCCAGTCGTGTTAACCACTACACCACGCCCACCATGTTGAAAATGTGTATTAGTGATTTGTTGGTCCTTTACCTACAGATTTTCGATACTCATTAATTGTATCGCTTGTTGGAGGATAATATTTACCCGGAACAACGTTTTCTTTAAGAATTTTTTCTTTTATATAAGCTTCTGCTCCTTCATGATCTTCAACCCATTCTATACATTCTTCTGCAAACCAAGATGGAACGACCACAACTCCATCATTATCTCCTACAACTATATCTCCAGGTCTGACCAATACTCCTCCACATTGAATATCAATATTTTCTTCAGCAGGTTCAGCCCAAGGTCTTCCACCATAAGGAGTTCTTTCTTGAGCATAAACTATAAGATCGTAATTTTCTTCATTTAATACATCTAAGTCTCTAATTGCTCCATCAGTAACAATTCCTGCAGCATTGTTCATTTTTAATAATAGTAATTTTACATCTCCTCCAATAGCTGCATATTTCGCTCCCATCATATCAGCAACCAATACATCATCCTCTCCACATCTAGCCATAGCCAACATTTCAGGAGACTTCTCCCCTACTTTAGTCTCAAAATCAATATCTGGACGAGGCGGTAAAAATCTTAGCGTCCTAGCTCTTGCAGCTAATCTTTGGTTGGGTGTCATTACCTTAACATTTTCCATAAAAGGTAAAGGTACACCAAGATAATTATTTAAGCATGACCACACAGTAGCCACTGGAACTTTCTTAAATCTCTCTAAAATGTCTTTTGATACTTCTACAGTTTTATATGATCTTTCCATTTTTCCCTCTTATTTTTCAAAAATATAAGCTAATTCTATCAATAATCTAGTAGGTATCCCAGTAGCCCCTTTATTATGCCATCCATCATTAGAACTGGTCATAGAGTTAGCTGCAATATCCAAATGAACCCAAGGTATTTCTCCCACAAAATGATTTATAAAATGAGCAGCAGTAATACTTCCTGCCAACCTTCCTCCTGTATTTTTTATATCAGCAATAGTAGAGTTATTCTGTTTTTTTGACACAGAGTCTAATGGAAGTTGCCAAACGTGATCTCCAGATTTTTCTCCAGCATTTTTTACATTTTTCATAAATTTTTCATTATTTGAAAAAGCAGATATATTTCCTTTTCCTAAACCAATTGAAGCCGCTCCTGTCAAAGTTGCTACATCAATAATAAATTTGGGATCAAATGTTTTTGCGTATGTGATAGCATCTGCAAGAGTTAACCTTCCTTCTGCATCAGTATTTTCAACTTCAATATAAGTTCCATCCATTGCCTCAACAACATCACTGGGTCTTTGGGCCGATCCACTTGGCATATTTTCAGTGGCTAAACAAAGAACATCAATATTCACCATGAGGCCTAAATTTGCAATTGCATTTATTGCAGAAATAACAGCTGCAGAGCCTCCCATATCTCCCTTCATAGAAAACATTGAACCAGAAGGCTTTAATGATAATCCTCCACTATCAAATGTTATAGCTTTTCCAATATACCAAAACGAATTCTCATTTGGTAAAGGCTTATAAGATAAATGAATTAACTTTGGTTCTTCTATTGATCCTTGGGATACTCCTAAAAATGCATTCATTCCTAATTTTTTACATTCATTTTTATCCAAGATATTACATTTTAATTTTTTGTTAGAAATAGTAGAGGAAATATCTGCTAACTTTGATGGTGTGAGATAGTTTGCAGGTTCATTAACTAAATTCCTTGCATTTTTTTCCGCTTCAGACTTCTCATAAGATTTTGTTGTTATATTTTTGATTTCTAATTTAGAATCAGTACTTGTTATTTCAAAAAAATTATCAGTTTTAGATTTTTTATTTTTGTATTTATCAAAACTATAATTACCAAGAAAAAATCCTTCAATAAAAGATTCAATCAACTCCTTATTATCAAATAAATTTAATGAATCAATAAAAATATTAGCTTCTTCTATTTTTGAGTTTAAGAAATACCTTCCAAGACTTCCCCCTGATTTACGAACACTACTTAAGTTAGATTCTTCAATAAGACCTAATCCGATACAAAAAATTCTAAGATAATTAAAATTTGGAAATAAACTTTTTGGAGTATGCAAAACTGTAATTTCTCCATTGGTCGAAATATCCTCATTTAACATAGTATCGATCAATAATCTATTAGCATTCATGTCTAAAAGATCAACCGAAAAATCTTTGTTTTTTATGATAGGTAGAATTAGAGTTTGTGATTTTGTTTCTTCGTTGAGACTATTTATATGTTTTATTTTATTTTGATGCATTGGATTTCTTTATTAATATTTTTTTTCTTAATTATATCCTTTATTTTTTATCTAATTTAAAAATTAAAAAACCAAAATATTTTATATTTTGTTCGTATTTATTTTTTGAATTTGTTCAAAACTTTCTCTAAAATAGTTCAAAAATAAGTACTTTGGTACCTTGTTTATTGGAATTATAAATAATAAATTCAATTGTATATTCAAAAATTACTGGGGGGTAAATATTGAAAAACATAAATTCGGTGAAGGTAGTTAGTGACGGTTCTTATCTTTTAGATGGAGGTCCTTTTTTTGGCCCCGTACCAAAAGTTTTATGGGAGAAACAAGCTAAGCCAGATAGAAAAAATAGAGTAAGATTAGGTCTTAATTCCTTGCTTATAAAGAGTGGCGAGGAAAATATTTTAGTAAATACTGGTATAGGTTCAAAAGAACCAGAAATAAATAGAGAAATTTATGGGCATGCTTCTTCTAGATTAATTAGAAACTTGAAAAATAACGGAGTTTCTGCAAAAGATATTACTAAAGTTGTATTAACTCAATTACACTTTGATCATTCAGGTGGATCTACTTCACTTGATAGAGAAGGAAAATTGATTCCAACATTTCCTAAAGCTAAATATTTAGTACAAAAATCAGCATGGGATGAGGCATTTGATCAAGATGAACGATTATTGCCTGCTTATGGTCATCCTGTTGAACATTTAAATATTTTACAAGATAGAGATATGGTTGAATTTTTAGACGGGAATACTGAAATAAGTCCAGGAGTATTTTGTGAAATGATTGATGGATACTCTCAAGGTCACCAAATAATTAAAGTAAATGCTGGTTCTGAGAGGATAGTTTATTTATCTGAGTTAATCCCTGCTCCATCACATTTGCCTTTAGCGTATATAACAGCTTATGATAGATATCCTGATCAAACACTTGAAATAAAAAGAAGAATTATCGCTCAATGTGAACAAGAAGGTTGGCTTATGGTATTTGCCCATGGTTACAAAGAGTATGCAGGTTATATTAAAAGGAATAATAATTCACTAAATTTAGAACCAATTAGTATTTAAAAAATTATTTTAAACTACCTACTAAATTATTTCCTTTATCAATTGAATTTACAAAAACTTGGGAAATTGGGCTTTTAGGTTTTGACCCTGTTTGAAGCATAAAGTAAGAGTAATTTTCAGTATAACCTGAATAGGGAGATTCTTTTTCCCATAAGATATTTTGCTCTGTATTTAATAATGAATTTAGATGATTTGATTTAAGTTTTATTGCAATATCTCTGATTTCTTTTGACCTATTTGTTATCACGGAAGACTGAACTTTATTTTTTAAGTAATAAGCTGTGGTTCCAGGTCTAACTGAATAAGGGAAAACATGAATATCAGATATATCTAAATTTTTAAGTAATTTTTTTGTATTATTATGATCCTGGTCAGTTTCACCAGGGAAACCAACAATTAAGTCTGTAGTAATAGACGAATTAGGAATATCTTTTCTAATATCAGATACAATTTTTGAAAATTCTGTAGTTGAGTACTTTCTTCTCATTGCATTTAAGATATCGTCTGATCCACTTTGTAGAGGGATATGAAAATGAGGGCAAAGCCTATGCTTAAAAGTATCATCATTCCAAAGGTTTAATAAATCATCATTGAATTCATGTGGCTGAACAGATGATAATCTCAGCCTCTTTATTTTTGTTTCATTGAGAATAGATAATAAAAGTTTAGTTAAGTTCATCTCCTTCAAATCATATCCATAAGTACCTAATTGTGTTCCCGTCAAAACTACTTCAAAACATCCTCTTTCTACAAGATAGTTAATTTGATTTATAATTTCATTTGGATTTATTGATTTTTCTCTTCCTCTGACTTTTGGGACTATGCAATAGCTGCAAATTTGATTACAACCTTTCTGAATTGCTACTGAAGCTCTTGTTCTTCCCAACAAAATTTTGTCTATTGAATTTTCTACAGATTTTTTTTCAAAATCTATTTTTATATCATTAGACAGAATTTCTAAAAAATTTTCTTTTTCTTGATTGTTAATTATTGTGTTTACAACACCTAATTTAGATATTTCTTGCTTATCCCTTTGAGCATAACAACCCGTTGTAACAATATGAATTTCAGGATTTTTTTTTCTTATATTCCTTAATTTATTTCTGGCTTTTTTGTCAGCAGATTTTGTCACTGTACATGTATTTAAAACGTATATGTCTGATTCATTAATATTATTTGAAATTTCCATTCCAGAAGATAATAACTTATCTGAAATTTTTTGGGAATCCGCAATATTTAATTTACATCCATGAGTTTCTATGTAGACATTCATAAGATTATTACTATCATTAGATTATAGTAAACAAGTATATAACTCTTGTTACTCCAAAAACTATTTTACTCGAATAATATTTATCAAATTATAGGAAAAATATAAAATGAAAAAGAAAGTTGTTGTTACTGGAATTGGATTATTAACTCCAATAGGTTTAGATAGAAATTCAAGTTGGAAGTCTATAACCACAGGTAAAAGTGGTATAAAAGCAATTTCATCATTCGATACTGAAAATTTCCAAACTAAAATAGCCGCAGAAATAAATGAATTCTCTCCTGATGAAATCTTAGGAAGAAAATTTGCTAGTAGACTAGATCGTTTCGCCCAATTTGCTTGTGTAACAGCTAAAGAGGCTATCAAGGATTCTGGAATACATTTAGATTCTGTAGATCTTGAAAGATTTGCAGTTCTAATTGGAAGTGGAATTGGAGGAATAAAAACTCTTAGTGATCAGTTTGGTGTTTTAAATGATAGAGGACCTTCTAGAATAAGCCCTTTTTTAGTTCCCATGATGCTTTCTGATATGGCTTCTGGTCAAGTTTCAATGATGCTTGGTACTAAAGGGCCAAATTTTTCAACTGTTTCTGCATGTGCTTCGGCCGCTGATTCAATAGGACAAGGTTTACATATGATTAGACGTGGTGAAGCAGATATAGTTCTAGCTGGTGGAAGTGAAGCAGCTATATGCCCTATTGGGATTGCAGGATTTAACTCTGCAAGAGCACTTTCTACAAATAATGAAAATCCTGAAAAAGCTTCTAGGCCATTTGATGCTGAAAGAGATGGATTTGTACTAGGAGAAGGATGTGGATTATTAATTCTAGAGGAAGAAGAGCATGCGCTCAAAAGGGGAGCAACGATAATTTGTGAACTTTCTGGATATGGAGCAACATCAGATGCTCATCATGTAACTCAACCTCATCCTGAAGGAGAAGGTGCATCAAAAGCTATGGATATTGCTATACATGATGCTGGAATAGAAAAAGAAAAAGTTGCTTATATAAATGCTCATGGAACCTCAACTCAACTTAATGATAAATTTGAAACTATTGCAATAAAGAAATCTTTTGAGGATCATGCAAAAAAATTGAAAATTTCATCAACGAAGTCTATGACTGGACACTTATTGGGTGCTGCTGGAGGAATAGAAGCTGCTTTCACATGTTTAGCAATAAACGAAAAAGTTGTCCCTCCTACAATAAACTTGTTAAATCCCGATCCTGAATGTGATTTAGATTATGTTCCTAATCACGCACTTAAAGGAAATATTCCTGCTGCTATTTCTAATTCATTAGGGTTTGGAGGACATAATAGTTCTCTACTATTTCAAGATTATCCAAATCAATAATGATACTTGAAACTGATAATTACAGAATTTTAATTGAGAAAAAAAATATAAATTTGCCTAAAATAACTAATTCTGAAATTCTAGAAAATTTATTAGATAACAGAAATATTAAAAATGAAAATAATAATGATTTCTTAACCGATTTAGATTTAGATTCTATAAATCCTTATGAATTTAGTGATATGAAAGATGCTGTAGATACTATTTCGAATTTTATTAAATTAAAAAAGAATATAGGTATATATGGTGATTTTGATGCAGATGGTTTAACCGGAAC
>MDSV01235439.1_pt1 | contig 24652 bp, 29 predicted proteins | sample 810851 | NCBI WGS metagenome assembly MDSV01 (sample SAMN05326640, study PRJNA326480) | marine metagenome | isolation source: seawater | place: Atlantic Ocean: North East | collected 2012
GTGTACTGGACAAAACCTGATCATACTGGAAAAGAAGTTACTAGAGATGTAAATTTAGACGAAACTTTGTATACCGAATTTGTAAAAGATTTTGAGCACACATACTTTAAAGAAGTTTATGAAAAGTTATCATCAAAATTTAAACTTGGTCGCGTAAGAATTTTGTTAAAAGAACCTAGATCAACGTTAAGTTGGCATAGAGATCCTGAACCTAGACTTCATATACCAATTATAACTAATCCTGGATGTCTAATGGTTATTGAAAATGTTGCTAAACACCTTCCGGCAAACGGCTCAGCCTATATAACAAACAATGTTAAATATCATAATGCTTTTAACGGTGGAGAAGAAAATAGAGTCCATTTAGTTGCATGTTTAACTGATTATAAATTTCAATAACTATTAAATTAAAACCAAATATTGTTGTTTAAATTATAATACTATATATATTTAGTAGATAGATAATATTTATAGTGCCTAGATTTATAAAAAAAAAAAATGAAAATATAGTGATAGCTTCGGATCACGCAGGTTATAAACTAAAAGAATCTATCAAAAAATTTCTCATTAAAAAAAGAAAGAAAGTTTTAGATTTAGGACCTAAAAATGACAATTCTGTTGATTATCCAGATTTTGCTCATTTATTATCTAAGAAAGTCAATGGTGACAAAAAATTTGGTATTTTGGTGTGTGGTTCTGGTATAGGAATGAATATGGCAGCTAACAGGCATAAAAATATAAGAGCAGCCTTATGTTATGATATTAAATCAACCATTTTAAGCAGGCAACATAATAATGCTAATGTAATTTCTATAGGAGCAAGATTGACTAAAGAAAAAGTTGCATTAAGATGCGTTAATGCTTTTATAAAAACAAAATTTAAAGGTGGTAGGCACCTTCGTAGAGTTAAAAAAATATAAGCTATTATGACAAAAATAAATAAAAATTTAAAAAATAACCACGAACACTTTTTTGATACTGAGTTATCCTCTACAGATCCTGATTTATACAATTCTATAAAACTTGAATTAGAAAGACAGCAACAACATATTGAGCTTATAGCTTCCGAAAATATTGTATCTAAAGCAGTTCTTGATGCACAGGGATCTATTATGACAAATAAGTATGCAGAGGGTTATCCTTCAAAGAGATATTATGGTGGATGTGAATTTGTAGATAAGGCGGAAGAGCTAGCTCTCGAAAGAGTTAAACAATTATTTAATTGTAAATATGCTAATGTGCAGCCTCATTCTGGAGCTCAAGCAAATGGAGCTGTATATCTTGCGCTTTTAAATCCTAACGACCCAATACTTGGTATGAGTTTAAATTCGGGAGGCCATTTAACTCATGGAGCTAAAGTTTCTCTTTCAGGTAAATGGTTAAAATCATTTCACTATGAAGTAGATAAAGAAACTGGATTAATTGATTATAAACAAGTTGAAGATTTAGCTATTAAGCATAAACCGAAAATTATAATAGCCGGCGGAAGCGCGTATTCAAGAGTTATAGATTTTAAGAAATTTAGAAATATTGCAGATAAAGTAAACGCGTATCTAATGGTTGACATGGCACATTTTTCTGGTTTAGTAGCTGGAAAAGGTTATCCAAATCCAATTGAGTTTGCAGATGTTGTAACTTCAACTACACATAAAGTTTTAAGAGGTGGAAGAGGTGGTATTATTTTAACTAACAAGGAAGATATAATAAAAAAAATTAATTCTGCTGTTTTCCCTGGATATCAAGGAGGACCCTTGATGCATGTGATTGCTGCTAAAGCTGTAGCTTTCAAAGAAGCGTTGGATCCTAGCTTTGTAGATTATATAAAGTCCGTTTTAGCTAACGCAAAAATATTATCTGAAACTTTAAAAAATAATGGCTTTAAGATTTTCTCAGGAGGAACTGATACACATCTAATGTTGGTAGATCTAAGACCTTTTAATGTTACAGGCAAAGACGCCGAAACAAGTCTTTGCAAAGCTAATATTACATGTAATAAAAACGGAATACCTTTTGACACCGCAAAAATGACAGTAACATCTGGTATTAGATTGGGTACTCAAGCAGCTACAACAAGAGGCTTTGGTCTAAATGAATTTAAAAAAGTAGGTGATTTAATCACTAAAGTAATAGAAGGGTTATCTAAAAATTCTCTGGATAATTCAAAAATTGAAAATGAAGTTAGAAATGAAGTTGTTGATCTTTGTTCTAAATTTCCTATATATAAACATTTGATAAGAAATTAAATTATGCTTTGTCCATTTTGTAGAGAAAAAGATACTTCAGTTGTAGATTCAAGACCTACAGAAGATGGCACAGCAATAAGACGAAGACGTGTGTGTGCGTGTGAAAGAAAAGAAAGATTTACAACTTTTGAAAGGGTTCAGTTTAGAGAATTATCAGTTATTAAAAGTAATGGAAGAAGGGCTCCATTTGATAGAGACAAGATTGCAAAATCAATTACAATTTCCTTAAGAAAAAGACCTATAGATAGTGAATCTATTGAAAAATTTATTTCTAAAATTGTTAGGAATCTAGAAGGTCTTGGTGAAAATGAAATTCCGACTTCTACAATTGGTAAGTTTATTATGGACGGACTTTCAAATCTAGATCAAGTAGCTTACGTTCGCTTTGCTTCAGTTTATAGAAATTTTAAGGAAGCAAAAGATTTTGAACAATTTATAGGCAACTTGAATGTTTATAAACCAGAGTAAAAATAATAATTCATATTTTATGAGTCTTGCTTTAAAGCAAGCAAATTTCACACTTGGGAACACAAAAGATAATCCTTCTGTGGGTTGTGTTATAGTAAAAAATAATAATGTTATTGGCGCAGGATTTACAAGTATTAATGGGAGACCTCATGCAGAACATAATGCTTTAAAATCTGCTATAAAGAATCTCAAAGGTTCAGATTTATACGTTACTTTAGAACCTTGCTCTAATTATGGAAAAACATCTCCCTGTATTAATAAAATAATTAAAAAAAGAATAAATAAAGTTTTTTTTTCAATATATGACCCAGATAAAAGATCTTTTAAGCTTTCGGTAAAAAAGTTAAAAAAAAATAACATTTCTAGCAAAGTTGGTACTTTAAGTAAGGAAACAAATTCTTTTTATAGAAGTTATATTAAATTAAAAAGTGATAATTTTCCTTTCGTCACATGCAAGCTAGCATTATCAAAAGATTATTTTTCAATTCATAAAAAAAAAAAGTGGTTAACGAACAGATTTTCACGTGGAAGGGTTCATTTAATGAGATCAAATCACGATTGTATACTCACAAGCTCTAATACCGTTATAACCGATAATCCTCAATTTACATGTAGGATTGATGGTTTATTAAAAAGATCACCAGCTAGAGTCCTATTGGATAGAAATTTAAAAATAAAAATTACTTCTAAGATTATACAAGAAGCGAAGTATCACAAAACCATAATTTTTTACAATAGAAAAAATGTCAAAAAATTAAAGTTATTAAAAAAATTCAAAGTGAAAACTTTTCAAATAATACTAGATAAGACTGGTAATCTTGATTTAAAAACCTCCTTAATGAAGATCAAAAAGCTTGGTTTCTCAAGAATATTCTTAGAAAGTGGTATAAAACTAATTAAAAATTTTTTAAAGAAAAAATTAGTTGATGATTTAAAGATTTTTATTTCAAATAAAAGTATTAACATTAATGGTGAGGGTAAATTTAAAAAAGATTTATTTATATTTATTAAAAGGAAGAAATCTATCGTTGAAAAGGTTAATCTTTTTGGAGATAAACTTCTAACTTATAACTTAAAATAATGTTTAATGGAATTATCAAAAAAACTGGAAAAATTATTAAAATAAAAAAAGACAAAAATAATTGTTCTTTAATTTTATCAAGTAAAATGAGATTTTCAAAAGATGAAATTGGTTCGTCTATTTCTTGTTCTGGCGCATGTCTAACTCTTGAAAGTTTTGAAAGAAATAAAATTAAATTTTATATTTCAAAAGAAACTTTAGACAAAACTACTTTCAAAAATGCTAAAGTGGGTGATGTAATTAATTTAGAAAAGTCTCTTAGATATGGTGATAGAATATCAGGTCATTTTGTTCAGGGTCATGTTGACACAACATCTAAAATTTTAAAAATTAGTGTAGTAGGAAAATCTTGGTTTGTTAGTTTTAAAATTGAGAAAAGTTTAAAAAAATATATTGTTAAAAAAGGATCAATTACAATAAATGGTGTTTCACTTACTATCTCTAATATTTTAAAAGACTATTTTCAGGTCGTTATAATTCCCCAAACTCTTAAGTTTACAAATTTAATTAAATTAAAAAAAGATGATACAGTAAATGTAGAATTAGATATTTTGGGCAAATATTCAAAAGGATTTTATTAATGTCAAAAAATAATTTTTCAAAAATACAAAATTTAATAGACGACGCAAAACGAGGCAGAATGTTTGTTTTGGTAGATGACGAGAGTCGAGAAAATGAAGGTGATCTAATAATACCCGCTGCAAAAGTTACAGCTAAATCAATTACCTTTATGGCTAAATACGGTAGGGGGTTAATATGTTTGGCTTTAAGTCAAAACCAAGTAAGTAAACTTAGTTTGCCGCTTATGTCTCCAATTAATAAATCAAGAACTCAAACAGCTTTTACAATATCAATAGAAGCTAAAAAAGGTGTAACAACTGGAATATCTGCGCATGACAGGGCTCACACAATAAGAACGGCAATTAAAAAAAATGCTTCACCAAATGATATAGTTTCTCCAGGACATGTCTTTCCTTTAATTTCAAAAAATGGTGGCGTGCTAGTTAGAGCAGGTCACACAGAGGGGTCTGTTGATATTTCTAGACTAGCAAAATGTGGTTCATCAGCAGTAATTTGTGAAATCATGAATGATGATGGAAGCATGGCCAAAGGTAAACAGTTAATAAATTTTGCAAAAAAACATAAATTAAAAGTTGGTAAAATTGATGATTTGATATCATTCAGATTAAATAAAGAAAAATTGATTAAGTTAAAAAAATCATCCCATATAAACATTAAAAAACAAAAATATAAAATAAAAATCTTTGAAAACACTTTAGATGGTTCTGAAAATTTTGCTTTAATTAAAGGCAGTATTCAGAAAAGTAAAAATCCTAGAGTTAGAGTTATTTCCTCCAATATTGTCAAAAACTACTTGCTAGGTGAAAAGTTACCTAATGTATTCAATCAAACTATTGAATACTTTAAAAAACATAAAGATTGTGTTTTAATATTTATAAGAGATACAAATCTTAAATCTGTTTCTGAAACTCTAAGGGGTTATAAAAGTAAAAAATATTATAAAAGTGGTCAGGATAAACTTATTAAAAATTATGGAGTTGGTGCTCAAATTATAAAAATACTGGGTATAAAAAAAATGATATTAGTAACTAGATCAAGAAAAAAGGTTGTTGGATTAGAAGGATACGGTATAAAAATTGTTAAACAGGAAATTATTAAATGAATAAAATTTGTATTGTAATGTCTAACTACTACAAGGATGTATGTAATGGCATTTATAAAGAGGCTTTAAAAGAGCTATCTAAAAAAGGATCTAAAAGTAAGTTAGATTTAAAAATTGTTCCTGGTGCTTTCGAAATACCCGTTACAATATCAAGAAATGTAAATAAGTATCATGGCTTTGTTGCTATTGGTTGTATTATCAAAGGACAAACACCAAACTTTGAATTTATATCTAAAGCTATCACAGATGGAATAATGAATTTATCTATTCAAAAAAAAAAACCGATAGGAAATGCAATAATTACTTGTTTAAACAAAAAGCAAGCTTTAAGAAGATTTAACAAAGGGGCTGAAGCTGCAAAAGCTGTTTTGGAAGTTTTAAAAGTTTGAAATGCAAGAAAAAAACAATAATCTCAATCCTCGAATTATTGTAATTCAAAAACTATACGGTCATTATATAAATAAAGAAGCTGAAATAACTTTTCCTAAACATAGATATAAAAAATTTATAAAAGACGTTGTAAATGGAACCATTGAAAGAAATGAGATAATTCAAGAATTAATTGAAAAGGAATTGAAAGACAAAATTAATGATAACAAAACAGAAATAATGATTAAATTAATGATTACGGCAGCAATTTATGAATTTATGTTTATGCATAAAACTCCAATAAAAGTTATCATTACCGAATATTTAAAAGTTTCAGATTCTTTTGTGGATGAGTCTCAGAAAAGTTTCTTAAACGCAATTTTAGATAAAATATCAAGAATTAGTAGAGTAAATAATGAATGAATTTGATATAATCAAAAAGTATTTAAAACCATTAACTAAAAGAAATCCAAACTCATTATATTTAGAGGATGATATTTATTTTGATAAAAAAAATGGTCTAGGAATTTCTGTAGATACGTACGTGCAAGGAGTTCATTTTATTGAATCTAATCCAAAAAAATTTTTGAAAAAAATTCTCAGATCTTCATTATCTGACATTTGCTGCAAAGGTATAAAACCTAAGTATTATTTTTTATCTTTTTCTTTAAAAAAAAGAATGATTTCAGATTCATGGATGAAGTCAGTAAGAAAAATCTTAGCATCAGAACAAAAAAAATTTAATATTTTGTTATCTGGTGGAGATACTACATTTTCATCTAAATTTATAATTACTGTAGTTGTATTAGGTGAAAAAAAATCAAATCCAGTTTTAAGAAAAGGATGTAATATAAATGATGATATTTACGTTACAGGAAATATTGGTGATTCACATATTGGCTTATCAATTTTAAAAAAGCGGAATAATTTTGGAAAACACAACAAATTTTTCAAAAGAAAATTTTATGAACCTGATTTACCACATAAATTTTCACCTTACTTAAATTCGGTAGCTAATGCATCAATTGATATATCTGATGGATTAGGTCAGGATCTTAAGCATTTGTGTGATTTTTCAAAATTTGGTGCTACGATTGATTTACAATTAGTTCCATTATCTAGTGCCTGCAATTATTTAATTAAAACAAATAAAATAAAACTTGAAAGTATTTTCTCTAATGGAGATGATTATCAAATTTTATTTACTGCAAATCGAAAAAATAGGTCTAAAATTAATATTTTAGCCAAAAAAACTAAAACAAAAATATCTAGAATTGGGGTTGTGGTTAAAGAGAAAAATATTGTTTTTAAATACAATAGTCAAAAAATAGATTTATCTGACAAAAATATGGGTTATACACACGATTTTAACTAAAGATTTTTGTTGCGTTTTGTTCTTTTTTTTGTCAATTTGCTTTTTTTTAATCTTATTTAAATTTTATAATGACTGGAACACTCACATTAATAATAATAGCTGGTTTCATAGCCCTATTTTATGGGTACATTGTTGGTAAACAAATTTTAGCTTCAAATCCAGGTAACAAAAAAATGCAAGAAATTGCAGCAGCTATTCAAGAAGGTGCGAAAGCATATCTTGATAGACAATATAAAACTATTGCAATAGTAGGAGTTATAATTTTAGTAATTATTACTTTTGCCTTAGGGTTGTGGGTTGGGCTTGGATACTTTATTGGTGCTTTTCTGTCTGGGGCTGCAGGATATATTGGTATGTTAGTTTCTGTTCAAGCTAATGTAAGAACTGCCGAAGCTTCAAGAAAAGGTTTAGCAGCAGGTTTGAATATAGGTTTTAAATCAGGAGCTGTCACTGGGATGCTTGTTGCTGGTCTAGCTCTATTATCAATGTCTTTTTATTACCTTATATTAATTAAATTTAATGTTTCTGATAGAGAAATCGTTAACGCTTTAGTAGGTCTCGGATTTGGTGCGTCGTTAATTTCTATTTTTGCAAGATTAGGTGGTGGAATTTTTACTAAAGGTGCTGATGTCGGAGCAGACTTAGTTGGTAAAGTTGAAGCAGGAATACCTGAGGATGACCCGAGAAACCCAGCTGTTATTGCTGATAATGTAGGCGATAACGTCGGTGACTGTGCCGGTATGGCAGCAGATCTATTTGAAACGTATGTAGTAACAATTGTAGCAACAATGGTTTTGTCCTCAATTTTTTTTGTAGGTAATTTAAGTATGATAATTTATCCTCTTGCTATTGGTGGTTCTTGTATCATTACATCTATTATTGGAACTTTTTTTGTAAAACTTGGTAAAAGCAAAAATATAATGGGTGCTTTATACAAGGGATTTATTGCTACTGCTGTTTTATCGTTGATAGTGTTATATCCAGTAACAGATAAAGTTATTGGTTTAACAAATGTTTATTCTTCTACAAATGCTGAGTTTACAGGATTAGGACTTTATATGTGTGGTGTAGTTGGATTGATTATAACTGGTTTGATTATTTGGGTTACTGAATATTATACGGGAACAACATTTAGACCTGTAAAAAGTGTAGCGCAATCTTCTGTCACTGGTCACGGTACTAATGTTATACAAGGTCTAGCTGTTTCTTTGGAAGCAACTGCTTTACCTGCATTAATAATTGTTTCTGGAATTTTATTAACTAATCATATTGCTGGACTTTTTGGCATAGCAATAGCTGTTACAACAATGTTGGCTTTGGCTGGAATGGTAGTAGCATTAGATGCTTACGGACCTGTTACCGATAACGCTGGAGGTATTGCCGAGATGTCAAATTTACCAAAAAATGTTAGAAAAACTACAGATGCACTTGATGCGGTTGGAAATACAACAAAAGCAGTTACTAAAGGATATGCTATAGGTTCTGCTGGTTTGGGCGCTCTAGTATTATTTGCTGCGTATACAGAAGATATAAAATTTTTTTCCAACGTAAAAGGCTCTGTTTTAGAAAACATAACAGTCAGTTTTGATTTATCTAATCCGTACGTAGTAGTAGGTTTATTAATTGGAGGTATGTTACCTTATTTATTTGGATCCATGTCAATGCAAGCAGTTGGAAGAGCAGGTGGTGCTGTGGTTATCGAGGTAAGAAGGCAATTCAAAAAAATTCCTGGTATAATGAAACGTAAAAGAAAACCAGACTATGGTAAGCTTGTCGATCTTTTAACTAAAGCTGCAATAAGAGAAATGATAATTCCGTCTCTTTTACCAGTTTTATCTCCAATAATTTTATATTTTATTATCTTTTTAATAGGTGGAATGGAAGCAGCACTTGCATCTGTTGGTGCGATGTTGCTAGGTGTAATTGTTACAGGACTGTTTGTTGCAATTTCAATGACTGCTGGTGGCGGTGCTTGGGATAATGCCAAAAAATATATTGAAGACGGAAAATTTGGTGGTAAAGGATCTGAAGCACATAAAGCTGCTGTAACAGGAGATACGGTAGGAGATCCATATAAAGATACTGCTGGCCCAGCTGTGAATCCAATGATTAAGATTACGAATATAGTTGCTTTATTGCTTTTAGCTATAATAGCTCATTAAAATTATTTTTTTTTACTTTCCATTTTTTGTCTTATGCTAGACAAAAAACCATAAATAAAATTTTCCTTTTTAACATCATTTTCAGTAATTGCTTTAGCAAACTTTATTTTTTTCATTTTTTCTTTATCATAAAATTCTTTTTTCTCAAGTATTCCATATTTATTAAATTCTAGTAATAAGACATTATTTTTTTTAAGATAATTCCTACCCAACTTGAGTAACTTACCTCGTGTTTTTGTTCTCTCTATATAAATCCACAGATTATTATCAGTCATTCCTTTTGTTGCAGGTTGACCTAAAATCTTAATTGTATCATTTTTATTTGATTCATTAATGACTATTAGCTTTTCACGTTTTTCTAGGTATGATATACCGTGAGACTTTACTACTTGTTGTCTTTGACAACCATTTATAATACTTAAAGTTAACAATATTAATAATAAATTTTTAATCATATGTTTAAATTTGGTAACAAAAACAAACAAGAATTATTGTTGTATAACAAAATTCTTGAATTATCACGTAATAAATTATTATATACAAAAATTGGTATTAAAGATACTTTTCAAAATCGAATACATCTTATTTTTATCCATATTTGTTTTCTATTTATAAAAACTAAACATGAAAATAGTAAAAAAATATATAAGGAATTTTATCAAAAAACATTTGATCTAATTTTTAACAAAATTGAAATAGATATGCGAGAAATAGGTTTTGGTGACACCACCGTTAATAAAAATATGAAACAACTTATAAAAAATTTTTATAATATTTTAATTAAATGTGAGAATTATAAGAATAAAGATTTAAAGAAAAAACACTTTTTTTTTAACCAGTATTTAATAATTGAAAATGATAATAAAACCCACAATTATCAAGGTTTAATTAATTATTTTGATAAATATTATATGTTTTGTCTTGATTTAAGTTCTGATAACGTATTAAAGGGTGACCTAAAGTTTAATTATAAATAAATATTTAAATATGGCTGTACCAAAACGCAAAACTTCAAAATCTAGAAGAGATAAAAGAAGATCTCATCATAGAATAAAAAGCGCAAATATTATTGAAGATAAAAAATCTGGTGAATATAGACTTTCTCATCATGTGGATCTAAAAACAGGTCTTTATAATGGAAGAAAAGTCTTCGAACCTAAAAATTAGACAAAATTTGAACTATGTCAAACAAGGTTAGAATTGCTATAGATGCAATGGGTGGTGAGAATTCTCCACAGAAAATAATCAGCGGCATTAATTTAGCAGTTAAAAAAAATACCGATTACCAGTTTCATTTATTCGGAGACGAGACTTTATTAAAAAAAGAATTAGAAAAATTTAAGAATTTAGGGCAGTATTGTAAAATCTCCCATGCAACAAATTTGATTTCAGACGATGAAAGTCCATTATCAGCAATAAAAAAAGGTAATGAATCAAGTATGTGGAAATGCATAGAGTCACAAAAAAAAAATGAAAATGATATTTCGTTATCAGCAGGTAACACAGGTGCTCTACTTGTAATTTCTAGACTTATTCTAAAAACTCTCGAAGGAATTAATAAACCTGCTTTAGCTGGTCTTTGGCCAAATGAAAAAAACATGAATATAGTTTTAGATCTAGGAGCAAATATTGAATGCAGTGAAAAAAATTTAATTGATTTTGCTACTATGGGCTCTGCTTTACATAAGTCATTATTTGCTAATCAATATCCTAAAGTTGCTTTATTAAATGTTGGTCTCGAAGAAAATAAAGGAAATGAAATTCTTAAAAAGACTTTTACTTCCCTTAAGGAAAAAAAAAATAAAAATTTTGATTTCTATGGATATATAGAGGGAAACCATATTATGGATGGTGAAGCAAATGTTATTATTACAGATGGATTTACAGGAAATATAGCCTTAAAAACTGCTGAAGGAACTGCTAATTTTATAAGTAAGAATTTTAAAAAATCTTTAAATAAATTATCATTGCTTCTTTCATACTGGTCATTATCAAAATTTAGAAAAAAACTGGATCCAAGAAAGTACAATGGAGCAATATTTTTAGGTTTGCAAGGACCTGTTGTAAAAAGTCACGGAGCCACTGACTCTGTAGGATTCGCTTATTCAATCGAAATGTGTCACAAAATTATAAGAGGGGATCTAATAGAAAAGATAAAATCACATTTAATAGATGTTGACGGTTCTAAAAAGCAATAATATTTTTGTTATATGCCTACCAAAAATTTATCTAAAAAAGATTTAGCATCAAAAATTTATAAAACACTTGGTTTTTCTAAAAATTTTTCTGCATCTTTAATTGATGATTTTATAGAGATTTTTACTACAGAGTTAATACAGAATAATAAAATTAAAATTTCAACATTTGGTACGTTCAAAGTGCAAAATAAAAGTGAAAGAATTGGCAGAAATCCTAAAACAAAGAAGGAGGCTGTGATTACAGCTAGGAGAGTTGTTAAACTCAAAACATCTCTCAAGGTAAATGAAAAATTAAACAAAATATGATTTCTACTAAGGATAAAACTGCTTATAAAACTATTGGCGAAATTGCAAAAGAGCTTGATCTTATAGACAGAAAAACAGGAAGTTTGCAAACTCACACTCTTAGATATTGGGAAAAGCAGTTCAAACAAATAAAGCCAGAAATAAGAGCCGGTAATCGAAGATATTATTCTCCAGAAAATTTTAAAAACATAAAAAAAATTAAATATCTATTAAAAGTAAAGGGTCTAACAATAAGTGGTGTTAAAAAAATATTAGATAATAAAGACCTGGCTTCGCTTGACGAAAATATCAATTTAGGTGTATATAGTCCAAGTATTAAAAACGCTAATTTGTTAAAAAATAAAATAAAAAAAATTTCACAAATTATTAAGGATTTAAAAAAAATATAAATAACATGGCTAAAAAAACATCAGTAAAAGTAAGACTTGTTCCAGAGAATAAAACAGATAGTGCTTTTTACTATTATGTTAAGAAACCTACAGGTGGAGAAAAAGCTAAAGTGAAATTGAAAGTAAGAAAATATAATCCATCAACACGTAAACATGAGTTTTTTATTGAAAAGAAATTACCACCTCATAGCAAGTAGTTATTTTTTATTAAAATTTTTTTTTTCATATTCAATATAACTTTTAATCATCGTAACCCATATTTTTTTAGTGATAGTAGGGTCTATTTTTTTTTTTAAAGACTGAATTCTTATATTTTTTAGAATTTTATTAATTCTTTTGTTGTCAATTATCTGTTTTTTAAATTTCTTAATTTTTATAACTTTGTTTACTAAAATGGTACGTTTTTTAATTATATTTAATAAATTTTGATCCAGCTTATCAATTTTTTTTCTAACTGCATTCAGTTGTTTTTTATTCATTTTAGCGACAAAAATTCATTTTTTAATTTTTTATAAGAAATGTATATTAATTTCATGTTTGAGCAAAATAAAAATAACTATGTATGTAATTGGCTTTTGTTAATAACTTCTCTTGTAATTCTAATGATAATAGTAGGTGGCTTTACTAGATTAACAGACTCAGGTCTTTCAATTACAAAGTGGGATTTATTCAAAGGAATAATTCCACCTTTTACTTTGGAGAAGTGGAATTATGTATTTTCTTTATATAAAAAAATTCCTGAATATACATTACAAAACTCTCAAATGACGTTGCAGGAATTTAAGGTCATTTATTGGTGGGAATATATTCACAGACTGTTAGGTAGAATAATTGGATTAGCTTATATTATTCCTTTGTTATTTTTTACTTTTAAAAAATATATTAGTAAAAAATATTTTATACCATTATATTTAATTTTCTTCCTTATATGCTTTCAGGGGTTTATAGGCTGGTATATGGTGGAAAGCGGATTAACAGACAGAGTGGATGTAAGTCATTATAGATTGTCACTTCATCTTACTGGAGCTTTTATTATACTTATTTTGTTAGTATTTAACTATTTAAAGCTTAAGCATCATGATTTGTTACTTTCAGGAAAAAAGATACCATTTAATTTTCCTATTTTTTTTATTTTATTAATCTTGATTCAAATATCAATAGGTGCTCTAGTTTCTGGTCTTGATGCTGGAAAAATTTATCAGACTTGGCCTCTAATGAATTATAGTTACTTTCCAGATGATGTTAATATTTTTGATTTATTTACTTTAAAATTATTTGAAATACCTTCTCTTGTTCAATTTATACACAGAAACGTAGCATATTTAATTTTTATAATATTTTTGTTTTTTTCTTATCTTGTATATTTTGATAAAAATTATTTATATTTAAAAGGAACAGTAGTATTAATTTTTTTATCCTTGATTTTGCAAATTGTATTAGGAGTTTTTACTATCCTATCTGGTGCCCAGATATATATTGCATCATTGCACCAAATAGGATCAATTTTTTTAATTATTTCTTCACTTCAACTAGTCTTTAAAAACTACAAATTAACTAACAGCTTTTAATTTTGCTGTTCCGGAAGCTTTTAAAGCTTGGTCTAAATCAGCAATAATATCATCAGGATGTTCGATTCCTATCGATAACCTCACATAACCTGGAGTAACACCTGCTGCCAAGAGTTCCTCTGATGTTAGCTGACTGTGTGTAGTTGTAGCGGGATGTATCGCTAAACTTCTTGCATCTCCTATATTAGCAACATGATAAAACATTTTTAGTGACTCGATGAATTTTTTACCAGCCTCAACTCCACCTTTCACTTCAACACCAACTAATCCACCGTTACCACCTTTAAAGTATCTCTTGGCTCTATCACCAATCTCACCTTTATGTACATTGGGATAAATAACTCTATCTACATTTTTATGTTTTGTTAAGAAATCAACAACTTTTTGCGCATTTGAACAATGTTGTTTCATTCTTAACGGTGCAGTTTCTAAACCTTGAATTATTCCAAAAGCATTATCAGGTGCTAAAGCAGAACCCAAATCTCTTAATAGAACTACTCTAGCTCGAACTGCATATGCAACGTTTGCTCCAGTTAGTTCAGGAACAACTTTTCCCCAAACTGCTCCACCATAACTTGGGTCAGGCTCATTAAATAATGGTTGTCTTTTCGGATCAGAGGTCCAGTCAAAGTTACCTCCATCAACTAAACATCCACCAATTACAGTTCCATGACCACCTATAAATTTAGTCAATGAATGAATCACTACAGCAGCTCCGTGTTCTATTGGTTTACAAATAACAGGCGCAGCTGTGTTGTCCATAATTAAAGGAATGTTATGTTTTCTTCCTATATCGGCAACTTCTTTAATTGGAAAAACACGTAAATATGGGTTAGGCAATGTTTCAGCATATATACATCTTGTTTTTTCATCAATTTGTTTTTCAAAGTTTTTTGGATCTGAAGGATCAGCATATCTAACTTCAATTCCAAGCTTCTTTAATGTATGAGTAAATAAATTAACAGTTCCTCCATAAAGATCAGTTGAACTAATAAAGTTATCTCCTGCCTGACAACAATTTGTTACTGCAAATGTTGAAGCGGCTTGACCTGAGCCAACAGTAACGCACGCAAGACCTCCTTCTAATGCTGCAACTCTTTTCTCAAGTACATCATTGGTAGGATTCATTATTCTTGTGTATATATTTCCAAATTCTTTCAGAGCAAATAAATTTGCTGCAGTTCCTGTATCTTTGAACTGATAAGAAGTAGTTCTATAAATTGGAACTGCTACTGCCGTTGTAGCTGGATCGCTTCTGTATTCACCGCCATGAAGTGCTATTGTTTCGGGATTTTTAATATCTTTAGCCATTTTTTCTCCTTTTGTTAATTAAGAGAACTTATTTTCTTGTAAAAACCTATTGTTGTAAAGGGTTTTATGAAGTTTAAAATTTGACTTTATCTATAAATCTCAGTATTTATGCGCAAATCAATATGACTAATTTTATAAAAAAGAATGAAATTAAAAATAACTGGATACATATTAATGCTGAAAATGCAATTGTAGGTAGATTAGCTGCATATATATCAAAAGTGCTTCGTGGTAAGCATAAAAACACTTTTACCCCACATATGGACGCTGGAGATTTTGTTATAATTACAAACGTTGAAAAAATTAAATTTACAGGAAAAAAGTTTACTGAAAAAAAATACTACAGACATACAGGATATCCTGGTGGAATTAAAAATACAACACCGTCAAGTTTGTCGATAAAAAAACCTGGTGAAGTTTTAAAGTTAGCAGTCAAAAGAATGTTGCCCGGTGGACCACTTGCTAAAAAACAATTGTCAAAACTAAAGATTTATAAAGGCGACACTCATCCACATGAAGTTCAAAATCCTACTATTATAGATTTTGCCAAAAAGAACTCAAAAAATAAATTTAGATTGAATTAATATGAATACAGAATTAAATACACAACCAGCAAAAAAAGAAATTCCATTAGATTTTAAAAACGCTAAGTACGCCACTGGTAGAAGAAAAAAATCAATCGCGAGAGTTTGGCTTCAAAAAGGTTCAGGAAACATAATTATTAATGGCAAAAAAATGATTGATTACTTTAGTAAACCAAATTTACAAATTGCTATCTATAGACCTTTGGCTCTTATCAAAAGAGAAAATGAATTCGACATAAGATGTACTGTAAAAGGTGGTGGCTTCACAGGTCAAGCAGGAGCTATCATCCACGGAATTTCAAGAGCCCTGGTTGACTTAGAGCCTGAATTAAAGCCAATATTGAAAAAAGAGAAACTTACGACCCGTGACTCCAGAGCTGTTGAGAGAAAAAAATATGGTCGCAGAAAAGCAAGAAGAAGCTTCCAGTTTTCGAAAAGATAATATTTCAATACAATATCTCTTCAAATCAATAAATGATATATTAATATATTATAAGTATGAAAGATTCATTAAAAATAGCAATTGCTGGAGCCACAGGTTATGTCGGACTTCAACTAGTTAAAATTTTACTAAAACATCCCAAGGCTAAAATCGTTTATCTTTGTGCTCAAAAATCGATAGGAAAATCTATCTACAGTTTTGATAAAACGCTAAAAAAAAAGAAGTTACCAAAAATTTCTTTAGTAAATAAAATTAATTGGAATAAAGTAAATGTTATTTTTACAGCACTACCCAATGGAGAAGCGCAAAAAATGTCAAAGAAAATTCCAAAAAATGTTAAACTAATTGATTTGTCAGCTGATTTTAGATTAACAAATCCCGCCCAATATAGAAAATGGTATGGATTAAATCATAAAGCAAAGAATTTAATTAAAGATTCAATATATTCAGTTACTGAATTTTCTAAAAATAAATTAAAAGACAAAAGAATTATAGCTTGCGCTGGATGTTATCCTACTTCTATACAAATCCCATTGATACCAATAATTAAAAACAAATTAATAAAAACAAGTAACATAATTGTTGATTCAAAATCAGGTTATTCCGGTGCGGGAAAAAATGTAAAAAATAAGTTTAAGTTTACAGATTTATTTAATTCTGTTTCTGCATATGGAGTTGGATCTCACAGACACATGGCAGAAATTGATCAAGAGTTATCAAAGGTTGCTAAAAAAAGAATTCATGTATCATTTACACCTCACCTTATACCTATGTTTAGAGGTATTTTGTCTACAATTTACATAGAGACAAATAAAAAATTCTCAGCAAAAAATATATATAATGAGTTAAAGAAATTTCATAAATTTAATAAATTTGTTAAAATCTTAAAATTTAATTCATTATTAGGAACAGGTGATGTGACAAACACAAATGTTTGCAAATTAACAGTTTGCAAAACAAAGAATAAAAATAGAGTTATAATTATTTCAGTAATTGACAATTTAATTAAAGGTGCTTCTGGACAGGCAGTACAAAATATGAATGTATCATATAACTTAAATGAAAGTTTGGGATTATAATGCGTATTATTTTTATAATAGCTGCTTTTCTCTTTATTTTCAGTTGCTCTTCAAAAAATATTGTATATTGGTGCGGTGATCATCAATGTATCAATAAGAAAGAAAAGGAAAGTTATTTTAAAGAAACAATGATTGTTGAAGTAAGAGATCTAAGCCAAATTAAAGAGAAAAAATCTGAAATAGAAAAAATTAAACTCCAAGCCAAAAAAGATCAAAAAAATAGAATAAAACTAGAAAAAGATTTGGCAAAAAATAAACGACTTGAGAAAAAACAAAAAATTAAAAGAGAGAAGGAGTTACTAAAACAAGAACGGCGTGCTCAAAAATTAAGGATAAAAAATGAGAAAGAGGCTGAAAAACAACTACGTAAAGATGAAAAAAAGAGAATTAAATCAACAAAAAAAATAAATAAAAAACATAAGAAGAAAAAATCAAGTAAATCTAAAACTGAGATTGACCTGGGTATTGCCAAAATTGAGATTAAAAATAATACTTTTTCAGATTTAATTAATAAAGTTAAAAAGAAAAATATGTTAAAACCTTACCCGGATATTAACAGGACGCCAGATTAAATTATGAATAAAAATATTAATATCGCTTTAGTCGGTTTTGGAAACATTGGTAGTTATTTTTACAAAACTATTAAATCTAATACTATGAATATAAAAATTAAAACTGGAAAAGTTCCTTTTATTAAATACATATCTGCGAAAAGTTTTAATAAATATAGAAAAGTGAAAATACCGAAATCAAAATGGATTAAAGATCCAATTAGTTTAACTAAAAAAAAAGATGTTGATATTATAGTAGAACTAATTGGTGGTTCGGACGGTATTGCTAAAAAATTAGTATTTAATGCTCTTAAAAATAAAAAACACGTTATTACAGCAAACAAAGCATTAATATCAAAGCATGGAGATAAACTTGCAATATTAGCTGAAAGAAATAAAGTTAATCTCGAATACGAGGCTTCTGTTGCTGGGGGCGTGCCAATAATAAGATCTATAAAAGAAGGTTTAATAGCAAACAAAATTATCAAAATTTGTGGAATATTGAATGGAACAACAAATTACATTTTGTCTACTATGGAGGAGTCTGGTGAAAGTTTTATCAAAGTTTTAAACAAAGCCCAGGAACTAGGATACGCAGAAACTAATCCTGCTTCAGATTTAAATGGTAGTGATGCAGCTGCAAAAATACGAATTTTATCTTCTCTAGCTTTCAATAAAAGTATTTCAAAAAATAAAATTCTAACTGAAGGTATACAAAATATTAATTTAACTGATATTCTTTATGCAAAAAAATTAGGTTATAAAATTAAGTTATTATCAATATCTGAAATAATAAGTAAAAATTTAATTGAACGAGTTCATCCATGTTTAATAGATAGCAAATCAAATATTTCCAAAATCAATGGAGTTTTAAATGCTATTGTTATTGATGGATCGCCAATAGGAAGATCAGTATTACAGGGACTTGGGGCTGGAGCAGGACCAACAACTTCAGCATTAATATCAGATTTATGTTCTGTAATGAGAGGAAATATTAAATATCCTTTTGGTGTATCTTCTAAATTAAGAAAAAAAATTAAAACTTTTAATGTTTTAAAACATGTTTGCTCATCATACTTAAGAATTGAAGTAAAAGATTTGCCTGGGGTGTTATCTTCAATCACTAAAATTTTTGCTAAAAACAGGATTTCTATAAAAAATTTAGTGCAGTCGCCAGATAAAAAAAAGAGAATTGCTTCTATTGTAATTATAACGCACCAAAATTCTGAAAAGAATTTCAATAAACTTATATTTAATATAACGAAAAACAAGTTTGTTCTTAAAAAACCTACTTTTATTAGAATCGAAAAAATTTAAATGAACATAAATAGTTCTTTCATTAATTTATTTGCTAGAGCAACAGAAAGAGCTGCTTACGGAGCATCTTTATTCAAAGGTAAAAATGATAAAATTGCTGCAGATAAGGCAGCAGTTGATGAAATGCGAGAGCAATTAAATTCTATTGATATGGTAGGTAAAATTGTTATCGGTGAAGGTGAGCTTGATGAAGCTCCGATGTTATTTATTAATGAAATAGTTGGTACAAAAAAAGGAAATGAATTTGATATCGCGGTAGATCCTCTTGAAGGTACTAATTTTGTTGCAAAAAATCTACCAAACTCTTTATCTGTTTTAGCTGTTTCACATAAACATGGTTTGCTACATGCTCCTGACATTTATATGGAAAAAATTGCTGTAGGGCCAAACTTACCAGAAAGACTAGTAGATTTAGACTTTAGCATAGAAAAAAATATTGAATTATTATCATCTGCAAAAAAAAAATTGCCGAAAGATCTAACTGTATGTTTGCTGAAAAGGGAAAGGCATAATTCAATTATCAATTCATTAAACTCAATGAATGTTAATATTAACTTTATAAATGATGGAGATGTGTCGGGTGCTATATCCGTTGGACTTAAAGATTCAAAAATTGATATGTACATTGGTATAGGTGGTGCTCCAGAAGGAGTTCTTGCTGCTGCTGCTTTAGATTGCTTAGATTGCCAAATGCAAACTAGATTGGTGTATGAAAATGAAAATCAAAAGAAAAAAAGTGAGCTTCTTGGAATAAAAGATCTAAACAAAAAATATAATATAAATGATATGGTGGTAGGTGATGTGATTTTTTGTGCTACTGGTGTTACAGATGGAGATTTAGTGAAAGGAATAATTGACTCAGGAAGTTCTTTCATATCAGAAACTTTAGTTCTTCACAAAAGTTCTAAAACAAATAAAATAATTAAAAATACTATCAAAAAATGAAACGTACTTCAGTTACAGGGAAAAACTGGACTTTTAAAAGATTCAACGATCAGGAAGTAATAAAAATCTCAGAAAAATATTCTTTAAATCAAGTAATAGCAAAGTTAATAGCTATAAGAAAAAAGAACATTGAAAATATAGATTTATTTTTAAACCCAACTATAAAAAATCTATTACCAAACCCACATAAATTAAAAGACATGAAAAAAGCTGTAAATAGAGCTTATGAAAGTATTTTAAAAAAAGATTTAATTGGTATATTTGGTGATTACGATGTTGATGGAGCTACTTCCACAGCTTTATTGGCGCGATATTTTCTAAATATTAACCAAAACATTCAAACCTATATACCAGACAGAAAAAATGAAGGTTATGGTCCTACGGTAAAAGGATTCCAAAATCTTATCAAATCGAATGCTAATATTATTTTTACAGTTGATTGTGGCACATCATCATTTGACGCAATCGAAAGCGCCAAGGAGAAAAATGTTGATGTAATAGTTTTAGATCACCATCAATCTGAAATCAAACTTCCAGATGCGTATGCTGTTATAAACCCGAATAGAATTGACGATAAATCTGATCTTAATTATTTATGTGCGGCAGGAGTTTGCTTTATGTTTCTTGCGGCTTTAAATGCAAAATTAAGAGAATCGGGTTGGTTTTTGAATAACAAAATAAAGGAGCCAAATATTTTAAATTTATTAGATCTTGTTTCTTTAGGTACAGTTTGTGACGTAGTTCCTTTGGTTGGATTAAATAGAGCTTTTGTTAAACAAGGTTTAAAAATAATGAAAAATAGAACTAATATAGGTTTAAAAACACTTTATGATCTTAATAATTCAAAATCAGAACCTACTACTTACGACTTAGGTTTTGTTTTAGGCCCAAGGATAAATGCCGGGGGAAGAGTAGGGAAATCATCACATGGTAGTGAATTATTAATTTCTGAGGACCCAATAAGATTATTTAAGATAGCTACAGATTTAAATAAATTTAACGAAGAAAGAAAAAGCATTGAGTCAATTTTAACTGAACAAGTTTTTAAAAGCGCTGAAAGATTTCATAACTATCCTGTCTTAGTTTTATCTGGAAAGAATTGGCATGAAGGGATAATTGGAATTGTTGCTTCTAGAGTTAAAGAAAAATATAACAAACCAACAGTTCTAATATCCTTAAATAATAAAATAGGCAAGGGGTCAGCAAGATCAATTACTGGTTTTGACATAGGTTCAAATATAATAAATGCAGTCCATCTTAATATTTTAAAAAAGGGAGGTGGACATAAAATGGCTGGTGGTTTTTCTGTGGAGGAAAAAAATATAGATGCTTTCAGAGATTATCTGATTAAGAGTTTTGAAAAATCAAAAACTAATGTATCAAATTTGTCAAATGTAGAGATAGATTCATTAATTGCCCCAACGGCAATAAATGAGAATTTTTATAATGACGTTAATTACTTATCACCGTTTGGTCCAGGTAATAATGAGCCAAGATTTGTGATAGAAAATTTACAAGTAGTAAAGTCATATTTGGTTGGAAAAAATCATATTAAATCCATTTTAAGTGGATCAGATGGTCATACTTTTAAAAGCTTAACTTGGAATGCTATAAACACACCTTTTGAAAATATACTTATTTCAAATAATAAAAAAAAATTTGATGCAGTTGGAAAAATTAAATTAAATAATTGGGCTGGTAAAAAGGATGTTGAGTTTATTATAGAAGATATTTCTCTTAATTAACTTTTAAAAAATCTTGAAAAATAGGTTCTAGTTGTTTTTTATATAATCTCCATGAATTTAAAGAAGTTTTATAAATTTTCTTTCTTACTTGTGTATCACTAACAGTCTTAACAGATCTCTTATTTTTATAATAATATAAACAGTTTTTATCCCAATTTAAATTACAAGATTTTATAATTTTTTTTATTTCAACATTTGGATTTTTGACAATACTTTCATATTTAACATCAAATATAAAATTTGGTATATTTTTTTTCCAATAATTCATTAAATCAGAGTATAAATTATAATATTTGCAAATATTTTTTAAATTATAAGAAAAACTTAACTCAGGATTAACAAAGTAATTCTTATAAATTGAAAAACAATTATCCTTTGCTTCTCTGTGACAATGTATTATTTTTGAATTCGGAAAGATTATTTTAATTAAACCTATCCATTTGAAATTAATTGGGAGTTTATCAGTAGTATAATTTGAATTATTTGAGATTTTTTTAATATTATAAATATATTGATTAGCTATACTACCCAATGAATCTTTGTTTAATTTAAACTCTTTTTTTAAAGGAGATAAGCTAAGTAAATTCTCTTTTATTAAATTAGGTAAAAAATTTAATTCACCACCTCCATAAACAGATTTATGTGAAGATATAATTTGTTCTATTAATGAAGTTCCTGATCTCGGCATACCCAAAATAAATATAGGTGACTTATCTTTGCTTATATTAAAATTTTTATTATTTAACATTTTTTTATCAAACTGCATTTTTATTTGCTTAAAAGTTTCAATTTCGTCTTTTAAATTGAATGATACTTCGTTATCTCTAAGATCATTTCCTTCTTTATAATATTTAAAAGCTTTTTTGTAATCCTTTATATCTTCCGAGGCTTTTCCAAGAGCAAATAATAGTTCAGTTTTATCTTTTTTTCTTATATTGGGGTTTTCATATAGTTTTTCTAAACTTTTATAATTTTTGTCATTTTTTGTATATTTTATTAACTCACTGATTGCTCTATACGCAGGAAATAAATTTTTGTTTATTCTTAAAGCTTCATTTAAATGTTTTTGGGCATCCTTGAATAAGCCCATACTCTTATATTCTATACCTAAATTAAAATGACCAATATAATATTTTGAATTAATTGTTAATACTTCTTTATAGTAATGAATTGCTTTTAAACTTTTATTTTGTGCAGAAAATAAACTTGCTAGATTATTTTTGGGTTCAATTGCTTTATTATTTATTGATATTGCTTTCTTAAAGAATTTTTCAGCTTCATCATACTTGCCGATAATTCTGTAAGCTGTACCCATATTATCATATAATGGGAAATGGTCTGATTTTATTTCTATTCCTTTATTAAAGTAATTAATTGCTTGGATCACTTTTTTTTGTTTTAAAAAGATTAACCCTAGGAGATTGTATAAATCTACCGTTCCTGGAAACTCTTTTATTAACTTTTTATTTAAAATTTGTGCTTCATCTATTTTATTCGAGTTAAATAATTTTAATAACTCCTGAATTTTAATTTGTATATTTTCCATTTTTTATATATTTTAAAGGTTATACTATGAATTTGATACTCTTTGCGTGAAAACTAGAACGATTGATTGTTGAAAGAATTTTAAATATATACTAAATAGATAAAATTAATTGGTCCCATCGTCTATCGGTTAGGACACGTGGTTTTCATCCTCGAAAGAGGGGTTCGATTCCCCTTGGGACCGCCAATTTTTTGATTTGATATATATTTTATCAACATTTTAAGGAACAAAATGAAATTATGTAGATTGGGAGAATTGGGAAAAGAAAAACCCGCTATAATAGACAAAGAATCAAACTATAAAGATTTAAGTTCAATTATTCCTGATTTTAATCCAAATAACCTAAACTTTGAAACCATTAATAAAATCAAGAAATTGGATACTTCGAATTTACCTTCTATAGAAAAAAATTCACGAATAGGGGCATGTGTTTCAAATCCCTCAAAATTTATAGGAATTGGTTTAAACTTTAAAGATCACGCTGAAGAACAAAATTTACCTATACCCAAAGAACCTATAATTTTTTCAAAATTTACAAACTGTGTTTGTGGCCCTAATGATGACACAGTTATACCAAAAAATTCAAAGCATACTGATTGGGAAGTTGAACTTGGTTTTGTAATAGGAAAAGAAGCTAAATATATTTCCAAAGAAAACGCACTAGATTATGTTCTTGGATTTTTCTTAGTTAATGATGTTAGCGAAAGAAACTTTCAAAAAAACAAAGGTCTAACTTGGGATAAAGGTAAAGGGTTTGATACTTTTGGACCAATTGGTCCTTTTATACTTACTAAAGATGAATTACCAGATTTTCAAAACTTAAATATGTATTTAGATGTGAATGGAAAAAGAATGCAAACTGGAAATACTTCACAAATGATTTTTAATATTAAAAGTTTAGTTTCTTATATGAGTAATTGCATGACTCTATTTCCTGGAGATATATGTTGCACAGGTACACCTCCTGGTGTTGGTGAAAATAAAAAACCACAAATTTTTTTAAAGAATGGTGATGTAATAAAATTAGGTATTGATAAATTAGGATATCAAAATCACAAAGTGGTCGAAACAACATAATTTGATGAATTATTATGTTTATTTGATAGGTAACAAAAAAAAAATACATTAATCACATATGTTGGTTACACTAATAATTTAAGAAAAAGATTAAAATTACATAATGCTGGTAAAGGCGCAAAATTTACACGTGGTAGATCTTGGAAAATCTTATATTCAGAAAAATATATTACGAAAAAAGAAGCAATTTCTAGAGAATATTATATAAAGAA
>MDSV01199252.1_pt1 | contig 24641 bp, 25 predicted proteins | sample 810851 | NCBI WGS metagenome assembly MDSV01 (sample SAMN05326640, study PRJNA326480) | marine metagenome | isolation source: seawater | place: Atlantic Ocean: North East | collected 2012
AAAATGTATCAGTTTGATGATATAAAAGGTTCAAAAGGTACATTAATAATGTTCATATGTAATCATTGCCCCTATGTAATAGCTGTATTGGATCGAATTGTTCGAGATGCAAATGAATTAAGTGAACACGGAGTTGGAGTGGTTGCTATTTGTTCAAATGACTCAAAAACCCATCCTGATGATTCTTATGAAAATATGAAAATTTTTTCAGAGAATAACTCTTTTTCATTTCCATACTTACATGATGAAGACCAATCCGTAGCTAAGGCTTACGATGCTGTCTGTACGCCAGACTTTTTCGGTTATAATGCAGATGCAAAGTTGCAATATCGGGGAAGACTTGACGCGTCAAGAAAAGAGGCAGGACCTACTAATCTTAATAGAGACCTGTTTGAAGCAATGTTGCAGATCTCAAGAACAGGTTCTGGTCCAAAAGATCAGATACCCTCAATGGGGTGCTCGATAAAATGGCGTTAATAATAACTAATTTCACGGTTGAAATTTTAAAATATAAGTATCCATAATCCAACCATATTTTTGTTTCGCAGTTAACCTAGTATTAGCAATTTTCTTTCCAACCTCACTTACATTTCCACATAAGAGAATTTCTTTATCCATACCCAAGTATGCTCCCCACCAGATACGTAAATTATTTTTTTTAACTAGATTGAAGGAACATTTTTCGTCGAGAAGTACTGCGACAGTTTCAGTTTCATCAGGCCACCCAAATTGGCGCAACATCCTACCAGTGGTCACATGGAAAGGTTTCCCGACTGAATTAATTGTAATTTTATGTGCCGCAGCTAAGGCTTGAAGTGATGTGATTCCAGGCACGACTTTGAGACAACTGTTTTTTTCCTGTTCATTATATTTGTGAAAAATTTTTATTGAGCTATCGTAAAGTGATGGATCACCCCAAATTAAAAGCGCAATATTAAGATTAAGGACTTTTTCTTGCCTCCTAAACTCCGTGATTGCATTAGACCAACACGTCGCTATTTCTTTATGCCATTGATCAACCCGACTCAAATAATTTTTGTTTGTTTCGTCCCGAACAGGCATACTGAACTCACGTATAGATAACGAACTTTTTTTTGAAATTTGTTTACAGATGAATCTACGTAGATCTAAGAGGTCAGATTTTTCTGAACCTTTATTTGGAAGCAGTATCAGGTCACTTGTTTCAATCAGATTTTTTGCTTCAAGTGTGAGGTGGTCTGGATTACCGGTACCTATCCCAATTAAGTATATATTATTCACGTTCCCATTTCTTTAGCCAAAAGTGAGTCAGAAAAACACCCAAGAAGCTCCAAACTATCAATCCTGAGACTAATGTTCGTGACGCAAAATGTGCTGATAGCTCTGGTGGAACTACACCTTTAAATTCCGATACAGTTGGGGCTCCTATCAAATGAGGTAATAAAATAATTGCTAGGCCGACACCTTTTATAAATAATGAATTATTCCAAAATAGTGCCGCGCAACCGATCGCTGTGGCAAATGCTGTTAATACCCACCACAATTGTCTAATTTCTAAACCTGGAGCGCTGCTGCCTGGAAGTTCTGGAGGCAAGCCAAACGCTGGAAATAATTGTAGGGCTGCAAATCCACAGATACCCCATATTATCCCAGAATGTTTACTTACAGGACGACTCAGAAGTTCAGATATTCCAAAGCATGCCGAAAGCAAAAGAGCGTACCCAACATAGATAAGACATAGGAATAGACCTGTCAGGCCGTTTCTAGTTAGGTTTGATGGATGATCATGGTCATGATCATGATCATCGTTGCTTGCCACTTCGTTACTTTGTAAGTCTGTCTGTTGTCCGTGCATTAGGGTACCTGACTCATAAAGTTCTGCCTCTAAAAGAAGTGGTTGAACGAAAGCAAGGTGTAACATTGAAGCAATTATGCCAGCTCCAAATCCTGCCAAGATAGCACTTCTAAAATACTTAAAAATCATTGTAAAACTCACTTTTAATGGCAAGGGAACCCTGTAGCGTGCCGGGCATCGTGTGCAGCATCATGAAGAGTGGATGACTGTGCGTGGCCAGCGACGTAAACAATACCTAGACCAAGAAATACTATAACCAATATGGTTACTATAGATGTTGGGATACTTTTTGTGTTTTCTATTGCAGTGGTCATGTGTTTTTCCAATTCATAACTTATTGTGGAGATTTAGCGTACCCTTCCCGTCGCTTCACAAAACAGTACTGTATCAAGTAGAGTTATTCGTCAAGTATATTTTGAATCAATTCTGCCTAAAGCTTTGTGTGTCTTCATCTTTATGTGGGCTCCAAGAGTGGACCCAAAATTATAAGTGCTGGGCCAGTTCCAGTTTTGGTCTCAATGAGTCTGGGCATTGAACCAAGATTAGAGTAAATTAATTGTTCATTTTGCCGAGAAACATTTTCAGCGAGTAATGCAGGTGTATTTTTTGACATCCCGTTATCACACAACAATTTTGCTAATTTAGGAAAAGTCTTTTTTCCCATGAATATTGCTGTTATTGCGTTAGGATCAACTAATGCTGCAAGATTTAGATCTGTTGGCAATTTTCCATCAATATCGTGGCCAGTAATAAACTGAATTCTCCGAGCATTCAGTCTTCTAGTCAATGGGATGCCTATAGCGGCTGTGGCAGCCATTGCAGAAGGAACTCCCGGAATTATTTCGTAATTAATATTTGCGTGCTTCAGAGCTATTAGTTCCTCTTCAAGACGACCAAAAAGACCTGCATCTCCTGATTTCAACCTAACTACTCTCGCTCCACGGGTTGCATAGTCGATTAGCAATCGGTTTATATGATCTTGCCGCGATGATTTCTGCCCTGCACGTTTTCCAACGGCTACTAGATCAGCATCACTGGATGCATGCTCTAATATGCCACCTGCAGACAGGTCGTCAAATAATATTGCTTCTGCATTTTGAATTCGCGCCATTGCTTTTACTGTCAAAAGATCTGGATCTCCAGGCCCGGAGCTGACAAAACTGACAAAACCTGTCATTGAAGCCTCGCAATCATATGAAAAAATGTTCCGCTTGCAAGATCGACTCTTGAACCGGTTTCCTTGACGAGTTCATTTTTGGCATCAGTAATTTCTGCAAGTGGTGGGTCAGGTTGATCTATAATAGTTGAGTAATGGAATTCATGTCCAGATATGATATCGCCCTTTTGCAAACTTAGGATGGAAGATAGTATTTTAGCCTTACGGTAGCCTAGGTTCATTTTTCGTTTCTCAAAGGACGTGACAAGTCCCAAGAGTCCAGCCATTTGATGGTTTTCTCCATTTGAGTCAATTAATATTTTACCCATCACCATATATCCACCACATTCGCCATGTACTGCCTTTTTCTTTACGAATGTTTTAAGACCACTTAGGAATGTTTGGGAACTAGCTATTTTCCCTGCGTAAAGTTCGGGGTAACCACCGGGTAACCAAACAAGATCTGCTGAAGGATCTGGCGCTTGATCTGCCAATGGCGAGAAAGGAATTATTTCTGCACCAGATTTATGCCAAGAATTAAAAAGATGAGGATAAACAAAAGAAAAGGCCTCATCCTTAGCTAGGGCAATGCGTTGACTTGGTGGTTTGATAAAATTTGGTTTTTCTAATTCAAAACCATCTGAAGACGATGTGGCACTTTGTAAAAGGGTATCGATATCAATATTTTCTTCAATAAAATTGCATAATTGTGATAAAATAGTGTCTAACTTGGAGGTCTCTTGTGCTTGTATCAAACCCAAATGTCTTTCAGGTAAATATATATTTTTTTCTTTAGGTAAAGACCCTAATATTTTAATACCGGCCTGTTTCATTCCACTTTTAATCAAATTTAGGTGTCTTGCGCTGGCTACTTTATTTAAAATTACACCTGCAATTTTAATATTAGGATCAAATTTATAAAACCCTATTGCGACCGCAGCAGCTGATTGAGCTTGTCCCGACACATCTAAAACCATGACAACTGGCCACCCAGTCAATCGAGCCAGATCTGCAGTAGATCCAATTCCATAGGCGCCATTATCAGCTACACCATCAAAAAAGCCCATTGAGCCCTCGATGAGACCAACTTCATAGTCTGAATCTAAGAGCTCGCTGGTAACCATTTCTTTTTTCATAGCCCAAGTATCTAAGTTTGATGAATAGCGCCCAGTTGCACGTTGGTGAAAAGCTGGATCAATATAATCTGGCCCATTCTTAAATGGTTGAATATTAAGGCCTCGTTTTGAGAGTGCTCTACACAATCCCAGCATAACTGTAGTTTTCCCAGTTCCTGATCCAGGTGCAGAAATAATTAACCCGTTTGAAAAGCATCGCTTAGGTACACGCATAATTTATCCTTTTATTGGGAAGCGGGGATTTACTCCAACGGGGCGAAACCGCCTATCATAGGTTTTGGAATAGAGACTACTCTCACTGAAGCCGGTTGCGCCAATAGTTTTTCCAACAAAAACAATAGCGGTTCTATCAAGTTCAGCTATTTCGTCAGTTTTTATTGAGTCAAGTGTACCTAAAACAATTTTTTGATCAGGCCAACTTGCACGCCAAACTATTGCTAATGGGCATTCTCTTCCATAAAATGGGGTTAATTTACTAATGATTTCTTCTAAACGGTGAATAGAAAGGTGTAATGCCAGCAAAGATCCAGTTTTGGCAAAATTTTCTATTTTTTCGTTTTCTGGTACTGTTGAGGCTCTTCCGGATAAACGTGTTAGTACTACTGACTGTGAAAGATTTGGTAGGGTAAGTTCTATTTCTAGAGCAGCGGCTGCAGCGGCAAAAGATGGTACGCCGGGCGTGATTGTAAACTTTATACCTTCTTTTTTAATTCTTCTTATCTGCTCACCCATTGCCGACCATACGGATAAATCACCTGAGTGTAGTCTTGCAATATCTTTACCGCAACTGGCTGCTTCTATAATTTTTTCAACGATACTATCTAAGTCCAATTGAGCAGTATTTATAATTTTTGCATTTTCAGGACAGTGGTTCAATACAGCTTTTGGAATTAGTGATCCTGCGTACATGCAAACTGGACATTTTGAGATTAAATTTTGCCCCTTAATTGTTAAAAGTTCGGGGTCACCAGGTCCTGCTCCAATGAAATGCACGGTCATTCGATAATCTTTTTTGATATTGGCATATTTGAGCATGCAATAGCTGCAGCGACACGTCCATCGTTTGAAATAACTCTTTCGACAATTAAGCTAGATTTTTTGCCAGCACCAGCTAATGCTGTGGCTTCAGCAACACTTCCAGACTGACGAAAGTATTGAACTATTTGTGACTTGGTCAGTGTCTTTTGACTGCTAATTACAGATTTAGAAATTTTTAAAATAGTTAAACCTATCTCCTCTGCAAAAATAATGAAATTTGGGTGTTTAGATTTATCGATTGGTACGGCAACAGCATCTAATCGCAATGAACAGTTTGTTGCTTTGAGGGCATTCTTAAATGACTTGAGCGTTGCATTGGTTCTAAAGCCAAGACCGAGAACGTTCATTTGGTGACGCTCCACTGTAATATAGGCATAGTTGATCTCCACCCAGTTTTTTTTCCAAGCTCTTCTGCCTGAGCTATTTCTATCTTTGAAAGGGTTCCTTTTTTTTCAGAATGCCACTTTAAGAGGATACTTTCTGACTCCAGAGTTACAGCGTTTACAACGATTTTTGTTCCTGGGTTAATGGTTTTCCATATTTTTAAAAGAAGCCGTTCAGATAGACCTCCACCTATAAAAACTGCATCTGGCCTTGGAAGGTTATTTGGAATTGAGGGTAAGTTAGTTGCAACGATGTGAACTTGATGCTCCACCCCAAAACTTTCGACGTTTTGCTTTATATTCCTCCGTCTCTTTTCATTGTTTTCGAATGCAACTGCTTTGGTATTTTTATTTGTTCGACACCATTCTATTGAGATTGACCCTGACCCTGATCCTAAGTCCCACAAAATTTGTTGGGGCCGTGGGCTAAGTCGAACCATTGTTATTACTCGGACTAACTGCTTGGTGATTAATCCGTCATTAATAAACATTTCATCTGGTAAGCCAGGGAAAGTGGATAAATTATTTGATCCTTTAACATCAACGGCAATGGTGACGGGATGTGTAATTTCGCTCTGAAAATTTTCATTAATCTTTATCTTTCTGATTCTCTCCCTTGGACCGCCTAAGCTTTCCATGATCCAAAACGATGAGTCTAAGAAGTTATTTTTTTGGAACCACGCCTGGAGGTCCGTGACTGCAGCTCCATTGCGACATAATAAAAAAAGCTTTTCTCCATTTACTGCTATATTTTTCAGTTGATTGACTGACGATGCGTGAAGACCAAGACATTTTACTTCCTCAAGGCGCCAGCCAATTCTGCTTGCAGCAATTGAGAATGTTGAGGGAGAGGGAATGCAAATCCACTCGCTTGAGTCAACATAATCTGAGATAGTTCCTCCAACACCAAACCAAAATGGATTCCCAGAGGCCAGAACGACAACTTTTTTACTTCGTTTTTTTAGTAATTCATGAATTGAGAATGGAACTGGCCAGACAATTCCCTTGCTCTTGGCATTCACCAGTTCAAGGTGACGCTTTCCACCAAAAATATAGTCAGCCTCTGAAATTAAAGAAAGACTTGCATCACTCAGGTCGGTGAGTGCATTCTCTCCTATACCTATAATAGTGAGCCAAGGTTCAACCATGACAAACATTCTTATACTGGGAGGAACTACAGAAGCTCGCAAACTTTGTTTGCAAGTCAATAAAAGAAAAATTCGTTCTATGGTCTCTTATGCTGGTAGACTTAGATCCCTTGAGATACAACCTCTTCCAAGTAGAATAGGTGGTTTTGGTGGCATTACTGGGATGGTGGACTTTATACAGCAACAACGTATAACCCACTTGATTGATGCTACCCATCCATTTGCCCAGAAAATCAGTGTGAACGCAAGTAAAGCGGCAAAAATAACTGGGGTCCGATTCGCAACTTTGGAAAGACCGGAGTGGGTTCCCCGTTCTGACGATAACTGGACTAGAGTAAAGAACGTTACTCAAGCGGTCAATTCTCTGAACAAAACTCCCGAACGAATATTTCTTGCTATTGGAAAACAAAATATTGGTCAATTTATGACTCAGGATCAGCATTTTTATTTGCTTCGAGTTGTTGAAGAAGGTCAGCTGGATATTTCTCAATCTATTTGTCATGTGATTTATTCTAAGGGCCCATTCCAATTTGAAGAGGACAAAGAGATATTGCTTAATTACAAAATTAATAAAGTAATTGCGAAAAACTCTGGTGGCAATGGTGCGTGGGCAAAAATTGATGCTGCAAGAGTTCTTAAGATACCAGTTGTTATGATTGACCGGCCAAAAATGCCTAAAAGAGTTATTTTTACAACTGTGGAGGAGGTACTGAGTTGGATAAGTCATTAGTTTGACCTAGGGGTGTAAACGAATCTGGTACCTACTATTTTTTTCGTTCTAGAGGAACCAATTATTACGATGGTACTCATATCGACTATCTCTGACTTTGCTTCATTGATATTTAATATTTTAATATTTTGTTTTGGTGTTGTTACCGCTTTTGCAAAAATTATAAGACGACTAGCCTGACAGTTATCATTAAGGATTTTTAAGACTTTATCGAATTGGGATGGTCTCGCTACTGATCTAGGATTGTAAATACATATGACAAAATCTGCGTCTAACGATAAGCGCAATCGTTTCTCAATAAGCTCCCATGGTTTTAGATTATCAGAAAGATTAATAGCGCAAAAGTCATGACCTAGGGGTGCGCCTAATTGTGCAGACGCTGCAAGCATAGCTGTGATGCCAGGCAATATTTGAATATCTAACCGCTTCCAGCTTTTAGAACCATTTTCGAGCGCCTCGAGCAATGCAGAAGCCATGGCGAAAACGCCAGGATCTCCCGAGGACACAATTACAACTTTTTTACCTAATTCGGCAAGTTCAAGCGCGTGAATAGCTCTTGATACCTCAACTCTGTTATCTGTTTCGTGTACGGTTAAATTAGCACGTTTAGGCACTCTTTTTACATATGTTCTATATCCTACTAAGTCTGTGGCATTGTTAATTGCATTCGTCACCTCTGGCGTAATTAGGTGTTTATTACCAGGACCAATCCCAACTATCATGAGTGATCCTGTCATGGTCGCCGGCCTTCGCCACGAACTAAAACGATAGAAAAATATGGAGCTTTATCCAAGGTAAATTCAGATAGTTTAACTATCTTTTCATCATTCATTGTCCCTTTTTCAATGAGCCATGCTTGATCAAGTTTTTTTGCCTCAAGAAGCGCTTTTTTTATTTTTGGTATGTGGGCGCCAACTTTCATGATCACTAAAGCATCGCCAAGTGATACGGCCTCTCTGAGTTTTTCTGAACATATCGTCCCCATTACAACAGATGTGATATCATCTCCCCAACAAAATGGTTCACCTAGTGCCGTCCAACAGCCTGACATTCCGGTTATTCCAGGAATAACTTCTAAGTGAACTTTACCGTTAAGTCTTATATGAAGATGCATAAAAGAGCCGTAAAATAGTGGATCGCCTTCACAGAGTACAATAACGTCGCCTTCTTTCGCTATTTGTTGAAGACGAAGAGCCCAGTTATTATAAAATTCAGCTAAGACGACCTTATATTCCGTGCTCAAAAAGTCTATTTCAGACGTTATTGGATACTCCATTGCATATTCAATTATATCCTGCTGTAACATTCCATCAACTATCGTTCGCGCTTGACCTGCTCTTCCCTTCTTGCGAAAAAAGGCAATAGTTTTTGCTGAGCGAATTAATCGGTCACTTCTAACACTCATTAATTCTTGGTCGCCTGGTCCAAGACCCACGCAGATAATTTTACCCACATTATTCCTTTCGACTCGCTAGTGCGTTGATCGCTGCTACCGTTATAGCACTACCGCCCAATCTTCCTTTTGTGATAAGTGAAGGTACGCCTACAGTTTTTGAAAGAGCCACTTTTGATTCTTTTGCCCCAACAAAGCCAACTGGGCAGCCAATTATCGCTGCAGGGCTTTCAATTAAACCGTCTTCGAGCAAATTCAAAAGATGGAAAAGTGCGGTTGGGGCATTGCCTATCGCTATTACGCCTCCTTTAATTTTGCTTTTCCATAGTTCCACAGCAGCTGCAGACCGTGTGTTTCCAATCTCTATGGCTAATTTCGGTACCGATGGCTCATTAAGTGTACAAATGATTTCATTGTTCCGTGGAAGACGGGCGCGAGTAATGCCTTCGCTTACCATTTTAGTATCACAAAGTATGGGGGCACCGTCCTCTAAAGCCTCTCGTGCAAGAATAGCCATATTTGAGTAAAAAAATATACTTTTGGCCAACTCTACCATGCCACACGCATGTATCATTCGCACTGCTACTACTTCTTCGTCAGCTGAGAAGTGGTCTAATTTAGCTTCAGACCTTATAGTGGCAAAACTTTCGTTGTAGATTAGTTGGCCATTTTTTTCGTAATTATGGGTCATCTGGGACTTTCAAATAATCAAGAGCATTAGCAATGATTTTTTTTTCGCTGATGTCATGGAATTTTGGAGTATCTGATGTGCTACCATTATAAATTATATTGTACTTACTTTTATGGTTCGCGACGAAAGTTACATTTGCAGGTTTTGGATTTGCACAACCTTTTGAGCATCCAGATATATGGTATAGGGGATTTCGTATATTTAAGTGATCCGGTAGCTGTACAAAATTTTGTTTATTATAGGCAATGGATTTAGCTAATTTCCGAACGTCTGTGTTTGCTTGGTGACATCGTGGCTTTCCAATGCATGCAGAGAATTTAAGTATAGGGTCATTATTATTGGTTATAAGATTGAGATTAGTGATATCATCCCAGTGTTCTAGAAGTAACCTTCGCCAAGGTGTCAATCTACAACCAGTGACGCATTTTGCAATATCTAATAGCGTATCTGCATTAACTTCGCCGAATGGGATACCAACAAAAGTACCATTGTTCGTCTTGCCCAGCTTTGGAATTGTAGAAAACTTTTGTCTCGCTGCTTTTTGTTTGCCAAACTGAGGAATTTTAAAACCCTGCGAAGTATGGGATCTCATTCGGCCTCTACCCGAAGTTGCGCCACCACTGCTTAAAAACCATTCTGCAATTTGATAAATTAGATGAGGTGCCTCAGTTAATGGAACTAATAACCCATAATCGTTGCCATCAGCCCTCACAATAAATTTATTATCAAAGGTCTGCTCTAATCTTATATCTGCAGAAACTTCTCCTAAGCTAGGATTCTTTTCAATGTCTACACTAATACCAAACTTATCAGGAAGCTCGGAGAGCTTAGTTAGTAGTTTCTCAATATTATCAACTAAAACAGAATATTCTTGTCTATCTGTCCAAAATGGTGTGGTGGTAATATTAAAAAAAGTTTGAGAAGGTTCGACTAACCGCGAACTAATTAAATCGTTTAGAAAGTCAGGATACTGCTTTTCCGTGATTCCTCTAATTTGTAGCCCAGCTCTATTTGATAGATTTAACTCCCCATTGCCGTATTTTAAACTTAGCGTAGCTAATTTTATAAGTTGATTGGAAGACAAAAAGCCTAATTTTGGATAGATTCGTGCAATAAGACCATCACCTGAGATGGCTGGACGCAGTGGAGTTGGGCACCAACCCATTATTTCGTGTTTATCCACCAGTGACCTCGAAATCAAAAACGGTTGAATTTCTGCTAGAGAGCCAGATACCAGATCTCTGCAGCTCACGAAACTTATTTCTCATAGCTTCCAAAGCTTTGGGGTTCTCACTTTCTAAAAATTTATATACGATAGGATCACCGAGAGTTGTCACATAATATAGGTCAAAAAGATGAGAAGGCACTGCATCAGCTAGGTTTGCAAATGCTGCCATATTATCAAGTGTTGATGCAATTTCGGCTGCGCCCCGAAAGCCATGTTCCATCATTCCATTAACCCACTCAGAATTCGTTGCTCGTGCTCGAACAACTCTCGATATCTCTTCCTCTAAAGAGCGAGCTTTAGCTTTCTCTGGATTTGTTGTATCGACGTGATACATGTTTTTCTTTTTATCGCCCAAATACTTAACAGCAGAGGCAAAGCCTCCCTCATGAGCTGCGTAGTCAGAGGCCATGAGCAAGTCAGTTTCCGGAAGGTCTTGAATATGCACAAATGCATCGGCATTTAAAATTCGCTCTTCCAGTCCTTTACGATCTTCGTTAGTTGTTCCATCTTTTCGTATTGCCCACGACGATGCATTAAGCCAGGCATCGCCTGCCTTAGTTTCTTCGTCAACGGGTTCAATAAGGGAATTTAAAGCTACGCCAAAGCTTCCTGGTTTTGGTCCATAAACTCTTGGTGCATAGGACTTATAAGGATTATCGGATGGGCGCTCGTCCCGATCAGCAAGCTGTTCAATAGCCTTGTCAAACATTTGGGCTAATACTGGGAATACATCTCTAAAAAGGCCAGACACCCTAAGTGAGACGTCGATACGTGGTCGATCTAAAACCGCAAGAGCAATAATTTCAAAACCAGACACCCGATCGCTATCTTTGTCCCAATGCGGCGCTATACCAGCAAGGTGCAAAGCCATTGAAAACTCTTCGCCTGCTGTACGCATCGTGGCTGAACCCCAAAGATCTATTATTATACCTTTTGGATACTCACCATTATCTTGTAAATACTTTCTGATGACCTCATTTGCTAACTTTACGCCTTGGTCATGAGCAGATTTTGATGGAATAGCTCGTGGATCAATTGTGAAAAGGTTTCGCCCAGTGGGTAGAACATTTGACTTTCCTCTAAATGGTGATCCCGATGGTCCGGGTTGCACATGTTCTCCATTTAAAGCACTTAGTAATCCTTGAATTTCAAAAGAACCATTATCACCCTTGCCAAATGTGTGAAGGCCTTTGCCAAATTGGCTTGCCTTAACATCACAAACAAAGCTGTCAATCTTGGTAATTGCTGTAGCTTCACTATCTGAAATCTTGATCGCAAGGTCTTTTTCTAGACCACGACCCTTGGCCTCTATAAGAATTTCATTAGCTAGCCGCGCCTGCCTGTGAGGATCTAGGCCCTCAGCCGTCGAGTATTCGTCTAATAGTTTTTCTAAGATATGAAGATCTTCTGAAAACCTTCCAATGACCATTGGTGGTGGTGCATGACCAATAGTAATGGCGCAAATCCGTCGCTTAGCCTGGGCGGCCTCACCAGGATCGTTAACGATAAAGGGGTAAATTACTGGTAAATTATTTGATAGGACCCTAGGCCAACAAAATTCAGATAACGCAACTGACTTGCCAGGTAACCACTCTAGAGTACCATGGGCTCCAATATGAATTATAGCATCCGTTTTGGTTGATTGAACCCACAAATAAAAAGCGACATAACCATGGTTTGGACAGTTTTGAAGATTATGATAATTGCCTTCTCTATCTCTTATCCGCCCTCTTTCAGGCTGCAACCCAACGGAGATGTTTCCTAACTTCACAACTGAAAACTCAAAACAACCATTTTTAAAGCAAGAGTCTTGTGATGCATTCCCCCAATTAGTGCTAATTTCATCAGCTAATTGCTTAGGGATATTTTTTAAAGATTCTTGGTACTCTTCTAAACCCCACTTCACCTTGCAAACTTTTAGTAAGTTGTTCAGTTTCTTCCCTTTGAGGTGCTCAGCATTATAACCATTTTTAATGAGTTGGTTGAGAATTTCATTTGCAGATGCAATAGTGTCTAATCCAACAGCGTGACCCAATTGATAGTCTTTTCCAGGATATGTTGATAACACTAACAGAAGCTTTTTGTTTTTTGCAGGCTTCTTTGCTAATTGATACCATGAATTAACTTTGTTTAGAATACTGTCAAGCTCCTTTATAGATGTCTCGTGTGAAAACCTAGAATATTGTAAATCACAATCTCTCGGTTTTGGTGCTTTAAAACTTAATACGCCAGCAAATAGTCTTCCATCGACTTCTGGTAAAACAACATGCATGGCTAGATCGGCAGGTGATAAGCCCCTATCGGATGCCTCCCATTCAAACTTTCTAGCTGTAGAAAACGCCACTTGGAAAACTGGGCAGCCAGGTTTATCTAGAGGCGAGGTATTTTTTGGCCCGCCGCGGGCCGAAAAAGCAGTAGCGTTAATGATAGCAGCTATGGGAAACTTACTGAGAGCCGAGTCCAGCCAGTTTACTACATTTTTATCTTTCAATGAGGTTGCAAATACTCCAAAGCAATTGAATCCTTTTGCTCGCACGGATTTTATCAATAGCATAATAGGATCTAAGTCAGAAGCCGTGAGATACGAACGGTAAAAGGAAAGAATGAATGTTGCCTTTTCTGAATTTATTAAAGATTGTACTTTTTCCTCGCTTATTACTCCCAAATCTGCACAGAAAAAGCCACACGAAGGAATTTCTTTTTTTCCTATTACTGGTTTAAAGTAGAGCCCTGCAGCTACAGATAATTGTGCGAGTGCAGCTTGGGCCGCCACCTCTCCACCATAATCACAAAGAGTTTTTAGTCTTCTTAATGTTGATGTGGGTACTGTTGAAAGTTCATCTAACTGAGGGTCCTCTCTACCATCTCCAGGAATAACAGCTAAGGCAATATCTTTTTTTCGAGCAATGTCCTGGAGCTGCATTAGCCCATAATTCCAGTAGTTTTTACCACCTATTAGTCTTATTAATATTCCCTTTGCGTGTGATGCAGTTTTTTCAATGTAGGTATCTACAGATAATGGATGCTTCAAGGCAATTAGGTTCACCAACCGCAGCGTTGGAATACTTCCATTATCTGGAATGTTTTTTGCTCGGTGCCAACCAGCCAAAAACGCACCTAAATCACTATCTGAAAAGGATAGGACAATCAGTTCTGCCGCCGTCTGATTTATATCAAAAGGCGCATCAGTATCATCAAGAGTGTGGCTCTCTCTAAAAATTACGTGCATTTGATTTTCGATTTAAAACAGTCATGAAGAAAACATCTTTATTGGGAAAGCATGGTGATAATTTTATCTTTATTGATATGATCTTTTTCTGCAATTACGACTAAGTTCGATCGTCTTGGAGAGTCACCCCATGGTTTATCAAATTGAGTACGCACCCGTTTACCAACTGCTTGAACTAGTAATCTCATGGGCTTATCTCTTACTGCAACGAACCCTTTTACTCTGAGAATACTTTCTTCTGCCGCAAGATTAGCAATACGATGTTTTAATTGTTCGATATCTGATATTTCCTCGATTTGGATAGCGACAGTATCAAAGTCATCGTGTTCGTGGTCCTCAAAGCCGTCATGATGGGATGGGCGATTGTGTAGGTCCAGTTCGGCATTTGCGTCCAGTCCTAATATAAGCTTTGGATCAACGATACCATTCGCTATTTCAATCATGGAAACAGAGTCTTTAGTTTCCTTGGCAATTATTTGTCGTGCAAGTCGTATCTTATTTTCATCAATTAAATCGGTCTTTGACAACAAAATAATGTCTGCACACGATAACTGATCTTCAAATACTTCTGAGAGCGGGGTCTCATGATCTATGTTGGGATCCTCTAACCTTTGGTTATTAACAGCGTCAATATCTGGCGCAAACCGTCCTTGAGAAACAGCCTCTGAGTCTGCAATTGCTACAACTCCATCGACGGTTATTTTGGATTTTATATCAGGCCACGAAAATGCTTTTAAAAGTGGTTTTGGAAGAGCAAGGCCAGAAGTTTCAATAATAATATGGTGGGGTTTTTCTTTCAATGAAAGTAGAGAGTTCATTGTTGGAATGAACTCGTCTGCTACTGTACAGCAGATGCACCCGTTTGATAATTCAACTATATTCTCAAGCGGACAATTTTCATCTGCGCAATTTTTTAAAATGTCACCATCTACACCAAGATTCCCAAATTCATTAACTATAATTGCTAATTTTTTACCTTGTGGATTTTTCATCAAATGACTTATCAGGGTCGTTTTACCAGAGCCAAGAAAACCCGTTATAATTGTGACTGGGATTTTTGTTAACTCATTCATGATCAATCTCCTTAAATGCGCTTGGTGGTATTCTAGCGCGGGTTCGTTTTCGAAATATCGTTGGTCTTTCTCTCCATGGGACAATTCCGTCTGTTGAGTCACTATAGGCATCAGCGCCAATTATGATTTCAGCAACATCAGTATACGGATCCATTTCACCATAAATGTATGACCACTTATTTTCTGCGCTTAAGGCGATTGAACAACCGTTACTGCAGGAAGCCAAGCATTTAACGGCAACGATATCGACGACTTTAGATGCATTTTGTGATTTTAATTGATGATAAAGATGTTCGCCGTCGGAGATATCGGGCTGAGGCTTATGATCTTTTCTTCGACAACTTATACAAACGAATACACTTGTTTTGGCCATACCATTTTACCCTAGCTTTGAAGTTTTTGGGGCGCACCAGTTGGAAATTATCAGTCGTTATGACAAATAAACCAATCGAACCAGTTGCGAAATACCCCGTCCGCTTCTCTTTCGTCGTGCTGGTAGGTCTCCCGGCTTGCAGATTTGATGGAGCACTCTCCTATCGTGGTTTTCCTACCTTCCCAAACAAGTCAGTTCAGTGGTATAGTAACCTCTCTGGTCACGGTCGCGGGGGCGGCTGCGCTTATAATATTATTTTTATATCGCATTCCCTCTTAGCTTGTCCTAAAACAAGACCAACACTTAATAAAGAGACGAACTTTGACATGAAGTCAAGCAAAGGATTCTAAATGACCAATGAAAATTTGACTCATAAGGAAAAGATGCGGAAGATTAAATTAGCCCGTGACAAGATGATGGAAACGAAATCTTCTGAAAAAGGTTTAATAATCATTCATACTGGAAAAGGAAAAGGCAAATCGTCGTCTGCGTTTGGTATGATTTTTCGTTGTATTGCTCATCAAATGCCCTGTGGAGTAATACAATTTATAAAGGGAGCTTGGTCTACTGGTGAACGAACGTTAATCGAAGAAAAATTTTCTGATTTATGCGAATTTTATGCAATGGGTGAAGGGTTTACTTGGGAAACCCAAGATAAGGAACGCGACATCAAAGCGGCCTCTAAAGCATGGGAAAAAGCAAAGTTATTAATCAAAAATCAAAAATACCGCATGGTCCTTCTGGACGAAATCAATATTGCGTTACGATACAATTATTTAGATCAAAACGATGTTGTTTCGTTTCTTAAAAATGAAAAGCCAGAAAAAACGCATGTAGTTTTAACAGGCAGAAACGCTCCAAGTGAATTGATTGAAATTGGAGATTTGGTAACTGAAATGACTTTAATAAAGCACCCGTTTCGTTCGGGTATCAAAGCTCAAAAAGGTACAGAATTTTAGTTAAACGTGGGGTTATCGTGGAATGGCAAAATCAATCATGATACAAGGTGCTGGATCGAATGTAGGCAAATCTATGATTGTGGCCGGACTCGGTCGCGTTGCGCTTAGACGAGGCTTTAGTGCTTTACCTTTTAAACCACAGAACATGTCCAATAATGCAAGTGTTACGATTGATGGTGGCGAGATTGGTCGAGCTCAAGCCTTTCAAGCTCTTGCTTGCGGAGCTGACCCTCACACAGATATGAACCCAGTGCTGCTGAAACCTGAAAGTGAGACTGGGTGTCAGATAGTTGTTCATGGAAAAAGGTTAACAACTATTAAGGCTAATCAGTATTCAAATTATAAGAAAGGACTAATGGGTCCTGTTTTAGAAAGCTTAAGCCGATTGAAAGAGCGGGCAGATTTAGTAATTGTTGAGGGAGCTGGCAGCCCAGCTGAAGTAAATTTACGAAAAAATGACATTGCAAACATGGGTTTTGCAACAAAGGCAAATATACCAGTTATTATAATTGGAGATATTGATAGGGGAGGTGTCATAGCACAATTGGTTGGTACAAAGGCAGTCATTGATTCATTGGACGCAGCGTTTATCAAGGGTTTCATAATTAATAAATTCAGGGGCGACCCACGTTTATTCGATGATGGTTACAAAGTTATTGAAAAAGAAACAGGATGGAGAGGTCTTGGTGTATTACCATATTTTAAGAATGCTATGTATTTTCCTGCTGAAGACATATTAGACCTTAAAACACCAGAGAATTCTGGCTCAGTAAAAATTGCATGTTTAATTTTGTCACGTATAGCTAATTTTGATGATCTTGATCCACTAGGTCTCGAAAAGGGAGTAAATTTAGTTTTGGTAAAAGAGGGCGAAGCTTTACCCGGTGACTGCGATTTAGTTATTATTCCAGGGTCAAAGTCTACATTTGAAGATTTGCATTTTTTGCGCAGACAAGGCTGGGATGTTGATCTTTTAGCCCATAAAAGACGAGGCGGTAAAATATTGGGTATTTGTGGTGGCTATCAAATGTTAGGAGTTGAGATCAAAGATCCACGTTTAATTGAAAGTTCGTCTATCAGAATTCAAGGATTAGGTTTCTTAAATGTTGTTACCGAAATGCAGCCATCCAAAACTTTATCAAAAGTTACTGGAGAGCATCTCGCAACTAAAACTATTTTTGAAGGCTATGAAATTCATATGGGTCAAACGAGTGGACCGGATTGTGATAGACCGTTCTGCTCGCTCGAAAATCGTTTTGATGGAGCGATTTCAAAAGATAAACAAGTTTTTGGAAGTTATGTGCATGGAATATTTTCTAGTGATAATTTTAGAAAATCTTTTCTGAAAGGACTGGATAGAAACTTGGTTGAGACGTCTGATGGTTATTATGACTCACTCGAAAACACCTTAGATGAACTAGCTGATCATATTGAAAATAACCTTGACGTAACTAAAATTTTTGAATTGGCTAGATAAGTTTTTTCAAGCATGCCCTCAACCTTGACCACTCATCCTCAGGGCCCGGAATTCCTATTCTGAGCCAGCTCTTTGAATAAGAAAAAATTCGTGTCCAGACCATTTCTTCAGCAAATTTTTTCTGAGCGTTTGTTGCATCATCAAGCTCAATGAGTTGGAATAATTTTGTTGCACCAGCTGACTTTATGTTTGACTCAGCAAGTAAATTTGAGAGCCTTTTTGCATCACTATTTAATCTATTCCGTGTTCGGTTTATCCAAGCGGTATCGGTTAGAGCTCTTTTCCCAATTTCTAGAGCTGGACCTGACACTGACCAAGGTCCTAAAACGCTAGAAAAAGATGCTAGTTCATTCTTCTGACCTATAACAAATCCAAGGCGTATACCTGCAAGGCCAAAAAATTTTCCAATTGATTTAAAAATTATTAAACCTTTATTTCCTGCGTGAGAAATCATAGATAGTTCTGGTGTCGGATCACAATAACTTTCGTCTATTATGAGTTTTCCTACCTTTGGCAAAACCATGAGTAATTCCTTTTGTGTGCAAATTCTTCCATCAGGATTGTTTGGGTTAACTACTACAGCCAGATCAGCATTTGCCAAGTCCTTAAGGTCTTTGACATATATAATCTTCCATCCAAAGTTTGCTAAGGTAGCGCTATATTCATTATAAGTAGGGCCTAGAATTTTTGCAGTGCCACAGATCCCTATGTGAGGAATAGCTTGTATACCCATTTGGACACCAGAAATTGGGAGTACAGAAGCCTTTGCCGGAACAGCGTATTCATTCGCAGCTGCATTTACTAACGACTCAAACAATGTCTGCTCCGGTAAAACACAAAAATTATTTTGAGAAATTAGAAGATTGTCATAAGGAATTCTGTTAATGCCCGTTGATAGATCTAACCAGTCTGTTATTGCACCTCCATAATAAGAGGCAGCAAAATCCAGATTTCCACCGTGGTTTTCGACCATGAGTAAATCACAATTCTATTATTAAAAGATACTAGTATAGGAAAAAGAAGTTATTTGGTAAATCACTAATAAAAATAAGAAAAAGGTGACACTCATTTTATAGATTGTTAGTGCCTCTAAGATATTGTGTGTTTTACCAGGTAAACCTGTTGGATTAAGCCATGGTTCGTCAGATAATTTATCTCCGTATTTCCGGGGTCCAGATAAGCGTATATTAAGTGCTCCCGCCATAGCTGATTCAGGCCAACCTGCATTTGGTGAACGGTGGTTTTTTGCATTTTGAAAGCTAATTTTTAATACGGTCCTCGGTTTATTTGATACTAGGGCGAAGAGAAAGCATGTTAATCGAGATGGGATAATATTTATGATGTCATCTAGTCTAGCCGAAGCCCAACCAAAATCTTGGTACTTTGGTGTCTTGTAGCCGACCATACTATCAAGAGTATTTACTGTTTTATAAAAAACAATTCCTGGAAGTCCAAAAAGGGCTCCCCAAAAAAGTGGTGCTATAATCCCATCGGAGGTATTTTCAGCAAGGCTTTCAATGGAGGAACTAACAATTTCTTCTTCAGTCATTTGGCCAGTATCTCTTCCAACAATCATCGATACTTCTTGCCGGGCTTTTCTGATATTATTAATTTTTAACTCATCATAAACTTTTTTAACATGCTCAAACATAGATTTTATAGCCAAAAATGGCCAGCAAAGAACTGCTATAAAAACTGTTTTGGTCAAGCCATTGTTAAAATACTGCTGAATGAAGTAGCTTAAAACAGTTAGAGCGCCGACAATTGCACACACAGTAATTAATCCACCAACTTTTCTATAAAAATAATTATTTTTTGGTTTATTGAGCAAATTATCAAAAAAGTTAATTAATATCGCTATCCAGCTTACGGGGTGCCCAATTTTCAGATATAACCAGTTGGGCCAACCTACTAAGATGTCAATTAACGCAGCAATAACAATTGAAGTTAAAAACATAACTATTTTAATCCTAGTGAAAATTCTTGGACGTGAGTAAAACCAACTTTTTCTAAATATTCTTTAACTCTTTCTGGCACTGAATTATATGGAAATATTAAGTTTCTTACATTTCCTGTATGTGCGATTGAAAACCCAAGGGCTCCTAAATCTTTGCTAACCGCCCGAGTAGGATCATTGGTATGCCCTTTCAGTTTCAGAGTCCTTGCAGAGGATTCTGAACATATTTCTCCTAAGTCTGCAGCTGTTTTGTCTGGAAATTTCCATTTTGTGATAAGATCCGTAATGATTGGGAAGTTTACATCGGTTGGGTCAGTTCTTTGTGGAGCCCCATAGAGGCCACCAATACAGGTTATTTTTGGTAACTTGGGCAGAATACTAATAATTTTCCCTTCTCTTGGAGCCCAAAGTAATTTTTCTGGCTCACTGAACATAAGTGGGTCAGAGGCTCCTTCATGAGCAATACAGGTTTGAGCTAAAAATTCAGGTGATAAATTTGGGTTAATTGATAACAAAAATGCAACTATAGTTGCAGTCGAAGACCCGAGACCGCAGCCCTCAAGCATGTCTAGACTAACTTTAAATTGACCCTCAGAGGGATGATTTAAACTAGAAAATATTTTTAATACTTCCTCTTTTGGGTAAGATTGGGTTCCTTTTTGTTTAACTTCAAATGGGCCTGGAGCATATTTAACCCTAACTTTATGTTTGATGTTTGGAACTGTTACCAGAACAAGTGGGCCATTAGGTTCAAATCGACCCTGAATAAACTCTCCAAAATGTCCAGATACAGCTGATTTATTTGCAATAATAGTTCTTGTCTTTCCCAGTAGTAAAATATTTATATAAGAATAGAATAATTTTTAAGATATTTTAACAGATAGTAGAGTGTTTTTATGTTCGCAAAAAAGTTTAACCCAGCTAACTTTCATCAAATTTACGAGTTTATACGTGGTCTTCCTGTCACCAACCAAGATTTCATCGAAAAAGCAAAAATAAGGCAGAGCAATCTTACCAAACCGAGAGGTTCTTTAGGTAGGTTAGAGGAGTTAGCAGTTTTTGTATCAGGATGGCAAGCAACGGATACACCACTAGTTGAAAAGGTGGAGGCGATTATTTTTGCTGGTAACCATGGTATTTGTGATCAAGGCGTTAACCCTTTTCCTCAAGAAGTTACTCGTCAGATGGTTGAAAACTTTAAAAATAATGGTGCGGCTATAAACCAGATATGCTACTCTAATGGAATAAACCTTAAAGTAATTGACTTAGAATTAGATAGGCCCACTGAGGATTTTAGTGGCAGCCCGGCTATGACTGAGTCTGAGACCCTTGATGCATTTACAGTTGGTTGGAATGCTGTAAACAAAGATACCCAGGTTCTTATATTAGGGGAAATGGGTATAGGAAATTCAACCGTTGCGTCGGCAATATGCAGTGCAATTTTCGGCGGGTCTGTTGATAGTTGGGTTGGGCCTGGCACCGGCTCGGACTCTGCTGGAATACAAAAAAAAATTAAATTAATTGAGAATAGTTTAGTAAGACATAAAGATGAACTTAGTAGCCCTTTAGAGATTCTATCTGTATTTGGAGGTCGTGAACAAGCAGCGATTTGTGGTGCCATCTTGAGTGCGAGGGCAAATAGTAAGGTTGTTATTCTTGATGGTTTTATTTGTTGTGCTTCAGCAAGTATATTGCATGCTATGGGTGAACAAGCATTAGAACATTGTTTGTTGGGACATCTAAGTGCTGAGCCAGCAAGTCGCAGCTTGGCATCACTTTTAGGAAAAAAACCAATTTTAGATCTAGATATGCGACTTGGTGAAGGCTCAGGTGCAGCATTGTCATTTAGTATTCTTAAGGCTGCCATTAATTGCCATAATGGCATGGCTAGCTTTGCTGAGGCGGGAGTTGACACATCCTGAGTTCTTAATACAGTCTATTTAAGAAACCAATTTGGAAATGTCCTCCTGCATTCTCTTCTTTTTGATATTCTATATAACTTAGTGAAAGATGATCAAATTGTAATGAGAGCATTACATCGTGATCCAAATTCAAAGCGTGTCCGATTATAGATCGAATTACCCCCGAATGACAAATAATAGTCATTGGTCTTCCGCTGGATTCTTTTAGAATTTTATTAAGACTCAGCACTACCCTTTCGCTTAGCTGGGAAAAAGACTCTCCACCCTTTGGGGTGTAGTCAGAGGAAAAAAATGCCCAGTTATGTGGTTTAAGCATTGAAAGATTTTTCCAAGCATCTTCATAGGTCGCACCTTCTAAAATCCCTAGATCTTGCTCAGAAAAACCATTATTTTCCTCAATTGAGCTTGATTTAAGTCCTAACTTACGTAAGCAAATGAGTGTTTCGATAGCCCTTTTCATTGGGCTGTGAATAAGTTGGGAATTTATAGGTAGTTGCTGAACAAGGTTGGACAAAGTTTGATCACTGGGAGTTAGTATACCACAGTTTTTAATGGGCACAGTATTGTTTTTGATGTCCGGTTGTGCATGCCTTAATAAGTATATTTTTAGCACCTTAGGCATTAGATAGCCAAACGACTGTAACAACAAATAAAGAAATTTCTGCTATTTGCGAGCAGGCGCCTAAAATATCCCCATTAATACCGCCAATTTGTTTTTCGGCGAGCCACCGGACGAACATTGGTATTATAGAAACTATACAAAGACCAATTATTACAAAAACTGGACCCAAAAGTAGAAAAAAGGTTGAACAAATTATAAGACTCAACACTACTTCTTTGAATTTCAGGGGTTCCAATGAACTAGCCGAACTGGCTATTGAAACTGGCGAGCTTATTTTACGAAGTATCACCATAGAGGTTCTTCCGCCGCTAGCAGTGAGGATACAAGCGCAAATAATTGTGGAGTGTGAAGTTAGAGAAGCCAACATAGTTACTCGAAGAAGATAGGTTAAGATTAGAGCAGATGTACCATAGGAGCCTAGGGAACTATCCTTCATTATTTCTAATTTCTTTTCAATAGTTCTACCCCCACCCAACCCGTCAGCTGTATCGGCAAGACCATCTTCGTGCATGCCTCCCGTGACTAATGTCCCAAAACCTACCCCAAGGCAAGCTGCTGGAATTAAATCTAGTCCAAAGTGAAGAAAGATAATCGTAACTGAACCCACTAATAAACCTATTAAAGCTCCAACTATTGGGAAAGCCCATTGAGCTAATGATAAATTTGGCGCACTGTTACTTAACCTATGCCATGCTAGAGGAATTCTTGTGAGAAAGATTATTGCGGTGGCGATATCTAAGACTACTCTGTACAGCATAATAAAATCCCCATACCTTAGGTATCAAAAATTTAAAAAGAGAAACTGCAATGTATACGAACTCCGAAAATTTTAAAACCCACCTTGTTCTTGGTGGTGCTCGATCTGGAAAAACAAAATTTGCTGAAAAGCTTGCACTCAGCCTCACCGAGGGTTCACATATGCTTCCAATTTATATTGCGACCGCTCAGGCCTTTGATACCGAAATGCAGGACCGCATCGACACTCACAAATATGAAAGAGCAGACTGCTTCAAGACTTTGGAGTGTCCTTTAGCTATTGACGAGCCTCTTATGAGGGCTTCAAAAGATGAGGTAATACTTATTGATTGTTTAACACTTTTTGTATCAAACCTTCTATGCGCGAGTAGTTTTGATAACACAAAAATTGAGTCGTTCAAAAGGGCAGTTAAAAATACGAAAGCTAGATTAATTATTGTTAGCAATGAGACGGGTTTCGGGGTTGTCCCTGATAACAAGTTGGCAAGACAGTTTCGAGACGTTTCTGGTAAACTTAATCAGGATATTGCGAGTATCGCCGATAAAGTAACTATGGTAATAGCAGGTTTGGGGATGCCACTTAAGAATAACTAACTGGTGTATTCTTATTTCAAATTTTGTTTCTGTGGACGCATCATTTTATATAAAATGTTATTTCCGAGAACACCCTCTTGAAATATTGCAGCGCAAATATGAAAAAGTATGAGGGCAATAAGTATCTTTGATAAAAGATGATGCATATCGATAAGCATTTCGATTTCTAAATACCAACCTAAAAAGCCAGATATTGGCATCATGAAAAGAAGTAGATAAAGTGAGTAATGAGATAACCGAGCCAACAGCCGCAAAGGTAAATAAGTATTCTTCGGTAAAGGTGGCGTTCCAGTACAAACCCTTTTGTAAAGTCGATAAGACATCAAAGAGAATATTACTATACCTATAAAAATATGAAGCCAAGCGCCTAGAGAGTAGTTTGGAATTTCAAAACCAGTTTGATTTTGCTTATACCACAACTTTATTTCACTATTTATAACAAGCTGATAAATCACAAGTGCTGCAATAAACCAATGCAGCGTAATTTGAGTTAAGCTGTACGTTTCTTTAGAAAAGTTGTTAGCGGCAAAGAAATTTTTTTTCATCTAATTAAAATTCTTCTAAATATTGTTAAGTTCCGCAAAAAGTTTGATGAACGATTTCATTTTCTTCTGGTGGTTTACTATAGCTTTCAAATTCAGGTTTCTCCAAGTAAGGTGTTTTTATGCCTTGAGCGAGTTGGTTAAAGCGGCTTAAGTCGCCTCTGATGGCTTCAGAGATACAAAGTTCAATTATATGATTTCGAGGAATGATATATGGATTAGTAGCATCCAAATTTTTGGCTATATGCTCTTTGCTTGATGACATACTTCTCAGACGCTTTTCCCACTGTTTCAACCAACGTAAAAGTTTGGGGTTGTTCGGGTCCTGGAATAATGTAATCCAATCTTTATGGTCATTACTTCTCAGTATATTTGAAAATTTCCTAAATGTAAGAGTATA
>MDSV01186250.1_pt1 | contig 24626 bp, 26 predicted proteins | sample 810851 | NCBI WGS metagenome assembly MDSV01 (sample SAMN05326640, study PRJNA326480) | marine metagenome | isolation source: seawater | place: Atlantic Ocean: North East | collected 2012
ATTCTTACTTCATCATTTTGAGAATATTCATCTAATATCCATTTATTTTTTACTAGTTTAATTTTGTCTTTATTTAATGGTAAATTATAAAATATTGGTCCATTTATTGAAGAAAAAGACTCTAAATTGATTAAAGAATTTTCTTGATCAAATATTTCAGCATAAAGCTCCAAGGAACAAGGTGCCGAAAAAATACCTGGTTTAATATTATTACTAGTTGTTTTATCTTCAACATAGTGAGGAGCTGAATCAGTTCCTAAAAAAAATTTTTCATGTCCAGAACAAGCATATTTTCTAAGCGATATTAAATCTTTTTCTTCTTTCACTATAGGCATACAATAATGATGGGGATTAATCTTATCTTTACCAAAAACATCATTTTTAGTAAGGAGCATATGTTGAGGTGTAATTGTTCCTGCCATGTTAGCTGTTTCTGATACGTAGTCAGCTCCATATTTAGAAGAAACATGCTCCAAAACTATTTTTAATTCAGGAAATCTGTTTCTAATTAAAGTTAATTCCTCATCTATAAAATACTTCTCCCGATCAAAAATATCTATTTTATTAGATACTTTTTCACCGTGAACTAATAAATATTTATTTGTTTTTTCTAGTATCTCTAAAGCCGGAAAAATTTTTTCAATATTAGATATTCCATAATTCGAATTTGTTGTTGCATTTACTGGATATAATTTTGCACCAAAGAAAATATTATTAATCAAAGCATTTTCAAAATCAATTAAATCTAATGTGTCTGTTAAGTAACAAGGAATAAGAGCTTTAAGGGAAGCATCTTTTAAAGAATTATTAATTTCATTCCTATAATTTATTGCTAATTTAGAATTTGTTATAGGGATTCTTAAATTGGGCATAGCAACGCATCTATTATTAATTCTAGATGTATACTTAGCTACAAGTCTTAATATATCTCCTTCTCTAAGATGAATATGCCAATCATCAGGCTGTAATATTTCTATTAAATCTTTTTTAATCACAATAAATTATTTTCTTTAATTAATTTTAATATATCATCAGGATATATTGACTCCATATAACTTTTATTTTTATCTAATTTTCTAATTTTAAAGTATTTATAATCTTCTTTAGTTCTCACTACAAAATTTTTTTTATTTGAATGTCCATAGATTTTATCATTAGTAGGTCCAAATAAAGTAATTGTATTTAGATTTGAAGCCACAGATAAATGCGACAAACCAGAATCATTCCCTATAAACAAATTACTTCTCTTCATTATTGAGGATGTTTGAGTTAACGTCATACCCATTATATTAATAATTTTTTTCTTAGAAATTTCTTTTTGTATAGTGTTTAAATATATTTTTTCTTCATAAGATGAGCCGACAAGGATAAAGCACAAATTATTAAAATTTGAATCAAGTAATTTCATTAATCTATTATAATTATCTGAGGACCAAATTTTAGGCTTCCAATTTCCTCCTGGAAAAATTACTACATATTTTCTTTGATTATGTAATAAATTTTTAGTCTTGCTTTCTTCTTGTTTACTATTATGGATTATCATATCTGAACTATCTAATTTAAAAAAATTTTTGAATTGATTTAGGTGATGTAAATTTTTATTCTTTTTAAAAATAAATTTTTTTTTATGAGGTAATAGAAATGCAAGAAAAGAGGATCTAAGATCAATAATAATGTCCCATTTTACTTTTCTACAGAGTAAATAAATCTTTAACCAATGCAAATTATATTTTTGCTTTTTTATAGAAATAATTTTATCTAATTTAGGAAAGTGTTGATAAATTTGTCCTGCGGTGGGACCTATGATAAATGTAAATTTAGAGTTTATGTTATTCTTCATAAAATAATTGACCACACAGGTTGAAAGAATGCTGTCTCCAATTAAATTAGAAGAAATAATAAGAATTTTCACAATAAGTTATTATACAAAATTTTTAATAATTAGAATATATATAAACTAATTATATGAAAAATGACTACTTTATAGAAAATATTTTTTCAAAATTTATAGAAATTAAAGGAGTGGACTCTTCAAATTTTTTACAAGGCCTAATTACTAATGATATAAATAAATGCTCTAAAGAAAATACCATATATTCATGTCTATTAACACCTCAAGGGAAGTTTCTAGCAGATTTCTTCATTAGTAAAATTGAGGACACATATTTGATTGAAATTAACAAAAAATATTATGATCAATTTTTAGATAGATTAGATTTATACAAATTAAGATCAGATGTTCAATTTAAGAATATTAAAAATTTAAAATCTATAATTGTATTTAATAATAAAATTATTACAAAAATAGATAAATTAATAGAATTTTTAGATCCAAGACATAAAGATATTGGGAGAAAGATATATTTAAAAGATGATTCTATTATTCCCCCTTATTTAAAAAAAGAATCATATAATTTTTATAAAAAAATTCTAATGAAAAATTTAATTCCTAATACTTCCGATGATCTTATTGTAAACAAATCTTTATTATTAGAAAATAATTTTCAAAATATTAATTCAATTGATTGGAATAAAGGTTGCTACATTGGACAAGAAATTACAGCTCGAATGAAGTATAGATCTCTTCTTAAAAAACAAATTTACGTCTTAGAATTATTATCAGGTGAAATTAATGTTGGAGATAACATTTTGGAAAATGATATCATTATTGGAAATGTTATTTCTAAAGTAGAAAATTATATATTATGCATGTTAAAAATAGATCATGTTAAAAATAAAATTTTAAATAAAGAAAAAATGAAATTAAATTCGACCACTCTTTTACAATTTTTATAATTTAAACTCTTTTCTAAATAATATTATTGGTATTAATAATAAAATGAATATTGCTAATACTGGAACAAAAATATTATTTACTCCATAAAAATTTGCTATTAAACCCAAACTAGCAGGTGCTCCTATAAAAGTTCCATAAACAGCAACAGATATAATTGTAATCCCAATACTACTATCAATTCCTTTTATTTTACTTGCAAGACTATAAGCAATTGGAACAATTGAAGATGCCCCTATTCCTAAAAGTGCAAAACCTAAAAAAGAAGAAAAAATTGTATTGAAATTTATTAAAATTATTAAACTTAGGATTGAAGAAAGCATTAATATCAGAAGAATAAAATAAACTCCAAATCTATCTCTAAACATGTCACCATATATTCTTCCTATAACCATAAATATATTAAAACTTATTGTTGCTATACCCACTTGGAAACCATTTACTTGTATAAAATCCTTCATGTATAGTGCGCCCCACGCATCAACGCTACCTTCTGTTAAAGCATTTGCCATAGCAATAAGAGCTAATAAAAATATTAAGATAGGCCAAATAAAAAAAATACTTTTCTTATCTGTATCATGAGTCTTATCATCTTCATTTAACTTAAAAGCTAAGAAAAAATTAATAGGTAGCATAATTAAAACATAAATAAGGATATTAGCTAAGATAGAAATTTGCCATTGTAAAAAAAGACTTGTAAAAAAAGAACCTATTAAAACACCTAAACTCCAAAATGCATGGAAACCAGATAACATAGATCTTTTTTCACGAGTTTCTATTTTAGTTGCCTGCAAATTAATGCAAATTTCAAACAATCCAAAACATATACCAAATAAAAATGCTAAAAGCATAAAAGTTTCTAAATCAGTTACAAAGGGAATTGGAAGCCATAATATCCATTGAACTAAACCAACAAATATCAAAATTTTCTTTGATGAAAACTTGATTATAATTAAATTAGAAAATACCATTGCAATAATAGAGCCTATCGCAAAGGTAGCCATAATATATCCAATACCCAGATAATTTGTTTGAATTTGGTCTCTAATAGTTGGAATTCTTATTGTCCAAAGACCAATTGAAAATGCAACAATAAAAAATAGGGCTCTACAAGCGAAAATGTCGTTAATTTTTTTCATATTTAAGTTTTAATTGAAGTTTAAATGATTAATTAAAGTAAAGTCTGTAATAATTTATTAACTCATCAGGTCCAATTCTTTTTTGTTTCATCGTATCCCTATCTCTTACAGTAACAGTATTATTTTCTAAAGTTTCAAAATCTACTGTAATACAAATAGGTGTTCCTATTTCATCATGCCTCCTATAACTTTTTCCTATATTGCCAGAATTTTCAAGAGCCACCCTTCCTAAACCTATTTTCTGTAAAGTATGTTTAATATTTTTAGACTTCATAACAATTTCTTCGTTATTTTTTTTAAGAGGTATTACTGCAGCTTTAATTGGTGATAAGTGAGGCTTTAAAGAGAGAACTACTCTGGAATTTTTGTCATCTATTTTCTCTTCATTATAAGCTTCATTCAAAATTGCTAGTATCCCTCTATCAACACCAGCAGAAGGCTCAATAACAAAAGGAATTGTCCATGTATTTTTTTCAAGATTATGAACTGCAAGTTTAGTTGTTGATTTATCATTTTTAATCACATTTGCTTTAATATCAAATTCTTTTTGATTTTTACTATGTGAACCTAAATCAAAATCAGTTCTATTTGCTATTCCCTCAAGTTCTTCTTTTCCATGAGGAAATGAATACATTATATCAATAGTTGACTTAGAATAATGAGATAATTCACTTTTTTTAACTTCTAAAAGTTCTAAATTTTTTTTATCCAATCCTTGATCTAGCCACCAGTTATATCTGGCATCTACCCAATATTTGTGCCATTTAATATCGTCACCTGGTTCAACAAAAAATTCTAATTCCATTTGTTCAAATTCTCTTACTCTAAAAATAAAATTTCTAGGAGTTATTTCATTTCTAAAAGCCTTACCTATTTGTGCAATACCAAAAGGAATACTTTTATTAGTAGAAGTTAAAATATTCTTAAAATTAATAAATATCTGCTGAGCTGTTTCTGGTCTTAAATAAGTAAAAGTAGTTCCATCATCTATTGGACCTATGTTGGTTTTAAACATTAAGTTAAATGGACGAGGATCAGTTAAATCTTTTGATTTACAATCTGGACAACTGTTTTCTTCTAATTGATCTGCCCTCCAACGAGCTTTGCAAGATTTACAATCCACTAATGGATCTGAAAATGTATCTTCATGGCCAGAGTGTTTGAGAACTTCTGGTGCAGTTAAAATTGTTGCATCCAATCCCTCAATGTCATCTCTCTCATAAATCATAGATTTCCACCAAGCATTTTTTAAATTATTTTTTAATTCAACACCCATAGGCCCATAATCATAAAGTCCTTTTATACCCCCATAAATATCACTAGATGGAAAGATAAATCCCCTTCTCTTACAAAGGGAAACTAAGTCTTCCATTGTTTTAGCAACCATATATTAACCTCGATAAATAAAATGATCTAAATTATCCATTTTATATACTGTAAAGATTTTCAATATTATAAACCTAATAGAAGGCATTAACTATTCTTTTGGTCTGTATTCATTAGTTTTTGGATCTTTTTCTAAATCTACAACTTTTTCTTTAAAGTTCCTGTCGTAAGAATTTTTTAGATTTTTTTTAAAAAGACGAAAAATAAAAAACGTAACAAAAATTATAAAAAATAGCACAATAAATTTTAAAATCATTATAATCCAAACCTTTTCCAATAAAATTTTTCTTCTATTATATCCAATAGCTTATCTGAATCTATTATAGAATTATTTATGCTTGAGGATAATTTACGTTGGATAAAAGATTTTTTGATATCTATAATCTTAATTTTAACTTTTTTTCCATATTTGTTAATTAAAACCTGGTTAATATGTCCAATACCATCTGCTAAACCTAAATCAACTGATTTTTGACCTACCCAAAAAAGACCGCTGAATATTTCTTTCTCTTGTTTTTTATTCAACTTTTTTTTTCTTCTATCTTTAACATAGTTAATAAAATTATTATGTATTTGTTCCTGAATTTTTTTTAACCTATTAATATCTTCAACATTTGCTTTTTTAAAAGGATCTAAAAAACTTTTACTTTTACCTGAAGTATATACCCTTCTTTCAATACCTAATTTTTTAATCAGATCAACAAATCCAAAACTTGGAGAAATAACTCCTATAGAGCCTATAATGGAATTTTGATCAACATAAATTTCATCTGCAGCACATGCTAACCAATAACCTCCTGAAGCTGCTACATCTTCAACAAAAGCAATAACTTTTTTATTTTTATCTTTAGATTTATCTATAATTTTTTTAGCTATAAGTGAGGATTGAGTTGGAGATCCTCCAGGTGAATTAATTATTAATGCTACTGCTGGACTTTTTTTATCAGCAAAAAGTTTATCTATTAATTTATCTATGCTATTCAACGATAAGCCTGATTTAAGCATTCCTCCTTGTCCGATTACCCCTGATAATCTTAATGTAGGAATTATAACAGAAGAGCTAAAAATATTTTTAAACATACCTCTTATTAACAAAAGTTACTTAAACGAGAAAGATCTTTATTGCATATGCTGGTAAATATTTTCACAAACTAGATATTAAAGATATTTGAACAATTATTAGACATATTTTTCAATTCATAAATCATTATTTTAATCTTTAAATAGCAAATAATTAACTATTTCCATTGTTTCCAAAAAAAATTTCGTTAAAAGATTATCCAAAATGTCTAAAATAATTCAATTCAAAAAATTAGAAAATGATTTTAATTATTATGTTGATGAATTAACTGCAATTTGTAAGGATGATTTATCTCTAATAAACTCAATAATATTAGAAAAAATAAATAGTAAAGTTAGTCTTATAGGGGAGATATCTTCTTATTTAATTTTATCTGGCGGTAAAAGATTAAGACCACTTCTAACATCATGTTGTTTTCATATGTGCACAAAAAATAAAAATAATAAAAATTATTTGGGACTAGCTGCAGCTGTTGAATTTATACATGCTGCAACATTATTACATGATGACGTGATTGATCAGAGTAAAAATAGAAGAAATTTATTAACTGCTAATGAAGTTTGGGGTAATAAAACGAGTGTACTAGTAGGAGATTTTTTGTTTAGTCGCGCTTTTCAGCTAATGTCTAAAGGTGGTAACCCAGAAATACTAAAATTATTATCTGATACAAGTGTTATTATTTCTGAGGGTGAAGTTTTAGAATTAAGTAATGATAAAAATTTAACAATAAATGAAGATATTTACTTAAATGTTATAGAAGGTAAAACTGCCTCCCTATTTAGTGCCGCATGTCAAGTTGGGGGAATGTCTGCTGATACACCTCTAGAACAAATAGAAGGCCTCAAATCTTTTGGTTTAAATTTTGGAATTTCTTTTCAACTAATAGATGATGCTATTGATTATTCATCAAATTCTAAAACGTTAGGAAAAAATATTGGTGATGATTTTAAAGAAGGGAAAATTACCTTGCCAATAATTCTAGCTTATTTAAGATCTAATTCAGAGGAAAAAAAATTTTGGAAAAAAACAATACAAGAATTACATCAAGACAAAGATGATTTTAAAAAAGCATATGAAATTATAAGTAAATATAATTGTATTGAAGATACTATTAATAGAGCTATTCATTTTGCAAATATTGCTAAAGATAGTTTAGGAATTTTTAAAGATACTAAGTATAAAAAAGTTTTATTAAATTTAATTGATTCTAGTATATCCAGAATATCATAATTTTAATATTTTTCATATGATTTTACTTCTACTATCTTTGAGCCAAATGTGGTATTAATTTCTAACTTTACTTTCGATCTTTCATCGTTCGTAAAATAAACAGACCTTGCTAATTCAATAAATTCCTTATCAAAAGTTTTATTTCTTTCATGATCCCTTAAGCTGTCTTCTATTTTCCACAACTTTGAATTTATTTCTGTAAGCCTTACGATATATTTGTCTATCAATTTTTTATCGAGATCTGATAAGTCTAATTTTTTTTCAAGTAATTCAAGTTCAATTTTTACTAACTTTTTTTTCTCATCATCATTAATATTCTTATGTTTTATATGAAGTATAGAAATTTTATCTAAAAGCTCTCCTAATGAAATCGGGACATCAATAATCATCTTTAATTCCTGTTATATATATCTTCGTATCTTGTAATATCATTTTCATCTAATTTTTCTCCATACCATACTTCAATAATCATCAGATCATTAGAAGTTTTGTTTGTAAGGCGATGCTTTGCTTTAATCGGTATAAAAATATTTTCATTTACATTTAGAGTCTTTATATTTTCATTTAAAGTAACCTCAGCTTGACCTTGCACAACTACCCAATGTTCAGAACGGTAATTGTGACTTTGTAAAGATAAGGAACCTTCGGGTTTAACTATAATCTTCTTTATTAAATATTTTGTACTTTCCTCAATTACTTGAAATGAGCCCCAAGGTTTTAAAACTATTGATTTCATTATAATAAATTCGGTATATATTAAATAAATATTTATTGAAATAAAATGATAAAAATTGCACCCTCTATACTTTCTGCTGATTTACTTAAGATAAAAGATGAGGTCATTAATGTTGATATTGCTGGGGCTGAATATATTCACATAGATGTAATGGACGGTCATTATGTTCCAAATATTACTTTTGGGCCAAATATAGTTAAATCATTAAGAAGTATTACCTCTAAGACTCTTGATGTACACCTAATGATTGGCCCTGTTATGCCATACATTCATAATTTCATTGCATCTGGTGCCGATATAATTAGTTTCCATCCTGAGGCTGATAAAAATCCTGATAAAATTATCTCTATGATTAAAGACTCAAAATGTAAAGTAGGTATAGCAATTCATCCAAATATTGAAATCAAACAAATAGAAAAATATTTAAGTAAGGCGGATATTGTTGTTGTAATGACAGTTTATCCTGGTTTTGGTGGACAAAAATTTCTTAATAATCAGTTAATAAAAATAAAAGAACTTAATGAAATTAGGAAATTAAAAAAACTAAAATTTGAAATAGAAATTGATGGAGGAATTAATAATCTAACAAGTAAACATTGTGTAGAACTTGGTGCAGATGTACTTGTAGCTGGATCATATATTTATGACTCGAACGAGTCTAAATATAAAAGTTTAATCGATTCATTAAGATAATGGACTGGGATAAATTAAAAGCATTTTATGAAGTAGCTGTTTTTAAGAATATTTCTAAAGCCTGTGTGAAACTTAACATAAGTCAATCATCTATCAGTAGACAAATTCAAGACTTAGAATCAGATTTAAAAACGTCATTATTCATTAGACACCAAAAAGGTGTAAGATTAACTGAACAGGGTGAAAATTTATTTTCTACAGTTGATGAAATTTTAAATTCAATTTCAAAATTTGAAAAGAAATTAATTGATAAGAAAATTAAACCAACTGGAAAATTAGTTATAAATACTACTGTTGGATTTGGATCAACTTGGCTAACCCCAAGAATTAATAAATTTGCAGAAAAATATCCAGAATTAGAAATTAGCTTATTAATGAGTGATGAAGACATAGATTTATCAAGTAGAAAAGCAGATATAGCTGTTAGAGTAAAAAAACCTACGCAAGCAAATTATATTTTTAAAAAATTTGTTAATTTTCATAATCATATTTACGGATCGTCAGATTATTTAAAAAAAAATAACATTCCACGATCAATAAATGATTTAGACAAGCATCACCTAATATGTTTTGGATCAGGTTTGCCTTCTCCTATTTCGAATATAGATTGGATACTTAAAATAGGTAAGAAAAAAGGTAAAAGAATTCCTAAATTTAGACTAAATAGTATTTATGGCATATCTCTTGCAGTTGAAAAGGGTGCTGGCTTGGCTTCAATACCAGATTATATGGCGGCAGATAAACCCAATTTAGTAAGAGTTTTACCCTTTCTTGAAGGTCCGTCATATCAAACATACTTCGTGTATACCGAAGCCTTCAAAAATGACAGAAGGTTAGAATTATTTAGAGATTTTCTCTATAGTGAGGCTAAAGACTGGCATTATTAAGCTTTGACTTAATTTTTAATTTTTGTATATGTTCTAATCATATTTATGGGTTATCCAAAAAAACATAGAGGGCGCAGAAAAAGAGGCTCTAAATACAGAAGAAACAAAAAGCGCCAAAAAAAGAAATAATCTTTTATTTATCTTATAAAAATTCTTTAACCTTTTACCAATCTATTTTATCATCCTTTTTACAAATGGGGGTATAATGTCTATATTTAAAATGATTTCAGAAAATAAAGCTAAAGGTAAAGTTAAAAAAATTTTTGATGAAATAAAAGAAGTAAGAAAAATTAAGAAGATACCAAATTTCTGGAGAAGTATTGCTTCAGATCCTGATACATTAGAAAGAACTTGGAATTCATTAAAACAAGTTATGAAAAAAGGTGCGCTTGATCAAATGACAAAAGAAATGATTTATGTAGCTGTTTCTATGACTAATAGCTGCGAATATTGTATTCGCTCTCATAGTCTTGCAGCAAAGAAAAGGGGGATGAGTGATTTGATGTTAAAAGAGTTAATAGCAGTAGTAGCAATGGCCAATGAAACTAATAGATTAGTTGAATCTTATCAAGTTAAAGTAGATGATTTCTTAAAATAAATTTATCCTGATTGAGTAATTAAACGCTCTACTGGTTCTTCTTTTATGGGAGCATGCATTATTGCGGATATAAAACCAAGTGCAACACATATCCACCACATTAATTCATATGAACCATAAGTGTCAAATATTCTGCCACCTAACCATGAGCCAAAAAAAGAACCAACTTGATGAGACATAAAAGCTATACCGTAAAGCATTGACATATAGTAAGGTCCGAACATAACTGTAATAATTCCACTTGTAAGAGGAACTGTAGATAACCATAAAATTCCTAAGATGCAGGCAAATATTAATATAGTTAATTCAGTTTTAGGCAAAAAAATAAAAATTAAAAATAAGACCCCTCTAAGGGAATATAAAAGTGCTAATAAATTTTTTTTTGATAATCTGTCACCCAAATATCCAAAATAGATAGTTCCAATAACATTAAACAAACCAATAAGAGCTAATGCCCAACCTCCTAGCCAAAAAGGTAAATTTTGATCTTTAATAAAAGCAGGTAAATGAACGGCAACAAAAGTTACATGGAAGCCACATACAAAAAAACCCAAGGTTAAAAGATTAAAGCTTTTAGATTTAAAAGCTTCAATTAGAGCTTCCCTTAAAGACTGATTTGTTCCAATTTTAGATGACTCTGATTTAGAAGAAAAATTCAAAGCAAATGAAAATACTAACATAATACCTGCAATGAAGCATAAATAAATCAAAGATTGAGACCATCCAAATACTTCAATTAAATAAGAAATTATAGGCACTAAGATAAATTGTCCAAAAGAACCTGCTGCCATAACCACTCCTAAAGCAAGTGTTCTGTTTTCGACTTTAACTGACCTTCCAACTGCACCTAAAACAACAGCTGTTCCACAACCTGCTGCTCCTAAGCCAAACAAAAACTGAGAGCCAATTATATCAAAAGAAGTCTTTACTAAGGTCATCCAAAACAAGCCCAGTATCAAAAGCAATATGCCTAAAAATGCTGCTTTTCCTGAACCAAATTTATCTGATATAGCTCCAAATATTGGGGAACCAATTCCAATCATTAAAACTTGTACAGCAGTTGAAAAACCAAAAATTTCCCTCCCAGTGTTAAGATAATTAGAAATTGGTATTAAATATAAGCCGAATGAATGTCTTATTCCAAAAGAAATAAGTAATAAGACACCTCCTCCTAAAATTACTAAAATTGGTATTAAGTTTTGATTTAAGGATTTTATCATCTCACAAGACCAAGACAGTATTTTAGAGCTTCATGAAAACTTATATTTTCAAAGAAATACATGTAGATAATAGTACTTAATATCATCAATAAAGCAATAATTCTCAAAAACCAGATAAATTCTTTATAAGTAATTTGTGATTTACTATTAACAAAATAGTCATTTTTATTAGTATAAAAAAGAGTTATTTCAATAAAAAACCATGTTAATATAAAGGCTATAAATACTATAACATAAATCATATCATATCATTATATAGCAAAATAGAATGTTTAAATTTTTTAATAATAAAAAATGGTTTCTGTGGTCTTACCTTGGGTCAGCAATTATTTTAATTTCTATATGGCTACAAGTTCAAATAGATGTAAAAATAAATGAATGGTTTGGAGAATTTTATGACATGATCCAAAAAGCCCTAGGATCTCCTAATGCAATAACAATGAATGAATATATGGGGGGATTGCTAAGTTTTGCTAAACTAGCTGCTATGTCAATTATACTTGGACTAGCTATTTCTTTTTTAACATCACATTATTTGTTTAGATGGAGAACTTCTATGGTTGATTGGTATCATGAAGTTTATGATAAAGCTCGAAAAATTGAAGGAGCAAGTCAAAGGGTTCAAGAAGATACCATTAAATTTAGTAGAATCATGGAAAGTTTAGGTACTAGTTTAATTGAATCAGTTTTAGTTCTGATTGAGTTTTTTCCTTTACTTATGGGATTATCCGTTGGGATCCCAATTCTATGGTTTGGCGAGTGGAGTTATGGTTTAGTATCTGGAGCTTTTATATGGGCTGTTGGGGGAACAATTCTTATGATTATTTTAGCTTGGATACTTCGTTTAGTAGGAATCGAATATGATTTACAAAAAAAAGAGGCAGCCTACCGCAAAATACTCGTGATAGCGGAAGATGATGGAAGCATTAGACCTAAAAATCTTGAAGAATTGTTTGATGGGGTTCGCAAAATTCATTTTAAGAGTTACTTGTATTATTTGTATTTCAATATTGGAAGACTCGCTTATCTTCAAGCTAATGTTCTAGCTGCATATGTTTTTTTAGCTCCAGCTATTGTGGCTGGATTAATGACATTGGGAGTTATGCAACAAATTATTAGAGCTTTTGGAAGAGTTGAGGGATCTCTTCAGTATTTATTTAGAGCTTGGCCTACTATTATTGAACTTGCTAGTGTTTATAAACGTTTAAGAGAATTTGAAAAAAATATAGAAATAAATATTAATTATGAAGTAGAAAAGGAAATAAAATAAATAATGATTTTTTTACTTTTTATTTTTGTTCCTATTATTGAAATAGCTATATTTATTACTATTGGCACAAAAATTGGGATTATAAATACAATTTCGATTATTATAATAACTGCACTTACAGGAATTTATTTTGTTAGAAAACAAGGTCTGCATCTTTTATACAATGCTCAAAAAAACCTTTCTCATGGAATTATGCCTACTGAAGAAATAAAGGGGGGTATATTCTTATTAGTTTCTGGATTACTTTTAATTACTCCTGGTTTTTTTACTGACTGTATAGGTTTTATAATATTTTTAAAACCTGTTCAAAATTTTATTGGATTAAAAGCAAAAAACTATTTTCAATCAAGACGTCGGTATTAATTCATCTATTTTTTTTATTAATTCTAATAAATTTATAATAACCTTATTGCTATGAGGATTATCTATTTTATGAAGTGGAGGATTTAATCTATTCCATTCTTGTTTATCATATCTCACAGCCATATAACCTTTCAAAACACTTATAGGTTCTTGGGAAAATAAAGTGTGTCTAATATGTTCTTGCAATAATTGAAGTTCTTGAAAGTTTTTAATTGAGGATTCTTTTTTATAATTATTGATTATAAAAGAAAGTAGTTTACCTGATATATTTGAAGATGCTGTTATCGCCCCCGCCCCTCCATGCTTCATTACTTTAAGTGCCAAACTATCTGATCCTGAAAAAAGAGAAAATCCGCTAAAAAATTTGGTTATTTTAAGCATATTATCAAGATCTCCACTCGAATCTTTCATTCCTACAACATTATTTGGATATAGTTTTAATAATTTATCAATTACATCAAAAGTAATCGAAACACCGGAAGTTTGTGGAATATGATAAAGAATATAATGAAGATTATTATCTCCAACCTCTTCTATTATACGTTTATAATATTCAATCACTCCTTCATCCGATACTCCTTTATAAAAAAAAGCTGGCAATACTAATACAGCTTTTACTTTTAATTCAGAGCATCTTTTAGTAAAATTAATTGTATCGGTAATAGAACATTGTCCTGTTCCAGGTATTAATATATCGGATGAAATATTACTATTAATTAGATACTCTATACTATCTATTTTTTCATCAATATTAAAGGCATTGGCTTCACCTGTTGTTCCAAATACACCTAATCCATCTAACCCTTGGGTTAATAGTCTTTTGCAGTGTAAATAAAACAAATGTGTATTGATTGAATAATCTTCATTTAAAGGTGTTAGAGCTGCACTGAATATACCTTTAATTTTAAGCATAAATACTTAATAAAGCAATACCAAGAATAATTCTATAGATTATAAAAATATTAAAATTGCTATAACTCAAAATTTTCATCATAAAATGAACAGATAATAGTGCAGTAAAAAATGAAACTGCTGTTGCTAGTAATGGTCCTGATATATTTAATTCTATATTCTTAAAAGTATAAATATCAATAACTGCTAAGACTAAAGATGCAAGAATAATAGGAATGGATAACAACATAGAAAAAATAGCAGCGGAATCTCGTTTTATATTTAATATTCTAGCTCCAGTTATTGTTACTCCTGCTCTACTTGCACCTGGTATAAAAGCTAAAACTTGAAAAAAACCTATAAGCAATACTTCCCAATAATTTAAATCTTCCCAATTTCTATTAGTTTGTCTTTTTGTATCAACTAGAAAAAGAATAATTGCAAATATTATACTAGACCAAGCTATAACTTTAATATTTCTTAAATAATCAAGAAGATATTCATAAACGAAAAAGCCAACTACTAATGCAGGTATTGTTGCTAAGATGATTTTGACTCCCCATAAATTATTGATTTCTAAATTATTTTTTTTAAAAGAAAATAAATTAATAAAAATATTTTTTATATGTTTACGAAGATAAACAATAACTGCTCCTAGTGTTCCTACATGTACTGCTACATCAGTAAATATTCCCTGATCTTTCCACGAAGTTAATGCTGAAAGTAAAATGAGGTGTCCTGAAGAGCTAATTGGCAAAAATTCAGTTATTCCCTGAACTAAACCTATAACAATATATTGAAATTCAAACACTACTCAAAAATTTGTTTGTATAATTCTTTACCTTTTTTTAAAGGTTGTGGATTTTTGTTACTAAAATATCTCTCCATAAACTTAAGATATATATCATATTCATCTAATATTTTTATTTCTTTATCGCTTATGCCTTCGTTACTTTTTAAATCATCAATTTCTTTCATTGCCTCTGGTATAGTAGTAAAAGGTCTTTCTTGATTTATTACAAGTCGATCATGTAATTCATTGTGCATATTTTTAAAATCCTCTTCATGAAGAATTTCAGGACACTCATCAAAAATTAATCTTTTTAGAATAAAACTTGCTGAAGGATCTTTGACAGTAAGGGCTATTTTATATTTTTCTTTCCAATCATTTTGAATATGAAAGTTATCAATAATATTTTTTTCTTTAAAGTTGAAAAAGATATTTGCTTTGCTTTCCGGAAAAACATTATCTTGTGATAAATTTTCTTCTTTTTCTATTTGTCTATCAATTTCATACATTCTAAATTTTTCAGCAAGAGATTTGTTTTTATAAATTAATTTTTTTCTTTCATTTAAAACCTCTGATCCAATCTTGTCATAAGGTTTATAATTTATAGCATTGCTATTATCTAAAAAAATAGGGTGATCACCTGTTGTAAGCCATCTATTTTTGGATGGTTTTTTAGAAAGCAAACTTTTAAATTCAGAATTATTAGCTTCAAGTAAAGGCATAGGATCAGTTGATAGTTTCAATGTATGATACATCCCTTTATACATTTGAGATTCACAGACCATAGATAAAGCCTCCAGTGCAATTCTTCCTCCAAAATTTGTTAAATAAGTGATGCCACTATTATTATTAATATATTCAGCTGCCTGCCTCTTATCCATAGTAAAAGACAGTGAGTTCCAAAGTTTTTTATCTGAATCTTTGACAAATTTAGCAAGAGCAATTGAAGTCTTAACATCGCTAAAAGCATCATGAGCAAATTCAATAGGTAAACCATTTAACTCTGCTAATTTTTCTAATTTAAAACTAGGATTTCCTCTACTAGTAAGATCTGTTTTAATTGAAGAGGGATTTGATGCATACAATCCTCTTACCAAATTAAGCGTGTCACCTCTTTTTCCTCTAGTTGGATAAGGATAAAATAAGTTTGAAAATAAATTATACTCTAAAACTGTCTCATCAAAATTTATAGAATTATGACCAATAAATACTGAATCAGGATTATCCCTTTTCCATACATCCAATGTTGAATTAATTTGTTTCATTAATTCATACGAACTTAAATCAGCATACAATGATTCTTTAATGCCACGTTCTGTTGTTATTAATGCTCCTGGTTGAGCTATAATAGACATTCTTGGACGACAAAATATATTCATATTTTGATTAGTAGGCTGAAAATTCTCATCAGTAACTATTGCTGCAATTTGTAATATCTGTTCCCATTTAGGAGTAGTTCCAAATGCTGTAGCACTCTCTTTTTTACCCCTTCCGGTAGTTTCTAAATCATAAAATATATATTTACCTGTCATTGATTAATCCTTTTACTTTATTGTTTAGGGTTTGAAATATTAAAGATTCTTAATATTTAATTTTTTTTCGCAAGAAACAATCATATTTATCAAAAATCAATTTCAATAACTTATTGATGCTATAATTGTTTAAATGAGCAATATTCCTAACATTAAAGCTTTATTAATTGATTTAGAAGGAGTTCTTTATAGTGAAAATAAACTAATTCCTGGATCTATTGAGGTCATTAAAGAATTAAAAAAGAATAATTTTAAATTACGATTTTTAACAAATACAACAACTGCTCCAAGGAAAATAATTTTCGATAAACTTCAAAATTTAGGTTTTGATATTGAGGAAAGAGAAATTTTTACTCCAATAATAGCAACTAAAAATTATTTGAGAGATAGTAGAGTTAAGAGGATTACTTTAGTTACTAATACTGAAATTATTGAAGAATTTAGTGACTATGAGATTACACAAAAAAATCCTGAAGCTGTCATTATGGGAGATATATACAAAAATTTTAAATGGGAAATATTAGATAGAATATTTAAATTAGTATACAAACAAAATGCAGCTCTAATTGCTTTACATCAAAATAGATATTGCATGCGCGATGATGAAGTATCACTTGATCTTGGTCCTTTTGTAAAAGCTATAGAATATTCAAGTGGTAAAAAATCAATTTTAATGGGTAAGCCTGAAAAAAATTTTTTTGACTTAGCTGTAAAAGATTTAGGCATCAATAATGATAATATTTTAATGATAGGTGATGATATTTCATCTGATATTGAAGGATCAATAAATGCAAATTTAATAGCAGCTCAAGTTAAAACAGGAAAGTTTCAGGAAAAAGATCTAAAATTTTCTACTCAACCTCATTACCTTATAGATTCAATAGCTGAACTACCAAAATTACTTGGAATTTAATTAATTTCTTTTAACCCAATAAAAATGATAAAAAGCTGCTGCGACTATAGCTACAAATAAAGATATAAAAGCTACATAAATTACTGTTGAAATTGCCCAGACTAAAACAACTACAAGCAAACCAATAACAGTTATTGCTGCCCAAAAATATAATAATCGCTCAAGAAATAATTGCATAAGAAAATTATATATTATTTATAAAAATTTATCAATTTCATCTCTATAAGGCATAGAATTAGCTGTGCCAATTTTAGTAGTAGATAATCTTGCTAGAACGCTTGCAAATCGCATAGCTTCTTTAATATTCTGTTTTTCAGTCAAGGCTACAGCCAAACCCGCATTAAAAGCATCACCTGCGCCCGTAGTATCTATAACAGGTTTTTTTAAGTTAATTATTGGAGAGAGAAACTGCTCTTCTTTATTAGCAAAATAAGCTCCTTTCTCCCCCAAAGTAATTATGACATTCTTTATACCCATCTGAAGAAATTGTTGGGAGGCTTTTTTAGCATCTGATTCATTTTCAATTTTATAATTTACATAAAAACTTGCTTCTGTTTCATTTGGAGTAAAATAATCTATTAAAGAAAAAAGATTATCATCAATAATAGCTGCAGGTGCAGGATTAAGAATAGTTGGAATCTTATATTGCTGAGCTATTTTTAAAGAATAAAAAACCACATCTTTGGGCGCTTCAAGTTGAGTAAGAAAAACTTTAGAATCTTTTATTATATCCAAAGCATTATCAATATCTTTTTTAGTTAAGGTTCCTGCTGCGCCAGGAACAACATTTATAGCATTTTTACCTGATTCATTATCTACAAGAATACCAGCTGCACCAGTAGAATGATCGGGGGAAATAACAACTTTAGAATAATCTACACCTTCTTCATCATAAATTTTAATTGCCATACTTCCAAATTGATCATCACCTATTTTTGAAATAAAAAATGTTTTTGCTCCAGCTTTTGCAGCTGCAACTGCTTGATTAGATCCTTTTCCACCTGGTCCTATGACATAATTTTCACCTAAAATAGTCTGTCCAGCAACTGGAATTGATTTAGCAAAAAAGGCTAGATCTGCTACAAAAACTCCAAGAATACTTATTGAGGACATTTTAAAATTATTTTTCTAACACCCAAACAGAACCATCAGCTTTGATTACACCCTTTGTAAAAATAAAACAGCCAAAGGGTCTATTTTCACTAGTACTAACAACAGCGTAAGCTTGTTTTGTTTCTTCATAAAATTGTTTTCTTTCAATAGAACCTATTTTCCAATTTAAACCTGATACTTCTTCAACAACATTAATTAAATCTTGATGAACTTCATTAATCTTATCCGGTTCATTATCAATCTCCATTCTTTTGACTGGTTCTGACACAAAGCTATCTAAAGGGAAAACTGATAAAATTGCTTTCGCGGCTCTTTTTATATCAACTCCATCTAGTCGAATAACTAAAGAATTATGAGAATGAGCAGGAAAATTTGCATCACATAAAACTAATTTATCTCCATGCCCCATAGACTGAAGGACAGAAAGTAATTCAGGGCTTAGTACAGGATCAATATTTATTAACATTATTATATAGTATATTATTCTCCGTAAGGTATCCAAATATTTTTTATATGGGTGCTTTGATACAAAAACTCATTTAAAAAATTTTCTGAAGTATTTTGCCAGTCTATCTGCTTTTCTTCAGGACACCAATAACGCTTCAAATTAGAGGTAGTATTTCTAATTATTGCTGATTTTTGTTTATTATCTGCATCAAAATACCAAATCCCTTCAATATTTTCATGTTGTGATAATGAACTATTAAGCTCATTGTGTTTAGTAGATAAAATATTAATAAAACCAAGAGGGATATCTGAAGTATCTAAAACTTGATAGAGTTCCATTGCTATTAATGAAGTTTTTTGTCCTGGAACGATAATACTACAATTCCCAGTTGAAAAAATTGAAGCCATTACAGTTATTAAACTTAAAAGAGGTGAACTATTATTTAAAATAGAAGCTATAACTCCTAAAGGTTCTTTCATTGCCAAAGTTAATCCCCTTATAGGTGGATTGTGAACACGTCCCTCAAATTTATCAGCCATAGAAGCATAATAGAAAAGTCGTTCACATGATAGAGAAAATTCTTTCAATGCTGATGCTCGTGAAATTCCTTTTAAAATAATTAATAAATCAACAAATGTTTTTTCTCTTTGTTGTAAATTCTCTGCTAGATAAAATAAAATTTGTGAACGATTATAGTTAGTTAATTGTTTTGTAAAAGATTTTGAAGCAATCTCAACACTATCACGAACATCTTTTCTATTCGCATTTGCTATATCACAAATAAATGATTTATCTATTCCATATAAAGGAAATGAATAACCACTATCTGGTCTTTTTTGTTTTCCTCCAATAAATAACTTTGGTGTTCTATCAATATCAGGAAGATTTATTTTAATCTTTGTATTATTTTTTTCAATTTTATCAACTTTTGGTAAATCAACTTTACAATAAGACCTTATTCCTTCACTTCCACCCTCTCTGCCAAAACCACTTTCTTTAAAGCCTCCAAAACCACAAGAAGCATCAAAAAGATTAGTTGAATTAATCCAAATTACACCTGCTTTAATCTTAGGAGCAACATATAAAGCAAGATTAATATTTTCAGACCATATACTAGCCGCAAGACCATAAGAAGTGTTGTTAGCTATTTCTATTGCTTCACTTGGGGTTCTAAAAGTTAAAGAAGTTAATACAGGGCCAAAAATTTCTATTTGTGAAATATAAGAAGCGGGGGTAACATTAGTGAATAGTGATGGTGGATAAAATAGTCCGTCTTTAGGGCAAGACCAAGTTGGTTGCCATAATTTAGCACCCTCTTTTATTCCTTTTTTAACAATTTGATCAATTTTTTTTAATTGTACAGGAGCTACAATAGCACCAATATCTATTGATTTATCTAGAGGATTACCAATTCTTAATTTTTCCATTCTTTGTTTTAGTTTATTTATAAATTTTTTTTCAATGCTTTCTTGAACCAATAATCTTGAGCCAGCACAACAAACTTGACCTTGATTGAACCAAATCGCATCAACAACTCCTTCAACAGCACTATCTAAATCAGCATCTTCAAAAACAACAAAAGGAGATTTACCACCAAGTTCCATTGTTAATTTTTTATTAGAGTTAGAAGTAGAGGAGATAATTTTTTTTCCTACTTCTGTAGATCCAGTAAAAGCTACTTTTGATATTAATGGATGATTTGTAATATGTTGTCCAGTAGAGCCATCTCCTGTAACAATATTTATTACTCCTGGTGGCAACTTAGCTTTAGCGCATAGTTCAGCAAAAAATAAAGCAGTTAAAGATGTATATTCAGCTGGCTTAAGAATAACTGTATTTCCACAAGCAATAGCAGGAGCTATTTTCCAAGAAAGCATTAATAAAGGAAAATTCCAAGGAATTATTTGACCAACAACTCCTATAGGATTAATTTTATTTTTTAATTTAGCTGCCCATCCAGCATGATAATAAAAATGACGAATTACTAAAGGTATGTCAATATCACGAGTTTCACGAATAGGCTTGCCATTATCTATAGATTCAAGAACAGATAAAAAACGGGAATGTTTTTGAATAAGTCTAGCTAATGCATATAAATATTTTGAGCGCTTAAATGATGATAACTTAGACCACTTCGGATAAGCTTTTTTAGCTGCTTTAACTGCCTTACTGATATCTTCTTTAGAACTTATATTTAAATTAAATAACTTTGATTTGGTTGCAGGATTTATAACTTTTATTGATTTTTTAGTATTTGATGAAATCCATTGCCCATTAATATAATTCTTATTAGGATTATTTATTTCTTTTATCCATTTTAAAACTTCAGTATTATCTTCTAAAGCAGAGCCATATTTAATATTCTTGTAATTTTTAATTATTTTGCTCATTTATGCCATTGCCAATCTATCTTTAGTTGCATAACGTCCCATTGTATAATGATATAATTGTCTTTCAATATCAATTAATAAACTAGAAGCCCCAATGCGTAATAATTTAGGATTTATCCAATCTTCTCCTAATTCCTCCATTACCAAAATTAAGAACTCTGTAACAGATTTTGCTGAAGAAATACCTCCAGCAGGCTTAAATCCAATTTTTTTTCCAGAATACTCGTAAAATTCCCTAATCATGCGAAGCATAACTAAACTATTATTTAAATTTGCATTAGTGTTTTCTTTACCAGTAGATGTCTTAATAAAATCTGCTCCAGCTAACATACAAACTAAAGATGCTTTGGCAACATTACGCATAGTTTCTAGATCTCCTACGCCAAGAATAGCTTTTATTTTTATATCTTTAGCTGCTTCTTTAAAACTTTTGACTTCTTTATAGAGCTTTTGCCATTCATTTTGTAAAACAAAACTTCTATTAATAACTATATCTATTTCATTGGCTCCATCTTTAATAGAATTTAAGATTTCTTTTTTTCTTGTTTCAAAAGATGAAAGACCAGCTGGAAACCCTGTAGAAACAGCTGCAACAGGTATCATGTCTTTCAAGTTTTTTTTAGCTTGCTTGACTAAATTATGGTAAACACACACAGCTCCTACTTTTAATGTATCACTAGAAATACCTAATTTAGATAAAATTTTATAAGATATTGGATTCAGTGCCTTCTGGCACAAACGATCAACTTTTCCATATGTATCATCTCCACTAAGAGTTGTTAAGTCAATTAAGGTTATAGCTTTTAATAACCACGCTGCTTGATAATCTTTTTTTACTGTTCTTCGCTTAATTAGAGAGGAAGTTCTTCTTTCTACTGCACTTAAATTAACTTGTATATTATTAAGCCAATCTAAATCTAAATTATAAAAATTTTTTTTCATACTATTTTGATATATCAGCAATATGCTTTGCAATAGCAAGAGATGAAGTTAATCCTGGTGATTCAATTCCATATAAATTAATTAAATTAGGAATCTCATGATCATTAAGTGTTTGAATTACAAAATCTCTCATTGATTTATCTTTTTTATTAATAATAGGTCTTATACCTGCATAACTTGGTTGAAGCATATTAATATCGAAACTAGGAAAGTATTTCAATATTTCTTTAGCAAACAAATTTTTTTTATTAATATTAACTTTATAATCATCAATATTATTAACCCACTCTACATCTGGACCAAATTTAATTGAACCATCAAGCTCAAGCGTTAAATGAATTCCTAATCCAAATCCTTCAGGGATAGGATAAATTAAATGTTTAATTCCATAATTTTTATTAGAGCTAAAATAATTACCTTTTGCGAAAAATGTCTCTGGTATATAATTTTTTTTTAAACCTTCAATCTTGTGAGCAACATCTGATGAATATATTCCTGATGAATTAATAATTTCATTACATGAAATCACCGTTTCTCCTTTGTTTTCTATAAATAGTTTAAACTTGTTTTTTTCAATAATAATTTTTTTTAATTTTGAATTATAAGATATCATTCCACCCGAGTCTTCTATGTGTCCTACTAAAGACATCATGAAACTAATAACATCTATGATTCCACTTGAGGGAACTAAAAGAGCTTCTTCACAACTAATTAGGGGCTCTAGTTTGTAAACATCATTTTTTGATAACTTTTGAATATTTTCAACACCATTTTTTTCTGCTTGTTTTTTTATATTTTCAATTATGTTTATCTGATCATAAGAGGAAGCTATTAATAATTTTTTTGTATTTTTATATGGAACAAAATTTTTTTTACAAAAATCATATAATAATTTATTTCCAGATACACAAAATTTAGATTTTAAAGATTTTTCAGGATAATATATGCCAGCGTGTATAACTCCTGAATTTCTAGAACTAGTGATTTGTCCAAAATTTTCTTCAGCTTCAATTATTAAAACTTCTTTATTTTTTTGAGATAATTCCCTGGCTATCGCCAAACCTACTACTCCAGCTCCTATTATTGCAGTATCGACACTAAAATCAGACATTTATGTTATATTTAGACTATTTTCTTGTAAAAACTAAGCATTGATCACTGTACCTAATAATTGTTTTATATTATAGATCTCTATAGAAATTTTCGTGGAGGAAATATGAAAAAATTACTTCTTGCGGCCATAATAAGTTTGTCAACTATATCGACAGCTTCTATGGCTGAGATTAAAGTAGGAATTATTTTAGGCTTTACTGGGCCTATTGAATCACTTACTCCAGCAATGAGAGACGGAGCTAGATTAGCCTTTTTAGAAGCATCTAACTCAGGTAATCTTTTAGATGGAGAAACTTTAACAATTCTGGAAGCTGACTCAACTTGTGTTGACTCTGCTGCAGCTACAGCTGCTGCAGAACAACTTGTTGCAGACGGTGTTGCAGCAATTATGGGTGCTGACTGTTCAGGTGTTACTGGTGCGATCAATGCAAACGTAGCTGTACCGAATGGAGTACTTATGGTTTCGCCTTCAGCTACTTCACCTGGATTAAGTACAATTCCTGATGGTGGAACATTTTGGAGAACAGCTCCTTCAGATGCAATGGGTGGTAAAGTATTAGCTAACCTTGCTCTTAAAAGAGGTGTAAAAAGTATTGCTATCACTTACACTAATAATGACTACGGCAAAGGCTTAGCTGATGTATTTGAAGCTGCGTTTAAATCTGGTGGTGGTGAAGTAACAGCTGTTGCTTCGCATGAAGATGGAAAAGCTGATTATTCATCTGAAGTTGGTGTCTTAGGTTCTGCTGGTGGTGATGCTCTAATGGTAATTGGATATCTTGACCAAGGTGGCAAAGGTATGATTGAAGCTTCTCTTGATTCGGGTGCTTTTGATCTATTTGTACTATCTGATGGAATGATTGGACAATCACTAGCTGATGCAATTGGTAGTGATCTTAATGGATCTTTTGGTTCTATGCCGGGTGCTATTTCAAAAGGATCTGCTAAATTTGGTGAACTAGCTGCTGCAAATGGTATGGATGGAAGCGCTCCTTATGTTGGGGAATCTTATGATGCTGCTGCTCTTATCGCATTAGCTATTCAATCTGGTGGTTCAGGAGATAGAAAATCAATTCTAACTAATATTCTTAAAGTTG